>WNGJ01014164.1_pt1 | contig 15963 bp, 19 predicted proteins | sample 5400611 | NCBI WGS metagenome assembly WNGJ01 (sample SAMN13153375, study PRJNA577476) | soil metagenome | isolation source: 40 cm soil or saprolite under Garry oak tree replicate 1 | place: USA:California | collected 2016-06-15 | reverse complement strand
GCTACACCGGGAAGAAGGATCCGGAAAGCACCATCCTCAGAACCAACATGGACGCTGCCCGCGAGGTGGCCCGCCAGCTGCGCCTGCGCGATATCGGCGGCATCATCGTAGTCGATTTCATCGACATGGAGTCGCGGGGCAACCGCGACAAAGTGCTCCAGGAGCTGCGCACGCATCTCGGCCGCGACCGCGCCCGCACCAAGGCGTTCGCCGTGTCGGAGCTCGGACTCATCGAGATGACGCGCCAGCGCGTCCGGCCGTCGCTGTGGCAATCGATGACGGCCGAGTGCCCCACGTGCACCGGGACGGGCCGCGTGTTCCGGCCGGAAGTGGTGGTGCGCCGTATGGAGCGCTCGCTGAAGCGCGTCGGCGCGGAGCATAAGGAGCACCAGCTGGCGGTACGGCTCCATCCCGAGGTTGCCCTGTACCTGGTGGAGCAGGAGCCCAACTTCCTGCGTCAGGTCGCGAAGGCCACCGGGCTGGAGCTCCAGGTGCGCGACGACCCGATGATGCGTCTCGATGAGTTCCGCATGATGACGCAACCGGCGGGGCGGGACGTCACCGAGCAATACGCGGTGGCTTGACTAAGCCGATGTCGTCATTTAGGTTCCGCCGCCCATGACGTATGCCATTTTCGCCACCGGTGGTGCGCAGTTCCGCGCCGAACCCGGCCTGACCCTCAAGGTGCCGCTGCTCGCTGCCGAGCCGGGGAGCAAGGTCGTGTTCGACCGGGTGCTCCTGGCGAGCGACGGCAAGCAGATCCACGCCGGCAAGCCGGTGGTGGCGGGCGCCAAGGTCACGGCGGAGGTCGTGCGGCACGGGGCGGAGAAGAAAATCCATATCTATCGGTTCGCGCGCCGCACCGGATACCGCCGGCACGCCGGACACCGGCAGCGGTTCACCGAAGTGAAGTGAAGCAGCGTGGCACCAAGTTCCACCCGGGCACGAACGTGCGCCGCGCTTCCGACGACACGCTCTTCACCGTCGTCGATGGCGTCGTCAAGTTCGAGTACAAAGACAAAACGCGGCAGCAGGTGAGCGTGTATGCGGCTGACGCAGCAGGAGGCGGTAAGAAGCGGTAAGAGGCCGCTTACCGCCTGACCCGGTACCCCACCTCCAGCGTGATGCGGTCGAACTGGGCCGGTTCGCCGGGAAAGTCGAACCGCTCGAACCGATAAGTCAAACGCATGAGGAGTGGCGCCCGACGGGGCGCGACGCTCACTCCCACCTCCGCGGCCATAGCGAAGCTTGGGGATGAACGGCCGCTCGCCGTCGCGACGGGGAGGTAAGATGCGCGCGCGTGGGCGCTCAGGGCCGAATCGCCGAGCGGGACGGACACGGCAGCGCCCAGGCCGAGGATGTCCCACCGCTGGTACCCGGCCGTGGAGCTGAAGGCGCGCGCCAGGTAGCTCGCTTCGAGAGCGAGCCGGCTCCGCAATGCAAAGCCGACCCGGATTCCCTCTTCGCCGGCATCGCTCTGAAACGGGGTGTTCTCGATCGGGTCGAGCGTACCGCGCAGGCCCGAGGCCGTGAGCAGGAAGCGATTGTACTTGACCTCGACCGCCGCTCCGATCCACACGCCTCCGATCACTTCCCGCGCACCCTGGTCAAGCACGGTGCTGCGCGGCCCCGCGACGATGCCGAGGCCCGCGATCTCGACGCGCTGGGCGGCGAGCGGCCGGGAGGCGAGCCCGGCCGCAGCGAGCAGCGCCAGGGTGAGCGCGCGGGAGATCACTGCGGCGACGCCACCCGCACGCGGAGCAGCACGGCGCCGCGGCGTCGCTCGTTCGCGGCCGCGAGCGTGCGGTTCCGCGCCTCCCACGCCGACCGCAGCGCCCGGTTATAGGCGACGTTCTCCGGCAGCGGCTGCCGGGGGCGGCCGAGAAAATACCCGACCACGCCCGCCGCGCTGACCGTGGCCCCGACGGTCAGAGCTCGGCCCCCGACGCCCCGCAGCGCGCTGTTGGCGAGGAGCAGGGGAATGGTCGCTGCCCCCACGCCCAACCCGATCCCTCGGGCGAGGCTGGCCCGGGATGGGGCTCCCCAACGAACCTCGAGACGATAGAGAGAGTCCGCCGGCGGAAGCTCGTGCGGCAGGCTGTCGGCGATCTGCTCGCTCAGCTCCAAGGCGAGGGTCGTCGCCAGCGCGCGGCCTCCCGGTTCGGAATACTCGACGGCCAGGCGATAGGAGCCGGCGGCGCGGGTCACACTATCGCCCACAGGGAGCCGCAGCGCCACCGTGGCGGTCGAATCGACCGCCGTGGTCGCGAGCAGCGTGTCGCGGCTGGCGGGTCCCGTGCGCGCCAGCCGGAAGCGCACTTGCCCGGGCCTGGGCACGGCGACCGAGACGGGCCAGGGTTCCGTCCTCGGCGCCAGGGCCGTGTCCGGTGGCTCGCACACCGAGCACCAGCGTCGCGCGCCGCACGGCGTGGAAGACGGCCCGGAGATCCGGATTGAACTGCTCCGGGTCGAGGGTGACGAACGGATCGGCGCTGACGGCCGCCTGAAAATGCACCGTCGCTGAGTCGAAAAAGCCGAGCGACCAGCTGGCGACGGCCAAGCGCACCTCGGCGTTACCGCGCAGTGCCGACGGCGTCGCGCGGGGCGCGGTCGCGATCGCCTCCCGCAATAGCTCCACGCCCCGCTCTGTCTCCGTGGCCTCCAAGGCGGCGACGGCGCGGGCGAGCGTCATCTCGGGAGTCTGGGCCGCGGCGCTGCGCGGCACTCCGACAGCCGCAACATCGAGCGCCACGACTGCCACCAACCAGCGACGGGCGCTCATCACTGGCTCCCCACCGCCCGCAAGCGGATCGTGCCGAGGCGCAGCCGCTGGTCGCGTCCGACGGTGACGAGCGTATCGAACGGAGTGTACCCGGGTCGCTCGAGGCGCATCCGGTGCGTGCCGACCGCCACGGGACGGGCCGCCACGGGGGTGTAGTCGGTGCGCTCACCGTCGAGGTACAGCACAGCCCACGGTGTGGAAGCGACGTAGAGGAGGCCGAGCGCTTGGCTCGACGGTCCCCCCCCCCGAAGACGGAAGCGGACCACGGTCGTGATCCCCGGCAGGACTTCCCGCGTCACTCGCGCGCGAAAGAAGTAATCCGGAGCTGAGACTACGACGGTGTAGCTCCCCGGGGCCAAGGGTTGCGTTGTTCCTGCTGGAAGCGAGCCGATTCCCTCGACAAAGCCGCTCAGCGGCACACCCGAGCGCTCCATCCGAAGACCGCTCGGCGTCTCGCTTCGCCCGTGGACCCACTCCCACGTCGTCTCAGTGAGCGTGTCCCCTGGGGTCCCGGCAGCGACGAAGGTGCGTGCCCTGGCGAAAGCGTCTTGGACCGGGGGAGGAAAGTTGACGGTGTCTACCACGAGACCGGGCTGCGCCCGCAGCGCCCAGCGCAGCCACACCGCGGCGATTGAGTCCTTCCGCTCCTCGATCAGGATGTGCGCCAGCCGGTGCACGCTTGCCACCCACAGAGTGTCGCGTGGGCCCGCGCCCGGATTCAGCCCGGCCGTCAGGAACGCCTGCGCCGCTCCGTATTCGGCGAAGGCGTACGCCTGGGCGCCCAGGCGCAGCAGGTTGGGCGCGTCCTGTGCTTGGGACGCGCCCGCGAGGACGCCCGCCAGGGCGAACCCCAGCACGGCGGCTCTCATGGGCCCTTCCTCCGCATCGCGAGACGCACGAGCACCGTATCGCGGACCCGGACGGTCACCGTCGTGTCGATCGACTCGTAGCCATCGCGCTCGAGGTGCAGCCGGTGTTCGCCCGCCGTCACGGAGTCGCGATATGCCGACCCCTCGCGGCGGAACGCGCCGTCCGTGTAGATCTTGGCCCAGCCGCCGACGGCTTGAACGACCAACAACGCTGCACGAGGGGCCGCTCCGCGTTCCGTGCCGAGGCCGGCCCTGGGCAAGGCGGGAATCACCGACTGCCGAGCCGGCTCCCTCACCGCGGGGGCCGGAGCACTCGGAGCTGGTCGCGGCGCCTCCGGGCCCGGCGGTGGTGTCCGGTGACTCCACCAGAAGGCCCCGGCGACGAGGCCCACTGCCGCGAGGGTAGACAGGCTGCTCGTCCAGGACCAGCGGCGCCGCCGTGCGCGTGGGCTCCGCGCCAGCGTGCCGGACATGCGTTGCCGCACCGACCAGAACCTGGGAAGTCGGATCGTTGCATCAGGAGCCGGCCCGGCCAGCGCCCGAACGAAGGCGGTGACCGATGCGAAGCGCTCGGCTGGATCTTTCGCCATCGCGCGCTCCACGGCCGGGGAGACGTGGTCGGGGAGCCCTTGAGACACGCGGGCCAGGGGCGGCGGGGGTTCCGCGACATGTTTATGGAGGATGTCGACGACCGATTTGCTGTCGAACGGCACCCGGCCCGACAGCATCTGATAAGCCATGACACCGACCGAGTACTGGTCCGATGCGCCGGTGAGATCTTCGCCCCTGCATTGCTCGGGGGACATGTAGAACGGCGTCCCGAGGATCGCGCCGGAGCCAGGCATCGTCCCCGTGGCAGCCTCCTTCGCGATCCCGAAGTCGGTGACGACGATGTGGCCGTGCGGCTCGAGCATCACGTTGGCGGGCTTGACGTCGCGATGGATCACGTGACGTTGGTGGGCGTAATCGAGCGCATGGCCCACGCGTTCCAGAATGGTGATCGTCGCCTCGAGGGGGAGACCTTTCTGCTCGTTGAGGACCTCGGCCAGCGACCGGCCCTCGAGGTACTTCATCGTGTACCAGAACAGCCTTCCGCCAGGGGCGATCCGATAGATGGGGATGATGCTGGGATGCTCGAGGGCTGCGGCGGTCCTCGCTTCCCGCCGAAACCGGCCGATCGCGCCTTGCCCGTACGTGAGGTGGGGAGGCAGGACCTTCATCGCCACGTCGCGGGCGAGCAGCATTTCGCGGGCCAGGTAGACCACACCCATGGCGCCCCGGCCGATCTGACGCAGGATCTCGTACTCGCCCGCGGTGTCTGCTCGTAACAACAACTCCAGCTCGCGCGCGCCGGCGTCGTCGAGCTCGTCTGCGGCAATGCTCGGCAGCGTCGCTTCCGGAACCAGCGCCCCGCAGCTCAGGCAGAAGCGACTGTGCTCGGGGATCGGGGTCGCGCAACGATAACAGTTCATGGCCGTCGACTGAGCTCGCTCGCCTGTAGGGGCCTCCTGCCGCCCCGGAAGGTTAGTAGATATCAAAGGAAACGCTCGTTCCGACGGTAAGGACGCCGCCTGGATCGTTAGCCGTGAGCCGATACGCGGTCCCCGTCTTGGTGACGCTGAGATCGGTAAAGGTAGCAATCCCGTTCACGACCGTCATCGTCGCCGTTCCCCTGAGCTGCGCGCCGCCGCTACCGCCCGTCAGCCAGATGGCGACGGAGCCCGAGTAGCCCCGGGCGATGTTGCCGAAGCCGTCCTCGACCGCAACCTGGACGGCTGGTGTGATCGTCGCGTTCAACGCGGTCGTGGTCGGCTGGACCACAAAGACCAGCACGGCCGGGTTCGTGATGTCGAAGCCAGCGCTCGTCGCGCCGGTGAGCCCGGTCGCCGCGGCGGTCAGCGTGTAGCCGGTGCCGCCCTTGTCGATGCTCAGGTTCGCGAACGTTGCGACGCCCGCCGCAGCCGCCACCGTCAGCGTTCCGCTCAGCGTGCCGACGATTGGGTTGGTCCCGATCGCGACGGTGACCAACCCCGCGAAGCCCGTGGCGGTGTTTCCGAAAACGTCCTGAGCCGTGACCTCGACCGCCGGCGTGATCACCGTGTTCTTCGGTGTCCGGCTCGGCTGGGCGGTGAAGGCAAGGTGCGTGGCTGCTCCGGGCGTGATCCCGAGGGTGCCACTGGTCGCTCCCGCCAGCCCGCTTCCCGCCGCGGCGAGCGCGTAGCCGGCGGCCACCTTGTCGATGCTCAGATCGGTAAACGTGGCCACGCCGCCCACGGCGTTCCTGCTGGGCGTACCCATCAGCGTCCCACCGGCCGGGTTCGTACCAAGCGCCACGGTGATCAGGGTCGTGGCGCTGGTGACCGTGTTCCCGAAAGCGTCCTGAACCGTGATCTCGACGGCCGGGCTGATCGCCGCGCCTGCCACGGCCGAGCTCGGCTGGCCCGTGAAGGAGAGCCGGCTGGCGGCAGTCGCGCTGACGTTGAACGACGCGCTCGAGGTGACCGGCAGGCCGCTCGCCGTAGCCGCCAGCGTGTAGCCGGCGCCCGCCTTCTCGATGCTCAGGTCCGAGAAGGTCGCGATGCCATTGACGGCGCTCTGGCTCAGGGTGCCGCTGAGCGTCCCGCCGCCGGCGTTGGTCGCGATCGCCATGGTGACGAGAGTCGTCGCGCTCGCGACCGTGTTCCCGTAGGCGTCCTGGACCGTGACCTGCACGCTCGGGCTGATCGCGGCCCCTGCGGTCGCGGCGCTGGGCTGCCCAGTGAAGACCAGCTGTGCCGCGGGCCCGGGCGTGATGCCGAACGCGCTGCTCGCGGCGCTCGCCAGGCCGGTCGCCGTAGCGGCGAGGGTGTACCCCGTCCCCGTCTTGTCCACGCTCAAGTCGGAGAACGTGGCGACGCCGTTCACCGTGCTGTTCGTGAGCGTTCCCGTGAGCGTCCCCGCTCCCGGGTTGACGCCGAGCGTCATGGTCACGGAGGTGATCGCGCTGGTGACGGTGTTGCCGAACTGGTCCTGGACCGCGACCTGAACGGCAGGGCTGATCGCGGAGCGCGCCCCCGTAGTGCTCGGTTGTCCCGTGAAGGCCAGCCGGACGGCCGCACCTGGCGTCGTGTTGAAGGCCGCGCTGGTCGCGCTCGCGATACCGCTCGCGGAGGCCGTGAGGGTGTAGCCCGTCCCCACTTTGTCGAGGCTCAGGTCGTTGAAGGTGGCGACCCCGTTGACCGCGTTCTGCCGCGTCGTCCCCGACAGGATCGCGCCGCCTGGATTTGTCCCGAGGGCCAGGGTGATCGGGCTCGTGGCGCTGGTGACGACGTTGCCCGACGCGTCCTCGATCGCTACCTGTACGGCGGGCGTGAGCGCACGGCCGGCGGCCGTGGTCGACGGCTGCACCCAGAACACGAGCCGCGACGTCGCCGACGCCGTGATGTTGAACGCGGCGCTGGTGGCGCTGGCCACGCCGCTTGCCGCGGCGGTGAGGGTATAGCCCGCGCCGGGCGCGTCGATGCTCAGGTCCGAAAAGGCCGCGACGCCGTTCACGGCGTTCCGGCTCACCGTTCCGGCGAGCGTGCCGCCGCCCGGATTCGCGCCGATTGCCACAGTCACCAGCGTCGTAGCGCCCGCGACCGTGTTCCCCAAGGCGTCCTGAACGGTGACCTGCACGGCCGGCGCGAGAGCAGTCCCGCTGGTCGCGGCGCTGGGCTGGACGCTGAAGGCGAGCCTCGCCGGCGCGCCGACCCGTCGTCCCGGGCTGCACGCTGAACGCGAGCCTCACCGCCGCCCCCGGCGTGACGTCGAACGTGGCGCTGCTCGCTCCCGTGAGCCCGCTCGCCGTGGCGGTGAAGCTGTATCCCGACCCCGCCTTGTCCACGTTCAGGTCGGTGAACGTGGCGACCCCCTTGGCGGCCGTTGCCGTGAGCGAGCCGCCGAGCGTCGCCCCGACCGTACCCGTGCCGCTGGTGATGGCGAGCCCCACCGTCCCTGCAAACGTCGTATCGGGGTTGCCGAGGCCGTCCTGCACGGCAACCTGGACCGACGGGCTCATGATGCTCCCCGCCGCGGCGGCGCTCGGTTGCCCCGTGAAGGCGAGCTTATTGGGTGCTCCGACCGTGACGTCGAACGCTGCAGTCGTCGCGCCCGCGAGCCCCGCTGCCCCCGCCGCCAACGCGTAGCCCGCGCCGGCCCTATCAATGCTCAGGGCCGACAGCACGGCGACTCCCCCGGCCGCTGTCACGGTCGTGGTCCCGCTGAGCGTCGCGCCCGCCGTGCCCGTGCCGCTCACGATCGTCACGGTGACGCTCGCCGTCGAGCCCGTCGCCGTGTTGCCGAGGCCGTCCTGGACCGCCACGCGCACGGCCGGCGCGAGCGCGCTTCCCGCCTGGACAGTGGTCGGCTGTCCCGTGAAGGCCAGCCTCGCTGCCACCCCCGGCGTGATGCTGAAGGCCGTGCTGGTCGCGCCCACGAGACCGCTCGCGGTGGCCGTCAACGTGTAGTCGGTTCCCGCCTTGGCAATGCTCAAGTCCGAGAACACGGCCGCGCCTCCGACCGCCGACACCGTCCTGGTCCCGGCGAGGATAGCGCCCGCCGTGCCCGTGCCGCCGGTGATCGTCAACGTGATGCTGGGTGTCACGGCCGTGACCACGTTGCCCACGGCATCCTGGACCGTGACTTGGACGGCCGGGGCGAGGAGCGAGCCGGCCTCGGCCGTGCGCGGCTGAGTCGTGAACGTGACCTTCGCGGCGATGCCGGGCGTGATGCTGAACGCCGCGCTGGTCGTCCCCAGGAGCCCGCCGGCCGTCGCGGTGAGACTGTAGCCGCTCGCCGCCTTGTCGATGCTCAGGTTGGAGAAGGTGGCCACACCGCCCGCCGCGAAGACCGTCGTCGTCCCCCCAAGGGTGGCGTTCGGATTTCCGGTCCCGCCGGTGATCGCGAGCGTGACGGCGCCCGTGAATCCCGTCACCGTGTTGCCGAAGCCGTCCAGCACCGCGACCTGTACCGCCGGCGTGAGCGCCTCGCCGGCCGTCGTCGTCGCCGGTTGGCCGGTGACGGCGAGCTTCACCGCCGTCCCGGGCATGATCGCGAACGCGGTGCTGGTCGCCCCGGCGAGCCCGCTCACTGCGGCAGCGAGCGTATAGCCGGTCGCTGCTTTGTCGATGCTCAAGCCGGTGAACGTCGCCACCCCTGCCGCCGCGGGAACGGTCGTCGCTCCGCCCAGGGTCGCGTTTGGACTTCCTGTCCCGCTCGTGATAGCCACGGAGACGTTCCCAGTGAACGCCGTGACCGTGTTCCCGAAGGCGTCCCGGACCACCACCCGGACCGCCGGGGAGATGCCTTGGCCGGCGGGGGTGGTAACGGGCTGCACGCTGAAGGCGAGCCTGGCGGGCGCGCTCGCGGTGATGTCGAAGGTGGCACTCCCGGCGCTCGCTAGGCCGGTCGCAGTCGCGGTGAGGGTGTAACCGCTGCGCACACTGTCGATGCTCAGGTCGGTGAAGGTCGCGATCCCGTTCACCGCACTCCGGATCGTCGTGCCGGAGAGGGTCACGCCGTTGGCGTTCGCCCCCATCGTAATGGTGATGACAGTGCTGGCGGTCGTGACGGTGTTGCCGGCGGCATCCTGCACCGCCACCTGCACGCCGGGAGTAACTGGCCTGCCAGCCTCGGTCAGGCTGGGCTGCACCGTGAAGGCGAGCTTCGTGGCAGCGGCGCTGATGTCGAACCCGGCGCTCGTGGCGCCTGTCAAGCCGGTCGCGGTGGCCCTGAGAGTATAGCCCGTGCCCACCTTGTTGATGCTCAGGTCCGCAAAGCTGGCGATACCGCCCACCGCGCTGCGGCTCACCGTCCCCGACAGGGTGCCGCCGCCCGGGTTCGCGCCAATGGCAACGGTGATCACGCTCGTCGCCGTGGCGACCGTGTTTCCCAGGGTGTCCTGTACGGCGACCTGCAGCGCGGGCCTGATGGTTGTCCCCACGACCGTGGGGCTCGGCTGCACGGTGAACGCCAGTCTCACGGCGGCGCCGGCGGTGACGTCGAACGCGCTGCTGGTCCCCGCCGCGAGCCCCGTCGCCGCGGCGGCCAGTGTGTAGCCGCTTCCCGCCTTGGCGATCGTCAGGTCCGAGAACGTGGCGACGCCGTTCACCGCGCTCTCGCTCGTGGTCCCGGCGAGCGTGCCGCCGGCCGGATTGGTTCCAAGGGCAAGCGTGATCACCGCGGTGGCGCTGGTGACGGTATTGCCGAGCTGATCCTGGACGGCGACCTGCACGGCGGGGGCGACCGTCCGGCCGGCCACCGTCGCGCTCGGCTGCACGCCGAACGCAAGACGGGTGGCGGCGCCCGCCGTGACGTTGAAGGCAACGCTACTGGCGCCGGCCAGGCCGCTCGCGGCGGCCGCGAGGGTGAACCCCGTGCCTGTCTTGTTGAGGCTCAAGTCGGAAAACGTCGCGACGCCGTTGACCGTCGTTCGACTCGCGGTCCCACTGAGGGTCGCGCCACCGGCGTTCGTCCCAATGGCCATGGTCACCGTCGTAGCGGCGGTGCCCACCGGGTTGCCGAACGCGTCCTGCACGGTGACCTGCACGGCCGGCGCCAGCGCGGCACCTGCGACGGCCAGGCTGGGCTGGACTGTGAACGCGAGCTGGCTGGGAGGCCCGGCGCCGACGTCGAACCCCGGACTCGCGGCTCCGATGAGCCCGCTTGCCGCGGCGGCGAGGGTGTAGGCCGTGCCGACCCGATTGACGCTCAGATCCGCGAACGTCGCGACGCCGTTCACCGCCGTGCGCGTGAGGGTCCCCGCCAGCGTGCCGCCTAACGGGTTCGCCCCGATCCCGATCGTTACGAGGGTGGCGGCGCCGACAACGGTGCTATTCAAGGAGTCCTGGATCGCGACCTGCACGGCGGGCGCGATCGGGCTGCCGGCGGCCACGGGGCTCGGCGGGACGGTGAAGGCGAGCTTCGCCGCCACCTGCCTCACGATCGCGGGCACGGCGGCGGAAACCGAATCCACGGTGGCGGTGATGGCCGTGACGCCGTTCACAACGGCCGTGGCAACCCCGGTCGCAGGCACGACCGTGACAACGGTCGTGTCGGTGGCCTTCCACGTCGCCACCGGCTGTGCTATCAGGCTGTCTCTCGCGTCCCAGGCGGTCACCGCAAGCTGGCGCGTCGCCTTGAGGGCGCCGAAGCACAGCGAATCCTGGGGCGTCACCGTGACCCTAGCGGCGTGCTGACGCACGCGCACCACGAGCTTGATGCCGAAGGTGTCCACCGTCGCTCGGACGGTGTCCTCGCCGTTGGCCCTGGCGCGAATCCTGCCCGTGGTGGCGTCGATCGCCACGGCCTGCCCGGCGGACAGCAGCTGGTAGCTCGGGACGACGGCCGCCGAGTCCGCCGCGCTCAGGTGTGAACCGCTGGCGTCGAGATAGCCCGGCCGAAACAGGACGGTGTCGCCGAGTGCGGACAGCGTATCGACGGATCGAGCGAGGGTCATCCCCCCGACAATCACGTGCACCACAAAGGACGTCTCGGGCGGAGCCGCGCCCGTGGCTCCGCTCACGAGTGCGACATGGACCATCGTCGTGTCCCGTCGCCGTCCCGTGATGGCGCCGGACGAACCGACGCTTGCTATCCCTGAGTCCCTGGTTTCGAGGCGGACCCGCGCGTCGGGCAGTGTGGTGCCGTTCGCCTGGACTTTGACGGGCAGCGGCACCGTGGCGCCGATCGTGACCAACACCGGGTCGGCCGGAAGGACGAAAACGATGTGGGGAGTGGACGGCTCGCTCGGCAGGAAGCACGTCGTGAGCAGCCCCAGGAGTGGGGCCAGGAGGGCAGTTAGACGACGCCGGGGCGCGACGGCAAAATCCACAGCCATCCTCACGATGGAACGCCGGCCCCCCCGCGCGGTCCACGAGAGGGCAGGCCAGGTCGTAGCTTGAGGGAGACCGCTTGAAGGTGGGGATGTTGGGTAATGCGGTCGATGGTGCCGCGCACGCGGCCCCAGTGACGTCGGTCACGGGGGCCGACGCACGCGCAGGAGAGGGATTCCTAGTAGGTCGGCGGCAGCTTCTTGTAGCGGTCCAGCAGCTCCGTTTGCCGGCTCCGGAGCGGCATCTCCCGTCCTCGAATGAAGACGTGCTCCACCGCAGTCGAGAACTCGAACGGGTCCCCCGACCACACCACGACGTCCGCCACTCTCCCGGCGGCGAGCGAGCCGTAGCGGTCCGCCACGCCGAAGATCTCGGCGGGCGAGAGTGTCACCGCCCGGAGCGCTTGATCCCACGTCATCCCGTTGGAGACCGCGTTCCCCGCCTGTTGCCGCAGGTTGCGGGCGTTGTGTGTGTCGGTCTCGAGCAGTGCGACCTTCACCCCCGCCTTGACGAGCAGCGCCGCGTTCTCGTAGCGGACCCCGAGGCCGTCATACGACGGGATGTTGTCGAGCGGTTGCACGAGCACCGGGACACCTGCGCGGGCGATCGCGTCGGCCACCTGCCACGCTTCCGCCGCCTCCGCGAGGATGAGCTTCAGGTGATACTCCCGGGCGATGCGCAATGCCGTCTCGATGTCGCTGCGCCGGTTGGCGACGACGATGAGTGGGAGCTCGCCGCGGAGTACGGGCCCGAGCGCCTGAAGGTCGGCGGCGGACGCCGCGAGCGGATGGATCTGGGCTCGCGCCCAGTCGGCTCTGCGGCGAGCGTACTCGAGCGCGTCGTCCAGCACGTGCCGCAGCCGCTCCGCGGCCCCGGCGCGCGAGCCACCGCCCGCCTCCTTGGTACGCTCCGACAGCTCGGCGACCATCGCCACGGGTGACTTCACGAGCATCGCCTCGATCGTCGCCCCATCCAGGTCGATGAGCACCGCCTGGCCGCGGATCAGGCCCTCCGCCGGGGCCGCGAGCGTCGTCGTGACGCCCGCGATGCGCGTGATCGGAATCAGCGTGGAAGCAGGGTTGATGCCTTCGGCTACGTTGAACGATGCGGCGACGGTATCGTTCCGCACCGTCGCGTCATTCGTCTCCCGCACCGCGCCGATCTCGGTCAGCCCCATCTGGTTCCCGCCGTCGATGAGACCGGGCGTAACCCACTTGCCGGTCGCGTCGATGCGTGTGGCGTCGGATGGGATCGCCACGTTCGTACCGACGGCGACGATCCGGCCGTCACGCATCAGCACCGTGGCGTGGTCGAGCTTCGGGCCGGCCACCGGAAACACTGTCCCCCCGGTGAGGGCGATCGTCTGAGCGAGCAGGATGCCGATCATCGGTCGTTTCCGGGTGGGGGTTCTTGGCCCAGCTCGAAGTCGGACCGGGGCTGGTGCGCCGGGTCGTTGCGATCGTAGACGAGCCACCCGTCGTTGTAGACCTGCACCGCCTTGGTATAGACGGAAAACGGATCCCCCGACCAGAGCACCACGTCTGCCATTTTGCCGGGCTCGAGCGTGCCGACGACCGAGTCGAGACCCAGCACCCAGGCGGGGTTCGCCGTGATCCAACGCAGCGCCTGATCGCGCGTCACCGCGATCCCCGCGCGCTGCCCGTCGTACATCGCCTTGGCTACTTCCTGGTTCAAGCGCTGGATGCCGCCGGGATCGTCCGAGTGCAGCGTGATGCGCGCCTGGGCCTGCTGCAGCAGCGCGGCGTTCTGCTGGATCCCGTCCATCGCTTCTTCCTTGAACCCGTACCAGTCCGCCCAGACGACCGCCGCGGTGCCTGCTTGGGCAAGCAGGTCCGCAATCTTGTACGCCTCCACCGCGTGATGGAACGCGCGGATCTTGAACCCGAACTCGCGCGCGAGGTCCAGCATCTGCGCCATTTCGTCGGCGCGGTAGCAGTGGTTCTGGACGTAGATGTTGCCACGCAGCACTTCCGCCAGACTCTCGAGCCGCAGGTTCCGCTCCGGTGGGTCGCCCTTGTGGTCCTGGTTCCACTTGTCCCACTTGCGGCGGTATTCCTCCGCCTGGATGAAGGCGCCGCGATATCCCGCCATGTTGCCCATGCGGGTCGAGGGAAACTGATTGCGGCGCCCGTACACGCGCTTGGGGTTCTCGCCGCACGCCATTTTCAGACCGTAATGGGCGCCGGGAAACTTCATCGCCTGGACGGTCCGCGCCGGGACGAGCTTGAGGACCGCGCTCCTGCCGCCGATCAGGTTCCCCGACCCGGGCAACGCCTGGATCGTCGTGACGCCGCCCGCGATGGCGAGCGGAATCTGGGGATCCTGGGGCCAGAAGGAATGCTCCGCCCACACCTCGGCCGTCACCGGGCCCGTGAGCTCGTTGCCGTCCGACTCCGCGTCCGTCCCCGGGGCGGCATAGACACCCAGGTGCGAATGCACGTCGATGATGCCCGGCGTGACGTACTTGCCGGTGCCGTCCACCTTGATGGCATCGGGAGGTGCCGCGACCGTCGCTCCCACCGCGACGATCTTGCCGTCGCGCAGCAGGATCGACCCGCGCGGAATCTCCTGTCCCGCAGCCGTCATGATCGTGGCATTCGTGATGACGACCGGCCGGTTGGCATGGCGCTGATAGGTGGATGGATACTGTGGCCGGTTGACGCTCACACTCTCCGGTCCGGCGGTCGGAGCGGGGACCTGAACCGCCGGCGCCGCCGCGGCGGCGGGGTGTGCTCCGCCGGAGGCGCATGCCGCAGCGGCCGCGGCGAGCAGGCAGGGGATGGATGGTCTCATCGGCTCCTCAGGTTCACTTGACGAGTTCGAACACGAGCGGCGTTCCCACGATCCCGAGCTTCACGATCCGGCGAGGCGCGTCGCGGCTGACGTAGAGCAACGCCGGCGTCTCGCCGCCCGACACCTCCACCTTGAAGACACGGAACGTCCCGGCCGGCACCGTCACGCTGTCCTCGCCGACCACCTTCACGGTGATCACCTTGGCGCTCGCGTCGCCCGACGAGAAGACGTTGACGCCGAAGCTCTTTCCAGACGCGAGTGGCAGGGCGGGCACGATCACCTCGATGGCGTGATCGTCATACGTGGCCGCGGGGATCGTCGTGTCGATCGCGAGCGTCTGCGGCGTCCCGCTCTGTTGGGGCACGACGGCGGTCCCCTTCACCCGCCCGGCGCTGTACGCGAGATGCACCTCGTTCGGCTGGCCCCCTGCGGTACCGGTCTGATCCACCCGCTTCACGCTCAGGTCCGTGGGATCGAGCACCACGGTGAGCTGCTGCTTCCCGGCAGCGCCCAGAATGAAGGTCTCGTCGAAGACGAGAGAGTCGGCGGAACGACGCACGGTCGTGGTCCGCGCGCCGAACGGCTTCCCCTGGAGCAGCACCACGAAGCTATCGCTGCGGGCGACGAGCTGCGCCGCGTCGAGCGGCAGCGGACCGGCCTTCGCCATCAGGTCAGCAGGCGCCAGTGGGTGGCCGTCCAGGTCTTCGATCCGGACAGGCGCGATCGCCTTCAGGCGGTCGTACAGCCTCGCCCCGTCGCCCGCCACGACGAGCGAGAAGGCGCCCGCGTGGTACAGGCGTTGCGCGGCGGCGCGCGCCTGGAGCGGCCGCACCGCGTTGAGCCGCTCGCGATACAGCCGCAGGTAGTCGGCGTCGAGGCCGAGCAGCTTGGCCGTGGTGACCTGACCCGCGATCTGGCTGGGCGTCTCGATGCTGAGCGGGAACGAGCCCACCAGGTACCCTTTCGCGGCCCGCAGCTCGGAGTCGGGTATCAGGCCGGTGCGGATGACGTCGATCTGGTGGAGCAGCTCCTTCAGCGCACTGTCCGTGGCCTCCGTGCGCACCTCCACCACTGCCACCCAATAGCCCAGGCCGCGATACCGGCGCAGTGCGGCGTACGTGTCGTACGTCCAGCTCTTCTGCTCGCGCAGTATCCGGAACAGGCGCGAGTCCGAGCCGCCGCCGAGGACGTGGGTGACTACGCGAGCGGCGTAGTACGCCGAGTCGGTGGGGCGCGCGGTCGTGTTTCCCACGAGCACGGTCGACTGCGCCGAGCCGGGCCGGTGGACGAGCAGGATATCCGTCGCGCGTTTCGCAGGGGCGGTGAGCGGCACGGGCGCCGGCGCGCCCCCCCCCGGCCCCACACCCTGCCAGCCGGCGAATGCCTTCTGGACCAGCGTTTCGACCTGCGCCAGCGTCACGTCGCCCGCGACCACCAGCAAAGCCCCGCCGGGACGGAGCCGCGCGTGCGCGAACTCCACGAGGTCCTGTTGTGTAATCGCTTTGTAGCTCTGCGGCGTGGCGCGGCGCCCGTACGGGTTGGTCCCGTAGACTTCCTTGGCGAAGAACCGGGAGGCCACGCTCGACGGCTCGGACAGCTCGAGCGCGAGCGACGACAGCTCGCGCGTGCGCGCCAGCTCCACCTC
>WNGJ01009570.1_pt1 | contig 15963 bp, 12 predicted proteins | sample 5400611 | NCBI WGS metagenome assembly WNGJ01 (sample SAMN13153375, study PRJNA577476) | soil metagenome | isolation source: 40 cm soil or saprolite under Garry oak tree replicate 1 | place: USA:California | collected 2016-06-15 | reverse complement strand
AGCGCAGCAAACAGGAAGGCGCCAGAGCCGCAGGTAGGATCGAGTATAGTGAGACGTACCAGGCTTTCATAGAAGGCGTTTAGCAGATTTAGTTCCTCGCAGTTCACAATTACATCTTGCGCGAACTGGCTCAAGTCCAGGTTATAAGTAATGAGGTCATTGATGCAATGAATCTCGCCTGACGCCAATTTCGTGTAGATTTCTTCGTAGCGTCGTCGGCGTGCCACAACGTCGCGCCAGGTTTCGCCAGGTAAGGCATATACTGCGGGCGCGGGGTGTTTCCAGGTAGTGCGTTGATCGATATCATCTATTCCCTGAGCAATTTCAGGCGGTAATGCCAGTTCCATCCCATTTTTGAAATACGGATAGATATAGCGCTGTGGATGCGTGTGCAGCAGTTGCCAGATAGTCGCAGCCGGGTGGAATGAACTGCCGCATTTTTTTTCGACTGCATCGAAGAGGTACGGAATGATGGCATTTGTAGCAATGTACGAGGCGATATTCTCCCGGGTATAGAAGGCTCCCATCTGTTTCTGATTGTCCTGTTTTTCAAAAATATAACCCAGGATATCAGGAGTAACAACGGTGGAGTTTTGTGACTGAGGGTCATCTAAACGCCACCGGTATGCATCGAAGAAAGAGAAAAGACGATCAAAAGCTTCGTTGGCTATCTGGATGGTCGGGTTATTGCGCTCTAATGGATGGTCCTTAAAGAGGTCGATATTGAGGAATGGCACGTTTCCATGCAGCGTGTGATGCTCGGATGAACGTCCAGGCTTGCTCAGTCTCTCATGGAAGAGCGGCAGGAGAAAGCGGCGATAGAAGTTAAGATCACTATTCTTTGTGATCATCAAATGCTTGGGGAGATAGTTTGGATCGTTATCAAGCAAGCCCTTGTGCTGCATAAAGTAGAGGAACATGATTCTATTCAGCATGAGTGAGGCGTACCGGGTTCGCTCGCTATCCGATGCAATACCATTGATCGTTGTGAGAAAGTAATCTTTTTCGCTTTTGAAGCGAGCGTAAAAGCGTTTGTTAATGCGTACCCTCTTAGGGAGTTGTTCCTGGTAAGTGGAAGGCGTATAAAACATCGGGTTCTGAACCAATATAAACCACCCCGTTTGCTATTGCTCCTGAATAAGGAATCCAGTTACCTGTATTATAGCTCCACAACACTGTGCATGATTGAGCATCCAAGCGAGGGTGATCACCCGAGGCGAGGATGCTTTTCAATCTGATGAGGTGTACGTTGGGGAGTACAGATCAGAGGATGGCCCTATCTTCTGATTGGACAGATATGTTCTTTGTGAGGTAGCGCTGTAATCCCGCCTCTCCTTCTTCCATCACGTGGTCATGGCTGGCTCGGAACATAGGTTCAAACAAAAAGCCGAGGGCATTGAGCACAGGGTTATGCACCCGTACATACCAATGATAGACAATGCGTGTCCCACCATCCGGTCGACTGAACAATAACGTTTCGAGAATGCCCACCAGGTCACCGGTGACCTGGGTTCGTAGTCGGCGCTCTTTTTCAATATCGGCGGTGACTCCCGTAATCTTAAAAGGAGGGACGAGTCGAGCAACACTTTGCGCCTGCTGCACGCGGTACTCAATCGTGCGACCATTGGGAATGTTGGCAAGGGGGGTCACACGATGCACCCTCATGGATGGCCACCACTTGTCTTGCTCTTCTGGCGTGGTCAGGGCTTTGTAAACGGTTGAAAGCGGTGCATCGATATTCCACTCGGTTTGCCAATCGTAGGCTCGTACCAATTTCCCTCCTCCGAAAATGGCACCGGCGCCGAAGCCAAGTGCAGCCAGTGCAAGTGAACGGATCCAAATGGTGTTCTTGTCTCTGCTCATAACACATTCCTTTCTGGGCGTCATGCTGTTGAGTAAGTTCTTCTTGCTTATTTGAATACTACGGAGAAACGTCTTCTTTAGATCAGTATAGCTCTACTTCATCTAAACGAAGTGTCATACCCATGAAATAGGAAATGCTGCGTTGTTTGCCTTGATAGGGGGACTATTCTACTCTATAGGGAGGTTGTTCTCACGAAATGATGCTCGCTCCTAAGCTCGCGGTTTGAATATGTAATTGCCTCATGTACGTGTAAATACTACGTACAGGAAACTCATGTAGATTCCTTTGAAGGAGGTATTACACATGGTCATCACACTTGGTGCATTGATTGTCTGGCTGTTGATTGCAGCGCTTGTCGGCTTTGTTGGTGAACTACTGGCGCATCGCCGTGCCCCATTTGGCATCATTGGGGCCATCATTTTGGGCTTCATCGCCATTTTTCTGGTGGTGGGGGTGCTGGGCATACACTTTGCTGGTGAACCGAGGCTCAACGGCGTTCCGCTCATTACCTCGATCATTGTAGCGGCCATCGTTGTCGCAATATGGAGTGCGTTTGCCCATCGCCATGCGTATGGGTATTATTCTCGCCACTACTATCGCCGGGGAAGCTATGTCCGTCGGCCACGCCGCCGTTATCGCCTGTTCAGGTAGTAGAGCATACCCTTGGGCAACAACCATGCGGTTGTTGCCTTTTTGTTGGCGTAAAAAATCATTGCCTCTCTATTTCAGGGCTTTTACCTCGTGTGAGTAATGGGCCGATCAGATATTCCATCTCTCTGCATGAGCAGAAAGTGAAAGAAAAGGAAGACATGTACAGAAAGGACACGTGTCTCTATGGCAAAGAAAGTCTGGTTCATTACTGGTGCTTCTCGTGGCTTCGGTCGCCAGTGGGCCGAAGCCGCTTTACAGCGCGGCGATCTTGTTGCTGCCACTGCACGCACCCCTGAGCTTCTGACGAAGCTCGTCGACACATACGGCGACGCCGTCCTGCCGATTCAGCTCGATGTCACCGACCGCAGCGCCGTCTTCGAAGCCGTGAATAGAGCCGCCGACCACTTCGGCAAACTCGACGTGGTCATCAACAACGCCGGCTACGGCCACTTCGGCATGATCGAGGAATTGACGGAGGACGAGGTGCGAGCGCAGCTCGAGACAAACTTTTTTGGGGCGTTGTGGGTCACCCAGGCGGCACTCCCGATCATGCGGGCGCAGGGCTCCGGTCGCATCATTCAGGTGTCGAGCCTCGGCGGTATCACCGCATTCCCGGGGATCGGTGCCTACCACGCCTCGAAGTGGGCTCTCGAGGGCTTGTCGCAGTCGCTGTCTCAGGAAGTCGCGAGCTTCGGCATTAACGTGACACTGATCGAGCCCGGCGGATACTCGACCGACTGGGTTGGTCCGTCGGCGAAGCGCAGCGAGGAGAACCCGGCCTACGCCGACGTCCGCGAAGGGCAAAGCCGCTCATGGGCTGAGAGTCCCGGCGACCCGACGGCCACCCGCAGCGCGATCCTCAAGGTGGTCGACGCCGACAAGCCGCCGCTGCGCATCTTCTTCGGCAAAACGCCGCTCGAGGTCGCGACCCAGGACTACGAGTCCCGCCTGGCGACGTGGAACGAGTGGCAGCCCGTCTCGGTCGAGGCCTACGGGGCTGAGCCGGGCGACCCCGTACATCCCGCGTGAGACTCGCCAGCAGCATTTCAGCGTTAGCATGCTGCCGGGTGATTGTCATTTATCAGTTATTCCGCAGGATGAATCATCGGTCAGACGATCCAGAGTGATGGAGGGAGACACGAAGAAATCCTTAGCATCGCTGGGGACGCTGCCTCTGGGATCGCGATCGTCGAGATACGGCACCTCGGTGGCGCACTCGCTCGTCAACCCGAAGAGGCCATGGCGTTCAACTGTCGTCACGCCCAGTTTTATCTGGAGGCGCGAGTGGCGGCTCCTTCACCTGCTCAGTTAGAGGGAGGGAAACGCTCGCTGGCAACGATAAAGCAGGCGTTACAGCCAGATATGCTGGGAGAAACCCTCATCAATTTTCTGGACGCGGGAGAGATTGCCCCGTATCTTACGAGAGCCGCCTACACACCAGGAAACTATGCACGACTACGTGCACTCAAGGACCGCTATGATGCGAAGAATGCCTTTCGCTTCAACCACAATATCGCGCCTTCTTCGTGATAAGAGGAGCGAAACGAGAGAAAGGAAAGAGGCATGAGTACCCATTTTCATGTGTCTGGAACGGGGGTGACTGGCCCGCTTGCTCGTCGAAGTGGCAACTACAAGTGGTGGGTGCTTGCCACTGCCATCTTTGGTGCATTCGTCAGTATCCTGGATACCACGATTGTCAACACCGCTCTGCCGCATATTCAGCAGGCCTTCGGCTCTGACCTGCATGTGGCCTCTTACGTCAACACTGCCTATACCCTTGCTCAAGGCGTCATCATTGCCGCATCAGGGTTTCTCGCCAATCGCTTTGGCATCAAACGGGTGTATCTGCTTTCCCTGGCGTTGTTCACTCTCGGCTCAGCCTTGTGTGGCATCGCCTGGAATATCAATATCCTCATCCTCTTTCGTGTCCTCCAGGGTGCAAGTGGAGCGGCGCTCTTTCCGCTTTCCCTCTCGCTCATCTTTGGAGCTTTTCCCGAGGAACAACGAGGTCTTGCCAATGGCGTCTTTGGCATTCCTGTCCTCGTCGCTCCTGCCCTTGGTCCCGTTCTTGGTGGCTATCTGGCTGAATATGTGGACTGGCGCTGGATTTTTTATGTCAACGTTCCCATCGGCATGCTTGGCATCGTGATCTGCTGGCGTATGCTGCATGAGTCTGAGCTTCAGCCGACGTTGCCATTTGATCTGCGCGGCTTCCTGCTGATTGCCAGTGGCTTAGGCTTGCTGCTGTTTGGACTGTCCAACCTGGCCTATGAGGGCTGGGGATCGGGGCTCTCGGTGACGGGTCCCGTGATCCTGGCACTGCTCCTCTTGCTGCTCTTCATTCCTCTCGAGCTTCGCACAGCACGTCCCTTGTTGGATGTACGACTCTTTCAGAGAAGGAACTTTTTGGTCGGGAACCTGATTACCTGGGTCGCCATAGCCAGCCTGTTCGGATCAACGTTTCTCCTGCCGCAATACCTGCAGGTGCTACGAGGCTTGTCATCTTACAACGCGGGTCTGCTGCTTGCCCCACAGGGACTCGCCTCGATTGTAGGAACCATCGTGGTGGGCCTGCTGTACAGCCGCGTGGGTCCACGTCCCCTTGTCCTGGTCGGTGGCATCGCCGTTGCTATTGATACCTATCTGATCAGTCGATGGGCAACACTCACATCACCCTTTGCGCTCTTGATTCCGCTTCTCGTTGTCCTGGGACTTGCCCTGCCCTGCATTGCTCAAACAACCGGCACTGCCGCCATGACGGGCATTGAGGGAACTGCCTTACCAGGAGCAAATACGCTCTTAGGTGTCTCGCGTTCGGCGGTCTCCTCACTGGCCGTTGCCGGATTAGTCAATATTGTGCAAGCGCAACGCCTTGTCCATCAGGCAGCACTAGCACACAACGGGCCAGTCACTGTCGCCATAACCCGGCAGGCACAGGCCCTGGCTTATCAGGATGTGTATCTGCTTTCTGCTCTGGTCACGCTTCCACTCCTTGTCCTGGCGTTTTTCCTGAGTTCGCAGCGCCGCACCCAAAGGCCAGAGCCGACAACAACGTTTGGCGTGAGTGCACAGAACCCTGATGCAGCAATTGGGTCTCGATAATGGAACATGTACGCTGTTTGTAGTTTGCTCGACTAGTGGGGCACTTGTCAATCAGCTTAGATATGTATGTGATGTAATTATAGCTGTCTCAGCCGCAGTTCTATGGTACGACATATTTTTTCGTCACTATCACACCGATAGGCCTACTCTACCAAATTGGGCCTCATCCTGCAACTGCATAGCCCTACTGAACAGTTCCCTATTGACAACGGCATAACAGTATGCTATATTTGATATAACAAATAGCTATTGTCATTGGTTCTGTGTACCTGATGACAAGAAATGCCGACACACGTACACTACAATTCGTTCATTCTCGTATTATCGCGTTTCTTTCCGGGTGTATGGTATGATACACATGTATTCTAGCGTAACAGGCGCGTTGTCTCATCTAGCGGAGGAAAAATGCCATGTTTTCGCGCCATGCTCATCATAAGAAGATAGCGCTGACGCTGCTTCCAGCTATGCTCGTTGCTGTAGTGCTTCTACTCCTAGCCCTTTCTGTCACAGCCAGGCCCGCCCATGCCGCCTCTGCCGCGCCGCATGTCGATGTAATGACGTTTAATTCTGGGATTGACCCGGCCTCGCTGCGCTATCTGACTGACTCCATCAATACCGCCGAAAGCGATGGCGCGCAAGCCCTGGTGATCCAGATTAACACGCCGGGTGGCGATATCGCATCGATGGAATCGATGAAGGTGGCAGAACTCAATAGCAAAGTTCCGATTATCTCCTACGTCTCACCCACAGGCGCGTTTGCCGCTTCCGCCGGAGCGTTTATCACCCTGGCTGCCCAGGTAGCTGCGATGGCGCCTGGCACCACCATTGGCGCATCCAGCCCCGTCACCAGTACAGGAGGCGACATCGGCAGTACAGAGAAGGCGAAGATCGAGAGTGTCCTGGTTTCCGATATGACCAGCATTCAGAACGGTTACAGTCGTAAGGGAGTCGACCCGGCGATAAAGATGATTACTAATGCTGCTTCGTACACAGATCAACAGGCACTTGACCAGGGGATCATCGATCTACGGGCATCGAGCTTAAACGACCTGCTTTCGCAGGTGAATAACAAAACCGTGACCTTCACTTCTGGTCAGATGACGACACTGCACACGGCGGGGGCCAGCATACAAAATATCAGTACCTCGCTGGTGGATAGCCTCTATTCACTCTTGCTCGACCCTAATGTTATCTTCCTGCTCTTCATTGTGGCCATGGTCGGCATCTTCGTGGAAATCTCGCATCCAGGCGCCATTTTGCCCGGTGTAACCGGTGGTATCGCACTGATCCTCTTCCTCTTTGCGGCAGGATCAATTTCTCCCGACTGGGCAGGATTAGCGTTAATGGTGCTGGCCTTCATACTGCTGATCTTAGACCTGAAGTTAACCACGCATGGCGTACTCACTGTGGGAGCAGTTGTTTCGCTCATCTTCGGCGCGCTGCTCTTCTTCAACAGCGGCGGGCCTTATCAGGGGCAGCAGGTGAACACCGTGCTGGTCTTTTCGACGGCTGGGGTGGTTGGCCTGTTAGGTTTCTACATTGTCACGATGGTAATACGCACACGTCGAAAGCCTGTGAACACGGGAAGAGAGGGCATGATTGGCGCGAATGCTATCGCGTTGACGCCACTCGCTCCGGAGGGAAGGGTCAATTATGGCGGCGAAGACTGGGCGGCTGTGCTGGACGATCCCGAAATGTCCGTTGATCCAGGCTCCGAGGTACGTATCGTATCGGTAGAAGGGCTGCATTTGCGCGTGGCCCCTACTTTTAATAGACTCTCAAACTCTACCCCTACCTACACCCAGGGGTAACAAAGGAGGAATCTTATGGATTCTGGTTCTGTTCTGACTCTCAGTATCATTGTTGTTGTCGTTATTATTCTCTTGATGCTGTTGTTCTCGGCTATCCGCGTGGTGCAGCAGTACGAACGTGGTGTGATCTTCGTGCTGGGACGTTTGATAGGCCCGAAAGGCCCCGGCATTTTCCTGGTCCCGCCTTTCATCACCCGTATGATTAAAGTCGATCTGCGTATCGTCACCCTGCCTGTGCCGCCGCAGGAAGTGATTACACGCGATAATGTGACAATGAAAGTCTCTGCCGTGATCTACTTCTATGTCGTCGATCCAGCCTCGGCAGTGGTAAATGTGATGAACTTTATCCAGGCAACCACCCAGATTGGTCAGACCACTCTGCGGAACGTGCTTGGTCAATCTGAACTGGATGAACTGCTCTCACAGCGCAACAAAATCAACCGCGAACTGCAGGCCATCATTGACGAGCATACCGAGCGTTGGGGCGTGAAAGTCACGGCTGTGGAAATCAAGGATATTGAGTTGCCCATCACCATGCAGCGCGCGATGGCGAAACAGGCCGAGGCCGAGCGTGAAAAACGCGCCAAGATCATTCATGCCGAAGGTGAATTGCAGGCGTCGACTCAACTGGCCCAGGCTGCCAATATCATTGGTTCTCAGCCCAGCGCCCTGCAATTGCGCTTCCTGCAAACCCTCACGGAGATCGCCGTTGAGAAAAACTCAACTATCGTCTTCCCCTTACCCATTGACCTGATTGAGCCAATGCTGCATGCTATAAGGCGCAGAGCGGAATCTAGCGCCGCCGATGGACACCAGGACCCCGCGCAACCACTGCCGCCTATGCCGCAATCGCCCTATCAGAGGGATTAGTGAAAAATGGGTCAGGCCCACCTCTGGATCACCTGATTGACAGAGGCGATGCATCATCCGGATGATGCATCGCCTCTTCATTATCTGCGCGAGGAATCGTACTGCTCGCCCCTGGCATTGACGCGCACAAAAGGGGGTGCAACCGTGCAGGAGGTGAGCGCGCTATAGCGGTGAGGACGGCGGAAAGCGTTGCCCATGACTTCGCGAGAGCGAAAGGCGCGCAGCGCGTCCAGGTCGAAGGTAGCCGGATAGACGTCTTCGCTTTCCCCGGCTTCGATCAGCAGCATATCGCGTTCGTCTCCCTCTCCATAGGCGATCCCGTCGAAAGCCAGTGAATGACCATTGGCCTGCGGAGCAGCGTAGTTGGTCAGAGCCAGGCCGACCATGTTTTCATAGGCGCGAGTGCGGGCCTGGGCAAGACGGTTCATGCCCAGTGGACAGGCGTTGGGTACCAGGATAATCTCAGCGCCTTTGAGCATGAGGATGCGGGCACTTTCAGGAAATTCGCGGTCGAAGCAAATCATGGCTCCAACCTTGACCGTTCCTTGCCTGGTATCCAGAGCAGCGACTGAGAAATCGTCGCCAGGAGTCAGGGAAGCCTCGTTGTAATCAAAGTCGCAGGTGTGAACCTTGGCATAGGTCATCACGTTGGTGCCATGGCGGTCGATCAGTGACATGGTATTGCGCGGCGCACCCGGCCACTGCTCAAGGTAGGTAAGGGCAATTGCTATATCGAGTTCTCTGGCAAGCGCCTGAAAATGGGTGACGAAGGGATCATTGCGCGCAATCGCCTGTCCCTGCCAGGTGAGATGCGGGTCAGGGCAGGATATGGGAGGTACCTCCGACCATCGTTCCGGCGCCTGCCAGAGGTCAGGAGTAGTCGGTGGCATGGGGTTGGCAGAAGTATAGCCAACGTTCCACATTTCAGGGAAGAGCGCCAGGTCAGCACCTATGGCATGGGCGCGTCGACAAAAGTCTTCACCTTTTGCCTGATTCGCGGCCTGATCAGTGCCATTGGCAGCCATCTGGAGCAGAGCAATCTTTATGTTCATCGTTCACGATCCTTTCTTAAAAGAGTACAGAAAACTGCTTTTGTTCTTGGAAGAGTGGGTGAAAAGATTGGTCACGACAACATGGGAGGCGCACGGCACCGGGAAAAAACGCGTCGAGCAGGGCAATGAAAGGAGACCGATATCAGGAATGCATGAAACGAGGGTTCATCTGCATGGATGAACAGGGGCAGGTTTGGATAAGTAGTGTTAGTAGGAATGCTACAACGTCAATAACGATGACGCATCTTCTCTCCTCCGTCTGGGCGACCGCGAGGACCGCCCATATAGCGCTATATTTATTACGTGTCGTTACATACTGTTGCTGCGATTTTCGCTCTGCTTGCTGCGTAGATATTCCGCGCAGGTGTGGTAGGTTTCTTGCGAAATCAGGCCACGTGACATGTAGTGGTTCAGCATGATATCGAGCTTCAAAATACTGATCAGGTTATAGTTGTGCCGCCGTAAACGTTCGGCTGCTCCGTGTTCTCGGTCGATAAGCACGATGACATCTTTCACCTTCAGCCCATTTTCTTCAAGAAGTTCGGCTGTTTCCAGGATGCTACTTCCTCGTGTGATCAGATCATCGATGATGAGTGCGGTATCGCCTGGATTGAAGCGGCCTTCAATGCCACGTTTCCCTGTCCCTTCTGGTCGGATACGCGCATAAATCAGGGGAATATTTGTCTCCAATGAATACGCTGTTGCCAGGAGAAGCCCGCCAACCGGAACTCCAGCCACGACGCTATGATAAGCACCTTGGGGTTGACAAAAACGGGAGAGCTAACGGCTGACTCACTGACGGTGAAATTCCCAAATTGGACACCTCCAAGGTCGTATAGCGTTTGCGCCAACCAGAGATTGTCTAGAGACTGCTCTTTCGCCACTTCTCAGCATCCTTTCTTTACAAATATGGGGTTTTGTGCGCCCTCAGTATATCACACCTTTTGTTCCCATGGAACATGCTTCTCGTTTCTGTTTTCCTCTGCGCTTGTCTTGCGTGGAATACCTACCTATGATACCCTATCTCGCGAGATGAATTTCTGTATTACTCAATACTCGTCAGGTGAACATACATGCCAGGTGAACATACATGCCAATTGTGACTTGTGTACAGGTAGGCAAATCGTTTGGGGCTGAACGCATCTTTGCCGGGGTAAGCTTTCAAATCGACCCGCAGGACCGCATCGGGCTGGTTGGTCCGAATGGAGCGGGCAAATCAACGTTGCTCAACCTGCTTGCGGGTCGTGAAGGGCCAGATGAAGGCACCGTTGCACGCCAGCGCAATATCCGCATCGGGTACCTGACGCAAACAACCGATTTCCAGCCTGAAAATACCCTGCGCGAGGAAATGCTCACGGTCTTCGAGCAGGCGCGAGTATGGGAGCGTGAACTGAGCGATCTTGCGTACGAACTGAGCGCATCGACGGCGCAGCAGGAGAGCACGCTGCATGAACACCTCTTGCAGCGTTACGATGACCTCCAGTCCCGTTTCGAGCACGCAGGCGGCTATACATATGAAAATCGGGTAGACCAGGTGCTCGATGGACTGGGCTTTACCCGAGAGCAACAGTCCTCGCCTGTGAGCCAACTGAGCGGTGGCCAACAGACACGCGCCGCGCTGGGCAAACTGCTCTTGCAGGAGCCAGACCTGTTGTTACTGGATGAACCGACCAACCATTTAGACCTGGCGGCCCTGGAATGGTTGGAAACCTACCTGCTGAACTGGAAAGGCGCGATGATGGTCGTCGCCCATGATCGCTACTTCCTCGATAAGGTGGTCTCGCGTACCATCGAAATAGCCTTTGGCCGCATCGAAGAATATCCAGGGAATTATACGAAGTACCTGCAACTGCGCGAGGAGCGCATGGAACGCCGTTTGCGCGAATACGAAGCGCAGCAGGCGCACATCGCGCATACCGAAGAGTACATTCGTCGTTACAAGGCGGGTCAGCGCAGCCGCGAGGCACGGGGGCGCCAAAAACTGCTGGATCGTCTGGAGCGGGTCGAGCGCCCACAAGATTTTCCTGAGATGCACTTCGAGTTCAATGCGGTCGTCGATAGTGGTCAGATCGTTCTCTCCACACAGAAACTCGTCGTGGGGTATGCACTCGCGTATCCCGGCGGCGAACCCAACGCACTGGTGCGGGTCGCCGACCTGGAATTGCTGCGTGGTGATCGTGTCGGATTGTTGGGGCCAAATGGCGCGGGCAAAACCACCTTGTTGCGTACCATCATCGGTGAACTCCCGCCACTGAGCGGCCAGGTCTATCCCGGTCACAATGTACGCATAGGGTACTACTCACAAACGCACACAGGCCTAAATGCTGATCGCACGATTATAGATGAGATACGCCAGGTCAGCGTCTTGAGTGAAGAAGGGGCGCGCAGTTTTCTGGGCCGTTTTCTTTTTACAGGCGATGATGTGTTCAAGCCTATCGGCGCGTTGAGCGGCGGTGAGCGCAGTCGCGTCGCTTTGGCAAAGCTGACGCTGCTTGGTTCCAATGTGCTGATCCTGGACGAACCGACCAACCATCTTGACCTGCAATCACGTCAGTTTCTTGAAGAAGTGCTGGGTGAGTTCGAGGGTACCCTGCTCTTTGTCTCGCATGACCGCTACTTCATCGATAGCCTGGCGACCAAAGTCTGGGTCATAGAAGACGGTGTCCTGATTCCCTATATGGGCAATTACACCGAGTACCGCACGCGCAAACGCCCCATCGTCCTCGATATTCCTGCGCCTCTCAAGAGCAACGCGAAGAGCGCGCCCATCGAGTCAAAGACAGCGCCGACGGTCGCTAAGCCTGCTCAGAAGAAAAGCGCGAAGGTCAAAGTGCGCACCATCGAAGACGTTGAGCGTGAAATTGAGAAGGCAGAGGAGCGCGTGAGAGCGTTGGAAAGAGAGCTTTCGGAGGCCGCGCTCAGGGGCGATGCCGCGCAGCTCACGCAGCTTTCCGCCGATTATGAACAGGCAAAAGCCAGGGTGGACGACCTCTTGGTCGAATGGGAACAACTCGGCACCCTGCCGTAAAAATCTATCGCCGGCGTCGCACTCCAAGCGCGAGGCCGCCAATAAACCCACCTAAACCGACCAGGAGCGGCGCGACCGCCGCCGCAATCAGCCAGAAGCCAAGAAACAATACGGGCACGATCAAGGGTGGAAAGGCCTCGACTTTTAGCACCAGCCAGCTGTACCCGAATTTGTACAGGCCGCCCAGGATGCCCGCGGCTAGCAGGCAAAGCATGATGGTGAAGAACAGTCGTCCCAGGCCATAAAGATAGGCCCCTCGCGCGGCAGTCACACATAGCGTTGCCAGCCCTATGCTTTCTAACAGGAAAGCAACGATGATGGGGATATGGGGTTGTAAAACGAGGATGAAGGCGCCGGCGATTCCAATAATGAAGGCCAGAATCTGCAGGCCCGCGTTCATCAGAAATCCTACCGCACTGTCACGCCCTGGGACACTCCCAGGAGTTGCCGGGAATTTTTGATGCTGCCCCATATAAGGGGAGTTTGCCAGGTTTGCACGGATGGTGTCACGAATGGTCTGCGTCTCCGGGTTGTGCGGATCGAGCGCGATGGATCGCTCGATGGCTGCTAACGCTTCCTGCGTCCTGCCTGTGTTGGTCAGGAGCGCTGCGCGCATGCTCCAGGCGAGCGCGTTGTTCGGATCAACCTGTAGCAATTGTTCAACGGTTTGCATTGCTTCCTGGAACTGACCGGCCGCGCCAAGTACCTGACCTTTGAGTGTAAGCGCGTCTACAAAGGTTGGGACTATGCGGAGTACCTGGTCAACAATATTCAAGGCTTCAGGAAGTTTCTGCATCTGAACCAACTGCCGGGCCTGTTGTATCAGCTTCATGCATTGCTGCTGGCGGTTCTGCTCTACCAATTCGAGAGAAATCTGCCCTGAGGTTGAAGGAGAGAGTTGTCCTGTAGCGGCAACTCCTGAACCTTGCGAGAGTGGTCCTACAAGCGGCCCGCTCTCAACAATACCCTGAAAAGTGATCGGGCTGGATGGGGGGGCGGGAGGCATCACGGGCGAAGCTGCGTACACATTTTGACCTGCTGACGCAACCTGGGCAAAGGTGGGCATCTCTCCTACCAGAACAATGGGGCGTGGTTCCTGGCCGAAGATTTGCGGTGCGTGTTGTGGGTCAAGCTTACTGGTTAAGTAGGCATGGAGTTTTTGTAAGGTGATCTGACCAGTTGCAGGCTCCTTGGAGAGACCGCTCAAGCCTAAAATCGCTCGATACATCAAATTGCCGAGATTCTTTTCTCCCACTTCTGGCACCAGGTCATTTCCTCGACACGAGCAATACACAATACGCCCCCGGGTTTGTTGCAAGCCCTGCATCAGCGTTTGTCCGAGTAAGGGCTGAAAATCGAAAGGAGAGGTTCGCCTCCTGTTCCAGGCTATCCCCGTTTGGAAACAATCGAGCATCAAGATAATCTGTGCTGCGCGACCTGGTACCAGCGCTTCTCGCACCATGCTCAAAAGGTGTATGCCGGTGGCCGGTTGCTGATAGATGGTGTTGGCACATGCTAGATACCCGTCGCCTCTGGCCTCGTCAACGAAAGCGTGTCCAGCGAAGTAGATCAATACGAGATCATCTGGCTCTGCGGTATGAACGCATAGTTGTGCAAGCAGCGATTCTATCCATTCCTTTGTGGCCTGCGCGCCTCGCACGAGCTGCATATCAGAAGGATTCCAGTTGCCCCCACGCGAGTTGGCCAGCCATTGAGCCAGGATACTTGAATCCGCTTCAGCATACTGTAAGGGACGGAAGGCTGAATCTAAATACTGATCTATTCCTATAAGTAAGCCCAGGCGTCTGCCCACAGGCAATCTCCTTCGTGAAAAGCCGCGTTTATATTGGTATTCACCCTATTCTACACCACATTTGAGCAAATTTGGGATAAACTCGGTACTTTTGGCGGATAAGCATGGCATGTGAATGACGTACCAGGGCAGGGGCAAGCCCAGCCCGTACCCTATACGGCTCAGTGTCTTGCTTCGTATAGGGTACGGGCTGGGCTTGCCCCTGCCCTGGGCGTCTAGTAAGAGAATATGGTATACTCATTCTCAAAGTTCTTACATGCCATGTACCTGGGGGATTACACTATACATGCCTCGAATTCTGGGTATCACCGGAAACATTGCCTGCGGCAAGACTGCTGTGGGGCAGATGTTACTTGACATGGGCGCGGAACGCTATATCGACGCCGATGCTGTGGTGCACCGCCTTTATTTGAGCGGCCAGCCGATCGCTGTGCAGGTTGCGGCGGCCTTTGGTCTCGGGGTGCTTGCACCGGATGGAAATGTTGATCGCAGCGCGCTCGGCGCAATTGTCTTTCATGATCCCGAGGCGATGCGCCTCCTGGAGTCGATTGTGCATCCCGCAGTCGGCCAGGCCATAGCCCAGGAACTCGCGTCTGTCAGTCCCACCGGCGTTGCTATCATTGACGCGGTAAAACTACTAGAAGGTGGCTCTGGCGCGTTGTGTCAAAGTAAATGGATGGTGGTTTGCCCGGAAGAACAGGAACTGGCACGATTGATGGCTCGCAGTCGTGTAAGTCGTGAAGAGGCCTTGGCGCGCCTACGCGCTCAACCTCCAGTCGCTGATCGGCTGTCCCTTGTTGACGAAGTAATTGATAATGGTGGTTCCTTAGAAGAGACCCGCCGCCAGGTTGAGGCGGCATTTGAACGCTTTCTCAAGCGTTTTCCAGCATAGGGAAGGTGGGCATGCGTCTTTCAATATTTATTTGGCGAAGTATCCTCAGCGTGTTTTTCATCCTTGCTGTCGCTGCCACGTGGTTTCTGCGCGGCATGGAGTTAGCGCCAAACAGTGGGGGACACCCGGCGTCTCAAAATAGACCGCTCGCACCAGCAACATCACCCATTTCTTCTGATCTCCTGTCCGCCTCGTCTTACAAGGATATACCAGTTGCGCTGGACTCGGTCGAGGCAAACCAGATTAAGCTGACAGCGGGTCTGCGGCCAGGACGCGGGCAACCCATTCCCGATGCCGCCGAGATCTACGAACTGCCAGTCATGGACGTTTCCTTCTATAACTGGCGCGGAGAATTGCTTTCCGGCTGGCTATCGCTGACCACTTCTGATGCCCCCGTCGTTATACTCACACATGGCACTCCTGGTAATCGTGTTTCTATGCTGGGGCGCGCCGCGTTTCTTCACCAGCACGGGTATAATGTACTGCTGTTCGATTTCCAGAGTTATGGCAAGAGCCAGGGGGCGTTTTCCACGCTTGGCATGGTCGAGTCAGAGGATATCCTGGCCGCGATTGCTTTCGTACATAGCCTCCCTGAAACCATGTATAGCAAAATCGGGGTATTAGGACTCTCGATGGGCGCGACGGCAGCAGTGCTGGCGGCCTCACGCTCTGCCGATATCGTGGCCCTGATCGCGGAAAGTTGCCCGGTGGATGCCACACGCGTGCTGACTGATGTTCCCAGTGAGGCCTCTCGGAATGCCGACCAACAGCTGGTGCAGCAGGTATATGGCGTCGATATCACTCAGGCCAGGCCCATCGACTATGTCGGCAAATCGGCGGGACACACGGCCATCTTTTTCATCAATGGGGACGCTGACGA
>WNGJ01004036.1_pt1 | contig 15967 bp, 14 predicted proteins | sample 5400611 | NCBI WGS metagenome assembly WNGJ01 (sample SAMN13153375, study PRJNA577476) | soil metagenome | isolation source: 40 cm soil or saprolite under Garry oak tree replicate 1 | place: USA:California | collected 2016-06-15 | reverse complement strand
GCCGACTCCTTCCTTGGTTCTGTCTCCTTTCTCTCTATTCTATAACATATTTAGCGAATGCACCACTAAGTGGGTCAACCTGCAATTAACTTGCGTAAGCCAGGACGGCAGCCCCCGAGCCAGCGAGACGTTTGAGCCGGGCTCGCTGTCTTCGCTTGTATCGCTTCCCATGCCATACGAATGGGGTGGGATCCTCATTCCAGCCAGCCACGGTCTCTTCCAACCAGTCGATGATCTGTTGCGGGGTCTGGGGATACTGACCCGAGAGCGCCCGGCGCACCAGGATGCGCTGCATCGACTCGGCCATATTCAGCCAGGAGCCGGAAAGCGGCGTATAGAGCGGCATGATGCCGTGTTGGAACAGCCAGTCCATCATCGGGTAATTCCGATGGCCTGCCAGATTATCCCACACCAGAATCAGGCGCAGCGGCGGATAGCGATCACTCAGTCGCCAGCCCACCCAGGTTTCCCAAAGGTGCGCTTCAGCCCACTCCACTGGCTTGGGCGATAGCCCAGCCTCCTCTGGTGCGGCCTTGGTCTGCTCCTCTGCTTCCAGCACCGCAAGCAGTTGTTCTTTGAGCCAGGGATGCAAGACCGCATTGGTCACCGACGTGACGCCTTTGGCCCGCACCTCGCCGGTGGCTGGGCGAAACAAGGTCATCAGTTTGGCACCACCATCGCGCAGATATTCATGCGGCTGCAGCTTGGGGTGGCCTTCGGGCTGCCAGCTCTCACCCGGCTGCGTCGGCTTGCGGCCTCGTCCCGAGGCAATCACCAATACCGCTAATCCTCGCTGGTTGAACCGCTCTACCAGTTGGGAGACGCCCTCACGCGAGAGGCCAGCGCTTACCCCAGCTTGCGTCAAGGTCTTTCCTTCTGCTACTGCCAGCAACGCTTTGGCTCGTTTGACGGCATCGACCCGTTCACTGCTGGCCTTGGTCACACGCTGCAATGCGTGCTGTTCTGCTTCGCTCAAGGGACGAAGCGCGATTTTTGGGTGTGCGCCCATCTCTCACCTGGTTCTTTGCTTCTCTTCTCTGCAGGTCCTTCCCTGACCAGCAAAGTATACCACCCCCTGCTCTTTTCCACAAGTCAATTGCAGATTGACCCACTTAGTGGACTCAGGCAGCAGGGATCGGGGAAAGGCTGTTCCTGCTCTTGGAACAGCCAGGCTTCGTTTTTGCCACTCTTGCAGGTTTGATTACGCCATGGGTTGCTGAAGAAAGTATGACAAAGAGAAAGAGTTCTGAAAGTGATAGGTAGCTCTGCCAGAAGAAGCTGACTTTATTTTCAATAGTAGGATTGAATCAATAGCTTTGCCACTTCCTTATCTTTGATTCAATTCGGCAAACCTTTCTGGCAAAGTACAGCCCTTCTAATACCGGCTGAATGATAGCATAGCGTCGATTGGCCGAGGCCAGGGCCTCTGGTGAGGCTTTTTGCAGGCGTTCGCTCACTTGGGTGCTCAGGCGCTCTCGTTGGGAGGGCGTAGCTTGCTCGATGACCTTTCCACTTTGCACCAAGGCTTGAAAATGGGGGTTGGATATCTCCAGAGGCCGACGATCCTCGGTGAGCAGGGTTAAGGTGGTTTGCCCTTGATACAAGATCGTGCAAGGCTTTCCATCCCACACCACGACAGCTCCCGGCTCAACCAACAGGGTATGTGGGCGACTTCTGTCGGAGAACTCATCGGCACACATCGCTGTTGCCCAGGCCCGCGAGGACACCTCGTCACAGAAAACATGGACGCGCTCCGGCTCAGCGAGGGGAGCAGCGTAGATATCGACATAGATCTGCTCAGTTGCCAGCAAGGTGTAGATGTCATCGCTCGTCGCCCGCTCTCGCTGCTGCAAAAGAGCGTGCAAGGTGATCCCTGGATGGGAAGAAGCCCGCGCGATGACCTCCTCCCGAGCTTGCGGCTGGACGGCCGGAGTGTCTGTCCGCAAGTAGTAGGAGAGAAAGCGTAAGTTCCGTTGGAAGACCCAATCAATGTCGTGAGATGAACGGAGGCGGTAGTAAAATCCCAAGGGAGTTGCCACCCGTTCACCGGGAGGACACCGCCATCGACCATCCTCTTGGCGAACGTAGCGATGTGGCATCTTCTCAGCTAATCTCTTCAAGTCTTCTTCGGTTTTCCACTCTTCCCATCCCAGCGTATCAGCGCGAATGACAAAGTAGTCAGGCGTGTGCAGCACGCCAATCCGACGCCCATTTTTCGCCTGATACTGGAGTTTGATGGGGGGTGGCTGGTCGTAGAACGCGAGAACGGTCGGATCATGCTCCATTTCATACACCCCTGCCAGCTCATTTTTGTAGCTTTCGGCTTGAATGGTGACTCCCATTTTGCGGCTGGTGTAGAGAACGGGAACGTTCTTCCCACCGCTGCCTACCCGGCGGGAGGGTGGGGATGACTGGATGATGGACACGACAGCTCGCGCTTGATGAGAGAGATTCAACTGCGAGCACAACACGGTAAGATCATTCTCAGTTAGCATGAATAACCTCCACAAAGAAAAAGATGATCCTCATGTGATTTGCATGAGCTTTGCGTAGCATATGGTAACTGAGGACGAAATCCCATTAATGTCGCATAAATTTTCGGCAAGGCGTATCTTCCAAACCGGCTTTTCGGCAAAACTTCCTTTCCAGAGGCTTTTTCTTGTGCTAGGATGTGGTCAGCAGTTCAAGCGTGAGAGGATGATTTTATGGCAATACTTTGGGTCTGAGGGAGGCAAACCTTTGCTCTTAGTAACACTCAGTCCGGCACAGGTCTTGGATTGGCACAAAGGGACGATGTATCCTGAATCGGTTCTCAACCGCATTTTGTTTGCCACCCGCTACACCCGTCATCTCAATCGGTTTGGGTATCTACGTGTCCAGGGATGGAAGCTCTATGGCGAAAGGGGTCTGTCAGGTGAGAAAGTCTCGGTTTGGGTCTACGATGGTTCGATCACCGTCGAATATCAGACCGTCACTCTTTCCAAGTACCAGGTTGAGCTGGCCGAAGATCGAAAACAAATCAAAGAGATCAGTCCCCCCCGCAGGGCTCAGACGCCGTTTCGCTCGCCTCAGCTCACCCTCATCGATGTGTCGCCTTCCGAGTGGCGACTCTACTGGCGAGCACCTGCATATCAGCCTCGAACGCCGCCGAGCCTGCGTTCCGGCTTCGTTCAATTGCCGCTGTTCGAGACGGAAAGTATCGCGGTTGCCGTAGGTTCTGATGAGACAGGCAGTCTCAAACGAGAACGATCCCATCTCTCTCTCATTTGGCACAAGCACGACTGACAAGAGCCTCGCGATCCTGCTCACGCCTCTCGTCTGTTTTTGACTGTCTAATTCGCCCCAAGTGTTGTCCGAATTGCGCTTTGTCTGTTTGGTTTTCGCTTCACAGCAAGCTGTCATCGTTTTCTTTCGCATTCATCCACGTTACTTGCAAACAGCATGTGTGGCCTCTCTAACTCAGCACATCTTGTGGGTAAGATCGAACTTGAACGTGGTAATAGCTCACTTCGCTTGCATAGGTATGAGACACCTGTTGTAAGATCTCTTCAACCTGTTTGGCCAGGTTTATCTGAGGAATGTAGAGGGGCGAACCAACCCTTGAGTTGCTCTGCCGGTAAAACCGCCCAAAGCCATTAAAATGCGTCTTCAAATAGTGATCGGGGTTTTTGGGTACAATACAGAGGAATTTGTACCTAGAATAACGCGAAGGGAAAATTGCCTCAATTTCACCCCATGAGATCGAGAAGCCACTAAGCAGAGGCATTGAACTGACAACGATCCCCTCGCGATTGATCAGCAGCATTGGCTTGTGGGCGAGTAATATTGAGAGCATGGTCCATGACATCCAACCAACAAGGGCAGTTCCAGGAATCACGATAAGGAAAAGAGGGGCGAGGTCACGAGACCACCTCATAACATCCTTTACGCCGTTGGGAAGTCCAACCTGGCAAACCCCCTTGCTATCTTGGCGGCCATTGCCTACACTCCTTCTTGACAAGCGCGATCTGGGGGAGGACCGTGTACTCTGACAAGGATCGGTGAAGGAGAACGACCAGATGCTCATTCAGGGTGTTAGGCAATCAGCCTCTTCTGCCCATGTAGAATGGGACGATGAGTCTCCATCACCGAGAACACCAGAAGACGTCCATCAGGTAAGCGTACTTGTCGCTCGTTGACGCGTTGACAGAGGGCCATTAGATCGCGGTTGTATTGCCGGTCATTGAAAGGGTGCAGTTCGACAGAGATCGTGTGCCGCGCCCAGACCACCACTCCTCTGAGTTGGAAGAAAGGAGCCAGCCGTGCCCAGGTGGCATGGGCATAGGTGATGGGAAAATAGTGATCGCGGGTCCACATCACCACATTGGCCAGAGCGAGCTTGCAGATAGTCATAACGTGATCTTTGCGATTGTCTAATTCATACATGGTCCGCTCTGTGGCTGCCAGATCTTCCAAGGCTCGCAAAAGATCACATTGTTCATGTGCATAGCGTTGTTGCTTCTCACTTTCCTTACTGCTCGTGTTATAAGTTCGCCAGACACGTTGCCAGCGCTGCTCCAGCTCTGCATCAATCACCGCCTTCTCTGCTTTGATCTGTGCCCGCCGCTCATAATAGTCCACCCCTTGTGCAGCAAGCGCGTCCTGATGGGCGTTGAGCTTGCGATAGAGCTCATCGCCATAGGCCTTGGTTTGCTTCCAGAGACGATCATAGAGCAGAGAGGCTTTGTGGGAACGAACTCGTGCAGAAGCCATCCATCGCTGGACAGTGCTCAAGCGCTTCTCTAACGCGGCACGCTTCCTGGCAACCTCGGAGTTCACAATGGGCGTCTTGCCATAGCCGTGATTGGTATCCAGACCAAGCGGCAAAAGAAAGTCACGAATGATATTTTCTTGCACCGGCCAGCGCCGTGTGTAGGTCTGGGCAAGTTCCACGGCATCGATGGTGTCTGCGGTGGTGACAATAGGAATCAGCTTGGCAGTGGTCGGCGTGGCAGGCATCGGCTCGGCTTTCCACTCCGCTTGCCACCAAGCTGGTTTGCGAATGTCCTCGTCCGTTTCTTCCTCCTGCGGCGTACAGGGAACGCGACGGCGCAGGTCACGAATGAGGGCTACTCGTACAGGAAGAAACTGGCCTTTCTGGTCGGGCAGCGGGAGAGCGAAACAGGCTGGAGCGACCTCACGCATTACCTGCCCATGCCGATCCCGCTCCAGTGGCACAAACATTCCGACCTCAGTGAAGGATTCCAGCCCGTCATATTGATCCGTGCGCAGTACCGTCACCACGGTGTGGCCCAGCGCCTTGAGATCGCGCAGGAAAGGAGCCGCCATGCCCTCCCGGTCCACAATCACGCGAACGGATGGTGCCTCCCCTTGGCGGTCTTGATAGCGAGCTAGAATCGGGGGGAGTCCCACGGTCAAGTGCTGGTCTCCTCGATGGGTCGTTGCCAACCGAGGATGTCCCTGCTCATCATGCAAGAGCACCAACGCTCGACAGCCCAGAATTTTGCCAGAGCATCCAATCAGTCCCCGAGGAATCAGCTTGTCTGCATACACCGGCTTGCGATGCCCATCAATGTAGATACGGCAAGCCGCTTCCTGCTCTCTTGCCTCCTGCCACAGCACGGCGGTCCACTCCCCAAGAGCGTTCGTGAGTACCTCAGCTCCTTGGGTATTGGCGAGGTGGGCGAGAAATCGCTCGGTGTGCCAATAGCCGTAAGCTCTGCGCCTTCCTGTTAACAAGCCCAGTGCCTGGTCGGTGTAGCCACGTAGGTCTCTCGTTCGGCGCAAGCCAACCGCATTGAGAAAGAGTAACGTGAGCAACAAACTGCGCTGAGCGCGCAAAGAAGGGAAGAGCTGTGGATGGGAAGTCTGGGTCAAACAGGGGGCAATCGCAGTTTCGAAGTGGGTAAGTAGCCCGGTCTCATGAACAGCGGCAACCAGGAGCAGCCCACCGGCCCCGTCTTGCCAGTATCGTTCAGATGTTGAGCTTTGATCATGATTTTTTTCCCATCCGAGCGGGTTGCCTTATCAGGCCTTGCGCCGCTCGGATGCGATTGAGATGGGTGATACTGACCAGCACACCGCAGTGGGCGTTCAGCTCTTTCTGAAGAGAGGAGCTTGGCAGGCTTGGCTCCTGACAACATCTGGCTTGAAGCCACTCTTGGATGGGCTTGCGCATCTTGGCGATGTGCCCATGTCTCCCATCGCGCAAGGTTGCCTCTCCTTGTGTGCGAAACTGTTGGAACCACCGGTAGGCAGTCGATCGACTGGTTCGCACTCCTGCAATCCGAGCGGCTTCCTGCCAAGGATGGCCTGCTTGCATGAGGACCATCATCTGCTTTTTCGCCGCAAAACGCTGCTCATCTTTCATACTTCGTCCTTGTGATCCCTGTGGGGAGAGGGACGGTGAGGAGCTTTGCCGAGAATACTTCGCCATCTCCAGCCATCAGTCACCCGGCTTGAAGATGCTACAATGCGAACTCCACTTCTGCTGCAATGGTGACCGCGTTGTTGAGGGGCAGCGTCGCCATGCCTACAGCCATGCGGGCATGCTGCCCAACCTCTGGCCCATACAGTTCAAGAATCAGGTCCGAGAACCCATTGATGGCATTGGTGGTCTGCCCATAGCCGGGTTCAGCATTGACCATGCCGTACACCATCAACCAGGCGGTTACCCGATCGAGGTCCCCGAGTTTCCGCTTGAGACTGGCAAGCATGGAGAGAGCTGTGGATCGAGCTGCGGCTTGGGCTGCTTCCAGGGAAACCTCTGTCGGGACTTTGCCAAAGGGACCAATGAATGAGCCGTCAGGGGCCTGAGCTGAATGACCAGACACATAGATCCGATTACCATGTATACGTGTCCAGGCGAACGAAATTTTGATGCCTGGTGGAACCTTCGGGGCTGCGGGAAGCACGAGTCCGAGTGTCTGAAGTTTCGCTTCAACCTGCATAGGACAATCCTCCTGACTTTCGTCTACCGAATTTGCCTGGTACCACCAGCAGGGAGTGAAGCTTTTTTTACGTTGATGTCTCTAGAGTGAGACATAGCGGTTCAAGCCAGTTGCCTGTGTGGATGCACAGGCACTCACACGTCTCTCAAAAGATGTCCAATTAGAAGCCGCCGCCATGACCGCCGCCATGACCGCCGCCGAAGCTGCCACCATGACCACCACCATGACCACCACCATGACCACCACCATAGCCGTCACCATAGACTCCTCTCCCCTTCTCTCTTTCATAAATGACGATACACACCAACAAGTAGACGAATATCAGCATCCCCACTAAGAACCAGGGTACAAAATCCCACCACGAATTACTTCCGCCTAAAGCATTGTTCAGTGAGTAAAGAAGTGAGTCAAGAGCCGCTCTGGTCGCTCCGGTATAGTCGCCTCCATTGTAATTGCTTTGAAAGGCGCTTACAGCATCGCTCGCCTGACTATCGGACACTTGCACACTGGTACCGGCTTCGATAGAGACATGCTTGTTTACGGTGTCGATGCCGATAGCGATGGTGTTTTGGTCGGGCAACTGTGCGCGTGTAGACTGATCCAACGCATCCTGATCCCCGGTGAACGTGTCTGTGGTGTAGATGAGCACAGGGACAGGTAACTGTGCCGCCTCTGCCTGTACCCTCCCTGTATCCAGCACTCCCGCTTGGTCGTTGATGGTGACGGTGTCGGCCTGGACCGTCACCGTGGTGAGGAGAAACAGCGCGCACACCGTCACCAGAGCCAGGCATGCTAAGATGGAGCGCGGGACTGGCGTCCCTAAACCCCTACCCTTTACAACGTACTCCCGCTTGCCTGAATTGCAAGCATGTTTCTGCACTAGCATGGCTCTCTCCTTCCATCAGACGATGGGCCCTTATCGAACGGCGCGTCCTCAACGTCTGCTATCAAATCCGCTTAATCAGCATTAAAACGCTAAGCGTAGCAACTTTTCTCGTCTGTTTCTTGATGGTACTCAGAGGCAGAGGTACTCTCTGGGGAGTGACATTGCGATCAAGTGGCTGCTTGTCTCGCACAGGAAGACTCCTTTCCCTTGTGCATTCGCAATGCGGCCTGCCGCACTTTACCCAACCGTGCGTGTGCTCTCCCTCTCCAAAACCACACTCACTCCTCATCCATTACAAGGCACTACTCGATGAGATATCCAATGACTCATTAAGCACAGTGTACATATAGAAAATGGATTCCAAAACGTGTGCAAGGCCACTTCCTGAGAGGCAACTGGTGTGAACCGCTATGCCTCACTCTAGATGTGCAGTTCTGCAAAAGGCAAACTTCCTGCACCAGGGTGGCGCCAAACCTCAATCATCTCTATCATAGCAGGGTTGATCATCCTAGTCTAGATGGGCAGCTTAAACTTTGCCAAAGACCCTGCTCGGACTCGTTTGGTGATAAGAAAGAGAACCAGATCAGCCAGGGAACTAAAAAGAGTGGCTCTGGTCAGAGCAAATGCTCTCGAGGCCAGGATCGGTCTCCTGGGAGAACTCATCCATTAGGTGCTGAAGATGCTCATGTGTGTGGGGAAGGAGGAGATGAAATCCCTCTTCCTGCACCGGTGGATCATGCTTGCACATCAGGCGTATACAGGCCTGAAAGCCGGGAAACTGTTCTTTCAACAGCTACTCTTTCTGTGGAGTCCTCTTGATGAACTCGCACCAGTGGTTAGTCGTGTTGACAGGGTTTTTCAGCAGTCTCCTCATGGGGCAGGACGGGTGTCATCAGCTCACACCACTGCTCAACGAAGGCTAACTCGTCGAACGCCCACGCGGCCTGATGCCCCTCCACCGCTGCGAGAGCAGGCCATATCACGCGGTTGGCCCAGCGCGCCCACTCGGCCGTCGCAAAGAGCAGGTTTAAATCCGCTACGGATGGCAAGCGCCAGCCCAGATGCTCCAGCGAGCCGCGATAGCCGTCCAAGAGCCAGTGACGGTCGGCTGGGGGGAACCGATACAGCAAGGTCGAGAGATCATAACTGATCGGCCCAACACCGGCGTGGTCCCAGTCGATGAGCCGCACGCGCAGCCCATCCTCGGCTGAGCATACCAGCATGTTGGTTGTCCATAGATCGCCGTGCAGGAGTACCTCGGGGCCACCGAGCTCTGCCATCGCGCGCGCTCGGTACGACTGCTCATCGAGACGTTGGTGGAGTCGTGCGAGCAAACGGTCGCGCAGGGCGACACGTTCCGGCGACAGTTCGACAGCGGATGGCTGGAGCGATTCCAGGCTATGGATCGCGTCTCGCACATTCGCCGTATAGAAGGGCATGCCGAGGTCGCCGCCATACAGGCGACATTCTGGAAGCAAGGGGTGTCCGGCGGAACGCGTATGCAACTGCGCGATCACTTCGACTGCCGCCTTGACTCCTCTGCGGTCGGCAGCACATGTGTCCAGCGTGCAGTCTCCCAGGTCGTCATAGACATGCCACACCCACCCGCCGTTCCGCGCGGCGGCAACACCGAGTAAGGGTGGGCCGGCTTCGCTTAAACCCATCGCCGGCAGCCATCGCTTCGCCACTAACTGGTTGCGCTGAGCCACGGTGGGCTCTAGACGCTTGAGCACCAGGGAGCGAACGCAGCCGCTGGCCTCGACACGCAGGCGGTAGACACGAGGTTTCAGCCGCCGCTGGTCGACCACACGGGCTGTCGGGCCCAACCCGCCGATCAACTCCCGCAGTACAGCGCGGAGTTCTGGGAGGCCAGGTTGGCCGCTGCTTGCTAGCATGTCGTCAAGGCCGTCAATCATAGACAACCCTCCAGATAGATCGGGGCACCGACCGGAACGTCCACTGAGGCGACCACGCCGCCCCATCATCATAGCGCTACGTTCAGGATTGCCCTCAGCACCTGCTTGGCGTCAAAATAGGCTTCAGCCATCGCCCGCGCCGCTCGGCAATGCCGCTCGTAATCACGATTAATGGTGGCGAGGGCATCGGCTGCTTCTCCCAGTGTTGCGAAACGAAACATGCCCTCCCCGTTCGGAAGGAAGGCGCTTGGCCCTGTATTTTGAACCACGACAGGCTTCCCGCTGGCCAAATAGCACAGGGTCCGGTCGCTGATCCAGGCGTTCTGGAACTTCATGCAGGACGGTTTCGCGCAACTGAACTCGCCGCGTGACCCCTGGATATAGGCGTGATACCTCTCCGGCGTTCTGGCGACTTCGAGGGAATGGCGTACGCGCCAACCGTGGCTCGCGAGGACGCGCAGGTCCTGCGCGTCCCCATCCCCGAAGAAGAGCGCCAACTCGAGCTGTTGGCTCGTTCGGCCCGGAAGCTCTGTGAACTCCAGAAATGGGACCCGCTTGTTGTTCTCGTAGACCTCCGTCCCATCCGTTATCCATTCGTCGCCCCACCAGCTGGACACGGTGGTAAACGCTTCACAGCGAGGATCGTGCACGTACGGCCATCGCTCCAGGCAAATCGGCGGGCGGATATGGAACCACAGGCGGCCGCAGTCCGGGAACAGAGCGGATGGCGTGCCCACAGTCTCGCCGGTCGTGATGTACACATCATGCAGGGGCACGAGGAGTTGTCGCGTAGCCATCCAAAATTGCAGTAACCCTGGATCAATATCAACCACTGCCGTGCGCCGGAAGCAGGACAGCAGGATCGCATCGATTCGGTAATCAAAGTTCAGCAGGAGATCCGCCCGCCGCAATATGGCCTCTGCCTCAAGCTGTGTCATGCCGAGGTAGGTGTACTGGCCGCTGTCACCGCTTTGCTCGTGGCTCATGTACAGCATGAGCTTTCCAGCTAGCCCATAGCGTTCCATCCGCTTGGCGAACGTCGACAGCACAGAGGCATCGTAGCCCTGGTCGCCGCTGCTGCAGAAGCGCTCCAGCCAATAGACCTCGCACCCCAATTGGTGCAGGCCCTGCACATATTGCATATAGACCCAGAAATGCCCACCCCCGTCGGGAAAATTCACGACGTTGACAGGTGAGATGACAACAGTGACCATGTGGTCTCTCCTCTAGGTTGGCCAGCCCATCGCGAGACTGCCCAGATCGCGAAAAGCAACAAGCTGGATCTGCTGCTCTGCCAAGGCCGTGCGGATGCTGGGAGCGCACAAGGTCTGCAATTCGGTTTCGCGCTCGGCGGAGTAGGCGGAGGGGAAATCCGGATCAATGTAGCCTGGATGGCAGCTCAGCTCGGTGACGCCCTCCTGAATGTCGGTCTTCAACAGGTGCAGCAAGCTGTCCACGCTGATCTGCTCCAGGTGGGTCTGCCCACCCCACTGACCATAGAACTTCGACAGGTAACGGACGGGGCAGTGCTCCCGCAGGGGCACTGCGTATTGCCGCGCCACACCGAGGAAATGGGGAAGCAGCCGCGGGTCCCGATGCACGTTGTGGTGCGAGTCGAGATGCGTCGGTGGGCGGCCCATCAGTTCCTCAAAGCGGCGGCACTGGCGGAGTAACTCGACGCGCCAGCTGTCGGCGTCGGGTCGATCCAGCGTCGGTCCTCGTCCACCACTGTGAAAATGGACATGCAAACCGACGCTCAAATCCGGGACAGCACGACCCAGACGGGCTGCTTCTTCACTCCATGGCATCGTGACAAGCAAGCTCGTGCTCGTCAGGATGCCCTGACGGTGGGCTTCGATGATCCCGCGATTGATCCCATGACTGGCACCGAAGTCATCGCCATTGACAATGAGATACTTCATCGAAGCCCACCTCCCTTTTGATACAACCTCATGTATCCCTCCATATGTCCTGTCTAGTTACACTACGAACGCTTGCACAAGCCTCTGCTTGCTATGAATTATTCTGGCTCGATATTTCTTTCGTGCCAGGATCCCAACCTTGAAAGTGCACATGATGAGGTTGAACTCGATTGTGGCACATCCCATTTGGTTAATACCTCGGCCCAACCAGGAAATAGCCCGTAATCACGCTACAAGCGTTCGTACTGCTGCGACAAAAATCCCCTTTCAGGTAGGAGCCTTGTTGTTGCACTGTCCCATAAAAGTAGAGCGGTGCCTGACCGGCGGAGAGCTGCACTGTAAAAGAGAAGTTGCCGTGGGGATCAACGGTCCCATGCAGCGGATGGACTCCCTGGGAAGGTGCTTTGAACGTTACCGTGCCGCTCAAGGCGGCATTTCCCTCGCTTTGCACGAGCAACACCGAGATGGAGGTTGTCTGTTGTGTTGTCCGATCAACCATCGACCCGTTATACGTACCAACTAGAGAGAGGCCGTTTCGCGGCATCGCTGTCGCAGTGGGAGGAGGGGAAGCAGTGCGAGGAGCAGGAGTGGCTGTGGTCACGGTGGGAGTGACGTGGGTTATGCGTGTGGCCAGAGGGGGGCGTGTAGCGGAGGTGAGAGTGGCAGTGGTTCCTGAAGAGGGCTGACTGAGAGCAAGTAGTTTCATGCGGTCTAGACCGCCCAGTGCGAGGAGGAGCACAAGCCCAAGGATGAGGAGGGCTCTGCTTTGAAAGAAACGTGGGATGTGCTGGGATGTGCTCTTCTCTCTCCGAAGCCTGGGCCCGGTCGCGGTTTCTTGGGCAGGGATAATCGTGATCGTGAGGGTGAGCCTCCCCCTCCTGGATCCCCCAGGAAAGGCTGGTTCGCCCAGCCCTTCTAGCGAGATGACTTGCCCTTCGTACGCTCCTGCTGGCACGACCACGCTCGTTTGCCAACCGCCTGGGAGCCTGATGGCACGGCTGGTCCCACTCCGTGCCTCCAGCTCACTGAGGGCAAGCGTGGCATGCAGTTCGCCACGCTCTGGGAAGGCCTGCTGTGACGGTGATAGTTGGATGCTCTTGCGCTTTTCTCTGCTCTCATCTGCTGAGTGGGGAGCCTCTTGTCTCTGCTTGTCCATGCTACTCCCTGTCTTCTCGTAGGCGGTTGCAGCATGCTCTCCACATGCTTCAAATAACAAGGGTCGGTGGGCGGGGGACTTGAGGCGGGTCGTGTGCTCCATTGTGACGATCTTGATCGTCGCGTCCTTTGCCATCGGTGCTGCTCCCATGACAGGCCTGTCCCCTGCCCCGTGTGCCACTGCCTGCGTTTCCTTGTCGGCTCTCAACGTAGCCGGCGTTGTCTCGATGAGGCGACCCTGCTCGATCCGCAGCAATGCATCGCAGTTCGCCAGTGTGCCCCGGCGGTGAGCAATCATGAAGGTGGTGCGGCCGTGCATGAGGCGCTCCATTGCTTCCATCACGGCAGCCTCAGTCTTCGTATCGACAGAACTTGTGGGCTCGTCGAGGATGAGGATGGGTGCATTCTTCAGGAAGGCACGGGCGAGTGAGATGCGTTGACGCTCTCCACCCGAGAGGCGCATACCGCGCTCACCCACTTGCGTTTCATAGCCTTGTGGTAGGCCCACAATGAACTCGTGGGCGTTGGCCGCCTGCGCTGCGGCTACGATATCGTGGTAGCTGGCCCCAGGGCGGGCATAAGCGATGTTCTCGGCGATACTGTTCGAGAAGAGTACGGGCTCTTGGAGGACGCTAGCGAACTGATTGCGCAGGTCAGCCAGTCTGTAGGTGCGCAGATCGATGCCGTCGAGCAGGATCTGGCCAGCGGTAGGATCGTAGAAACGGATCAGCAGGCTTACAAGGGTCGTCTTACCCGCGCCCGTCGTGCCGACGATGCCGAGATGGGTTCCGGGGCCGATTTCGAACGAAATATCGTGCAGGACAGGGTGGTCTTTGTTGTAAGCGAAGCAGACATTGCGGAAGGCCACCGAGCCCAAGGCGCGCGCGAGCGGCTGGGCGTTCGGTCGGTCGGCAACATCCGGTGCCTCTGCGAGCAGCGAGAAAGCTCGCTCGGCGCTGGCCAGCGAGGCCTGCAGGTCGACGGCCTTCTTGCTGATGGTCTGTAAAGGTGCGTAGAGCTGCGCCAGGTAGCTCATCACCAAGAGCAGTTCACCAAGGGTAAGGGTGCCTGATTGGACGTGGCGCACGCCGATGAAGAGGACGGCAGCCGTTCCCGCCGCAGTGATCAAACTGACGAGGAGGCCGACGCTGCCTGCGACGAAGGTGAGGTGAAGGCGTGACCGTATGCCCTGCATGGACTGACGGATGAACCGCTCCTGTTCATGGTTCTCCTGGCCGAACGCTTTCACCACGCGAATGGTGCCTAGCATCTCCTGCACGACTGACATGGCGGAGCTTTCGCGCTTCTTCGCCTCGCCCCACTCACGACGCAAGCGGTGGCGATAGGCCCATGTGACCAAGCACAGGACGGGTGAAATCACCAGGGCCACCAGGGCCAGTTGCAGGTCGATGCGGGAAGTGACGTAGATCATGCTGGCAAGCGTAACCGCCGCGGTGATGAAAGGGATGACGCCGTCGACCGCGACGTACTGGATGCACGAGGCATCGTATTGGATGCGGTAGGTGGAGTCGGACGTGCCTTTGGAGTCGTGATACAGGAGCGAAAGGTGCTGCACGTGGCCGAAAAGTCGAACGCGCAAGCTCAGGACGAGCTTTTCACCCGTGTACGCGCTTAAGAGCGTGCTGCCAAGCTGCTGGAGTTGGGTCAGCAGCGCGATAATCACGAACAGGGCAGCCGCGACGACGAACATGGCAGTGTGGGAACGTGTGACAGCCGCTGGCAGCAGCGCTGCGAACAAGCCTGGGAGCTGATGGGCGCCGACGACACTGTCAACGGCAATCTTCAGTGGAAGCGGGGTCAGCAGCGCAAGGGGGCTCGACAGCAGGCTGAGCAGGAAGAGGCCCCCGAGGTGGGGCCAGTAGGGCTGTGCCTGGCCCAGCAGTCGGCGGTAGAGGGTCCAATCGGTGAAGCTGGCGGCGACCATCACACCTCTCCTCTAGATGGCAGCTCAAGTGCATCGCGGAAGTAGTCCACCGTCCGCATGAGCCCCTCTCGCACCGACGCCTTGGGCTCCCAATGCAAAAGCTCTTTGGCCCGCGAGATATCTGGCCTTCGCTGCTTCGGATCGTCCGGCGGCAGGGGCTTAAAGATGATAGGAGAAGGGCTCTCGGTGATCTCCTTAACCAGATAAGCAAGCGCCAGCACGCTGTATTCCTCGGGTTTTCCCAGGTTCACCGGCCCGTGATGCTTTACCCACATGAGCCGCATAATTCCTTCAATCAGATCATCAATGAACTGGAAGCTCCGGCTATGGCTCCCATCACCATAAACCGTTAGGGGCTCACCTAGGGGCTCACCGCGTAGGGCCTGAGTAATGAAGTTGGTCACTACCCGGCCATCTTCGGGGTCCATCCGCGGGCCGTAGGTGTTAAAGATGCGGATAATGCGCATCTTGACGAGGTGCCTGCTGTTGTATGCCATCGTGAGCGCCTCGGCGTAGCACTTAGCTTCGTCGTATACACTACGGCACCCGTTTGGGTTCACGTTGCCCCGGTAGCCTTCCGGCTGAGGGTGAGTCTCGGGGTCGCCGTAGACCTCGCTGGAACTGGCGAGAAGGAAGTTGGTTCCCGTACGATGCGCCAACTCCAGCAGGCGGTAGGTTCCCTCGCTGTTCGCCCGTAGGGTTTCGATTGGATGCGCGAGATACGTGGGCAGAGAAGCCGGGCTGGCAAAATGCAGTACCCAGTCCAGCGGGCCCTCGACATGCAAGGGGAGGGTTACATCACACACTAGAAGGCTAAAGCGGGAATTGTCCCGGAGGTGCGTGACGTTGTGGGGACACCCGGTGATGAAGTTGTCCATTCCGATCACTTGGTGGCCTGCAGCGAGGAGCCGATCGGTGAGGTTGCTCCCGATGAACCCGGCAGCACCAGTGACTAGTACACGCATGAGACCTCCTTTGCCGGCTAAATTGCTGGTGGGCGGGTAACTAGTGCCCTATAATTCTCGTGCAAACTATCGCCATCTGCAGTCATCTGATAATCAACTCCGCTCTCTGGGTATTCCAGGACGCGCAGGACGGTCGCCATAGCAGTGGTACACTCCAGGAGGGTGCGTAGGGCAAGCAGTATGGCAACTACACCGAGAATTGCGGTCACTGTCCAGGCGTGGTCCAGT
>WNGJ01003595.1_pt1 | contig 15969 bp, 13 predicted proteins | sample 5400611 | NCBI WGS metagenome assembly WNGJ01 (sample SAMN13153375, study PRJNA577476) | soil metagenome | isolation source: 40 cm soil or saprolite under Garry oak tree replicate 1 | place: USA:California | collected 2016-06-15 | reverse complement strand
CAGCTGCGCAACGGGCCGTGCGGGGGGGTCGGCAGCGACGGTTCCTGCGAGGTCTATCCGGGCCTGCGCTGTGTGTGGCTGGTGGCCTGGGAACGGGCGGAGGGTCATGGGCGGGTCGCCGACCTGACGCTGCTGCAGCGCCCCATCGACCACCGAGGCTGGGGGCAGAGTTCGTGGGTCAACTACTGGCAGGGTCGTGACGACGAGCTGTGGACCGGCGCTGGCGCCGACGGCGCACCGGCCATCTGGGGGCGCACACCCGTGGCGGAACGGCAATGACCTCGCTGCGCAGCAGTCTGGAGTCGGCACAGGCCACGGTGACCGCCGAGGTCGGCCCGCCGCGCGGAGCGGATCCGGAGGCGATCCGCCGCAAGGTGGAGCCGCTGCGGGGCTGGGTGGACGCAGTGAACATCACCGATGGCCAGGGCGCGCACGCACGGCTGTCCAACTGGGCGGGCAGCCTCCTCGCCCTGGCCGCGGGCGTCGAGCCGGTCATGCAGGTCACCTGCCGCGACCGCAACCGCATCGCGCTCCAGTCCGACCTGCTGTCCGCCGCCGCCCTCGGCATCCCCAACGTGGTCCTGATGACCGGCGACCACCCGCGGTTCGGCGATCACCCGGACGCCAAGCCCGTGTTCGACCTGGACAGCGTCCAGCTCGTGTGGACCGCCCGCACCATGCGCGACGAGGGGCGGCTGCTGTCCGGGCGCACGCTGGACCCGCCGCCGCGCTGGCTGATCGGGGCGGTCGAGAACCCGTTCGCCCCGCCGGCCGGTTTCCGCGCGGCCAGGCTCGGCAAGAAGGTGGCCGCCGGCGCGGAGTTCGCGCAGACCCAGTTCGTCTTCGACGTTCCCGCGTTCGCGCGCTGGATGGCCGATGTCCGCGACCTGGGGCTGGACCGGCGCTGCAAGATCCTCGCCGGGGTCGGGCCGGTCCGCTCGCTGCGGGCGCTGGAGTACATGCAGGGCAGCGTCCCGGGCCTGTGGATCCCGGACGAGATCGGCCGGCGGCTGCGCGGCGTCCCGGCCGACCGGGTGGCCGATGAGGGGCTGACGATGTGCGCAGAGATCATCCAGCAGGTCCTCGAGATACCGGGGGTCAGCGGCGTCCACGTCATGGCGCCGGGCTTCTCCCGCGGCATCCCGGAGGTTCTCGTCCGCGCCGGGCTCGCCCGTACCGTCGGCGCGGGAGCCGGGAGCGGTCATGCACATTGACATCCGCCCGGTAGCGAAGCTGCGCGGCCCCGGCGCGGTGGATATCCCGGCGGCGCTCGGGCCCGTGTTCAGCGCGCTGAGCGCCACCGGGGTGGACCTGGCCCGGCTCCGGGTGGTCTGCGACTGGATCCAGTACCGCAGCAACTTCACCGAGCCGGTCGCGTGCCGCGCCGTGCTGGCCGAACCAGGGCTGGCCGAACCAGTGCTGGCCGAACCAGTGCTGGCCGAACCCGGGCCGGCCGGGCACCGGGGGGAACATGGCCAGGTGGGCGGTCCTGCCCACGGCCGTCAGGACGGCCTGGAGATCGCCATCGACCTGCGCCGCGCTGGCGAGGCCGACGTGGCGACGCGCCTCAAGGAGGCGCTGGCCGTCCCGCCGGGCGCCGCCCATCCCGGGTGGGTCGTGCTGGAGCCGTGGGTGCCCGCCAGCGAGAGCTGCATCTGGCGGTTCAACGCGCTCTACTGGCACGCGCTGTCGCGCTGGGAGGCCTCGACCGGCCGGGAGTACGAGCAGGCGCTGCCGGGCGGGCAGAGCGACGCCCGCAACACCGCTGCCGCCGCGGAGATGATCGGTGAGCTGTTCGCCGTGTGGGACGGGCTGGACGCCCGGCATGCCCTGCCGCCGGAGCTGTACATCGTCGAGCTCGGGGTCGGCAACGGCAGCCAGGCCCGCACCTGGCTGGACACCTTCGCCGACCTTGACCGCCGGCACGGCCGCGAGTACTACCGGCGGCTCCATTACCTGATGGGCGACTACTCGGCGCACGTGCTCGACCGGGCCCGGCTGGCGGTGGCCCACCACGGCGACCGGGTCAACGGCCTCGTGCTCGATGCCACCCGCCCCCTGCTCACCCTCGGCTTCCTGCGCGGCAAGGCGTTCTGCGTCTATATCTCCAACGTCTACGACAACCTGCCGACCGACGAGCTGGCGACGATCGGGGGCCGTCCTTACCTGGTCGAGGTCCGTGCCTACCTCAGCGACGAGGACGCGGGCCAGATCACGGCCCGCCACCGCCTCCCCCGCGGCGGGCTCGGCGTGCTGGCCGAGCGGCTGCTCCGGCTGGGACCGGACCTGCTGGCCGAGGCCGAGCACGAGACCTTCGCGGGCGCCGGCCAGGCGGTGGCCCTCTGGCGTGACGTCTGGGCGGCGCTGCGCCTGCAGGAGCGTTACGTCCCGCTGGAGGGGCTCGACGCCTACCAGGTCTCCCCCTCGCTGACCGGGGAGATCCTGGGGCCGCTGCTGGGCAGCAGCGGCGACATCCGGATGCACGCCAGCAACGGGGCCCTGGCCAGCTTTGAGGGCACCCTGCCGCTGCTGCACCCGTTCGGGCGGCTCCTGTGCCACGACCTCTTCCTCACCGAGCCGGCCCAGTACCACGCCGGGTTCTACGGGCCGGGCAAGTACGACGGCTCGGTGGTGAACTGGGTCAACGGCCCGCTGCTCCAGCTCATGGGCAACCGGCGCGGGTTCGACGTCCAGATCGCGCCGTTCGCCGCCCGTCCCGGGTCGAACGTCAAGACGCTCACCGCACAGGTGCGGGACTGACCGCGATGGCCGCGCGCAACCCGCCACCGGCCGGCCGGGCCGGCCGCGCCGTGCTGCTCCCCACCACGGTCGTCGGCTCCTACCCGGTCCCCGAGTGGCTCGAGCGCCTCAAGACCGACTACTACCAGCGCCGGATCAGCGCCCAGCACCTCAATGAGATCCACGAGGTCGCCATCAAGGCGGCGCTCAAAGACCAGGAGCTGACCGGGCTGGACATCGTTTCCGACGGAGAGCTCCGCCGCGACAACGACATCGACTACCTGCTCACCCGCATCCCCGGCGTCGACATCCCGCACCGGGCCAAGACCGACTACTACGACTACTACGACGCGGCGGTCGCGCGGCCGCTGCCCGATCCGGCGGGCGAGGGCGTGGGCCTCGGGCTGGCCGCGGACTTCGCGTTCACGCGGGAGCAGACACAGCTGCCCATCAAGTTCTCCTTCACCGGCCCGTTCTCGCTGTCACGCCGGATCCGCAACAGCGCCTACACCGACCCCGGCGGCCTGGTGCGGGCCCTCGCCGGGTGGCTCAACGCGGAGGCGCGGGCGCTGGTGGCGGCCGGTGCGGACCTGCTGCAGATCGACGAGCCCTTCCTCGCCGGGTACCCCGAGGCGGTGGAGCTGGCGATCGAGGCGGTCAACATCGTCACCGAAGGCGTGGACGCCACCTGGGCCCTGCACGTGTGCTACGGGAACCGCTACGCCAGGCCGCTGTGGGAGGGGCACTACGACTTCCTGTTCCCCGCCGTCCTGGCCGCGCACATCGACCAGCTCGTGCTCGAATTCGCCCGCAAAGGCGACGGCGACCTGCGACTGTTCCAGGAGTACACATGGGATCGGGGGGTTGGGCTCGGGGTGATCGACGTGAAGACGGCCGACGTGGAGCCGCCGGATCTGGTAGCCTCCCGCATCCGCCGGGCGCTGGAATTCGTCCCGGCGGAGCGGCTGGTGATCAACCCGGACTGCGGGCTGCGTCACGTGCCCGCCGACGCGGCACGCGCCAAGCTGCGCGCGCTGGTGGCCGGGGCCGCCCAGGTACGCAAGGAACAGCTGTCCGGCCACCAGCACGACGGGCCGCCGGCCGGCTCCCGCTCCATCAGGAACAAGGCACCGATCAGGAACAAGGCAGGGACTGGGCGATGAGCACTGAGGACTCCGGCGGCTTCGTCTTCACCTCGGAGTCGGTGACCGGCGGGCATCCGGACAAGATGGCCGACCAGATCTCCGACACCATCCTCGACGCCGCGCTCGCGCAGGACCCGGGCTCACGGGTGGCGGTCGAGACGCTGCTGACGACCGGGCTGATCGTGATCGCGGGCGAGCTGACCACCAAGGCCGTCCTGGACTACGCGAGCCTCGCCCGCGGGTGCGTGCGCGACATCGGCTACGTGGGCGGCGAGTTCGGGTTCGACGCCGACGCGGTCGGCGTCCTCGTCGCCCTGGACAAGCAGTCCCCCGACATCGCGCAGGGCGTCGACGCCTCGCGGGAGGCGCGGACCAGCCAGCCTGAGCACCCGTATGACCGGGCCGGCGCCGGCGACCAGGGCATGATGTTCGGCTATGCGACGAACGAGACCCCCGAGCTCATGCCGCTGCCGATCACGCTGGCGCACCGGCTCGCGCGGAGGCTGACCGAGGTCCGCGCCACGGGCCTCGTGCCCTACCTGCGCCCCGACGGCAAGACCCAGGTGACCGTCCGCTACGACTCCGGCGGGCGGCCGGTCCGGGTGGAGAAGCTGCTCATCTCCTCCCAGCACGCCGAGGGCGCGGAGGACAAGCTTCCCGACGCGCTGTGGGAGCACGTGGTCACCCCGGTGCTGCCTGCCGGCCTGTACGACCCCGCGGTCCTGCGCGACAGCTTCTACGTCAACCCCACCGGCAGGTTCGTCATCGGCGGCCCGGTCGGCGACGCCGGCGTGACCGGCCGGAAGATCATCGTGGACACCTACGGCGGCTTCGCCCGCCACGGCGGCGGCGCGTTCTCCGGCAAGGACCCCTCGAAGGTGGACCGCTGCGCCGCGTACGCCGCCCGCTACGTGGCCAAGAACGTCGTGGCCGCCGGGCTGGCCGATCGGGTCGAGGTCCAGGTCGCCTACGCCATCGGCATGGCACGGCCGTTCTCGCTGCTGGTGGACACGTTCGGCACGGAGAAGGTCAGCCGGGCCACGATCGGTGAGCTGGTGCGGGAGAACTTCGACCTGCGCCCGGCCGCGATCTGCGATGATCTCGACCTCCGCCGCCCGCGGTACCGCGTCACGGCCGCCTACGGCCACTTCGGGCGCAGCGAGCCCGAGTTCACCTGGGAGCGCACGGACAAGGCGCAGACGCTGCGCCGTCAGGCCGGGCTCGGGTAGCGCTCCGGCAGGAACACCGACTTGGGCCTCAGGTAGGCGGCCAGGCACTCGGGGCCGTAGGTGCTGCCCTGGCCTCCGGCCTTGCCGCCCCAGGGTGAGCCGAGGTCGGGCACGTACAGGTTGACGCCGAACGTGCCGACGTGGATGCGCCGCGCGATGTCCACCCCGTGATCCGGGTCGGAGGTCCAAACCGTGCCGGCCAGCCCGGGGCCCGCCTCGTTGGCGATCGCCACCGCCTCGGCCTCGCCGGCATACGGGATGACGGTGACGACGGGGCCGAACACCTCACCCAGGGCGGCCACCGCGGCGGCCGGGGCCGGGCCCCACGTGAGCACCGTTGGCTCGTAGTAGTAGCCGCGGACCGGTGCCGCCGGGCGCCGCCCGCCGGTGACGACCCGCGCGCCCGCGGCCGTGCTCGCCGTCAGGTAGGCCTCGACGCCCGCCCGGCGGTGCGGGCTGACCAGCGGTCCCATGGCGGTTTCCGGCATCATCGGATCACCGACCGCCATGGCCGTGGCCTGCTCCCTCAGCCCCGTCACCGTCTCGGAGTACCGGGACCGGGGCGCGAGCACCCGGGACGCGGCGAAACACGTCTGCCCCGAGTTGGCGAAGGCCAGGCGGCCCAGCGCCACCGGCGTCGCCGCCGGGTCGGCGTCTTCCAGCACGATCGCCGCTGCCTTCCCGCCCAGTTCCAGGTTGAGGGACTTGAACGTCTCGCCGCAGGCCACCGCGATCCGCCGGCCGACCGACGCCGGGCCGGCGAAGGAGACCTTGTCGACGCCGGGATGACGGGCGAGCAGCTCGGCCACCTCGTGCGTGCCGGTGACGAGGTTGAACACGCCCGGCGGGAAGTCCGCCGCCTCGAAGGCCTCGGCCAGGATGTAGGCGCTCAGGCAGGTCTGCGCGGCGGGCTTGAGCACGACGGTGCAGCCGGCCGCCAGCGCCGGGGCCAGCTGCGAGAACGTGAGCGCCAGCGGGTAGTTCCACGGGGCGATCACCGCCGAGACGCCGACCGGTTCCTGCCGGACGATGGTGTGGCCGCGGAAGTTGACGGCAACGCGGACCTCCTCCGGCGGCAGCGCGCGGGCCAGGGCGGCGTAATAGCGCAAGATGGTGACCGGGACCTCCGCGTTGTGGAGCCGGGAGGCGCTGATCGGCATGCCCATCTCGGCGGTGACCAGGCAGGCGGTGTCCCGGGCCCGGTTCTCCAGCGCCGCGGCCAGCCGGTCCATGGCCGTGGCCCGCTCGGCCCGGTCGGCGCGCGGCCAGGGACCGGAGTCGAAGGCCTCCCGGGCCGCGCGCACCGCGATGTCGACATCTTGGCCCGAGGCCGCGGGGGCGGCACCCATGATCTCCTCGGTGGCCGGGTTGGCCACCGTGACCGTGTCCGCCGACGCCGATGGCAGCAGGCGGCCACCCGCGTAGATATCCCGGTACTCGAGCAATGCAGCCCACCTTCCCGGGCCCGGCGTCCGCCGGCGGAGGGATGTCCCGCTGGCCGGGGCCTGGCAGCTTTCCTGAAATGTGCGCAGCCCGGCTGCCGGTTGTCAAGATCCCCGGCGGGCTCCCGCTGCCGGCCGGCCCTATCGCGGCGGCCGGGGTTTGTGCTGAGCCACAAGGACCATTCCTGATTCCGGTCATATGCTGCGCTTGTGACGGACAACCTCCCCGCCGCGGGCCGGGCTGTGCCAGCCGGGCCCGCCCGTGACCTCGGCCGGGAGAACATGGTCCTGCGTGAGCTGGTGACGGTGTACCGCCAGCTGTCCGGCCTGGCGCTGCAGGACGCGGACCTGGCCAGCGTCGCCCAGCTGCTCGCGGACCGGACCGCCGCGACCGTTGCCGTGGTCAGCCCGGTCATGGACGTCATCGCCGCCGCGGCACCCGGGGCGGCGCCGGAGAAGGCCGCCGTCATGGTCGCCGACGCGCTGGTCCACCCGCGCCTCGGCCAGGTCCTGCGGGCGTCGCGGCAGGGCCACCGCTCCCTGTGGCTGCCCAGGGTCGGCGGGATGCCCGCCATCATCGTCGCGCCGATCCTCGTCGGTGACGAGGTGCCCGCCCACCTGATCACCCTGGACCTGCCGGAGAACGGCGGCGATGAGGACATGAACCTCCTCGTCACCGAGCACGCGGCCACGATCTGCGGGGTGATACTCGGCCGGGAGCACGTGGTCGCCGCCGCCGCCCGCCGCGTACGCGACGACCTGGTCGAGGGCCTGCTGCTGGGGCGCGGCCGGGACGACGGCGACGCCCAGCGGTGGGCCGCCCACCTCGGATACGACCCCGGCCGCGAGCACAACGTGATGGTCATCGCCTTCGACATCGGCGACCCGCGGCCGCCCCAGGACGGCGAGGCGCTGCGGCAGCGGGTCCGGGACGTGATCGAGCACTTCGTCGCCACCCGGGCCCCCGACGTGATCATCTCGGCGCGCGAATCGGAGGTCGTGCTGGTGGCCGCCGTGCCCGGGGACGGGCCCGGCGGCGGCCTGGACGCCCAGCGCCTCGGCACCACCTGCATCACCCGCCTGGCCGAGCTGTTCCCCGACACCAAGGTGGTCATCGGGATCGGCGGGACGTGCAACGACCCGCAGGAGATCACCCGCTCCTACGAGCAGGCGCACCGGACGATCGAGACGCTGTGGCGGATCGGGCGGGCCGGCACGGTCACCGCCTTCGCCGACCTCGGCATCCACCGGCTGCTGCTGCAGGTGCCCCAGCTGGCGGAGCTGAGGTCGTTCGCGGACGACGTGCTCGGCAGCCTGTCCCCGGGCGAGCACGAACGGCGGGCCGAGTACCTGACCACGCTCGCCTGCTACCTCCGGGAGAACAGCAGCCCGCAGCGGGCGGCGCGCTTCCTGCACGTCCATCCCAATACCGTGGCCTACCGGATCAAGCGGATCGAGGAGATCACCGGGCTGTCGATGGACAGCTACCGTGACCGCCTGACCACGCAGGTGGCCCTGGAGATCCTGGACGCGCTGGGGGATGAGCGATGACCGGCGGAGCGAGGTTCACCGACGCGCTCGGGCAGCGGCTGATCGTCTGCGACGGCGCCATGGGCACGATGCTGCACGCCGCGGGATGCGCACTCGACCGGGCGCTGCCCGAGGTCAACCTGTCCGACCCCAAGCTGGTCGCCGCCATCCACGAGAGCTACATCTCCGCGGGCGCCGACGTCATCCAGACCAACACCTTCGGGGCGAACCGGCTCTGGCTCGCCGGCCACGGCTACCCCGACCAGGTCGAGGAGATCAACCGGGCCGCCGTCGGCATCGCCCGGGAGATGAGCGAGCGCAGCGGCCGCGAGGTCTTCGTCGCCGGCTCGGTCTCGCCCGCGGTCACGGCCCGGCAGCGGCGCCAGGTCGGCGCCGCCGAGCGGCAGGACGTGATCGCCGAGCAGATCCGCTCCCTCGCCGCCGCCGGGGTCGACCTGATCATCCTGGAAACGTTCGGCTACCTGGACGAGCTCGCCGAGGCGGTGACCGCGGCCAGCGGCGCCTGCGATCTACCCATCGTCGCGCAGGCGACCTTCGCCGACGACGGGCGCACCCTGGGCGGCGAGACGCCGCACGAGGTTGCCACCGTGCTCGGCGAGCTGCCGATCGTCATGCTCGGCACCAACTGCACCATCGGGCCGCAGCGGATGCTGGCCGTCGTGGAGAGCCTGGTCCGGTACTCAACGCTGCCGGTCAGCGCGCAGCCGAACGCCGGGCAGCCGCGCAAGGTCGGCCACCGCCGGTTCGAGTTCAGCATCGACGCCACCTACTTCGCCCGCTACCTGCGCCGGTTCGCCGAGGCCGGGGCGGCCATGGTCGGCGGGTGCTGCGGTACCACCCCGACGCACATCGAGGCGGCGGCGGCGAACGTCTCGGACCTGCCGGTGCCGGGCCCGCGCGCCAGCACCCGGCCCCGGCCGCCCAGGCCGGCCCGGGCGGGCCCGGGCGCGGCGGGCGCGGGCGGGGCAAGCACCGGCACGGGCATCCTCGCCGCCCGGCTCGCCGCCCGGGACTTCGTCGTCGCGGCCGAGATACCCGCTCCCGACGGCGGCGCCATCCCCGCCGAGACCGTGACCGCCCTGCGCGGGCAGGGCCTCGACCTGTTCACGGTGACCTCGCCGGAGAACCCCCGGGCCCACCGCGACTCCCTCGGCATGGCGGTCCAGCTCCAGGCCCAGGGCGGGGCGGAAACCATCGTCACGATGACGACCTGGGACAAGACCATCATGACCCTGCAGGCCGACCTGCTCGGGGCGCACGCGCTCGGCATCCGCAGCGTCATCTGCGAGACCGGGAGCCCGCCGGTGCTCGGCGACTACCCGGCCGTGGACGGGATCTGGGAGGTCGATTCGCCCGGCCTCGTGGCCCTGCTCGCGGGCCTCAACGCCGGCCGGGATCTCGACGGCCTGCCGCTGACCACGAAGACATCCTTCTGCATCGGGAGCCGCGTCAACCCCGGCGCGCCGGACGCCGGGGCGGAGCTCGAGCGGGTCAGGGCCGAGGTGGCGGCGGGGGCGCATTTCCTGGTCACCCGGCCGCTGTACGAGCTTGACTCGCTCCGGCACATGACCGCCGCCCTGGGCGCTGACGGCGCCAGGCGGGCCAGGGTCCCGGTCCTCGCCTGCATCACGCCGCTGCGCAGCTTCGAGGAGGCCGACTACCTCGCGCACGAGGTGCCGGACGTGAACATGCCTGCCGCCACCCTGCGCGCGATGGAGTGTGCCGGGCAGGCGGCGGCGAGGGCGACCGGCCTGCGCCTGGCGGCGGATCTGCTCGCCGAGGCGCGCCCGCTGGTCGGCGGCGTGGTGCTCACCATCCATGAGGGCGATGTTGCCGCGCTGGGGCCGCTCCTGGCGGTCCTGGCGTGAGTATCCTCATGGCGTCGCGGCGGGGAGGTGCAAAGGCCGGTCGCGGCCGGGGCGCACAGGTCGTGGCCGGAGCACAATGGTCCCGGTGGGAGCTTGTGGGATGTGCCGTAGCAGGCGGCCGGCCGCTGCCGCATGCTGTTGCGCACCCCGCGGGACCCGCCATCTCCAGGCCGTCCCGCCTGACCGGTTTGAACGAGGCGTTGGAAGTTAACGAGGCGTTGGAAGTTACGGAGGCTAGATGAGCATCCTGGGCACCCGGGTGGTGCGGATCGAGGACCCGCGGTTGCTGACCGCCGGCGGTACCTATGTGGATGACCTCAGGGTCCCGCAGCTAACGGGGGCGGCACGGGTCACGTTCGTGCGCAGCCACCACGGCCACGCGCTGATCACCGGCGTCGACGCCTCGGCGGCGCTGGCGGCGCCCGGCGTGATCGCCGTGCTGACCTACCAGGACATCAACGACATCCCGCCGCCGCCACCGCCGCCGGAGGGCGGCCCGCCCCCGGGCAGCGAGGCCGCTCCCCTCCCGATGGGCGGGGTGTGGCAGGAGCCGCTGCTGGCGGTGGACCGGGTGCGGTTCGTGGGTGAGCCGGTGGCCATGGTGCTCACCGACGACAGCTACCAGGGCGAGGACGCCGCCGAACTGGTCAGCGTGGACTACGAGCCCCTCCCCGCCATCGTGGGGGCGGCCGACGCGCTGGCCGGCCAGACGCTGCTGTTCCCCGGCGCGGGGTCGAACGTAGTCGTGGCCCATCCCGCGGGCGACACGGCGTTCGACGGCTGCGACGTCGTGGTCTCCCGCGACATCGTGAACCAGCGGGTGGCGCCGGTGCCCATGGAGGGCCGGGCCGCCGCCGCCATGTGGACCGGCGGCAAGCTGACCGTGTGGGTGAGCACCCAGAACGCTCAGATCAGCCGCTTCATCATGGCTGGCGCCTTCGGCCTCGACCCCGGCGCCATCCGGGTGGTCGCCCCGGACGTGGGCGGCGGGTTCGGCGCCAAGGTCGGGATCGACCGGGACGCGATCCTGGTGGCCTGGGCGGCCAGGCACACCGGCCGGGCGCTGCGGTGGGTGGAGACGCGCAGCGAGAACCTGGTCGGGATGACGCACGGGCGCGCCCAGGAGCACAGCATCAAGATCGGCGGAACGAGGGACGGCCGCGTCCTGGCCTACCGGCTCGACGTCGTGCAGGACACCGGGGCCTACCCGCGGATGAGTGGCTTCCTGCCCACCCTCACCAACCTGATGGCGGTCGGCCCCTACGACATCGCTCACGTCGAGGTCGGATACCGCGTCGTGGTGACCAACACGACGCCCATCGCCGCCTACCGCGGCGCCGGCCGCCCGGAGGCCACCGCCGCGATCGAGCGGGCGATGGACCTGTTCGCGGCCGAGATCGGCATGGACCCGGCGGAGGTCCGGCGCAAGAACCTCGTACCGGCCGACATGTTCCCGCACCAGACACCGTGCGGGGCCCACTACGACAGCGGCGACTACATCGGGGCGCTGGACAAGGTGCTTTCCGGCGCGGGCTACCCCGGCCTGCGGGCCGAGCAGGCACGCCGTCGGGAGCGCGGGGACGTGGTCCAGCTCGGCATCGGGGTGGCCAGCTACGTCGAGATCACCGCGGCGGACGCCGACAACGGCGAGACCGCCCGGGTGGTGGTCAACGGCGACGGCACGGCCACGGTCTACACCGGCAGCTCCCCGCACGGCCAGGGCCACGACACGGCGTGGTCGATGCTGGTCCAGTCGGATCTGGGGATCCCCATGGATAAGGTCACCGTGCTCCACGGCGACACCGACGAGATCCCGCTGGGCACCGGCACCTACGCGTCGCGGTCGCTGCAGCTCGGCGGCATGGCCGTGCACAAGGCCGCGCTGGAGGTCAAGGACCAGGCGCGGCGGCTGGCCGCGGACATGATGGAGGCCAGCGAGGCCGACCTGGAACTCGACACCGACCGCGGCCTGTGGCATGTCCGCGGCGACCCGGAATCGGGCCGGACCTGGGCTGACGTGGCCGGCCATGCCGGGCCGGATGGCCTGGTGGCCGCCGTCCACTTCACCGAGGCGCAGCCCACGTTCCCGTTCGGCGCCCACGTCGCGGTGGCCGAGGTCGACACCGAGACCGGCAAGGTGACCCTGGTGCGGCACGTGACCGTGGATGACGCCGGAATAGTGGTCAACCCGGTGCTGACGGAGGGGCAGCGGCACGGCGGCATCGCCCAGGGCGCGGCGCAGGCGCTGCTGGAGGAGATGGTGTACGACGCCGACGGCAACCCGCTCACCGGCACGCTCGCGGACTACGCCGCCATCACCGCTACCGAGCTGCCGAGCTTCGAGCTGCTGGTGAGCGAGACCCCCACCCCCGTCAACCCGCTGGGGGTCAAGGGGATCGGGGAGGCAGGCACGATCGGCGCGACCCCCGCCGTGCAGAATGCCGTCATCGACGCGGTCAGCCACCTCGGCGTCCGCCACATCGACATGCCGACCACACCCGGACGGGTATGGGCCGCGATCAAAGAAGCGAGGAACAGCCAGTGAAGGTGAGCATGACCGTCAACGGCACGGCGGTCGGCGCCGAGGTGCCGGACCGGACCCTGCTCGTGTATTTCCTGCGGGACGTGGCCGGCCTGACCGCGACCAACGTCGGCTGCGACACCACCTCGTGCGGGGCCTGCACGGTCCTGCTCGACGGGCAGTCGGTGAAGTCGTGCACCGTGCTCGCCGCCCAGGCCGACGGCCATCAGGTGACCACCGTGGAAGGGCTGGCCAACGGCGACGGCGAGATGCATCCCGTCCAGCAGGCCTTCCACGCCGAGCACGGCCTGCAATGCGGGTTCTGCACCCCGGGCATGGTCATGGCGACCGTCTCGCTGCTCGCCGAGAACCCCCGGCCCACCGAGGAGCAGGTCCGCACCGGGCTGGAGGGCAACCTGTGCCGGTGCACCGGCTACCACAACATCGTCCGGGCCGTGCTCGCCGCGGCCGAAGGGGGGGAAGGCCTGTGATCCCCGCACCCTTCACCTACCAGCGGGCCGGATCGGTGGACGAGGCCCTGAGCCTGGCCGCGCAGGGCGGCGAGGACGCGAAATTCCTGGCCGGCGGGCACTCGCTGCTCCCGCTCATGAAGCTCCGGCTGGCCGTGCCCGAGGTGCTGGTCGACATCGGCCGGCTCAGCGAGCTCTCCTACGTCCGGGAGGAGAACGGCCACATCGCGGTCGGGGCCCTCACCACCCATCACGACGTGGCGAACTCCGGCCTGCTCGGCGGCGAGCTGCCGCTGCTCGCCCACGCCGCCGGCCAGGTCGGCGACCCGCAGATCCGCCACCGCGGCACGATCGGCGGCTCGCTGGTGCACTCCGACCCCGCGGGCGACCTGCCGGCCGTCATCCTCGTGCTCGACGCCACGCTGGTCGCGCGCGGCCCCTCCGGCAGCCGCGAGATCCCCGCCGGGGAGTTCTTCGAGGGGCTGTTCGAGACCGCGCTGGAGCCCGGCGAGCTGCTGACCGAGATCCGCATCCCCCGGCCGGCCCAGGCCGGGTGGTCGTTCCAGAAGTTCACCAAGCGGGCCATCGACTGGGCCATCGTCGGCGCCGCCGTGCAGGGCGATCAGGTGGCGCTGATCCACATGGGGTCGACGCCGCTGCGGGCCGGCGCGGTCGAGCAGGCGCTGGCCGGCGGGGCCGCACCGGCCGACGCCGCCGCCCACGCCGCGGAGGGGACCAGCCCGCCCGAGGACATCAACGCCGACCGCGAGTACCGCGAGCACCTGGCCCGGGTCCTGGTCGCCCGCGGGCTGGCCGAATCACGCTCACGGGCGTGAGGGCGGAGATCTAGCCCGGTTGCTGCCGCGGCCGGATCACGTCCGAGGCGAGGAGGCTGGACAGGGCCTTTCCGCATGCGTCCCGGCGCGGCTCCGGGACGCATGCGGAAATGGCCTCGCGGGCGCTGGGGTAGTCGCCCAGGGCCTCGACGAGCGCGACCAGTTCCGGGGCCTTGAGGAAAACCAGACGGCGGTTCCCGAAGTGATAGGCCAGGCCGCCGAACGCCTCGCGCCTGATCGCTACCTGCGGGTGTTTTTCGTAAGCCCGGCCGGCGTCAAACCCGGCAATCATGGAGCCCCGCCGTCGTGGCGCTCAGTAGACGCCGCACATGCCGTCGATGGAGATCTCCTCGACCAGCAGCTCCTCGGTTTCCGCGACGTCCTGGTCCTCGGCGGGAACCTCGGCGGGGGCCTCGGTGCCGGCGTTCTGTGTGCTCATGAGGGCGCCTCCCGAGTCGCCGCCCCGGGCGCCAGGCCACGGCGGCATGATCACTGGAAATATGCTTCCATACCGTGCCAGCCAGTGCCACACCCCGCCCCGGGCATTCGCTCCCGGCCGGAGATGATCTCGTCCCCCGGCCCGGCCGGTCACCCGTGCCGGCCGGGATGCGCCTGCGGCCTGACCCGGGCCTGCTCAGCCTGGCCGGCGGGACCGTCCTGGTGGGCGGGGCGCCGCTGCGGCTGCTGCGACTCGGCCCGCGCGGCGCCGCGCTGGCCCGCGGGTGGTGGGACGGGGTGCCGGTGCCCGGCCGGCCCGCCGCGCAGGAACTGGCGCGCCGCCTGCTCGACGCCGGGCTCGCCCACCCGGACCCGGCCAGCGGCCCGCCGGGCCCGAAGCCGGACGAGGTCACGGCCGTCATCCCGGTGCGCGACCGCCCGGCCGAGCTGGCCCGGTGCCTGGCCGGCCTGGACGGCATGCGGGTCATCGTGGTGGACGACGGGTCGGCGGACCGCGCTGCCGTGGCGGCGGCCGCCGCCGCGGCCGGCGCGCTCTGCCTGCGTCGCGACCGCAGCGGAGGAGCGGGCGCCGCCCGGAACACCGGCCTCGCCGCCGTGCGCACGCCGCTGGTCGCCTTCGTCGATTCCGACTGCGTCCCCCGGCCGGGCTGGCTGTCGCCGTTGCTGCGGCACTTCGCCGATCCCGCGGTAGGAGCCGTGGCGCCCCGGATCAGGGCTCATGAGCCGGGCAGCGGCTGGCTGGCGCGGTACGAGGCGGCCGCGTCGGCCCTCGACATGGGGCCGGTGGAGAGCATCGTCCGGCCGGGGGCGCGGGTGCCGTACGTACCGGGCGCGGCGCTGCTGGTCCGCCGGGCCGCCGCGGGCCGCGGGTTCGCTGAGGACATGCCGGTCGGGGAAGACGTCGACTTCGTCTGGCGGCTGTCGGCGGCCGGCTGGCACATCAGGTATGAGCCCCGGGCGGCCGTCGGCCACCAGCACCGGGTGCGGCTTGGTGACTGGCTGCGCCGGCGCCGCGACTACGGCACGTCGGCGGCGCCGCTGGAACTGCGCCATCCGGGCACGGTGCCGGCGTGCGCGATGTCCGGATGGAGCGCGCTGGCCTGGGCCGCGGCGGCGGCGGGATTGCCCGGAACCGGCGCCGCGATCACCGGGGCCGCGGCGGCGCTGCTCGCCCGGCGCCTCGGCCCGCTCACCGATGACGCCTGGCCGCTGGCCGGGCGGCTGGCGGGCCGCGGGACCCTCGCGGCCGGCCGGCTGCTCGGCAGCGCGGTCGCGCGCACCTGGTGGCCGCTGGCCCTGCCCGCCGCCGCCGCCGTCCCCCGGCTGCGGCTGCCGCTGGCGGCGGCCCTGATCGTGCCGCCGGTCCTCGACTGGCGGCAGCGGCGGCCGCCGATGCCGCCCGCCAGCTACGCCGCCGCCCGCCTGCTCGACGACCTTGCCTACAGCGTCGGGGTGTGGCAGGGCTGCCTCGCCCACCGCACCGCCCGCCCGCTGGCGCCCGCGCTGTGGTGGTGGTCGGGCACCGGCGAGCCGGGCGGCCCCCGGCCCGGCTGGCCCCGCCCGCCCGGCGGGCGTTAGCCGGCACAGGGTCACAGACCGTCCCGCCGCCGCTGGAGGAACGACCGCTCGGCCCGGTTGGCGCTGAGGGCGATGGCCGCGTCGTACGCGGCGATGGCGTCGTCCCGCCGGCCGAGCCTGCGCAGCAGGTC
>WNGJ01004218.1_pt1 | contig 15972 bp, 11 predicted proteins | sample 5400611 | NCBI WGS metagenome assembly WNGJ01 (sample SAMN13153375, study PRJNA577476) | soil metagenome | isolation source: 40 cm soil or saprolite under Garry oak tree replicate 1 | place: USA:California | collected 2016-06-15 | reverse complement strand
GCCTTCAGCGGTCACGACCCCCAGGAGCTCGCGAACGCGCTGGACTGGTACCTGACGGTTCTTCCAGTGCTTGCACTGGACGACGACGCGCTCGCTGCCGCGGGAAAGTTGAAGGTCAATTCCGCCATCGGGTTGCGGTCCGCCACGCTCGACGACGGTAAAGCCTTGCCGACGGTAGACTTCTCCGACCAGTCGCTCAAAATCTGCCCAATCGAGTCGGCAGATGGATTCGAGGTTGTCCGCCCGCGACAGTAAGAATCGCCTCCATTGCCGCCGTGCAACGCCCGTCAGGCCCGCGGCTAGGATTGCAGTCGCTGCCCAGGGCGCGATCGTGGGCCAAACCGGTGCCAGGGCCTTTCCCGTCACCGAGTTCCCCGCGAGAAGCGGCGGGAGAAAGCGGAACACTAGGTAAATAAAGGCCGCCCCCAAAATAGAAGCCCAAAATGGCAGCTCGACAAAGCCTAGGAGCATCTCCTCGATCGAACCCTGCCGCCGCCGGCTCACAGCATGAAAACGCTCGTGGCCAACCTTCCCTGTGTTCCGTACGTACGACAGACAGCTGTCGAAGGCTCGCCGTAGAGTGACCCTGGAGTAGAAGGGCAAGATGCAGTTTCTTGATGGCCGGCTGATCGTCAGCCCGTCCGATTTGACGGGCTTTTTGGAGTGCGAGCACCTCACCCAGCAGGAACTGGCCGCTGCTCGTGGCGAGATCGAGCGTCCGGAGCGAAAGGATCCCGAACTCGAGGTTCTGACCCGGCGAGGCCTCGAGCACGAAGCTCGCCATCTGGCTTCCCTGCGAACTGGCCATCGCCGAGTGGTCGAGTTCCCGTTCCCTGACGGCACGACCACCAGCCTTACCCAGGCTCACGGCCAGACCATCGCTGCCATGAGCGAGGGTGTCGACGTCATCTACCAGGGCACCTTCTTCGACCGCCGCTGGCGGTGTCATCCCGACTTCCTGCTGCGCGTCGACCGCCCCAGCAAGCTCGGCGCCTACAGCTACGAGGTCGCCGACGCCAAGCTGGCCCGGAAGGCGAAGGCGGCGGCTGTCCTTCAGTGCTGTGTCTATGCCGAGCAGGTCGCCGCCGTCCAAGGTGTTGAGCCGGAGCACATCACGCTGATCCTGGGCGACGGCACCGAGGAAGAGCTGCGACTGAAGGATTATGGAGCCTACTACCGGAGCGTGAAGCGTCAGTTCGAACAGGTCGTTTTTCCCTCCCCCTCTGGCGAAGGGCAGGGTGGGGGGACATATCCAGATCCGGTCGACCACTGTCGCATCTGCCGGTGGATCGACGTCTGCGAGGCGCGCCGGCGCAAGGACGACCATCTCTGCCTGGTCGCCGGCATGCGTCGCGACCAGACACGCCGCCTGAACCTCGCCGGCATTAAGACGGTGACCGAGCTGGGCGCCAGTCCAATCGCCCAGCCCATCCATGGAATCAATGAAATGGCGCTCACCCGTCTTCGTCAGCAAGCTCGGCTTCAGGTGGAACAGCGTCACAGCGACACCCTTCCATTTGAGGTGCTGCCGCCGCTCGGCGAGCACCTTGGGTTCCAGGGGCTCCCAGCGCCAACCCCGGACGACCTCTTCTTTGATATGGAGGGCGATCCCTTTGTCGGCGACAACGGCATCGAGTACCTCTTTGGAATTTGGGAAGGAGAAAGAGGGGAGGGGGTCCACCACACTTTCTGGGGCCACGATCCCGATGAGGAGAAGCGGGCTTTCGAGCAGGTCGTCGACTTCCTGATCGAGCGGCTGAACCACAATCCCGATCTGCACGTCTATCACTACGCCCCGTACGAGCCGAATGCGCTCAAGTGGCTTGCCAGCACCTATGCGACGCGGGAGGCCGAGGTCGACAGGCTCCTTCGTGGGCGGGTGCTCGTTGACCTGTATCGGGTGGTCCGGCAGTCGGTTCGGATCGGTACCGAGTCGTACTCGCTAAAGGAGCTCGAGTCGCTCTACCGCGGCAAGCGATCGACCGAGATCGTCGATGCCGCCGGCAGCATCGTTGCCTACGAGGACTGGCTCGAGTCGCGCGAGCAGCCGCTGCTCGACGAGATCGCCCGGTACAACGAGGACGACTGCATCTCGACCGCGCAACTACGTGACTGGCTGGAGGCACGGCGGCTCGAGGCGACTGCGCAGTATGGCGACATCCTGCGGCCCGGGCCCGAGGAAGTTGAGCCGAGCGACACGCTACGCGACATCGACGACCGGACGGCTGTGCTCGTCAATCGGCTGCTCGAAGGCGTTCCCGAAGAGGCGGACGATCGGTCGAAGGAGCAGCAGGCGCGCTATCTGCTTGCGCACAGCCTCAACTGGCACCGTCGCGAGGGGAAGTCGGAATGGTGGGAGTACTACCGGAAGTGCTCGTTGACGGACGAGCAGCTGGTGGAGGATCGAGAAGCGATTGGCGCGATCGAGTTCCGCGGCGAGGTGCGGCCGGAGAATCGCTCTAACGTCTTCCGGTATTGGTTCGACGCGAATCAGGAATACAAGGTCGCGGTTGGCGACCAGCCGCACGACCCTCGGACCGAATCCGGCGCCGGCGAAGTAGTGGCGATCGATCCGATCGCCGGGTGGGTCGATCTGAGTCGCGGCGTGAAGTCGGAGTCACCGCATCCGACATCGCTCATCCCAGCCAGTCCGATCCCGACCAGGGAGCAGCGAGATGCCCTGATGAGACTGGGCCAGCGCGTTGCCGATCATGGCTTTGAGGGGCCTGGCCCCTATCAGGCGGCCCGCGATCTGCTCTGCCTCGAACCGCCTCGAATTGACGGGGTCATCGAAGGAGCGCCACTGGTTCAAGCGGGCGAGCGTGCCAGGGACGTGGCGAGGCTGTTGGCACCTCGACTCAACAACACCTACCTGGCGATCCAGGGGCCACCGGGTTCTGGAAAGACGACGATAGGCGCTGAGTTGATCGTCGACCTGGTCAAGGGGGGCAAGCGCGTTGGCATCACGGCGAACAGTCACAAGGTCATCGGCAACTTGCTGGACAAGACAATGGGGGACGCTAGGCGCCGGGGCCTTGTAATCCACGCGTTTCAGAAGGCCGACGAGCGCGATCGATGCACCTCACAGGACGTTCAATGCACCAACAGCTCGTCAACCGTCGAAGCTGCGCTAGCGGCGGACGAGGTTGAGGTCGTAGCTGGGACACCCTGGCTCTTCGCTCGCGCCAGCTTCCCGGCCAAGCTGGATTACCTGGTGGTCGACGAGGCTGGCCAGATGGCGCTCGCAAACGTTCTGGCAATTGCGGGTGCGGCAAACGACCTTATATTGTTGGGCGATCCGAACCAGCTACGGCAGCCATCCCACGGCGTCCATCCGGAGGGTGTCGACCGGTCGGCACTGGATCACGTCACCCAGGACCAGCCCACGATGCCGACCGACTACGGGCTCTTCCTCGAAACTACCTACCGCCTGCACCCAGCGGTGTGCGCTTTCGTCTCCGAGGCCTTCTACGATGGCAAGCTCGACCCCGACGGGTCGACCAAGCGCCAGGATCTCGCCGTAAGTAATGGCAGCGGCGGCCTTGGCCTCAGGTATGTGCCGGTTGAGCATGCGGGGAACCGGACTCTATCGCCGGAGGAAGTCGAGACGGTTAACCAATCCTTTCGAGCAATGGTCGGATTGCCCTGGACCGATTGCGCCGGCAAGACTCGCCCGCTTGGCGTCGAAGACGTCCTTGTCGTGGCCCCCTACAACGCGCAGGTCCGCCGCCTGATCGAGACGCTGCCCGAGAACGTGCGAGTCGGAACCGTCGACAAGTTCCAGGGCCAGGAGGCGCCGGTGGTCATCTACTCGATGGCGACTTCATCCGTGGACGATGCGCCCAGAGGCATGGACTTCCTCTTCAGCCTGAATCGCCTGAACGTCGCCGCCTCCCGCGCGCAAGGCTTGGTGCAACTCGTTTGCAGCCCCGAACTCCTTAAAGCCCGCTGCCGAACGCCCGACCAAATGCGTCTCGCCAGCGCGCTCTGTCGCCTGGTTGAGATTGCGAGGGACCATGATGTCCAGGGCGGCGAGCAGCCCTTGTCGTTTTTCCTTGATAAATCGAACAGCACAGTACCCACCTCCTGAGGTTGGCTGGGCCGGATCTGCTCCGCGATTTCAGCCTACAGGCGTGATTGCGCGCCTCTCGCCCGCGCGGCTTGCGGGCCCCTCATCCAAACGTCTTGCCCGACGTTAAGAGATCATGACTAGCTGACATGGACTTGAGGGCGAGGTTAATCGGGCCGTTCGCCACGGCCGAAGGGGACCGAGACAAACCGGACGTGGATGTTAGGGCGCTTGTGCACCGTCTATTGCTGTTCGATAAGTACATTCTCGAGTCGAACCGACTGACCGAGTTTCCCCATCTGGTAAGTGTCTTCGGCTTCGATGGCACGATGGCACTCCTTAAATCAGCGGACATTCAGGTTCATTGCGATGCCCTAACCATCGGACAAGTGGGTCAGCTATCCGTCCTCGAATCTCGTGTGAAAAAGGGGCTGCTCCCCCTCGGGTCATATGCCTTTTCCACGATCAAGATCGCAGATCGCAAACAGTACATACACTTAAACATGCAGCACATCGAGCGGATCGATTCCCTGAACAGTAAGCAGGTTCGGAAGCTCAAGCATGCTTTGTCGGAAAAGGTGCTGGACCCCCCAGCTGATGCAGGGATTCTGACGGTTAGTCAGCTGAAACAGGACCTGACTCAGAACTCGCCAGTGATCGCGGTTTCAACCGCCCAAGCGCTTACCAAAAAACTAGGACGGCAAGTAGACCCATCAGACTTTTCCATCAAGGTGCATCAGATCGACGAAAGCGACTTTCGTGTTGATAGCGATCTTTCTCTGCGGTTCGGCTTGAATGAACGGGAGGCACACGATACCATCGAGGCGGCCTTACTGGCTGTCGCCGGCCTCAATCAGCGCCTTGAGTACATGCAGACATATCAGGCGGTAACGGGTTTTCGTGAAGGAGAGTTATCGGTATTCGAAAACAAGCTTGCCTTCCTTGGTCGTCAGCTAGCACCCGAAGTCCAGGAGGAGAGATTCAAACGTGTGCTGACCATAACGGGAATGCCGGACGCGGGCGAAGCCCCCGGCGAGATTAACATGAGTCAGCTATTGGAAATTCGCCAATCGGACGAATCTAGAAGGTTTAGAGAGTGGCTTCGATCTACCGACCAGCAGTCAGACGAGCAGATCCGAGAGCAGTTCCATCCGGTCCGCGAAAAGCTCAAGGGGTTCTACCGCAGTGGGGCGGGAAAGACGGTGCGCCTTGGAACGACGACGGGACTAGGGTTCTTGCCGCCGCCGGCTGGTCTCATTGCTGCCGGGATCACAAGTGTTCTTGACACCTTCGTTCTAGAAAGGGTCATACCGCAGCCAGGTCCCACATCTTTCCTCAGCAACCTTTATCCCTCAATCTTTAAGCGACAGGAAGCTGACGAGGACGAAGGTGAGCACCGCTTCGTCGAGCGCTGATAGTCGGGCGAGGCGCCGATTCGAGCCGCCGGTTCATGTGTAAGGTCCAGGCTCTTTGACAAGATCATCGACTCGATCTGGTGACGGCGACCAAGGCGAAGCCGGCGCGCGGTCCCAAGTCGGTGCGCGCGCCGATTCTGGCCCCTGGCCGGACAAAAGCGGCTCTGATATCGGACAATCCTTCCGATGGGCGACTTTCTCACCGGCGCGTGGCAGGTACTCAAGGACGAAGGGCATCCCTTAAATCACCGAGAGCTGACGAGGCTAGCCGTTGAACGAGGCTATCTAACGACCGGGGGCAAGACACCTTGGCAGACGATGAAGTCGAAGCTGTCGACTGACATACTCCGAAAACGGGAAGCCTCGGCTTTCATGCGTACCGGTAGAGGACTCTTTGGCCTGCGAGCCTGGAATACAGGCAAGCAAGAGTTCGTTGCCGATCGCTTCCAGCGAGCTCTTCTAGACGAGGACGTACTGGTCTTCGACGCTACTCTGCTTAAGCATTACTTGTCGAGTCCGGGGATTCAGCAATTGTCGGCGCAACGGGCGCAGGATTTGATCAGTCAGTGCCAGCCTATGAGGCGCAGCCTTGCTGAGTCTTTGACGACAGTAATACAGCTCGTTTCTGTCTTTGTGGTTCGCTTCGGCGACAAATTCTTGACTTACAAGCGGACCCGCCGCCTTCCTGAGAGCCGTCTACATCACTTTTACTCCATCAACTTTGGGGGGCATCTTAATCCAGATGACATACCTTCTTTGCTCAATTTCTTCGATCCTTCAACAGGTGGCGCGTTCTTAGAGCGAGAGCTCTCGGAAGAAATTCGCCTTCCCGAACGTCAGGTAACCTTCAGCCACATCGGACTTGTCTGGGACGATCGCGTCGCGATTAGTCGGCAGCACCTGGGAATTGCGTACGAGGTTGAGACAAGATCGCCCAATTACGAGATTGGCGAGCGAGGCTTTCTAATGGACAGCCGATGGGAGAGCCTTGCTGAGATCAATGCACGGCTATCTGATTTCGAAAACTGGTCCGAGCTGCTAGCCCGTCATGAATACCAGCGGGTTATGGCGCGACGGGTATGACCGGCTTCGTGAGTTCAATCGTGGTCGGGTTACTAGACATAATCCTCCTATCGCTGCTTGCCTGGCTTCTCAAGAAGGTGCAGGTGCTTCTCCTATCGCGAAACCCCCGCTTTGCAGCCCTACCCCTTCTCGTTCTCAGCATCGGAGCCATCATTTCCGAGGCGGTCCTTGCGTGGCTTGCGCAAGCAGCTTCGTTGCCCTCCCCGTTAACGCCAGGTCTGTATGCGGTGCCACCCGCCGTGATGAGCGTCGCACTGTTTATGCAAGGGAGGCCATTGTGGTTGGCTGGCGTTCGTGGCGCGGACGTATCGATCAAGAAGGGTATCGACTATGAGCGGTCGCTCGACCTGGTAAGAGAACATATCGACTTCCTTGGCACAGGAGCAGCCAAGCTCTCGACCGAGCCAAACTTCGAGGCTGCGTTGGCACGATGTAACCCTGATCGGCCGCTGAGGTTCCTCCTGAGCCTACCGGATACCGAAAATCTGGAAAGAGCCGCCCGGCGCTTCGGACGAGACCGCGAAGACTATCAGAAGCTCGTATTTGGATCGCTTCGTCGATTGGCTGAACTCAAGGAGCGGAGGGCGTTGAACCTTCAAGTCCGCTTTTACTCGACGCCGCCGATTGTCCGCTTGGTCTTCATAGATGACTCAATCTGTCTGGCTAGTCCAAACGTCTATGGCGAGGGTGATGGCTCGCAGTTACCACAACTTCATCTCGTGCATCTGCGTGGCAAGCCGTCGAGTAGGTCCTTCTATCACGTGTTCGAGAGGTACTTCAACGACCTCTGGACCGGGAGTAAGACTTGGGACTTCAAGGAATACTCATAGACAGCCGGTACGCCATCGGATCAGCCCACGGGCGCTTCCAGCCCCTGCATTTGGGTCATGTGGAATATCTCCTAGGCGCCAAGCAGAGATGCAGATTCCTCTGGGTCGGAATCACTCAATACACAACATCCTCCCTTAAGGTGACGCCAGAGGATCCCCATCGTGCCAGACCCGAGAACAACCCATTGAGCTACTACGAGCGAGCATCCATCCTCCGTGAGGCGCTAATCGACGCACGGCTGGACGCCGCCGATTTTGCCATCGGGCCATTCCCAATTGAGGAGCCGGCTCTTCTACACGATTACCTAGACCCATCGGTGCCCGTATTCACCACCGTTTACGACGAATGGAACTTGCGGAAGATTGAGGTCCTGCGGTCGCAGGGCTACAGCGTGGTGACGCTGTGGGAACGCGAGGTGAAGGAATACTCCGGTGTACAAGTTCGCAAAGCGATTATCGATGGCGACGATAGTTGGCGAAAAATGGTACCGCCAGCTACCCAGAGGGCAGTTGAAAAGCTTGGACTCCAGGCACGGCTGAGGCAGCTCGCCCGTCGCGCCGGAGATGTCCGCTAGGCGGGTTTCGACTGCCGGTTAGCAATGAGTCGGGTTGACGGCTGGGAGGTTTCCTTATCGCATCCCTTGGTTCTGCCTTTCCTGCGATGGCCCGGCGGAAAAAGGTGGCTCCCTTTCCATCTGGTTAACCTGCTCGCAGGAGTTCGTTTCAACCGCTACTTCGAGCCGTTCCTGGGCGGCGGCGCCGTCTTCTTTGCGTTGCAACCCGCACGGAGTCTTCTCTCCGACATTAACGGTGACCTCATCAAGACATATCGCCAGGTCAGGTCCTGCCCTCGAATGCTTGAGGAGAGGCTAGGCGCAATGAAATCAGATCGGGCAACATACGACACAGTTAGGGCTGATGCGCCTACCAGCGCGCTTGACAGCGCCGTTCGGTTTCTCTATCTGAACAGGACGGGCTTCGCAGGCATCTATCGAACGAACCGCCGAGGGGAATTTAACGTGCCATACGGCGGCGGCATGCGCACTGCAGCGGTGCTCTCGGAAAGTCAACTGCTACGAAAAGCGTCAGCGCCACTCCGTTCTGCGGGGCTCAGGATCGCTGATTTCGAAGACATTCTCGACAGCGCTGAGGGAGGCGATCTCGTGTACTGCGACCCAACCTACTCAGTCGTCCACAACGACAACGGGTTCGTCCGCTATAACGAGCCCATTTTCTCGTGGGCAGACCAACGACGCCTGGCTGCGGCTGCGTTTCGCGCGAGGCGGCGAGGTGCGACAGTGATAGTTAGCAACGCTGACCATTCGAGCGTAACGGAGCTTTATCGGAGCTCCACACGAATCCGTTTTGTGAGAAAGAGCCGACTCTGTCCTGAGTCCTCCCACCGTAGGTTGACGTCAGAGGCAGTCTTTATCATCGCGCCGAGCAGAGTACGCAAAGGACTTTCTGTGCGATCGGACAAGGCGCCCTCGGGTGAACCCTACGGGGTCACGTTGCAGCGCAACCCGTCAAGAGCTGACCCAGAACACTGGGTCGGCATCGGCGTCAAGCGGAGTGATCGGAGATGACAGCCCAGTAGAAGCGGCACGCGGTGAGGCGTCAGAACGGTGAATAATGGCCCAATCTCCTGTGTAAGGGCTGCTTGGGGAGCTGCGAGCGTTATCGCGAAGTAACCTTGGGATCGATTTGGTCAAAGTGCGGCATCGGCCAGCCGACCGATGTGGCAACCCGAGCTCATTTGACGAGTTCCAGCCAAGTCGCCACGACCGGACCCCCGCGTGGCACCCTCGGCGCGTTTCGGCGCAGGATAGCTTGAATGGTTTTTGGCGAAAGCGCGCCCTCCGGAACGGTGACGCGGTGCCCAAGCGGTAGGCAAAAGTACAGACTCCCTCCAGGACCCGGATACCCGCTGCCGAGGAGGCGCTCCCGCGTCCAGAGTTCAGGCTCACCGGCAACACTCCAGAACTGTGTTAAGTCCAAAGCCGGGCCATACAGAATTACAAAGTTGACGCCGAGCTCCGGCCCGGTCATGCCGACGCTACCGCGACGGCCGTCCGCTCGCATGTTGTACCGATGGTTGGCTGCGATCCAATTCAAGTGAGACTGGTCTTTGACAAACCCTAGAAGGACGAGAGTGTCTGCCGGCGGCTTGGTGAATGAAGGTTCCCATCCCACGCGGTTCTCTGTGCGGGTGCTTTCGCCGAAGCTGGTGACCTCCCAATATCGGCCTCGCCGGTGCTGACTAATGACAGATGCGAAGTGCGATAGGGTGTCATCCAGAAACCTAGTGAGCGGCTCGAGGCCCTCGGCATCCTGGGTCTCCGTCGGGCGCAAGGCGAAGGCACCTAGCCCGGGAAGAATTTCATGGTAGCGGTGGAAGGTTTGCTCTACTTGACCCTCGGTGCCACCCGGGTACAAGACGTACGACCCGGCGGAGCGCTTAATAGCGTCGCGGTAAGCATGCATCTTGAGGAGGTCCTCGCGCTTCGCTGCCGTTTTTCCGGCTCCCCCGTCCTCGGGCCGTGCCTGGGCATCCTCGAGGGTTAGAGGACCGAGAATCTCTAAGAGATGGTCGATGCGGTATTTGGCGTCAAAATGAATCCAAATCGATTCAAAGTCATCGGGCCGAGCGTTACCTGTGTGCAGATGTATGGAGCAATCGGGTCGCATTGGGCGAGTCCACGATCCACCCTTCTCTGATGAGGGGGAAAAGGTACGGTTAAAGGACAGTTCGACGTAGATCTTTCTTCCAAGACGCTCAGTAACGCCGATTAGTCGTGCCTCTTTTCCTCGCTCGAGGTTGACATCTGCACCCTCCTGGGTCAGCCGTATTAGGTCTGCTTCCTCGAAACTAGTGCATAGTCGTTTGACGGCTTTGACAACCTGCAGGAAGGTCCAAAATTCATACAGGCTCGCGACATCCTTCTGGCCAGCCCCAAACACATCCTGGCCGCCCGACCATGAGACTTGCGCCGCTCCCTCGGTGATGGCGTGTGCTGTCAGAAGCTCCCTGTAGCCCTCGCGCTTGAGAAGCACCTGATTGTTAGCCGGAAAGAAGGCGAGATCCCCGACGTCGCGAAAGAACGGGTCACCGAGCATTCCGTCGATAAAGTTCAGAGCTTCCTGAATCTCTCGATGCCCCCGAAATCGCGCTGGAGTATCTGGAATGCGTTCGATTGCCCCTCGAAGCGATTGAAGCAAAGTCTGCCAGCGACTCAGCGCAAATTTGACGAAACGGTTGGGTGGCGTGTCCCTCGTTTCTTCCAACTGGGTCAGCTCAACGCGCCGCGGCAAAGTTGTCATGCCTCGAACTGCCGAGTTTGGCCACGCTACACGGGGTCCTACCTTAAGAATGGCTCGAGCAGCCGATGAGGTTGCCGGAAATCCTCTTCCAGGGGCAACGAACTGCGGCTCGGCCCACCAATCAGTGTTGGGGTTAGAGATTACCTGGTGCAGCGCTGCAGTTAGCGAGGCGCTCCGGATAAGTCCCTGCAACAGACTGAACCTCTCGTAGGCTGTCCCCGGATCAAGTTGGTCATGGGGAACAAACCTCAGTTGCGTCGGCGCAAACCGTTCGAGAAGGATCGCCGAGGACACTTCGGCCAGGTCTCGAAGCATCCAACGGTAGTGCGTTAAATAATCAAGCTTCCTGGCCCGCACTTCGAACGATGCCTGACCAATCTCGAACCCGTCGACGGTCACGCTCACGGGCAAAAGACCCACAAATGACTGAGTACGGAGCCGTCCGCGCGGCTCTCCATTCGAGTCGGGCGAAAAGATGTCAGGCCGGTCGGTCTCGAAGTAGCCGCCAGCGCGGGTGGCCGAGATTTCATAGCCGTACTCCCAATCCTCGAGGAGCTGTACAGCTTCTAGCGCACGGTCACGTTCAGGGTCATCCGAAAGGTCGAGCAGCGGCGCGATCCTTGGGGTCCCAGTGCGAGACAGAAGCCGAACATCGATTGAGCCAACCACCAACTGCTGGCGGTCCAGAATCGGAACAGGTGCCTTGGAAACTACAGCCAACTACTCGGTAAATGAGACGAACTGATTGGCGCGCAGACTCAAGGTCATCCGCCGAATCTTTTCGAAGGAAACTGGCAATCTGGGGTCGACCGTGGTAGCCGCGACCGGATCAAACTGACTTGCCTGGTCGTCAACAGCCCCGAAGTCGAAGCAAAATCGGCCCAAGCGTGAGAGGGTCGGTTCGAGACGGCGCCGCGACCCATGCAACTTGGGGAGTACCTTCTGGATTACTTGGAGGTCCAAAGCGTTCTGCCATTCGGTGCCGCCCAGGGCGAAGTAGACAGACGCAAAGCGTCGGGCCTCGTAATAAGTTCGATAACCGAACTCGGCTCCCACATTGCTTAACACTCGATGCAACATTTTGAGGTGAGAAACAAAATCTGACAAATGCGGGCTAGGATTCGATTCTTGCCAAGAGTCATCTGTGGCAGCGGCCAGGAGCGCCTGCGCCAAGGCCGGGCCGGCCGCGGTTGCGACCGTCGGCTTGGCTGGTGTTTGTGCGAGATCATCCGTTGCTACCCGAAACTCGAGGGTGTTGGCGCGGTCTAGGACCTTCGGTGAAAACATGTATGTCGTTTCGTCGACATTGACCGTTCCGACGACAAACAGATTTCGTGGGATCGGCAGAGGATTGGGGTCCTGCGAACTTTCGCGCCACTCTCCGCCCTCCTGAACCAAATTCGGCAATATGGGCTGAGCCGACTCCATACCTGAAAGGTAGTCGGCGAAATACCGCTCCACATGGGCTAAGTTCATCTCGTCAAGTACGAGCAGATAAGGGTTGAGAGGGTCACGAGCCGCCTTCAACATAAAGGCAAGGGTGTCCGGCACAGACCAGGGCCGGCTGCCGCCCGGGCCGGACGGCCGCAGGACGTCTACATAGCCAAAGAGTGCTTCTGGCCCTGTCCAATCGGGTCGAACGGGGATCACCAGCAGATGTTCCTGTCCGAGCCACTCACCAAACTTGATTGCGATCTGCGTCTTGCCCGATCCGCTTAGGCCTGTGAGGATCACGAGTGGCTTAGTGATCACGCTGGCAAGAAAGCTGCGCACGGTGTCGTCGTGCCTTATGCCGAACCTCAGACCACTCGTGCTGAGCGATTCGGAGAATGAAGCTAAGACGGAGTCCAGGGTCGCGGGTGGGGTGGGGGGCGACAGTGCGGTCTCATAAGCTCCCAGCACCTGAGCCAAGTCTTTCAAGAGGACCTCATCATTAGGGAGAGTTCCTTTCTCATACAGCCGGTACGCTACGGTCGACGCCTCGTAGTCTGCTCCTAAGCCGGAAGTGCTGCGCAAGTCAATGTCTGCGTCTAGTTGGAAGCCGCTTCCTCCGAGTGACATTGCGCCCTGTCGAAGTTCGGCGGCCCGCGCGCGTATCAGGCGTTTGCCCTCGGCGGGTCCATGTTGATGCTGAGGCTCTGTAACCCCCTGGTTGAGGGTAAGGTAAACGCCGCTACAATCCTCTCTAAACAAATAGACGCAATAGGTGCCCTTCTGGGTTGAAGTCGTCTCTCGATCGTCCATGATCGCTACCCAAGGCACCTTCGCCCAATTGCCTTGTCCCGCGGAGGCCTTCACCTTGAGATGCGGATTAGACCTAATCGGTTTACTCGCGGCCAACGACTGCGTCAGCCGCTGGAGGACCGCGAATATCGGGTGCTCGCCGCTGAACGACGCATTCTGGCGGGCTTCGCAGTACTGACTAAGTACTTCCTCCAGGGCTTCGGCGATTGGCTGGCCGGTGCGAGAGCTTTGTGGCCTAATGAGGCGGTCCTTGAGTAAACCCTCCAATTCCTCCACTTCGTTTGGTGCGACTGCAAAGTTCGTTCCTTGGGAGAACCTGAGGATACTCAGCGTGGACAGTCCCGCGATCGACATCAACTCACTTCGCAAAAGAGGTGGGTCCACTAAATGGTCCACCCTAACACGGACACGAACCCTCTCCTTTTCGCCGGAAGGATCTTCCTTCTTACGATAGACGGCCTCGGCCGGAACCTCGGGCCGCCTGGCTGGGCTATCCAAGACTTCGCCAGTAGCTTGGATCCCCGCGTCCGGTCCGGCTTCCCACATGTAGACCCGGTCCCCGGGCACGATCTCCGAAACATGCTGGGTCGTCGACCAACTAATTTCCGATAGGCCACGGACGGCGGCTCGGAGATCCCAAAACGCCGGGTTGTTTTGAAAGATCCATGAGCTTCTGGTTTTGGGGCGGGACGGGTCAATCATGAGCTGGGCTGGTTCCCATGCAATCGTGCGGACGCCCCCTTGTTCGCAGTAGATGCATGCTACCGCAACCCAGCTCGCATCCCCAGGCCGAAGTCGACCGACCCGCGGCTACCGCCAGCCATGAGCGTCGACTGCCAGCCAGCGATGGTGACCAGCGGAAACGAGCAAAACCGCGGGCTGCAAATTGACAGTGGTGCAGACGTGCGCTGGGACGATCGCAAGCCGGTCACCAACCCTGGGGCTCGATCGATATGGATGCGCCCGCACGGCGTGCTCCTCGCTGAGGCGGGCCACGGTGACGTCCTCATGACCAAGCACCAGGCCGTGGCTATCGAGTCCGGCAACGCGCAAGTCCGCTGACAGCGACTTCGATCCGGCGTCGATCACTGTGCGATCCGGAGCCGGGGTAGACACCACGGTGGCGACTACGCCCAGGGCACAGTCCTCTAGGCGCTGGCTTCCTAGGGTTACCTGGTTGGCATCACCGTAGATATATGTGCCCGGCCGCATCTCGGTGATGCCGCCGCGTAGCGACAGCCCCGCGGTTGGGGTCGAGCCGATGCTCAGTTCGCGCACCTCGATCCCTGCGCGCCGCAGCATGTCGGCCGTAGTCGAGATGGCGTCAGTCTCCTGGTCAGCCGCGATCTGACGCTCACGCTGGTTGGTGGCGGCATAAACGTGCCCTCCGTGAGTGATCAGGCCGCGGAAGCGCGCTTCTCCGATCGCCGCAACGAGTTCTTGAACGGCCGCGACAGTCGGCTCCCCAGGTGCGGTCCCGATTCGGTGCTGGCCGGGGTCAACCTCCCATAGAACCTCGACGTTTGCGGGCAGCGATTTGGCGCTGCCGACATCGTCGAGCGAGACGGCGAGCCGTTTAACTCGGGCTGCCAGGGAGGCGAGCCGCTCTAGCTTCGGCCGGCCGACCGGTGGATGCGCGATCAGCAGGTCATCGACGCCGGCGTCCGCGAAGACCTCGGCCTCCGTGAAGGTTGCGCAGGTCAGACCGACGGCGCCGTGGGCCAGTTGGCGCTGTGCCATGTAGGCACTCTTGTGCGTCTTTGCGTGCACGACGGCGACAGGCGTGATGGTATCCTGGGTTGCCGCGAGAATCCGCTCGACGTCCATTTGTCAGCGCCTAGCCAAGTGAGCCAGCCCGCGATCGTGTGGGAAGCCGTACAGCGTGTTGCCATCGCGGCCTTCGACGGTATCGGCGGCAACCATCGCATTGAACGCGGCTTCCTCGGTTGCTTCAGCTACGGCGTCGAAGATCTGGTCGAAGGGCGAGCCCTCAGTCCAGAACTGACCTTCGATCAACACATTAATAGGATGTGCCGCCCGGCCCGTTGATCGGGGAATTCTGTTTGCGGTCGAGAAGGCGATAAAGATCTCGCCGCTGCCGTCGTTGCCAACGGAGCCAGTCCGGCCCAAGCCGATGTCGACGCGGCGCGCAAGGCGGCGGAGCTGAACCGGGTGGAGTGGAAGGTCGGTGGCCAGCACGGCGATGCACGATCCCTCCTGCCCAACCGGTGCGCCGGCGATTAGCAGCTGGTGCCGGCTTCCGTAGTTCGTCTGCAACAACACACCGATTGTGAACTGCTCGCCGGAGATTTCGATAAGCCGGGACGCGGTGCCGATGCCGCCTTTGAAGTCGAAGAACTGCGTTCCCGTGCCTGCGCCAACGCAGCCTTCGGCGACAGGGCCGTCTTTCGCCGCGTCCAAAGCTGCATAGACGTCTTTCCGATCGATGCCGAAGGCCCGGTTGTCGCTCAAGAAGCTATCGTCGGTTTCCGCCACGACCGGGATTACGACGTCCTTGTCGGCGATCTCGGGATCACGCTCGGTCATGTACCGGACGACCGAGTCGTAGGCGAGGCCAATGTGCATTGTGTCCGTTAGCACGATCGGCGAGCCAAGAAGGCCCCACTCGTCGATCACGCTGCGACTGGTCATTTCGCCGTAGCCGTTTAAGACCGAGATGGCCGCGTAAAGGCGCTCGCGAAAAAGGTCACCGGAATGGGGCCAGATGGAAGTCACGCCGCTTCGGATTACGGGATCGGCTCCACCTGGCTCACCGCGCCAGACGGTTTGGTGGCCGACCCGAACGCCGGCGACATCGGTGATGGCGTTTTGGGTCCCGGTGGGAAGAAATCCCACCGGGATCCCGAAGTGGCGTGCTCTGCCCCGAGCGGGCGGAGGTGATGACACCGATTAGCTAGGTTTCGTGGCGGAGCTTCTCCAGCTCGACGTTCGGGTCGACCTGGACGTTCCAGTAGCGGTCGCCGCGCGGCTGGATAAAGACGTAGTAGTA
>WNGJ01004918.1_pt1 | contig 15976 bp, 16 predicted proteins | sample 5400611 | NCBI WGS metagenome assembly WNGJ01 (sample SAMN13153375, study PRJNA577476) | soil metagenome | isolation source: 40 cm soil or saprolite under Garry oak tree replicate 1 | place: USA:California | collected 2016-06-15 | reverse complement strand
ACGAAGGCTTCGCGCTCGAGATCCAAGACATATTGTTCGCTGACCAATTGCGGCGACGTCAGGGCACCGCCCGCCAGAATGTTCGCGAGCTTGCGGCCGACATGCGCGTCGTACTCGGAGGCATAGCCGCCGCGGAACATCATGTGGATCGCGAGCTTCGCACCGGCAAGAAATTGTTCGCCGAGTACTTTGATCTGAGTGCTGCGCGCACCATCTTGCCAGCTGGCCGCCAGCGGCTTGTAGCCGCCCCGCACCAGCGACAGCGCGGCTGCCTTGGCGTCGGCGACCAAGCGATCGCGGTTCATGGAAAGGCCATCTTCGCGGCGCAAATACCCTAACTCGCGGCATTCCTCTGCGCTTGTGCCGACCTTGGCCATGGCGATGGTTTCAAAGATGGGCTTCAGGGCATGGAAAAGATCGAGGTCGGCTTCCGGAGAAGAGGAAAGGCTGAGGGCTGTCCCACCGGTGCGCTCATTTGCGCGGATCAGCATTTCCTTCGTGCCGCCGCCGCCCGGAATCAGTCCCACCCCCGTTTCCACCAAGCCGATGTAGGCTTCCGCTGCCGCCTGAATCCTGGACGCGTGCAGGCTCACTTCGCAACCGCCGCCCAGCGCCATCCCCTGGGGCGCCGCCACCACCGGTTTTGGTGCGTATTTGATCGCCAGGTTGATGTTCTGGAATTGCCTGACCGCCGCGTGCAATTCGTCCCACTCCTGCTCCTGGGCTCCCACCAGAACCAGCATCAAGTTTGCGCCGACGGAAAAATTCACCGCCTGGTTCGCGATGACCAGGGCATCAAAATCCGTTTCCAGCCGCTTCAAGCCCTTGTGGAGCATGGCTATCAAGTCTGCGCCGATCGCGTTCATCTTGGCGTGAAATTCGCAGCACCCCACGCCGTCGCCGAGATCGATCAGGCTCGCGCCGGAATTGCGCTCCACTTCGCGGCCCGCATCTTTCAACGATTTCAGAATGATGACGCCCATTGGCTCTTCAACTTTTTTCGTCCCACCGCTGCCCATGTCGAAAACCGTGGTCGTGCCTTTCTCCGATTCGTAAAATCCTTTCCGCCCGCTCGCCAACACTTTCTCGATGACCGCCGACAGCGCGCGCCCTTCTCTTTGCACCTGTCCCGCGAATGCCTTCACGCCAACGGCATCCATGATTTCAAACGGTCCGAGTTCCCAGCCAAAGCCCCAGCGCAGCGCGCGATCAACGTCCACAATGTTGTCGGAAATCTCCGGGACACGCCGCGCCGCATACAAACACGTTTCGGAAAGCCCGCGCCACAAGAATTGTTGCGCTTTGTCACCCTTCTGCCCTTCCAGCACAGGCCCGACAAGCGCGCGCAGCCGCTCGCGGGTGTCTTCGATCGCCTTACCCATTTCGAGCGAAGCGAATTTCACCTTCTGCCGCGAGCGATACTCCATGGTGTTCACATCGAGGGTCAGGATCTCCTGCTTGCCCTCGCCCTTAACTTTTTTGTAAAAACCCTGCCCCATCTTGTCGCCGAGCCAGCCACGCTTGGCCATTTCTTCCACCAACGCGGGCACTTTATACATTTCCCGCGACTCGTCGTTGGGCGCCGTCTCGTAAATGTTCTTCACGACGTGTACGAGCACATCGAGGCCCACGATATCTGCCGTTCGAAACGTTGCCGACTTCGGCCACCCCACCGCCGGTCCCGTGCACGCGTCCACTTCTTCCACCGTCATTCCGAGCGTGCCCATCAGGCGCAGCGCATTGAGCATCGAAAATGTTCCGATGCGATTGGCAATGAAGTTCGGCGTATCTTTTGCCACCACCACGCCCTTGCCCAGTCGCCGGTAGCAAAACTCGCTCAACGACTCGACCACCTCCTTCGAAGTCTTAGGCCCGGGTATTACTTCCACCAATTTCAGATACCGCGGCGGATTGAAGAAATGCGTCCCCGCCCAGTGCTGCTGGAATTCCTCGTTCATCCCCTCGGCGATCAAAGGTAAAAAACGCCGCCGGCTTCGACTTCTTCGCCGCGTCCAGCCCCGCGCGTACAATTTTATTGCGTTCACTCGAGGGCGCATCCGCAGACAAATTCGGTGGCACAATATCCAGCAAAATGCATGGCAACCCGGCGTTTGCGAAATGCGCCGCAATCCGCGAGCCCATCGTCCCCGCTCCCAGCACTACGGTCTTTTCGATGCGACGTTTCATGGCACACCTTTTAGCGGATTTGTACGACCAGTTTGGTTAGCAGGGACAGGTTACAAAACCGGCATGCACGGGTCAAACGACGGGCCGATCCGCGGCGATAGGGCTAAACTAGAGGAATGACGGAAGAGAACAAAACCGCCGGATCGCCCGGCTGGTTTCGGAGCGCAAAGGACAAACTTCGCTCCTTCGCATACGGCGAGCAAGGCGAACCCAGGGAGCGCCCACGGGTGGGCTTGGCTCTGGCGGGCGGCTTCGCGCGCGGTATTGCCCACCTCGGTGTCCTGCGCGTCTTGCGCGAAGCTGGAATTCCCATCGATTGCGTAGCCGGCACGAGCGTCGGCGCCTTGATCGCCGTGGGCTACTGTGCGGGAGCATCGCTGGAAGAAATGGCCAAGGTTGGAGCCTCCACGAGCTTCACCGATTTCGGCCGCTGGACGCCATCCTGGCTCGGACTGGCTACCAACCAACGCATGGAAAAATATCTCGCGCGTTTTACTCCTGTAAAGACGTTCGAGGAACTGCTGACGCCGCTGGCCATTGCCACCACGGACATCTCCGCAGGTGTTTCCGTCTACTATTCCCACGGGCCTGTCGCGCCGCCGCTGCGCGCTTCCTGCGCTTATCCCGGCCTTTTTGTGCCTATTCAATTTGAGGGGCGGACGCTGGTCGACGGATTCCTCACTGCACCGGTGCCAGTCGAGGGCGTCTTGCTTCTTGGCGCGGACGTGGTCATCGCCGTTTACCTGGAGGCGGGCAACATCGAAGAACCCCGCACGTTCACCGACGTCCTCAGCCGGTCCTTCAACATCATCCAGCGGCATGGCGATCTCGCGTGGCGCACGCAGGCGGATATCATTATCGAACCCGACGTGAAGGCCTTTGGGTGGGACGATTTCAGCAAGACCCCGGAGATGATTGCAGCCGGTGAAGCGGCGGCGCTGGCGGCGTTGCCGGAAATTCGCGCCGCGCTGCATGGCGAAAAACGGGATTCCGCAGCCTAGAGCCGTTCCTCCCGGTAAGCAGTCCTCTCCAGGAGAAGATTCCAGAGTCTATTCACGAGTGACCTGTACTACTACGGGCTGGCCTTCGCCTTTGCCGCGCTGTGTGAGCCAGGCGGCCAGGCCCTCGGCGAAGCGTTCGGGAGTGAGGTGGAAACCGGCTTCCACCTTGCCATCAGCGACAGGAAGCGTGTCGTCGAAGTCGGCGGAGTTGGTGAAGTTGCGCATGCAGAATTGATCGAGCCAATCGAGCGGGCAGGCGCGGGTTTCGCCGCGGATGACAACGTTGACGGTGAATTTTTGCGCGTACACGGTTGAAAGCAGGCGGGGCAGCCCCGCCCCTAGAGATTAGGACAAAGCGGGCCCGGTGGCACGCTAGGCGGGCTACGAGGCGCGAGGACGCTTGACCGAGTGGGCCAGCCCGACGGCTTCGAGCATCCAGATGAAATACCAGCCGATGTCGGTCTGATACCAGCGAAGGCCAAGGCGCGCGGAGCCAGCGTGCGTGTGATGGTTCTGGTGCCAGTTCTCGCCCCAGGCGGTCAATTGGAAGGGGCCTAGCCACCAGACATTCATGCTGGAGTCGCCTTCTTCGACGCGTTTGAGATGCGTGAGGCTGTTCACCAGACACTGCATGTGCAGCGAATAGACCAGGCGAATAGCGCCCATCCAGAAGAAGCCCATCCAGCCGAAGCCGAGAATCAGGCCGACGCAGATCGAGAAGACAATGACCGGCGTTTCGGCCCAGCCCCAGATCTTGTAGACACCGCCGGTGAGTTCAGGTGCCCAGCGCTTCTTGTCTGCGGGCTGAGTTTGATAGAGCCAGCGAAGATGCGCCCACCAGAAGCCGCCCTGCTTGGGACTTGAGATGTCCTCGGGTGTGTCGGTCACGGAGTGGTGGAGGCGATGATATGCGACCCAACTCGCTGGATGGCCGGAGCCGTTGAAGACAGCCCAGAAAATCAAGAATTGCTCGATGAACTGGTTGGTCTTGAGGGTCTTGTGCGCCAGCATGCGATGATAGCAGACGGTGGTTCCGAGACCGCCAAAGGCAATACTGAGCAAGGTCATGCCGACAACCTTGAAGCTTGGCACGGGGAATAGGATCAAACCGATAGCCGCAAGAACGTGAATGAGGACGAGATAAGTGAAGACGCCTTCTTTCCCGTGGACGGGCTTCCAGAAGGGCCGGTCCCAGGGGCGTTCTTGTTGCGTTACGGTTAATTCCATGTGTTCTCCGGTGATCTGCTTTGTTGAATGCGCCAATGCCTGGTGTGCAGAACGTGATAGGCAGTCATAACAATACCATTTTCCGGCGGAGGGCGCTGCATGACTGTACAAAAAAGAACACAATGAGTGAATAGCCCGTTCCTTTCCCTCCTGCGCCAACCCTCCAGAGCCTCATTTGCCTTTTGCGAATGCGAATTGACTCCCCCCGTTGGATTTTTTGGATGCCCTGACCAGGGAGAAACCTCGACTGGCAACGAGCCGAGAAATTTCCACCCGATGAATACATCGGGCCGCCTATCACTCACTACCTTCTTGAGCGCTTGATTCATACCACTGGCATCGTGCCGTTTCTTGCTCCCCCTAAACGGCCTTGACACCTCAACCTCGCAGGCCTAGAGTCGCTCCGCCCGGTTTCGCCTGGTCCCCAAAAAGCTCCCGCTGAGCTTCCTTCGGAGGTTGCCATGGTCATTCTGATCGCAGGTTCCACGGGCTTCGTCGGCGGCAATGTGGCTCTCAAACTCAAGGAGCGCGATCACAAGGTTCTCGCCCTGGCGCGCGGCGGCCGCCGCAATCCCAAAGCTCAGCGCCTCCTTGAGGCGGGAGTAGAAGTTCTCGATGGTGACTTGACTCGCTCCGACTCTCTCTTCGCGTCTTGCTCCGGCGTCGAAGCGGTTGTTACCACCGCCACTTCTATGCCGAGCGGCTCCGATGACGGCCTTCGCCGCGTGGATCACGAGGGCACCCTCGGCCTGATTGACGACGCGGCAAGCAAATTAGGCAAGCAAAGAGTCCTAGCCTCAGTTTAGCTCTCGAATTCACTTCGCCCAAGCCAAGCCTCTGGGCCTTTTTATCAAGTTAACTAACAGTCGGTCGTGGAGCCGCGGTTCAGCTTTCCGCCGCCGGAGCTTTGGCGGAGCCGAGTTTCCAGAAGATTTGGCGGAGGATGCCGAGGGTGAGTTCGGCATCGGTGGCGGAGAGGTGGAGGCGGCGGACGAGGCGGCGGATCTTTTCCTCGGTGGGGGCGGCGGAACAACGTTTCTGGGAACTGCCGGGATTCGCTTTCACATAGCCGCTGGAGCGGAGGGCGTCGAGCAAAAGCGCGGTGAGGCGCTCGAGATCGGCGGCGGCGGCGAGGATCGGTTTGGTCGGATGCGGGGCCGCTTGGGGATTGCGTGCGAGTTCGTAGAGGCACACGGCTACAGCCTGGCCGAGGTTCATGGAGCGATGTTCCTCGCGCGTGGGGATGCGCAGGAGCCAATGGCAGTGGCTGAGGTCTTCATTCGAAAGACCCCGTTTCTCTGAACCGAACAGAAGGGCGACCGGGCTGGTCGCCAGGCGTTTGCGGATGAAGGGCGCGGCTTGCTCCAGGCGCCGCACGGGGTGCTGCACTTGACGGGGGCCGACGGCGGTGGTCCCCACGACGAGCGTGCAGTCTGCCACAGCCTGGGCGACAGTCTTGAACTCTTCGGCACGGGCGAGCAGCGGAGCGGCGCCGACTGCAGAGCGCGCCTCACGAAAGGCCAGCTCATAGGGGTTCAGCACGCGGAGATGGAGGCATCCGAAGTTGCTCATGGCACGGGCTGCGGCGCCGATGTTGAGAGGATTGCGCGGACTGACGAGTACGACGCGCAGGTGGTCGAGTTCGGAGTGCGGAGACAAGGGAAACGAGTTTACCGCAGGAGAGAAGTCAATGAAGTAGAGAGATAACGAAGAGCCAAGCAAGAGCAAGAGCCCGCCTGAAGGCCAGGCCACAACGGAGGCGGCTTGCGTGGGCGGCGAGGGGTAACATAGACTGTGGGCAGGTAGAGAGAAAAAGCGTGCCAGCCTGGACGAAAGCGCCACCTTTGCCTGGGGCTGGCACGGCCAAGTCCATTCGCTCCAGGACTCCGACCCGGTCGGAGTCCTCCGTTCTGAGTGTTGTCGGCGGGGCCAGCGACCGGGGCGGTGCGGTTTGGTCAATGTGCCGGCGGAATGCTGCACCGGCAGGGAGATCCGTTTGGCAACTCCACTGGAAACCTGGGTTGATGAAGCGGCGAAGCTGACGAAGCCGGAGCGCGTGGTGTACTGCGACGGGTCAGAAGCCGAGTACCAGCGGATGATCGCGGAGATGCTGAGCGGGGGGGACACCCACAGGCTGAACGAGAAGACCTACCCCAATTGCTACCTGCACAGAAGCAGTCCTAATGACGTCGCGCGGACTGAACATCTCACCTACATCTGTTCGGCTGAAAGAGAGGACGCCGGACCGACCAACAACTGGATGGATCCGGATGCGGCGAAACATAAGGTGGGTGCGCTGCTGGAAGGAGCGATGCGCGGCCGGACCATGTATGTCGTTCCGTATGTGATGGGGCCGATGAGCTCGCCGATCAGCAAAGTGGGTGTGGAAGTGACGGATAGTCCGTACGTGGTGGCGAGCATGCGGATTATGTCGCGGATGGGCAAGGTGGCGAGGGAACGGCTGGGGGCATCAAGCGAGTTTGTTCCCGGGTTGCACTCGCTGGGCGACTTGGACCCTTTGCGGCGGTACATCGTGCACTTCCCGCAGGAGAAATTGATCTGGAGCGTGGGGTCGGGCTACGGAGGAAACGCGCTGTTGGGGAAAAAATGTTTTGCGCTGCGGATTGCGAGCGTGATGGCGCGCGAGCAGGGTTGGATGGCCGAGCACATGCTGATCCTGGGGCTGGAGTCGCCCGGGGGCAAGGTGACGTACACGGCGGCGGCGTTTCCAAGCGCGTGCGGTAAAACGAACCTGGCAATGATGGTCTCCGCGCTGGAAACCCAGGGCTACCGCGTTTGGACGGTGGGCGACGACATTTCCTGGATGAAGATCGGGAATGACGGCTACTTACACGCGATCAATCCGGAAGCGGGATTTTTTGGTGTGGCCCCGGGCACGGGAATGAAAACAAATCAGAACGTAATGGCGGCGCTACACAAGAACACGCTGTTTACGAACGTGGCGATGACTTCGGAGCGGGAACCATGGTGGGAAGGAATTGGCAGCGAGGCGCCAGCGGGTTTGACCAACTGGAAGGGCGAGGCGTGGGACCCGTCCAGAGGAGCGGCGGCGCATCCCAACGCGAGATACACTGTGCCGGCGCGGCAGTCACCAAGCATTTCGCCGAAGTGGGAAGCGCCTGAAGGCGTCCCGATTTCGGCGTTCATTTTTGGCGGGCGAAGAGCACGCGTGGCGCCGCTAGTGTACGAATCGTTTGACTGGCAGCACGGGGTCTTTGTGGCCGCGACGATGGCCAGCGAGACTACTGCGGCGGCGACAGGCAACGTGGGAATCACGCGGCGGGACCCGATGGCCATGCTGCCGTTCTGCGGCTATAACATGGCGGATTATTTTGGGCACTGGCTAGAGATGGGGGAGAAAATACCGAAACCGCCGAAGATTTTTCACGTGAACTGGTTCCGGAAGGACGCGGACGGAAAATTCCTGTGGCCCGGTTACGGCGAAAACGTGCGCGTGCTGAAGTGGATACTAGAGCGCGTGGAGGGGCGCGGCGCAGCGCAGGAGACGCCGATCGGCTATGTGCCTGCCAAGAGCGGGCTGACGCTGGATGGATTGAAAATTTCTGATGAAGAGGTAAACGAATTGCTGCGAGTGGACACCGAAGATTGGGAGATGGAGCTGGAAGATTCGAAACAGTTTTTCGCCAAATTCGGCGAGCGCCTGCCGCGACAAATTCGCGAAGAGCATGAAAAACTGGCGCGGCGGTTCCAGCGCGTGGTAACGGCATAAAAAATCGGGGCAAGCTTCAGTGATGTCCGCCAGCGCGGCGCGGCGAGTTGATGGGCGGCATATCCTCGGTTTCAAGGGCAGCGGGCCCGCGCTCGAAATGAAAGTCTGGCCGGCTTTCCAGCAGTCGGACGCAACGATTCCAACGGAGAATGCTGTCGTCGTTGCCGACCGGCCGAATCTTTTCCGCCTCGGCAAAACAGCGCATGGCTTCTTCAACGAGCGGCAGGAGAATGTGCGGAGCGTAGCCGACCAGGAGTTGGGTCTTGGCATGGCGTTCATGCAATAAACCGGTGTAGTAGAGCTGCTCGTAGGGATCGCGAAGACCCTGAAAGATGGACTGCACCTCGGTATATCGATCGCTGGCGGCGCCGATAAACTGGTCAGTGATGGCGAGACCGAGCATGCGGCGAGCGAGCTGATGCCCGGGATCAACGGCCAGGACATCCCGGCAGATGGATTCGGCCTCTTCGGGCTCGTTGAGATAACGGTAGAGCTCGACTTTGGCAATCGCTTCGGGGATGCCGGCCTTGGAGATGGACTTGAGTTGATGTGCCATGGTGCCTCCTGTTTCGTGACCAGTTGCCCAATCCTTACAATCAAAGAATTTTGCCGGCACGCTCACCGAGCTTAGGTAGCACAGCGTACAGGCCGTGCTACTGGCCGCGAACCTTCCGGAACAGCATGGTCAACGGATCGTAAAACTCGTCCACCACGCGCTCTTTGAGCGGGATGATGGCATTGTCGGTAATTCGAATCTCCTCCGGGCAGACCTCGGTGCAACACTTGGTGATGTTGCAAAGACCCAAGCCGAGCTGATCCTTGAGAAGGGCTGCGCGATGGCGGCCGTCGAGAGGATGCATTTCGAGGCCGGCGATTCGAACGAAGAAGCGCGGGCCGGCGAATTGCTCTTGCTTGTCGTGTTCGCGGAGGACGTGACAGACGTCCTGGCAGAGAAAGCATTCGATGCACTTTCGAAACTCTTGGACGCGGTCCACATCGAGCTGGGAGATTTTCCATTCCACTCCCTTGCGGGGTTCGAAAGGAGGGATCTTACGGTTGACACGATAGTTCCAGGAAACGTCGGTGACAAGATCTTTGATGCGGGGAAAGGATTTCATGGGCAGGACGGTGATGGGCTGGTCTTGCGGGAGCTCGTCCATGCGAGTTTTGCAGGTCAGGCGGGGGCGTCCGTTCACTTCCGCTGAACAGGAGCCGCACTTCCCTGCTTTGCAGTTCCAACGGACGGCGAGGTCCGGAGCGAGGTGACCCTGAATGTGGTGGAGCGCGTCGAGGACCACCATGCCCGGGGCGACCGGGACGCGATAGTCAATCGTTTGCCCGCCATTCGAATCGCCGCGAAAAACGCGCAGGGTGGCTTCCTTCATGACGGTTCCCCTTTTTTCGAGCGCTGCATGGCTTCTTCCCAACCGAGAGGTAGCGCCGAGCACAAGAAGTTCCACTTGGTGAACTTCGTCGGACCCAGGCGGGGCATCTGGATCTGCGACGCAAAGCGAAGGAAACCGGGGATCGCTCGGTACTTGTTCAACGGCCGGTAGTAGAGAAGAGCGAAATACTCGGGGCTCTTGTCTGGCAACCCGAACCCTATCCAGGGCGAATCGATAGCGATCGCTTTTCCCATCATTCACTCGGACCCATCGAGAGACGGTTCATGACCTGTCCTCGGCAAGAATCTGCTGGAGATCCTCGGGCATGGCCTCCAGGGGGGATTCGCGGCGTTTCATAGCGCCGGATTCCCGGACAACGATGTTGTGTTTCTTCTCCCAGACCGGATCCACATTCGGATAGTCGATGCGGCTGTGCGCGCCGCGGCTTTCCGTGCGGGCCAATGCGCTGAGTGTCACGGCTTCGGAGACGATGAGCATGGCTTTCAGGTCGTACGAGAGATGCCAGCCGGGGTTGAAGAGACGTGAGCCTTCGACACTGGCTTTGGCAGTGCGGACTTTTAGTTTTCCCAGCTCGACGAGCGCTTTTTCCAAGTCTTCTCTTGTACGATAAATTCCGACGAGATTCTGCATCACTTCCTGTAAGTCACGCTGCACGGCATAGGGACTTTCCGTGCCGGAGTTGGAAAAGGGAGCAAGCAATTCTTTTTCGGCTTGATCGATTTGCGAGTTGTCGAAGGAAGAAGCGGAAGCGCGCTTGGCGTACTCGGCGGCGGCAAGTCCGGCGCGACGGCCGAAGACCAGCAGATCAGAGAGCGAATTTCCGCCCAGGCGATTCGAACCGTGAAGACCTGCGGCGGCTTCGCCTGCCGCAAACAGACCGGAAATCGTGGACTGCGCCGTTTCGGCCTCCACGCGGATGCCCCCCATCATGTAGTGACAGGTGGGGCCAACCTCCATCGGCCCCTTGGTAATATCCACGTCGGCCAGTTCTTTGAACTGGTGATACATGCTGGGAAGTTTCTTCTTCACGTATTCGGCGGCCTTATGAGAAATGTCAAGATACGCGCCGCCATGCTCGGTGCCGCGACCTTCCTTCACTTCGGTGTAGATGGAGCGGGCAACGACGTCACGCGTGGAAAGCTCCATGCGCTTGGGGTCGTACTTCTCCATGAAACGCTCGCCCGCTTTGTTGCGCAGGATGCCGCCTTCGCCGCGGACTGCTTCGGTGACAAGAATGCCCTGGACGCCGGGCGGCCAAACCATTCCGGTAGGATGGAACTGGACGAATTCCATGTCCATGAGCTCGGCGCCGGCTTCATACGCGAGCGCCATGCCGTCGCCCGTATATTCCCAAGAATTCGAAGTGATGCGCCAGGCTTTACCGATGCCGCCCGTGGCGATGACGATGGCCCGGGCTTTGAAGACGATGAAGCGGCCGGCCTCGCGCCAATAGGCAAAGGCACCCGTCACGCGACCACCATCGGTGAGAAGGCGGGTAACGGTGCACTCCATGTAGACATCGATGCCCTGTTGAACGCCGCGATCCTGGAGCGTGCGAATCATTTCGAGGCCGGTGCGGTCGCCGACGTGACAGAGGCGTTTGAAAGTGTGGCCGCCGAAAGCGCGCTGTAGAATGTCGCCTTTCTCGGTGCGGTCGAAGAGTGCGCCCCACTGCTCGAGTTCGCGGACACGCTCGGGAGATTCCTGTGCGTGAAGCTGAGCCATGCGCCAGTTATTGAGCAATTTTCCGCCACGCATAGTGTCGCGAAAATGAGTTTTCCAATTGTCGGCGGAGTCCACGTGGGCCATCGCCGCGGCAATGCCGCCTTCGGCCATAACGGTGTGGGCTTTGCCAAGAAGCGACTTGCAGATCACACCGACGGAGGCGCCCTGAGAGAGCGCTTCGAGCGAGGCCCGCAATCCTGCACCGCCCGCGCCGATGACGAGAACGTCGTGCTCGCGGGTCTCATAGTTCGTGGTCACAGGAGCCTCAGGTCCCGGAAGGTTCCACAGGCCACCATGCGCACGTAGAAGTCGGCGAACCCAACCGAAACCAGACTGCACCAGGCGAAGAGCATGTGGCGCTCGTTCAGAAAAGTGGAGACGCGCCAGGCAGCGAAGCGGGGACGGCCGAAGGTCGTGCAAGAGAAGCAATCAAGCTTGCCGCCGGCAAGGTGACGGAGCGAGTGGCAGGAAAACGTGTAGAGCGAAAGGAGAGAGACATTGAGAGTGAGGACGAGTGTGCCGACGCCAACGCCGAAGCGGCCTTCGAAGAAAAAAGAACGGAAGGCGTCGCGCCAGAGAAACGCAATGAAGAGAGCGGCAAGGTAGAAGAAGTAGCGATGCACGTTTTGCAGGATGAAGGGAAAAGCGGTTTCGCCGCGATAATTGCGGCGAGCAGATTCACCGACGGCGCAGGCGGGGGGGTCCAAGAAAAACGCGCGGTAATAGGCTTTGCGGTAATAGTAGCAGGTGGCCCGAAAGCCCAAAGGCCCAACGAGAATCAGCAAGGCGGGGGAGAAAGGCCACCAGTGATGCTGGGGATCGATGAGCGGCGAATAAAAGGGCGAGAGATACGGACCCCAGAAATAGTAGGCATTTTCGAAGGCGCGGAGCGTGGCGTAAGCTCCAAAACCGCCGAGAACAATGACAACCGGGAGGATCTCCATCCACCAGGCGTCACCGCGCAGTGTGCTACCAAACCGGGATTCCGGCAGAGAAGTTGGAACACCAGCCATTCGATGACCTCCGGCGTGGGTGTAGGGTAGTCAAAAATGGGATTTTTTCAAACGAAATTTTGAGCGACCGGAAGAGCGGGGACGCCTTTAAGCGAAAACGAGGCCCGGAACAGATAAGTCCGCGTCCATGAAACTTTAGCAATCCTGTTTATCAGGAGTCGGGATGCTACTCGAATTATATTCACGGTGGCAATACGCTAGAAGGTTCTGGAAGCCCTCTCGTTCAGAGGATGGATTCGATTTCGGGGTCGAGAGAGACGTGGGTTGCAGGGATTCCGTTGATCGAGAATTTCTCGCCGGCTGCTTCAGCGAATTGGAGGAAGCGGCTGATGTGATAGTCCTCGTCGTAACCGGAGAAGAGGCGTCCCGTTTCTGCGTTTGTCAAACCGAAGGCAGAAAGCGCAACTGGCCGACCAAAATTGCCAGCGTGAGAGAGGTATAAACGGACAAGGTCGCGCAGGGGCATGAGGGGAGCGCGGCTAGCGGCTTCGGCGCTCATAGGGTTCTCCTCAGCAGAGTGTACTGCCGAGGGCAAGAAGAAGGAACGAATTTAAGGGCAGAGGACGGGAGGAGAGCCGGATACGGGGCGGCCGCGGGATGGAGGGCAACAATAATGGCGGAAACTGGAACTTGGTGTGGGACGCCAGGATTGGATAAGATGCTGAATGCGATGTGAAAGACATAGGAGGAAAGCGTATGAGTATCGCAGTGGGACAGACGGCCCCGGATTTTGCGCTCTTGAATCAGGAAAAAAAGGAAGTGAAGCTTTCAGATTTCGCGGGGAAAAAGAATGTCGTACTCGTGTGGTACCCGCTGGACTGGAGCCCGACGTGCACGAACGAGCATGTGTGCTTCGTGAACGATATGAAGGCGTTCGAAACGCTGGACGCGGAAGTGCTTGGCGTGAGCGTGGACAGCGTATGGTCGCATAAGGCGTTCGCCGAAAAGATGGGAATCAAGTATTCATTGCTGGCCGATTTTCATCCGCGGGGAGCGATGAGCGAGAAATACGGGGTGTACCTGGCGGACAAAGGAATAACGGGCCGGGCAATCGCCATCGTGAACAAAGCGGGAAACGTGGCCTGGTTCAAGAACTATGATATTCCGGTGGTGCCGGACTTGAAAGAAGTTGCGGCCGCGCTGGGCCAAGTGAAGGCGGCTACAGCATGAAGAAACGATCGCTACAGAGACGCCGAGACACACGGCAATGAAGAGCTGGCCGGAGGTTGCCGGCCCTCTTTTTATATTACCGAGTATGGTTGTATGCGTCTAGCCTAGGAGACTGCTTCGAGTGCCGCGTGCAACGGAGCGGCAAGTAGCCAGAGTAGAAGAATCAGCATACCTGCGGCGATTAGCGGGACACGCAGGAAGTTGGGACGGAGAAGCGAGTAGACGGAAGCAAAACCGGGAATTAACACCAGGAACCAGATCGCGCCAAATTCAATCCAGCCACCGGTGGGATGCGCAACCGCCGCGGGGATAGAGCCACAGCCCAGGCCGTGTGGAATCCCGGGAAGCTGGCAGGCATAGCTCACTGTGACGCAGAGTAGAAGGAGAATCGCGAAGGGATCACGCCTCTTCGCAGCCGCCGGCGGGCTGGTCCTTGTCCGGCGGAGCGAATCTTCCGCATTGCCAAATGGCGGGGGCTCTTCGGGAAGAACACGAGCCCAGCCGAGGGCCAAGGGAGCCGCCGCGCCGAGATTCAACACGGCGAGGCAGAGGAATGCGAGACGATGATCTAAGACCAGTGCGGCCAACATTTAGAGTGGATCGGGGAGCGAAGCAGCGGCAAGCGCGCCGCTCCGTTCCCTGTTTGCCTATCTTGCCGCGAGATCGTTGCGGGCAACCGTACCCCCTTTCATCACGAACTTAACGGATTCAAGGACATGCACGTCGGAAGCCGGGTCACCGCTCACAGAGATCAGATCGGCATAGTGACCAGTTTATAACGCACCGATCTTGTCGGCCCAGCCAAGCAGATCCGCGGCGTTGACCGTGGCGGCCTGAATGGCCTCGAGAGGCTTCATGCCCCATTCCACCATTTTACCAAACTGTTTGGCGTTGTCGCCGTGAGGATAGACACCGGAATCGGTGCCATAGGCCAGTTTCGCGCCGGACCGATACGCGTGACGGAAATTTTCACGCTGGAGACGACCGATCTTCTTTTCCTTTTCGATGGATTCGGGAAGCATTCCGGCCTTCGAGCCTTCCTGCAGAATATAGTCGTCATTGTAGATGTCGAAAACGAGATAAGTTCCGTGCTGTTTGGCGAGGGCGATGCCTTCGTCGTCAATCAGGCTGGAGTGCTCGATGGAATCGATGCCGGCGCCGATAGCGTCTTTGATGGATGGCGTGCCATGAGCATGGCGGCGACTTTGCGGCCAAGTTTGCGGGCTTCCTCCGCGATTGCCTGCATCTCTTCGAGGGTGTACTGAGGTGTGCCGGGCTGATCGCCTTTGCTAAGGACTCCGCCAGAGGCGCAGATCTTGATGAGATCAGCGCCGTACTTGACGGTTTCGCGGACCTTGGCGCGCGCGGCCCAGGGGCCGTCGGCTACGCCTTCCGTTTTGTGGTGAAATTCAGAAGGAAGAAGATTGTTATCGCAGTGTCCGCCGGTAATGCCAAGCGCCGGGCCGGAAACGCGCATGCGAGGACCGTCGACGTCGCCCGCGTCAATGCCATCGCGTAGAGCGACATCGGTGTAACCGCTCGCGCCGACGTTGCGGACGGTGGTGAAACCAGCCCGAAGAGTTAGGCGAGCGTTCTTGACACCAGTGACGGTTTCGCGCGGAACCGAGATGCCAAGGCCCGCGTAGCCGTTATTCGTGGGCTCGGCGGTGAGATGAGTGTGGACATCGATCAGGCCGGGGAGACACGTGGCACTCGAAAGATCAATCGCGGTGACCCCATCCGGGAGCTTCGTAGAAGAAGAGGACCCGACCGAGGTGATCGTGCCAGAAGCATCGAAGACTATGGTCTGGTCGACCAGCATCTGACCGGAGCGAACATCGAGTAATTTGCCGCATCGGATTGCGCCTGGTGCAGAGAAGGCCAGCGGCGACAGCATGCAGAGGAAGAGAAGAACGAGCAAAAGCTTGGGCATGAGTCTCCTTAAAAGTGTGAATGGAACGAAATGAGAATATATCCGCGGCACGGGTTTGGGAAGAGAGCTAGACGAGGAAAGATCAGTCTTTTAGGGACGCGGTTGTGTTTTTGCCAGTGTTAGGCTTCTTCTCCTGGATTGGCGACGCAGATGGAGCGGAGAAGGAGCGGAGAAGGAGCGGACGAGAAGAACGAGCCCCCAGCGCTGATCTTCGGTCAACCGTTTCTTGAAAGAAGGCATGGGCTTTCTGCCTTCGCTGATTTGATAGAAGATTTCGCCGTCAGTGACCGTATTCATGCGCCTGGCGTCAGTGATATCGGATGGAGGAGGATCGTGCATCATGGCCTCGGGGCCATCGCCTTTGCCGTGTTCGCCGTGGCACTGGGCGCACTCATCCGTGTAAATCCTCCTGGCAGCATGTAGCGTGGATTCCGACGGGGCGATAGGATTCTTCAGTTTCTTGACCTCCTCAGGAACGACCCACGGCTTGTCTCTCTGGAAAGCGGCGTAAACCAGCGCGATGCAAATAAGGGCAAGGAGCGAAGCGAAAAGGGTTTTGCGAG
>WNGJ01004444.1_pt1 | contig 15977 bp, 7 predicted proteins | sample 5400611 | NCBI WGS metagenome assembly WNGJ01 (sample SAMN13153375, study PRJNA577476) | soil metagenome | isolation source: 40 cm soil or saprolite under Garry oak tree replicate 1 | place: USA:California | collected 2016-06-15 | reverse complement strand
GGCATTCGATAACCGGAAATTCAAAATTTCCTCGCACCGTTAGCTCAATTGGCAGAGTCGCGCCGTTTAGCACGTCCAAGCTCTGTTGCCCAGGGAGAACATTGAGTGGATCCAAGCCATGATGAAGCCATCGAAAGGAGAGAACCGTGCGTGAGATTCCAACATGACACCTTTGTGAGTTACGGGCTGATCGATCCCTGAAGGGAAACAAACGAGACAAATGATGAGACTCCAGCGCAATATCCTGCTTCCGGCCTTTATCACTGTTGCCTTCGCGGTGTCCGCGCTGGCAGCCGACGTCACAGGCAAATGGAATGCCGTGTTCGACGACCAGCTCGGCAGGCATAAGTACACGTTCGAGTTCAAGGTCGAAGGCGAGAAGCTTACGGGCAAGGCGTACCTTACTTTAGGTTGGATCAGGTTGGATCAGCAGAAGGGAGAGGTAGACCTGCTGGAAGGCAAGATGAACGGGACCGAAATCTCCTTTGTTGAAAAGCGGAGCTATGTTCCGCCTTCCCTAAACCACATTGAATATACAGGAAAGATTAATGGCGATGAGATTAGCTTTACCCGCAAGGTCTTCGGTTCCGCGAGAGAACAGACTTTGGTCTCGACAGCACATTTCGTGGCCAAGCGGGTAAAGGAGTGAGCCGCGTCAGGAAGGCCTGTTTTAGAAAATCGTTCCCGCACCAGACTTACACAAAGCTCCCCCGCGAACCGCAACGGAGCCGAATAATCGAGGGGCGACTTTCTAGCACAACGTCTAAGACAGACGCGATCTGCTGACCTGCTCGTTAGCCGATCTGTTTGTGAAGATTACTCGCAATTGCGATTTATGGACGCTGTCCGAAAACACGACATCAAATTGGGTGATTGACGTTTCCCCACGAAGTTTGCGACAATCATAGGCGCGGTGAAAGTGTTGCGAGTCTTCGTTTCCTCCCCTGGAGATGTCGGTCGCGAGCGCGAACTGGCAGGTCAAGTACTTAATCGCTTGCAGGGTGAGTACATTCGCCGGGTGAAGCTCGAGCCCTACCTCTGGGAATACGAGCCGATGCGCGCGACGACCGATTACCAGGGTAATATTCCGAAACCTTCGGATTTCGACATCGTAATTTGTATCTTGTGGTCGCGGCTTGGCTCCCGATTGAACGAAAAGTATCGGCACGCGGATGGAAGCCCGTACGCGTCCGGTACCGAATACGAGCTAGAGGAAGCCGCGGAATCTTTCACGAAGCGTGGAACCCCTGCAATATACGTCTATCGCAATCAACAGCAGCCGATGATTCCGATCGAGCCCGAAGACGTGCGGGAGGAAAAGGTGCGGCAGTATAAGGCCCTTCAAAATTTCGTGGAACGATGGTTTTTGAATCCCGACGGAACATTCATATCGAAGAAAAAGCACCGCCGCTGCCGGAGTCTCCGGGGGCGAGGGTTCGCTTCGGCACTTATACAAAGGGGTCGCCCTTCCGCAGGCTGCGCGCGTTTGAATTCGAGGACGCGGAGGTTTTTTTCGGACGGACCAAGGCCATCGATGACGTTCTCAACGCGATGCAAGCACAGGCTGCCGCGGACTGTGCGTTCACGCTCATCTTCGGAGGAAGCGGTTCCGGTAAATCGTCGCTGGCGCGGGCGGGCATCATGCCGATGCTGGTGCGGCCGGGTGTTGTCGAGGGTATTGGCCTGTGGCGTTGGGCAACGCTGCGGCCAAGTGAGGGGGCAAGCGACATTTTCGCCGGTCTGGCTGCAGCTCTGATGAGCAAGACGGCTTTACCGGAAATGGCTGCAAGTGGAACCTCGGCTGAAGACCTGACAAGAGCTTTGCGCGAGGCCCCGGGCGGCGTGCCATTGCTGATCAAAACCAATCTCGCGCAAATTGCGCGAGATGTTCAGACAAAAGAGCAGCTCAACGCGCCGCCATCCGCTCGATTCTTGTTGCTCGTGGATCAGCTGGAAGAGCTTTTTACCATGGCTGACCGTTTCCCTTTGGAGACACGCAAACGTTTTGTCGCCGCGATTGGAGAGATGGCACGCAGCGGTACAGTTTGGGTGCTAGCCACGCTGCGAAGCGAGTTTTACAGCGGCTGCGAAGAAATCCCTGAGCTTGTCACCTTAAAAAGCGGCCAGGGTCAATATCAGCTGCTGCCACCGACCAAGTCTGAGCTCAGCCAAATTATCCGGCTGCCGGCTATCGCGGCCGGTCTGGAGTTCGAGGTGGAAGCGGAAACCGGGACAAGTCTGGATGACGCTCTTCTGGATGCAGCGGGACGCAATCCCGGTGCCTTACCTCTGATCGAGTTCACGCTTGATGAACTTTATAATCGGCGCCGCGACGATCGTGTTCTTACTCATGCCGCGTTTAGGGAATTGCGCGGCATCGAAGGCGCATTGGAAACGGCAGCCGAGGATGTTTTCAAGGCCCTGCCACCCGAAGTAGCATCGCTTTTCGACGTGATTTTCCGCGCGCTCGTCACGGTCGAAAAGGATTCCTTTGTCCGCCGCGTCGCGAAGATGGACGCACTCGGCCAGACCGCGGAGCGACAGCACTTTCTCCACGCCTTCGTCGAAGGACGACTGCTGGTAACGGATCGCGATGAGCAAAATCGCTCCGTGGTGCAGGTTGCACATGAAGCGTTGTTCACGCACTGGCCGCGTCTTCAGCAAATGCTCCAGGCCGACCGGGAATTCCTTCGGCGGCGCGCGCGAGCCAGCGCGGCGTTTGGTCTTTGGGAAGAACAGAACCGCGACTCAAGCTATCTCTGGTGGTCGGGCAAACTGCTCACTGAAGTGAAGACTCTGCTCGCGCGTAGCGAGGAATTGGACGCGCGGGAACAGGAATTCGCGCGAGCCTCCGTAGCGGCCGGCGAATCAGCGAAGCGCAAGCGTTTGCTGGCCGCAGTTGCAGCGTTATTAGTCGCCCTCGCTGCGGGCGTAAGTGGATATTTGTGGTGGAATAACTACCGAGAGGCGGGGCAGGTGAGAGCGTTGCGCGCGCAGTTAGCCAATGTACTGGCAGCGACGCCCCCAGCGCCTTATGCCGTGAGCGACCTTACCCGGCGGATCCTGGAAAAAGTTCCTAACGATTCGGAGACCTGGGCGTTGCAAGCAAAGGCGCTGTTGGATCAAAACGACTACGCAGGATTCGATGCGGCATTGGACCGTTGGCAACACAACGTCTCGCCAAAGCCGGCAAAAATTGACGCCTTGCGTGGCGACAAGGAAATGAAACAGGATCGGCCCCTCGAAGCGATTAAAGCGTGGTCGGCTTACCTTCGCCATCCCGATCTCGACATCGATTCGCGTCGTGCGAGCTGGAGAAAACTGGCCTCTGCCCATGCCAAGCTCGGTCAGTGGATCGAAGCACGTGATCGATTGACGGAATGGATCAAGGCTGAGGACAATCTCGAAGCGCGCGTGCAACGGGCACGAATGAATCAACAATTGCGCGATTGGGATGCGGCGCAGCAGGACTTGGAGCGCGCCCGCGAGATAAATCCGAGCGACCCCCAGGTGAAAAACTTTGGACCGATCATGGGAGAAAACAAGAAAATTGAGGAGCTAAACGAGCAGGTCGAAAAATCACCGCGCGATCCCGCGACGTGGATCGCACGAGCAACGGAGTTGACGCGGCAACAACAGTTTCAAGCCGCGCTTGAAGATATCGATCATGCCTTGAATCTGGACCCCGATTCGGTTCGACTCGCAATCGAAAAGGCTCATCTGCTCTGGCAGCTGCAACAGTCCATTCCAGATGATCCTGGAGTGCTGGTCTCGGAAAACTGGACGCGGGACAAAGATAAGTTCCCGTCCGCCTTCGAAGCGGCCGAAGCCAGTTTGGAAACCCTTGGTGGGCTCGATGCACGGATCGCTCAGCAACCTGAAAACGTTGAGGCTTATTTGGAACGAGGCGACCTACTAAACCACCTCGGCCAGTTCAGCCTCGCGATTCGCGATTTCACGCACGCGCTCGAAATTGACAGCCGCTCTATCCAAGCCCTTCAACATCGTGCGAGCGCGTATCGTGCCGCGGGCCAAACCCAGCTGGCCGAAGCAGATCTTCGTCGCGTCAGTGAACTGACCGCAACATCAACCCCTCAAACCCCATGAACCTGAATTCGAAAAGAATAGTCATCTTAATCTCCGCATTCGTCGGAGTCGCTGCTTCTGTTTATCCAGCAAGAGTTGAGGAGCCGCCGCAGACTGAAAAGGATCAGATCGTCATCGCCCCAACCGGCGAACTAAAACAACTGGCCGACCATAGGCCGTCCCTGCGCGTCACTTTTCCCACGCCGATGATCGAACTCGAGAAGGTGAAGCGGTATGGCTATCAGAGTCCGATTGTATTCGAGCCCTTCACTAAATCCTCTTGGCGATGGGTGAGTCAGATGGAAGGTGAGATCAATTTTCCGTTCGGCATGGTGTCGCACAATGTGACTTATAGGGCGAAATTACGGCCTGGCCTGAAAGACCTGGCTGGCCATCCGGTAGATCCACAGAACTGGGGAGCGGAGTTCGCATACGACAAATTCACCCTGAGGACACTTCGATTCCTCAATGTGTTTCATAACGAAGAGGACGCGTCGTCCCGGGAAACAGACAATGAATCGAATCGCCAGGTCAGGGAAGAAGCAAACCAACCACAAGACACGAACGACAAGGCGGAGGAAGCTGACGACAGCGAAATCGAACGACGAAACCTGTCGTGGGAACTAGTTGCGCGCCCGCGCGTGAGCCTGGAGTTTAGTCGCGACGTTTTGCCCCAGGACGTACAGAAATCCGTTTATTTTCAGGACAAAGAGACGCACCAGCGCTTTCCCGTTGAAGTACGGCTTGATTCGCACCAATCGGCTGGGTCTCAAGGCTGGATGGTAATCGAACCAATTGACCCGCTTCCACCGGGCCGCCCGTTTTTATTAGTGATCGACCCGTTGAAGGAACCGAGAAGACAAGAATCACTGCCGCATTTGCTCGTCGTCCCGGCTGGCACAACCTTTCCTCTAAAAATCCACCGCATTTCCGGACTAAACCAGCCGCTGACTGGCGCGTTCATTCGAATAACAACCAATCACACCATCGACCCGGATCCGGCGAACCTTAAACTGATCAGCGTCCAGCCGCCGGTGGCCAATTTCAACATCGTCCCAGAGGAGTATACCCTCGATCTCAAGGGCGACTTCAGTACCAGCGTGGAGTACCGCGTGACCGTTAAATCCGGACTCAAATCCACCACCGCGTTTGACCTTGAGAAAGAATCGACGTGGAAGGTGCATTTCAATCCGAAACGCCCCGCCATCATCTTGCCGCATAACGAAATTTGTCAACGCGCCTCCGCTCCCACGGCCAGTTGCTCTTTCGTGCAGGTCAACACCGGCCCGCTTGAGTGGAGCGTTGCAAGAATTCCACGCGACAAGATTGCAGAGGTACTTCGGCGGACGAGGGAATTTGGAGAAAAACTTGCCGACAAGGAGCAGAAGCCTCTGCACGATCCAAAGACTGGCGAATACCTTTATCCACCGACTGAATTGTTGATTTCGGCGCTTGGACTTCAGTCGGTGGCTTCGGGAAATGTTGACGCGAGCGGCGACGACAAAGAGACGCCGCGCCAGCTGCAATGGAACCCGCAAACAACCGAGCCGGGTGTATATCTGGTGGAAATTTCCGGGAAGGATCTTAAAGGCCGACCAGTGGGTAATCGCTCCATTATCTCGCGAAGCGATTGTGTCGTCACTGAGGTCGAGACGCCCTCGGGTCGAATATTCCGAGTGACGAGCATGAATGATGGACAGCCCGTGTCTGGGGTGCAAGCCGAATTATTACACGTAGGTGAGAGCGCTGCGGGTCCTGTGACTACCGATCTAAACGGGGAAGCCGTCTTCGCAAGCAACAAGGAAAAGCGCGAGGATGAAAAGGCTCCGGATGCAATTCTTCTCGGTAGTCCCGGCAACGAGTATCTCCAGACAATCTCACTTCCAGAATTTCCCTCCGGGGAGCTTCCCTTCGAGTCGAGCAAAGAGGAAGAGTCCAAACTGCTAGGCGCCATCGTAACCGATCGCAACGTCTATCGCCCGGGTGAAGAAGTAAAACTGCGCGGTTTCGTGCGTGAGTCGAAGAATGATAAGCTGTCGATTCCCGCTCGGACCCCAGTCACCGTGAGAATATCAAACACGCTCCTTGGCGATGAGGAGCCTCTGTATCAGAAGGAAACGACCGTCTCGGCGACGGGAGGTTGGGAAAGCACATGGCAGATTCCTTCGAATGCTTATGGCGCTTATTTTATCAGCGCGGGCAATGCGATGGCGGAAATCACAGTCGAGGAATTTCGGCCCCCTCCGTTTTCGGTTTTGACCGAAACCGAAGATGTCCAGGGCGATACCGTGCGCGCGAAAGTTACTTCCAGGCATTTTCACGGCGCGCCTAATGTGGGAGCAAAGGTCCGATGGAAAGCAGAGTGGTTGATTGATTATCCGTCGCCAGACAAGGTGGGAATACGTGGAGGACACAACTTTCAAGGATGGGCGGATCAAATGAAATTTACCGACGAGTATTTGCCCGACACGACGACGCACACTATCCCGGACGAATCTCTCAGTGGAAAGGCTGGGTGGGACGTTGAACCGAAAGATTTAAACGTCAGCATTTCCGCAACGGCTGAGGGTGAGACCACGCTCGACGCCAACGGAATGGCGACACTGGAGTGCAAATCGCCCTTTCCCCCTGATTCAATTTACGCCCGTGCTCGCGTCTACTGGTTAGTCGACGTGACGTCGGCGGCCGCCCAGACTTTGCGAGGCGGAGGCATGGCGAGAGTTCAGTTCGCTCCGCAAGTTCTGGGGGTGAGGCTGGAACGAGGTGGTGAAAAAGAGGCAATTCTTCACGTCGCCTCATTCGACGCCAAGGACGAACCCGCGACGGGCGTCGGAGTAAAAGCCGAGCTTTTCCGCGCCGATACAAAAACGGTCAAAGAACGGCTAGGGCCAAACCTAAATCGCTATCGCAATTTTCCAACCTTCCAAAAGGTTTGGGAGGGCGAATTGACGACGCCCGCTACCCGCAGGATCACAGTCCCGGGCGCGGGAAACTATGTAGCGCGAGTCAGGGCCACGGCCCAACCGCACACGCCGCCAGTCAGTGACGCAGCGATCATCGAGGGACCCGAAGAACGTGGGGTGACCGTGGAGAACGAAAGTAACCTCTTGTGCAAACCGGAGAAGCCTCAATACAGCGTCGGAGATACCGCGGCCATCACCGTTCAATCCCCATTTGCCGGCTTTGCTACCGTAACAGTGGAAAGCGACCACGTGCTTTTCCGCAAAGCGCTCGAACTGCAAGGAAACCTGCAACGCATTACCATTCCTGTGTCGGAATCATTTGCGCCGAATGCATTCGTTTGCGTCCACGTCATCCAAAAAGTCGCGGGCGACGCGGTGCCAGCGGAACGATTCGGTTCATGCGAAATCAAAGTCGATCGCTCCAGCCAGCGCCTGCAAGTGACCGCGAGCTTGAACGCGGACGTGCTCGAACCCGGCTCGAATGTTTCCGGCGTTGTGAAAGTCAGTGCTCAAGACAAACCCGTTGCCGGTGCGGAGGTGCTGCTTTTTGCGGTCGATGAAGCGACGTTAGCGCTGGGTCGCTGGAAGTTACCGGATTTCGACGCCGCGTTTAATCCGCAGCGCCCCTGGCAAGTCGTCACGCACAGTGCGCTGGGCAAGGTTTGGGCACCGGACAATCCGTCCGAGCTCTCTCATTCGCAAAAAGGATTTATCCTGGGAGACGTTGGACTCGGGGGCGAGCAAATCATGTTTCGGAAGGACTTCAAGCCGCTGGCCTTTTGGAACGCATCGATGCGCACCAATTCCAACGGCGAAGTTCCGTTTCACTTCAAGGCGCCAGAAGGCCTGACCAGCTATCGGGTAGTGGCGGTAGCTCAAAACGGCGCCGAGCAATTTGGAAATGGACACTGCGAGTTGCGACTCGCCAAAAAGCTCCAGGTCGAGCCCGCTCTCCCGGATTTCCTGCGCACGGGCGATGAAGTTCAACTCCGTACCGTCGTCCGGCAGGATTACTCGGATTCTGACGACATCGAGGTGACTATTTTCCCGGGCGCAACAATTCAACTAAATGAAGCTGCGGCAAAGAAGGTGACGGCGAAACGCAAAGAGCCATTGCTGGTCAGCTTCCGGGCAAAAGTGAAGGACGATGTGACTCAGGCGAAGATAGGATTCACGGCAAAATCTACTTCTCGTTCAGGGGTGAACGATGCCGAGCAGCGCACGTTCAGAATCGAGCCGGCGTTGCTCGTTCGCCGGAAAACCGTCTTCGGTGAGATCGCGCCGTCGCAACCGATCAACATAACCGCAGCCGCGCCGCCGCAATGGCTTTCGGCGAAAGGTAATTGCGACGTAATGCTGTCCGGTTCTGTCTTTTTACCGAAACTGGCGGCACTGTCCGCGATGCTTGAAGGGCAAGGTTCTTTCGAGAAGATCTCCACGCGCATCCTGGCCGCAACTCTTCTTGCAGATACACTCCAATATGTTCCGCTGGGTGAAAATATCGACAACCAACTACGGAACAAAGTGCAGGATGGGCTAAAGCGTTTTGCCTCAGCGCTTCCGGGCAACCAGGGTGTTCCGACCTGGTCCGCTGGCGGAATACCCAACGATTTTGTTACGGTTCAGGCGGCATGGGCGATTCTGAATGCGCGCCAGCGCAACTTTGATGTCGACGTGGGTCTGCTGCGCAAAGCGGAATCGTGGCTAGACAAAATGATTGCGAAAGAGATCGGCTTCGATCGGACTTCTGCCGACATACGCTGCTTTGCACTGATGGTGCGTGGGAGTACGCGCCTTGAAGGCAGCGAGGAGAGAAATTTCCAGCAGGAAGCGGAGGAGCTTTTTAAGAAGCGGCAGGAACTTTCCGATGAAGGGAGAGCCTGGCTTGCACTGGGTTTACACTACCTGAGTATTCTTCCAGACGCACAAAAGACACTTTTGCGCGAAATCGATCATCCCGGCACAACCGTAGAGTTCGATCCGGCAACATTCAGCTCCAACACTCGAGTCGAAGCGATTCGGCTTTTGGCGCAAAGTGAACTCCAATCGACAAATTGGTCATCGGCCATGCGTCAGCGAGCGCAGCAAAGCCTCAAGCGTATCACGCAATCTTCGATCGACCCTTCGACGCAGGAAAATCTGTGGTTATTACTTGTCTTCAACTCGCTGGCCCGTGCCGAAATTCCCAGCGCAATGGCTGCCCGCAAGCTCTCACCGACGCCAGGAGCGATTTCGAAAAACCGAATATCTGTCGGCTGGCTTGGCGTGCCGCTAGGCAAATTACCTGAAACTTTCGCCAAGCCGCTGCAGCCAGGGGTCAAAGGATCGTATCTTATCCGGGCGGCTTACCAAGTCGCGGAAAACGAAACCGCGCCCCGTGAACCGAGCCTCAACCTCCAACGTGCCGTGCGCAACCTGACAAACACCTCCCGGACTGGAACGACGGAGGCACCATTCCAACTCGGGGATCAGGTGCTCGTGACGTACCTTTTAAATGCGGACAAACCGCATAGCTATATCGAGGTGGAGGACCAATTGCCGGCCTGTTTCGAGACGGTGAATCCAAAACTGCCGATGATTGCGCAATACTTTAAGCTCCCCATCGAAGCAGGCGTGAACACCCTTCCGCTGTCGCTAGTGGAACTGCGATTTTCACGCACATTGCTCTACTTCGATAAGACTCTGCCGGGGCGAAATGTTTATTCCGTGCTTGCCCGGGTAACGACCGCGGGCGCCTTTCATTGGCCCGGTACGCAGGTCCGACCAATGTACGACAGCCGTTTCGCCGGAGTTTCGGATTCGATGATCGTTCATGCCGAGGAAGGCAAATGAGAATCGCACGACTGCGCGCAGTGTTGCTACGATCCGCCGTTTTACTTGGTTTGATTGCGCTTGGTTTTGCCGCGGTTGTTCGTTTGACTCCACTGCCAAGCGACTTACTCCGGCCGCAGAACGGGACGACGACGCTGGTCGATTGTCAGGGCCGTACGCTTGCCTCGCTGCCGTCGATCGAGGCGCGGGCGCAAAATCCCGTGCGCCTGAGCGAGATGGGCCCTTTGCCGGCGGTGACGGTCGCACTCGAAGATCGCCGATTTTACTCGCATTCAGGCGTGGATCTCTTCGCTGACGCGGGCGCACTCGTGCGTAATGTCTGCTTCGGTCGAATTGTCTCTGGTGGCTCAACCATCACCCAGCAACTCATCAAACTCGCTTCCGGTCGCACGGGGCGAAGTTGGACCGCAAAAATTTACGAAAATCTTGCCGCTCTTCGCCTTGAGCGCGTGTGGACAAAAGATCGCATCCTCGAGGAGTACTTGAACCGCAGCCATTACGGCAACCGGCAGGTAGGTCCATCTGCAGCTGCACGCGCTTACTTCAACAAAAGACCCGAAAATCTCACTTTGGCGCAGGCGATATATCTGGCGGGTCTGCCGCAGGCTCCCAGTCGATTTAACCCCTGGCGCCATTCCGAATCTTCCGAAGCGAGATACCGCCGTTCATTTGTCCAACTTTCACGTGCGAAGTTTATCGACCCATCTCAGGCCGCGCACATTGAGACAGTGCCGCGATTGTCGCGGCGCATGGCTGCCGAACGAACGGCACCGCATTTCGTGGACGCGATCCTCGAAAAATATCCCAAACTTCGAGGCGGCGTGATCACGACCGCGCTTGATCTCGATCTCCAGCGCTACGCTGAAAAAGTACTCGAAGTGCAACTAGCAAAGCTGGCCCCGCGTCAGGTCCGGCACGGCGCGATCGTTATTCTGGACACAAAAACGGGTGCGGTCCGGGCGATGGTGGGGTCGCGCAATTACTCCGCTCCGGGCGACGGCCAGATCAATGGCACGATGGAATACCGGAGCTGCGGCTCGACCTTGAAGCCTTTTCTCTATCTTCGCGCAATCGACGATCGCCTGCTGACGGCCGCAACGCTGCTGCCGGATACTCAGAACGCGGTGCGCGCCGAATACATCGATTACGATCCGGTCAATTACGACAAACGGTTTCTAGGGCCAGTGCGGGTCCGTGAGGCGTTGGCCAATTCGCTCAACGTTCCCGCTGTGGTAACGCTCAGCAGGGTCGGAGCCCGCAAGGCCTTTCTCGCCCTTCAAGATTGCGGTCTCAAATTCGCGCGCTCTTTCGACGATTACGGCGCGGGATTGATTCTCGGAAATGCCGAGATCCGTCTCCTGGATTTAACTGCCGCCTTTACCGTTTTTACGGGGCGCGGTCTTATCGTCGAACCGCAATTATTGAACACGACAAACGTACGCCATCGCTTCATCGCTTCACCGGAGGCTGTTGCGATAGTAGCGGACATTCTGGCCGACAACCAGGCGCGGCGTCACACCTTCGGACCTTTTTCGCCGCTCGCGTTTGAACATGAACGCATTCCTTGCAAAACCGGCACAAGTTCCGGATTCCGCGACACCTGGGCCGTAGGCGTGACGGCGCAGCATGCTGTTGGAGTTTGGGTCGGTAATTTCGACGGCCGGCCCATGCAGGAGATTGCTTCCGTGACCGGCTCCGCTCCGGTTTGGCGAGAGATTGTCGATTATTTGCTACAGCACGGAGATACTTCCGTGCCTGCGCCGGTAGAAAGCTCACGACTTACACGGCGCGAAGTGTGCAGCATCACAGGCCTGTTACCTGTCGCAAGTAGTCCGGGTGTTGTGAATGAATGGTTTTTAGCCGGTACCGAGCCTGTTCAGAAGGCGAGTCACTACTGGCGATTAGTCCATGGACAAATGGAGCTTGTCCTTCCCAGCGAATACACTCTTTGGTGCAGGAGTGGCCAGAATCATCTTGGCGCGCGGATCGAGGACAATACACCGTTGAAGATTGTCAGCCCTGCGCCGAACGCTACCTACATGATTGATCCTCATTTGCCCCGGTGGCAGCAAGCGTTGCGGCTAATCGCCTCCGCTAACCCTGCCGATGAGCTCGACTGGAAAGTGGATGAAAAACCCCTGGCGTTCTCAAACGACGGTTATTTTTGGCCGTTGATCGAAGGTCAGCATAAGATCGAGGTGAGTGGCCCCACCGGCCGTGCCGCGGCCAATTTCAGTGTCGAATAGCTTTCCGTGACAGCGAGTAATCCTGTTGTCCCATTACCCGTGAAACCGTCTGTGCGGCCTGGGATGGGCACGATTCTCTATCCTGGTGGCGTAACATTTCGAGTGTGGGCGCCCTTTGCTTCGAGTGTGTTTGCTGCCGGAACCTTTAACCAGTGGAGCGACACGGCTAATCCGTTTGCCAGCGAGGGCAATGGCTATTGGTCGGTGGACGTACCGGGAGCGAAGATTGGCGATGAATATCAGTTTGTAATCCGCAATGGCAATCAGACGCTCTGGCATAAGAACCCATATGCGAGCGAGGTGGTGAATTCGTCCGGCAACGCCATTATTCACGATCCCGTTTTCGACTGGACAGGTGAGGATTTCTTGATGCCGCCGCGCAATGAATTGGTGATTTACGAGATGCACGTCGGCAGCTTCAACGACTCCGCCGGCGAAGGACCGGGTACGTTTGACGAAATTGTGCCGAAGCTGCCCTACCTGCACGATCTAAGTATTAATGCCATCGAGATTATGCCAGTGCTGGAGTTTCCGATGAGCTTCTCGTGGGGTTACAATCCTTCGGACCCCTTCGCAGTGGAATCTGCCCTGGGTGGCCCACAGGGCCTTCAGCGGTTTGTGAAAGCGGCGCATGCGCTGGGCATCGCCGTGATCATGGACGTGGTTTACAACCACTTCGGTCCCGGCGATCTCGATCTTTGGCGCTTGGACGGCTGGAGCGACTGGAATCACAACGGTGGCATCTATTTCTATGACAACGACCGCTCGCACACTGATTGGGGCGATACTCGTCCGGATTACGGTCGGCCAGAAGTGCGGCAGTACCTTCGCGACAATGCTCTGTTTTGGCTGAACAAATACCACCTAGATGGTTTGCGTTTCGACTCAGTGAGCAACATTCGCAGCGTCAATGGCCGCGACCTGCCTGATGGGTGGAGCCTCCTGCAATGGATCCACGACGAAATCCGCTCCACGCAGCCATGGAAGATCACGATCGCCGAAGATTTGCAGAATAACGAGTGGATTACCAAGGGGACTGGGGCTGGCGGAGCAGGTTTCAGTTCCCAATGGGACGCCGCTTTTGTGCATCCGATCCGGGATGCAGTCATCGCACAAAGCGATTCGGATCGGAATCTCTATGCCGTCCGCGACGCGCTCTATCATCGCTACAATGGCGACGCAGAGCAGCGGGTGATTTACACGGAATCGCATGACGAAGTGGCAAACGGTCACGCCCGGGTACCGGAAGAAATTTGGCCTGGCAATGCCGGAAGTTGGTTTTCACGGAAGCGTTCTACACTGGGTGTCGCGCTCGTCTTTACCGCCCCCGGCATCCCAATGATCTTCCAAGGCCAGGAATTTCTTGAAGACGAATACTTCCGCGATTCGGCCCCCTTGGATTGGTCGAAGCTTGACAAATACCCGGGTATCAATGCTCTCTATCGCGACCTGATTCGCCTGCGCCGCAACTGGTTTAATCAGACGCGCGGTCTTCGCGGCCAACAAATCAACGTCCACCACGTCAACAACACTGATAAGGTGATTGCATTTCATCGTTGGGAAAACGGCGGACCTGGCGACGATGTGATAATCGTTGCAAACTTTGGTAACCGCAGCTACGACAGCTACGCGTTAGGCTTTCCACGAGCGGGCGTTTGGCGGGTGCGTTTCAATAGTGACTGGCAGGGTTACAGCTCTGATTTTGGAAACCAGCTTGGCTACGACACCTTCGCCGGCGACGGATCGCGTGACGGAATGCCATTTGAGGCTAACGTAGGCCTTGGTCCTTATTCCGTTCTTATCTTGTCGCAGGATAATCCGTGAAGTATTTTCACGGCCTCGATTGAGCCAAAGGCAATCTGGATAGCATCTGCATTCGTTTTGCCTTTCCCCCTGCCGATTAAACGCTTTTTCGCAGGTTCATTTTTTATGCAGTGTCGGAGCGGTCCAGCGAATAAGGCAGCATCGGATTCAAAGTCAGATTCCAACTACCGAGTCGATTGGGGGTCTCCCCGCGAAACAATGTTTGGGTAGAAGACTGTCGCTTGAACGGTGATACATTGTATGTACAATGAGTCACCAGAGATGATCAAAATGCTCGTGCGGCACGGAAATTCATTCGCCCTGATCCTAGACAAGCCCGTGCTGGAATTACTTAACGTTGATCCCGCTAGACCTGTCGCAATTTCAACGACCGATGGAAAAAGTTTACTCGTTGCGCCATTGAGTGGCGCTAAGAAAAAAACCGCAAAGCGAACGCGTCCGCGACAACGTCCGAGACGCAGAGCAGAAAAACAAGGAAGCGTATGATGAAAGCAATATCGATCCTGTCGATCGGTGCGCTGGCAGCAATCAGCGCGGGATGTTCAAGCACTAGGCAGAGTGTCTCAGCCACAGGAGAGCGTTATCCGTGGAAGAAAAATATCGTGACAACTGTCTTTTGGATCGGCGAGAAGCCGAGCGCAAACAATCCGGTGCCGAACCGCATAAGCTCATGGGACAAAAATTGGAGCAGAAGTTACGGCGGATTTGACGATCCAAATCCCGCGCATCGACGCAATTTGGTTCCCGTAAAGTTTACGCCTCGACAGAACCCTTTTTACTGCGCCCTCCCATACAACGACAAGGCCGCCACTGGTCATCGACCGGAAGCACCCCGCGTCGTTCCATGGTTCAAGGAAGCGTACCAAGGCCCCGGCGTTTCCACCTGCAAGGATCGATGGGTTGCGATTCGCAATGGGAATCGAACGGTTTATGCGCAATGGGAAGACGCAGGACCCTTCCGCACTGATTATTGGCAGTATGTATTTGGCAATGAACGTCCAAAAACCACTCTGAACCGCGGCGCAGGTCTCGATGTGTCGCCCGCTGTGCGTGACTATCTCGGATTAAACGAAACGGATGTGACCGACTGGCGCTTTGTTGAGTTTAGCGAAGTACCGCGCGGGCCGTGGTCGACGCTCGGAGAAAACAACACATTTGTGATTAGCGATCGCAAAACAGGCAGCGAATTGGCCCAGGCGTCAAAGCCCGCTGCAGACCGTGCGACTGCGCCATAAGCCGAGAAATGGAAATACCTGCATCGTTATCTGCATCAGCACCCACGCGATAACCGCGTAAGCAATCCGTCCGCTTTAGAAACATTACGCCGCTTCAACTCGGCCCAAAGCTAGTACTTGGCGGCACAACAAAAAGTCACTGACGGCACTCGGCTAATTCGGTGCGCGTATCGGAATAGGTGACCGATTTCAGGTTGTCTTTTCTAATGGACGGATGCTTTTGGCGAGATATGTTCATGCGAACATGAAAACAGGATTGCGCCAATTTTTCAACAATCGAAGACGCAGACGCCACCGCCGCCCGCACCAGTTGGAGCTAAATCTATGGCCCAAACGACTAACCATTTCCGAGATCTTCTTGAGAAAATCAAAGGTGACGCGCAACGTGCGTTAGCACTTCTCCCGAGCGAAGCCGAATTGCAATCGCTCTCCTGGAAATGCACTGCCTGCGGACACATGAAGCATTTCACGCGGCCGGTGACGGCTGCGGTCGCAGACCGCTGTCCAAAATGCAAAGGCGATTCCTTTCGTGTGCACTAAGCACACTACGCCTATTCTACGCAGAGAAACTCGGCTTATTGAAGATCGCCAAGGTTTTCGATCCACAATTCTTATGACGGTATTCACAGCAAGTGATTGCTGTGATTCGCGTTTACGATTCAGCGGGCAAGGTGATCGAAATGCACCATTCTGTGAAAGATCAAAAATTAGATGGACAACGCCAAGTGGACCGGCAACGTCGGAGCTGATCGTTACTTCGAACTGTCTATGATCGGCTGCGCATTTTTGAT
>WNGJ01022550.1_pt1 | contig 15979 bp, 15 predicted proteins | sample 5400611 | NCBI WGS metagenome assembly WNGJ01 (sample SAMN13153375, study PRJNA577476) | soil metagenome | isolation source: 40 cm soil or saprolite under Garry oak tree replicate 1 | place: USA:California | collected 2016-06-15 | reverse complement strand
TTGTTCTCGCAGACATAGATGACGGGCAGCTTCCAGAGTGAGGCCATGTTCATCACTTCGTAGAGCACGCCCTGGCCCAGGGCGCCGTCGCCGAAGAAGCACGCCGCGACCTGCCCGGTGCCCCGCATCTTGGCCGAGAGCGCGGCGCCCGTCGCGATGCCGGCGGAGCCCCCCACGATGGCGTTGGCGCCGAGGTTGCCCGTCTCGGGATCGGCGATGTGCATCGAACCGCCCTTGCCACGGCAGTAGCCCGGCTCTTTGCCGAGCAGCTCTGCGAACATCCGGTTGACCGACGCTCCCTTGGCCAGGCAGTGGCCGTGGCCGCGATGCGTGCTCGTGATGAAGTCGTCGCGGCGCAGGGCTTCGCAGACACCGACCGCCACGCCCTCCTCCCCGACGTAGAGGTGGGCCAGGCCCGGCATCTTCGCGCCCTTGTAGAGCTCGTTCACCTGCTCCTCGAAGGCGCGAATCTTCGCCATCTGGCGGTACATGTGGAGGTTCTGCTCCAGCTCCAGCCGCGGCTCTATCGCCTGGGTCGTCATCATCCTGCTCCTTCTCCGCCGTCACCGGCGAGTGGTCTCATGGCGCCTCCGGCCCGCTATCGTACTCCAAATCGTGGGCCCGCGGCTCGGCCACGGGCGATCACCGTTGACTTCGTGGCCAGTTGTGCCAGATTTGTGTCCTAACCCGACACGGAGGAGCTCGATCATGATCACGAGGTTTGGGAGCCTGTTCGCGGGCCACGTCGATCTGGACAACGAGGGGCTGGACGGCACGCCGGTGAACGATCGCTGGCTATCCGACGAGTATCTGGCCACGGTGTTTCCTAAGAGCGAGGCCATCGCGAAGCTGATGGACCGGACCGGCTACGATATCTTCTGGCTGGCCGAGCACCACTTCCAGCGCGAGGGGTACGAATGTATCCCGAACGTGCTGATGCTGGCCCTGCACCTCTGCCACATCACCCGGAACATCAGGATCGGCTGCGGCTTCAACATTGCCCCGATGTGGCACCCGATCCGGGTGGCCGAGGACTATGCCACGGTCGACTGGCTGACCAACGGCCGGGTCGTCTTCGGCGTCGGGCGCGGCTATCACTCCCGCGAGGTCGAGAGCTTCGGGGCGCCGATCCTCGACCAGGACGCCAACCGCGAGCTCTTCGAGGAGCAGGTCGACATCATCTTCAAGTCGTTCAACGAGCGCGCCTTCGCCCACCAGGGCAAGCACTACACGATCCCGCCGCCGGTGCCCTACCGGGGCTACGAGGTCCGGGAGCTCACCCTGGTGCCGCGCCCGAAGACGCTGCCCGTCGAGTGCTGGCAGCCAGTGGTCAGCGCCAGCCAGCGGGCGCTCGACTTCATGGCCAAGCACGGCATCAAGGGCCTCATTGGCGGGGGCGCGGCGGCAGGGGGGGCCAGCGACAAGGTGGTCCACGCCTTCCGTGAAGCGCGCGCCCGCGCCGGACGGGAGACCGAGCTGGGTGGCGACCTCTGCATTGGCTACTCGTTCCACATCGCCGACAGCGTCGAGCAGGGGATCAAGGAGGCGACGCCGTTCTTCGAGGAGAACATCAAGATGTTCGCCCCGCTCGGCTTCGTCCCCGGCCTCACCCCGGAGCAGATCGAGGCGGCCGGCGACCCGAAGCGGGCCCGTCAGGCCAACCTGCCGACGTTGCGCCACGCCATCAAGGCGGGCACCTGGCTGGTCGGCCCGCCGGAGCTGATCGCCGAGCAGCTCATGGAGATCCAGCACAAGTACCCCGGCCTGGAGGTGGTCAACGTCGGCCAGCCCGTCGGCACGCCGCAGGCCGTGATTCTCGAGCAGCTCGAGCGCTTCGCGGCGGAGGTCATGCCGGCCTTCAAGAGCAAGTAGCGGGTTCCCCGCGAGAGACGGTAAGATCGGCGTCGTGCGCTACCACTTCTCGGGTATCGCCGGCGCCGGCGTGAATCCGCTGGCGCGGCTGATGCGCGCTCGCGGGCATCAGGTCCAGGGCTCCGACCGCTCCTTCGATCAAGGCAAGAACCGCGACGTCGCCGACGAGCTCTGCGCGCTCGGCATCGAGGTGCGACCCCACGATGGGAGCGCCATCACGCGTGATCTCGATCGCGTCGTCTTCTCGGTCGCCGTCGAAGACGACACGCCGGAGATGCGCCGAGCGCGGGAGCTCGCCCTCGAGCGCGTGGCGCGGCCCGCCCTCCTCGCCGAGATCATCAACGGCGGGCATCCGAGCGTCGCCGTCGCGGGCACGAGCGGAAAGAGCACGATCACGGGTATGGTCGCCTGGCTCCTTCGCGAGTCCGGTCTGCCCGCCACGGTGCTCGGCGGCGCCGCGCGCGTCGACGAGCGCGGTGTCGGCTGCTTGATGGCGGGGCCCGACGGAGGCCCGGTGATCGCGGAGGCGTGCGAGTCGGACGGGACGCTCGTCGGCTATCGGCCGACCGTCGGCCTCGCGCACAACATCAGCCGCGATCACGCCGAGGTCGAGGCACTGAGAACGCAGTTCGGCGCCTTCGCGAAGAATTGCCGAAAGCTCCTCGCCAACGCCGCGTGTCCCGAAGCGAGCGCCCTCGCCCGGACGATCGGCGGGGTCACCTACGGGATCGCGGCGGGCGCCGATCTCCCGCTCGAGGTGATCACGCCGGGCCCGGATCGCGCCCGGGGCGCGCTCCACGCGGGGGCGGCGGGTGTCCTCTCGCTCGAGGTTCCTCAGCCGGGCGTACACAATCTCGAGAACGCTGCCGCCGCGGCGCTGGTCGCACTCGAGCTGGGCGTGCCCGCCGCGGCGATCGGGCCCGCCCTGGCCCGCTTTCCGGGGGTGGCCCGGCGATTTCAGGTCATCGGCGCCACGGCCCGCGGCATCCGCGTGGTCGATGACTACGCTCACAACGGGGAGAAGATCCGGGCGGCGCTCACCACGGCGCAGGCGGGCGCCGACCGCGTGATCGCCATCTTCCAGCCGCACGGCTTTGGCCCGGCGCGATTCCTCCGCGCGGAGCTCCGCGCCCTCGTCCCCCGTCTGCTCCGCTCCCAGGATCGCTTCTGCTACGCGGAGATCTTCTACGGCGGCGGGACCGTCGCGCGCGACATCTCGGGCAAGATGCTGGCCGATGATCTTCCACCCGAGCTGGGCTGCGGGTATGCCGAGGATCATGACGCGGTCGTACGCTGGGTCGCGCGCGAGGCACGGAAGGGTGACACGGTGCTGCTCATGGGGGCGCGAGACCCGGACCTTTCCCGCCTGGCCCGGGCGATCTTCCGAGCCCTCGACGAGCCCGCTGCCTGATACCCGCCGCGCCCACGAAGAGTCTGGCAGTCTTCTGATGCCAAACACCTTGACCGTAAAGGATTTTTGAGCTACCCTCCATTAGTGGAATTGGTGCCTCTCTCCCCTGCCGTAGCCAGTCAGAGGCCTCTATGATCCGCAGCATGACCGGGTACGGCCGCGCCGAGATGGCCAGCCCGCGTCTGAGCCTCTCCGTGGAGTGCAAGTCGCTCAACCACCGCCACCTCGACATCGCCCTCAAGCTGCCGCGCGCCCTGTCCGCGCTCGAGCTCGATGCGCGCCGGATCATCCAGGCGGCCGTCCAGCGCGGCAGGATCGAAGTCAGCGTGAGTGTCGCGCCCGTCGAGGGCGCGCCCTCGACCAATCTCGTCGTCAACATGCCGCAGGCTCGGGCGTACGTGGACGTGGCCCGGCGCGTCGGCGACCTCCTTCACGACGGGCTGGCCAAGGCGCTGGCGGAGCTGTGCGGCCGGCGCGAGGCGGAAGGCGCCGCCCTCGACAAGGAGCTCCGGGCCCTCCTCGCCACCATGGGCGAGCACGTCGGCGTGGTCGCCGCGCGCGGTCCCCTCGCCCTCGAGCGCAAGCAGCAGCGCCTTCGCGAGCGAATCCAGGCGCTCCTGGCCGGCACGCCGCTCGACGAAGGGCGCCTGGCCACCGAGGTCGCCATGTGGGCCGAGAAGAGCGACGTCACGGAGGAGCTGGCGCGGCTCCGGTCGCACATGGGCGAGTTCGCGCGGCTGCTCGACGAGGGCGGGGCCGTGGGCCGCACCCTCGACTTCCTCATCCAGGAGATGAACCGCGAGGTCAACACGGTGGGGTCCAAGGCCGATGACCTCGAGCTGTCCCAGGCCGCCATCGCGGCCAAGTCCACGCTCGAGAAGCTTCGCGAGCAGGTGCAAAACATCGAGTAATGCGGACAGCGCAGGCGTGGCAGTTCGAGCCGAAGGGCGAAGCCGTGAGGCGAGGGCTGAGTAGACCAGCGGTGAGGCGAGTGCTGAGATAGTGATGGAACTCATCAAGCGGCGCGGGGCACTGATCGTGGTGTCAGCTCCCTCGGGAGCGGGCAAGACCACGCTCTGCCACGAGGTGCGCCAGCTCGTGCCCGATCTCTTCTACTCGGTCTCGTACACGACGCGGGCGCCCCGGCCGGGAGAGGTCGACGGGAAGGACTTCCACTTCGTGACGGACGTCGAGTTCCTGGCCATGCGCGACCGGGACGAGTTCGCGGAGTGGGCGGAAGTGCACGGCCACCGCTACGGCACGCCTGCCAAGGCCCTGGAGAGCGCGCTGGAGCGCGGGCTCGACGTGATTCTGGACATCGACACCCACGGCGCGCGGCAGCTGCGCCAGCGGTATCCCGAGGCCGTCTCCATCTTCATCATGGCGCCGTCCATGAAGGAGCTGGAGGCGCGGCTCCGGGAGCGGAAGAGCGACGCGGCCGTCGAGATCGTGCGCCGTCTCAATCGGGCGCGCGAGGAGATCTCGGCGTGGCGCCAGTACGACTACCTCATCATCAACCGGGACGTCAAGGAGGCCGTGGACCAGCTCGCCACCGTGATCCAGGCGGAGCGCTGGCGCACAAGCCGGCTCACCCTGAAGTTCCCAGACGTGGAGGTGCCAGAGTGATGTCATTCCCGTCCTTGGAGCAGTCTCTCGACAAGGTCTCGAACCGCTATCTCCTGGTGGTGCTCGCCGCCAAGCGCGCCCGCCAGCTCAATCGCGGCGCCGTGGCCCAGGTCGACACGAAGCGGAAGAAGCCCACCAGCACCGCCCTCGAGGAAATCGCGCAGGCCAAGGTGGGTTACCGCGTGCGCGAAGCCGAGGAGCCGTCCAAGACCTGAAGGGGCCCATGACTCTCTCGGGCAAGCAGATCGTTCTCGGTGTCACGGGCAGCATCGCCGCCTACAAGGCGGTGCTGCTCCTGCGGGAGCTGACCGCCCGCGGAGCCGAGGTGACAGTGGTGATGTCGGCCAACGCCGAGCATTTCGTGGGCGCCCTCACCTTCCGCACGCTCTCGGGCCGGCCTGTCCTCTCGAGCCTCTTCGATCCGCAGAGTGAGGAGGCCGTCGAGCACGTGGCTCTCGCCGAGCGGGCGGATGCCTTCGTGGTGGCGCCGGCCACGGCCAATCTCCTGGCCAAGGCCGCCCACGGCATCGCCGACGACTTCCTGACCACCCTCCTCCTCGCCACGAGATGCCCGGTGCTGATGGCGCCGGCCATGGACGGCGGCATGTGGGACCACGCGGCCGTGCAGGCCAATGTCGAGACGCTGCGCGAGCGCGGGATCACCGTGCTCGAGCCCGAGGCCGGCGCGCTCGCCTCGGGCCTCTCCGGACGCGGCCGACTGCCCGAGGTGCCCACCCTCGTCGAGGCCGTCGAGCGCGCCCTGACCCCGCAGCGCGATCTGGCCGGCGAGCGCGTCCTCGTCACCTCCGGGCCCACCCGCGAGCCCATCGATCCCGTCCGCTATCTCTCGAACCGCTCCTCCGGCAAGATGGGCCACGCCGTCGCGTCCGCCGCCCTCCGTCGCGGCGCCGAGGTGGTGCTGATCTCGGGCCCGACGACGCTCCAGCCGCCTCCCGGCGCCGTCTACGTCCCCGTGCAGACCGCGGAGGAGATGCGCGAGGCCTCGCTGCAGCACCTGGCGTCCGCGAGCGTGGTCATCAAGGCCGCGGCCGTGGCCGACTATCGGGTCGAGCGGCCCAGCGCGACCAAGATCAAGTCGGGAGGCAAGGACGAAGGCCTCACGCTCAGTCTCGTGGCCAACCCGGACATCCTCAAGGAGCTCGCCCAGCGAAAGGGCGGCGCCTTCCTCGTCGGCTTCGCCGCCGAGACGAATGACGTGCGCAAGCACGCCGCCGACAAGCTCCGCGCCAAGGGGGTCGATCTCCTCGTCGTCAACGACGTCAGCCAGCAGGGCATCGGCTTCGACGCCGAGGACAACCAGGTCCTCCTGCTCGACCGCTGGGGCGGCACCCTCGAGCTGCCGCGCATGAGCAAGCTCGAGGTGGCGCACGCCATCCTCGACCGCGTCCTCGCGCTCCGCTCCACGCCGAAGACGCGCCGCGCTCAGCCCTCGCACTGACCGCGATGGAGGATCCCCGGCTCGCGCTGGGCGAGGCCCTGGCCGCCGCCGCCGACACGCTCCGCCACCACCGCGATCTCGGCTTGACGGAGATCGCGTGCCAGATGACCTCGTCGCGAGATCCCGGCGCCGAGCTCGCCGCGCAGGAGCGCGCCCTCCAGGGGTGCCCGCGCTGCAAGCTCTCCAAGAGCCGCTCCACCGTCGTTTTCGGCTCGGGCAACCCGCGCGCGCGTTTCGTGGTCATCGGCGAGGGACCGGGCGAGGAAGAGGACAAGCAGGGCAAGCCCTTCGTCGGCCGCGCCGGGCAGCTCCTGACCAAGATGCTCGCCTCCGTGAAGTTCGATCGCGAGCGCGATTGCTACATCTGCAACGTGGTCAAATGCCGCCCCGAGCGGAACCGCAATCCCGAGCCCGACGAGGTGGCGGCGTGCAATCCATTCCTGCTCGCCCAGCTCGACACCATCCAGCCCGCGGTCATCCTGGCCATGGGCAACTTCGCCGCCCAGACGATGCTGGGCACCAAGGACGGCATCACCAAGCTCCGCGGGCGCGCGTACTCCTACCGCGACAGCGTGCTGGTGCCGACCTTCCACCCGGCGTTCCTGCTGCGCAATCCGGGCGACCAGTACAAGCGCATGGCCTGGGACGATCTCAAGCTCGCGCGGCGCGAGTGGGAGCGCTTGACGAGCGGATGATCGCGGAGGTGGTGTTCGACCTTCCGCTCGACCATCCCTTCTCGTATCTCCTTCCCGGCGACCTGAAGCTCGCGTGCGGCCAGCGGGTGAGGGCGCCGCTCGGCGGGCGCGGCACCCGCGTGGGCGTGGTGGTGGCCCTCCGCGAAGGGGACGAGTCGGGCCTGCGGCCCGTCCAGCACGTCGTGGATGCGGCGCCCATCGTTTCCGCAGCCGGTCTCGACCTTGGCCGCTGGATCGCCGACGAGAGTCTCTCGTCCTGGGGCTCGACGCTCCTCGCTCTCGTGCCCCCGCCCTCGCGCGCCCGGCGCGCCGAGTCGGTGGCTCCCGCTCCCGACCGGGCGCCATCGATCCCAGCCCACGAACCGGAGCTGTGGACCTCCGCGGACCGTGACGAGCGGCTCACAGCCATGCTGGCCGCCGAGTCCGAGGCCGCGCTCGTCATCGCCCCCGACACCGCGAGCGCGGCCCGCTGGGCGCGGCGACTCGACGCCGCCCGGCTCGATAGCGGGGCGGGCGAAGCCGAGCGCCGAGAGGCCTGGTTCGCGGCCGCGCGGGGTCGCGCGCGCGTCGTGGTGGGCACGCGCGGCGCGCTCCTCGCGCCCCTGCCGCCGCCCACCACGCTGGTCCTGCTCGAGGAGCACGACCCCGCGCACAAGCCGCCTGGACCACCGCGGCTTCACTCGCGCGACATCCTCATGCGGCGCGCCGCCCTCGACGGCAGCCGCCTCATCCTCCTCTCGGGGGCGCCGTCGGTCGAGAGCTGGGCGCGAGTCGACGAGGGCGCCGTCAGGAGCCTCCCCGACGGCGGCGGCGCCTGGCCCCAGATCATCGCGGCCGACACGCGCGGCATCCTGCGCAACCATCCCCTCACCCTGCCTCTCACCCGGGCGATCGAGGAGATGTCCCGGCGAGGCCGCGGCGTCGCGCTCATCGTGGGCCGCGCCACGGGCGTGCTCGGCTGCAATGATTGCGGCGCGCTCCTGCGCTGCCCCGATTGCGCGGTGCCGCTCCAGGTCCGCCGCGATCGGCGCGCGCTCGTGTGCCGCCTCTGCGCCCGTGTGGAGCCGCTCCCGGATCGGTGTCCGGCGTGCGGGGGCCGGCGGCTCGCCCCGTTCGGCTGGGATCCCGAGCGCGTCGAGGCCTCGGTGCGCCGGCGCTTCCCACGCCTCACCGTCTCCCGCTCCGATCCGGGCGCCCAGGTCGTGATCGGGACATCGGCCTTGCTGCGCGGGGGCAGCCCCGGCCGATGGGGCGCGGTGGGATTCGTCTGGCTGGATGGCTTCCTGCGCGTCCCGGACTTTCGCGCGAGCGAGCGTGTCTTCCAGCTTCTCTGGGCGGCGGCGGAGGCGGTGGGCGGCTCCGGCCGCGTGATCGCCCAGACGCTTCACGCCGATCACTATGCGCTCGCCGCGGCCAGGAACCGCGAGCGCGAAGCCTTCTATCGCCAGGAGCTGGGCTTCCGCGCCGAGCTCGGCTACCCGCCATACAAGCGCCTGTGCCACGTCTCCGCGCGTGGCAAGACGGCCGCGACGGCGCGCGGCCGCGCGCTGGCGCTTCGTGATCAAGGGCTCCGCCGAGCTGCCCCGGCTCATCGCCCCCGCGCTCCGTCCCTTTCTCGAGCGGGGCCGGCGCTCCGGCGGTGTGGTAGAAATAGAGATGGACCCGGTGACGACCTAGTCTTTCGCGAGCCGAGCGAAGAGGACCTACACCCAGTGGCATTGCTCGACATCAAGCTCTACGGCGACCCCTCGCTCCGGCGAAAAGCGTCGCACGTCCGAGAGGTCACGCCCGAGCTCCGCCGGCTGATCGGCGACATGGTCGAGACGATGTACCACCAGATCGGCATCGGCCTCGCCGCGCCACAGGTGGGCATCCCCTATCGCCTGCTCGTGATGGACGACGGCAAGGGCGGCGCGCGCGCCCTCATCAATCCCATCATCACGGGTCGAGGCGGATCCGTGGTCGATGAGGAGGGATGTCTCTCGTTGCCCGGCATCTTCGGGGACGTCGAGCGCAGCAAGTGGATCTCCGTCCAGGCCACGGACGACGACGGCAAGCCCATCGACTTCGAGGCCCAGGGTCTCCTCGCGCGCGTCATCCAGCACGAGATGGATCACCTGGACGGCGTGCTCTTCATCGACCACCTCTCGCCCGTGGCGCGCGATCGCATCAAGAAGAAGATCCAGAAGCACGGCTTCCCCAAGGAGCGTTCCTCTCGAGCATTCGCGCTCTAACCGCAGTGCGAGCCAAGACGCTGCCGACGAGCCGCAGGCGAGGAGAGCGGCGAGGCGAGTTTCCAAACTAAGCCCCATGCGCGTTCTCTTCTACGGCACGCCGGAGTTCGCGCTGCCCACCTTCGAGGCCCTGCTCGATCGTCACGCCGTCGTTGCCGCCATCACCCAGCCCGACAAGCCCGCCGGCCGCGGCCAGCGGGTGACGGCGCCCCCCGTCAAGAAGCGCGCGGAGCGGGCGGGAGTGCCGGTGATCCAGCCGACGCGCCTGCGCGAGCCCGGCTGGCCCGAGCGGCTCGCCGAGCTCGACGCCGACATCGCGGTGGTCGTGGCCTTCGGTCAGATCCTGCCCAAGGGCGTGCTCGACGTCCCGCGCCGCGGGTCCATCAACGTCCACGCCTCTCTCCTGCCGCGCTATCGCGGCGCCGCGCCCATCGCCTGGGCGATCATGCGCGGCGAGACGGAGACGGGCATCACGACGTTCCAGATGGATCCGGGCATGGACACGGGCGCGCTCCTGCTGTCCGAGTCGACGCCCATCGGCCCCGACGAGACGGCGGGCGAGCTCTCCGCGCGCCTCAGCGAGATCGGCGCGCGCGTGATGATCCGCACGCTCGACGAGCTGGATTCGCTGGCGCCGAAGCCGCAGGACCACGCGCAGGCGACCCTGGCCCCGCGGCTGAAGAAAGAGGACGGCTGGCTACGCCTGGGCGACCCCGCCCGCGAGCTCGTCAACCGCGTGCGCGGCTGCAATCCATGGCCGGGCGCCAGCGTGATGACACCCGCCGGCCGGCTCATCGTCTGGCGCGCCGCCGCCGTTCCGCACCCAGGCACGGCGGCGCCCGGCACGCTCGTCCTGAGCGGCCCCGGCGCCACGTGCGTCGCGACGGGAAGCGGCCTGCTGCTGCCCGTGGAAGTTCAGCCCGAGAGCCGGAAGCCCATGGCCTGGGAAGAGTTCCTCCGCGGCGCCCGCCTTGGTCCGGGGGCGGTGATCACGGAGCTGGGCGCGTGAGCCCGGTGCTGCGCGCGGGCCCGGTCTCCCAGGCGCGCTACGAGGCGCTGCGCATCCTCGTGCGCGTGGAGGAAGACCGCGCCTTCGCCGACATCGTTCTCGAGCACGCCCTCGAGCAGGCGCGTCTCGACCCCCGCGAGGCGGGACTGTGCACGGAGCTCGTCTACGGCACGCTCCGGTGGCGCCGTCACCTCGACTGGCGGCTCGCCCCCCATCTCAATCGCCCGCTCGACAAGCTCGATCCCTGGGTGCGGACGGTCTTGCGCCTCACCGCCTACCAGCTCTTCTTCCTCGACCGCGTCCCTCGCTGGGCGGCCGTGGACGAAGCGGTCAGCCTGGCCAAGCTCAAGGCGCGCAAGCCGGGCCCGCCGGAGTTCGTCAACGCCGTCCTGCGCTCGCTCACCCGCGCGGCGGGCCCGCCGCCCCTGCCCGCCGTGCCCGTCGAGGCCGCGGCCGTGCGCTGCTCGTTTCCCGACTGGATCGCCGCGCGCTGGATCGCGCGCTACGGCCAGCCCGAGGCGGAAGCGCTCATGCTCGCCTCGAACGAGCGGCCTCCGACCACGATGCGCGTGAACCTCCTTCGCATCACGCGTGAGGCGCTGGCCGGGCGGCTCCGCGACGAAGAGCTGGCCTCCACGCGTCCGACCGCGCTCGCCCCCGAGGGGCTCCTGATTGACCGCGGCGCCGTCGGCCGCTGGGCCGCCTTCGCGGCGGGCTGGTGCACGATCCAGGACGAGGCCTCCATGCTCGTCGCGCGCCTCCTCGACCCTCAGCCGGGGGAGCTGGTGGCCGATGCCTGCGCCGCGCCGGGAACCAAGGCGACCCATCTGGCCGAGCTGATGCGAAACCGCGGGCGCATCGTCGCCATGGATCCGCAGGCGGCCCGGCTCAAGCTGGTGCCGAAGAGCGCCGCGCGCCTCGGCATCACCATCATCGAGCCGCGCGTGGGCAGCGCGGCGGCCCTGGCCGGGCGCTGGAAGGGCAAGTGCGATCGCGTGCTGGTAGACGCGCCCTGCTCCAACCTGGGCGTGCTCCGCCGCAATCCGGAAGTGAAGTGGCGCCGCACCGAGGAGGACCTGCGGCGCCTCCAGGACAAGCAGCGGACCATCCTCGAGGCCGCCGCCTCCATGGTCAAGCCGGGCGGCCGTCTCATCTACGCCACGTGCTCGCTCGAGCCCGACGAGAACGAGGCCGTCGTCGCCACGCTCCTCGCAGGCCACGGGCCGTGGCAGGTGGATCCGCCCGAAGGCTTTCCGGTGGCGCCCGACGCCGCGGGCTACGTTCGCCTCTTTCCCCACGTGCACGGCACCGACGGCTTCACCGCGATCAGGCTACAAAAGCGCCCGTGACGAGCTCGGAAGCGTCCTCACGTTTGCGGGACCGCAACCGATGGAGTAAGGTCGACTGAGCATGAAGATCGCGCCGAGCATTCTCTCCGCGGATTTCGCCGCGCTGGGCGAGGCGGTGGCGCGGGTCGAGGCGGGCGGGGCCGATCAGCTGCACGTGGACGTCATGGACGGCCGCTTCGTGCCCAACCTGACCATCGGGCCGCCCGTGATCGAGTCCATCCGCAAGCGCACGCGGCTGCCCCTGGATGTCCACCTGATGATCGTCGAGCCCGAGCGCTACATCGAGACCTTCGTCCGCGCGGGCGCGGACATGCTGACGGTCCACGTGGAAGCCTGCACCCACCTGGACCGGATCCTCCACCAGATCAAGGAAGCCGGGGCCAAGGCCGGGGTGGCGCTCAACCCGGCCACCGGGCCTCAGGCCATCGAATGGGTGCTGGACGACCTCGATCTCATCCTGGTCATGTCGGTCAATCCGGGCTTCGGAGGGCAATCCTTCATACCCTCTTCGATCGCAAAGGTGCGCCAGATAAAGAGTTTGGTCGGCACGCGGCCAATCGAGATCTCCGTGGACGGCGGCGTCAAGAGCGACACAGCCGGGCCCCTGGCCAAGGCGGGAGCGACCATGCTGGTGGCCGGATCTGCCATATTCGGCGCCCAGGATCCGGGCCAGGCTGTGAAGGATTTGCGGGGTGCGTCGGAAGTACTGAAGTAGGCTTGACTTTTTACCCCTCCATCAGTAGTCTTTAGTGTTTCTTGAAGGCTCTTTCAGGGGTTAAGCCATGCTCGACAGCCTCACCACGCGCCTCACAGGCATCTTCGACCGGCTCCGCGGATTTGGCCGGCTGACGGAGGAGAATATCCAGGAGGCGCTGCGCGAGGTGCGCGTGGCGCTTCTCGAAGCGGACGTCAATTTCAAAGTCGTGAAGGGCTTCATCGAGCGCGTTCGTGTCAAGGCCATCGGCCAGGACGTGCTCACCTCGCTGACGCCGGGCCAGCAGGTCGTCAAGATCGTCCGCGACGAGCTGATCGAGCTGCTCGGTGGCTCGGGCCATCGCCTCGCCCTGGCCTCGCATCCGCCCACCGTCGTCATGCTGGTAGGCCTGCAGGGCTCGGGCAAGACCACGTCCGCCGCCAAGCTCGCCCGTCACTTCCAGAAGCAGGGGCAGCATCCCATCCTCGCCTCGGCCGACGTCTACCGTCCCGCTGCGATGGAGCAGCTGCGGCGGCTCGGCCAGGAGCTCGGCATTCCTGTGCTGGGCGAGGAATCGCGGAAGCCCGTGGACATCTGCCGTGCGGCCCGCGACGAGGCGGCCCAGCGGGGTCTCTCGCCGCTCATTCTCGACACGGCGGGACGTCTTCACGTCGACGAGGAGATGCTCGACGAGCTCCGCGCCATCAAGAAGGAGACCGGGCCTCATCACGTGCTCCTGGTCGTGGACGCCATGACGGGCCAGGACGCCATCACGGTGGCCGACAAGTTCAACGCCGCCGTCGGCATCGATGCCGTGATCCTGACCAAGATGGACGGCGATGCCCGCGGCGGAGCTGCCCTCTCGGTGCGGGAGGTGACGGGCCGGCCCATCGCCTTCGTGGGTGTGGGGGAGAAGACCGACGCCCTCGAGCCCTTCCATCCCGATCGTCTCGCCCAGCGCATCCTGGGGATGGGCGACGTGCTTTCGCTCGTCGAGAAGGCCCAGGCCAACGTCGACGCCACGCAGGCCGCGGAGCTGGAGCGGAAGATTCGCGACGAGAGCTTCTCGCTCGACGACTTCGCCGCCCAGCTCAAGCAGCTCCGCTCCATGGGGCCGCTCGGCCAGCTCCTGGACATGATCCCGATGTTCAAGGGCGCCAAGGGGATGCCGAAAGAGCTCAAGGGCGAGGAGCAGGATCTCAAGAAGTACGAGGCCATCATCGGCTCGATGACGCCCGAGGAGCGGGTGAAGCCGCAGGTCATCAACGGCAGCCGCCGCACGCGCATCGCCAAGGGCAGCGGCACCCAGGTCTCCGACGTCAACCGGCTCCTGAAGCAGTACGCGCAGCTCAAGCAGATGATGAAAGGCTTGAAGCAGATGGAAGGGCGCATGGGCAAGCTGAAAGGGGCCCTCCCCTTTCTTCCCAGGTAACAGGCATGGCCCGATGACCGTCAACTCCAGAGAGAGGTGAACAGTGGCCGTACACATCAGGCTGAGAAGGACAGGAACGACCAAGAAGCCGGCCTACCGCGTGGTGGTGGCCGACTCGCGGGCCGCGCGCGACGGGCGCTTCATCGAGGTGATCGGGCACTACAACCCGCTCACCAAGCCGCCCACGCTCAAGATCGAGACGGAGAAGGCGGCGGAGTGGATCAAGAAGGGCGCGCAGCCGTCGAACACCGTCAAGAACCTGCTGGCCGTGGCCCTGAAGGCGGCCAAGGTCTAGGACGGCCGTGACCGCGGGCGCTCTCGTCGCGGTGGGAGAGGTGCTCCGGCCCTGGGGGCTGGGCGGTGAGGTGCGGGTACGACCGCTGACCGACCGCCCCGAGGAGCGCTTCCGCGCTCTGCGCGATTGCGTGCTGTGGGATCCGCGGCCCGATCGGCGCGAGCCGTGCCGCATCACCTCCTGCCGCTTCGAGGCGGAGACGGTGCTGGTGAGAGTGGACGGCGTGACATCGCCCGAGGCCGCGCAGCGGCTCACGGGACGGCTGCTCGCGGTGGCACAGGAGGACGTGCTCCCCGCTCCCGAAGGGTCCTTCTATCCCTGGGAGATGGCGGGTGCGGCCGTGGAGACGACCGATGGCCGTCGCGTCGGGGAATTCGTCAGGGTCGAGGGCACCGAGGCGCAGCCGCTCTGGGTCGTCGCCGAGAACGGGCGAGAGCACCTGGTGCCGGCCGTGCCCGAGATCGTCGTCGAGGTGAACCGGGCCGAGCGGAGGATCGTGATCGATCCGCCGGAAGGGCTACTCGAGCTGTGAGAGTGGACATCGTCACCCTGTTCCCGGGCCTGGTCGAGCCGGCTCTTGCCGACTCAATCGTGGGGCGGGCGCGCGAGCGCGGGCTCGTGGATCTCCGCGTCCACAACCTGCGCGACTGGGCCGCGGGCAAGCACCGCGTGACGGACGACACGCCGTTCGGCGGCGGCGGCGGCATGATCATGAAGCCCGAGCCGCTGGCCGCGTGCATCGAGGCGCTGCGGGGGCCGGAGAGCCGGGTCGTCCTCCTCGACCCCGCGGGGCGGCGCTTCACGCAGGAGGTGGCGCGGGAGTACGCGAGCCGGCCGCACCTGGTGCTGCTGTGCGGGCGCTACGAGGGCGTGGACGAGCGGGTGCGGGAGCATCTCGTCGACGAGGAGTTGTCCATCGGCGACTACGTGCTGTCGGGCGGGGAAGCGGCCGCGCTGGTCGTGGCCGAGGCGGTGACGCGGCTCCAGCCGGGCGCCCTCGGCGACGCGGGCGCTCCCACGCGGGATTCGTTCTCCCGGGGGCTGCTCGAGCATCCGCACTACACGCGCCCCGAGGTGTTCCAGGGCTGGGGAGTGCCGGACGTGCTCCGCTCGGGCGATCACGCGGCGGCGGGAGCTGCTGGAAACGGCGGATCTCTCGCCCGAGGAGCAGAAGTGGGTGGACGGTTTTCGACAGGGCCGGACGCCGGATGACTACCTCGCCCAGGGACGGGCGACTCATGAGTAAGGAGTGACGAGTCATGCACGCCATTCACATCGTGGACGCGGGACAGCTCAAGAAAGATCGCGGCGGCTTCGCCCCGGGCGACACCGTGCGCGTCTCCGTCAAGGTCGTCGAGGGTGAGAAAGAGCGCCTGCAGGCCTTCGAGGGCGTGGTGATCCGCAAGCGCGGGGGCGGGGCCGGGGCCTCGTTCACCGTGCGGCGCATCTCCTACGGCGTGGGTGTGGAGCGGACCTTTCCCCTCCACTCGCCGCGCATCGACAAGATCCAGGTGACCAAGCGCGCGACGGTGCGGCGCTCGAAGCTTTACTACCTGAGAGAGCTGGCCGGCAAGGCGGCGCGCCTCAAGGAGAAGCGCGTGGCCCAGGTGCCGGCTTCGGGCGAGTCGGAGTAGGGCAGAGCCGAGGGAGGATCCGGCCACGGGCGCACCGTATCGCTTCGAGCTGGCGGCATGGCGGCGCGGCTTCGTCCGCGTGGCCGGCGTGGACGAGGCGGGGCGCGGCCCCCTGGCGGGGCCGGTGGTGGCGGCGGCGGGAGCTGCTGGAAACGGCGGATCTCTCGCCCGAGGAGCAGAAGTGGGTGGACGGTTTTCGACAGGGCCGGACGCCGGATGACTACCTCGCCCAGGGACGGGCGACTCATGAGTAAGGAGTGACGAGTCAT
>WNGJ01006684.1_pt1 | contig 15979 bp, 14 predicted proteins | sample 5400611 | NCBI WGS metagenome assembly WNGJ01 (sample SAMN13153375, study PRJNA577476) | soil metagenome | isolation source: 40 cm soil or saprolite under Garry oak tree replicate 1 | place: USA:California | collected 2016-06-15 | reverse complement strand
TTCGCAACGCTCTCATGAACAACGCAAGATGCGACACAAAACCATCACGGATTGGGCTTGGCAGATGCTCCTGCAAGTCTCTCGCTGGATGCCTGGTCGACGTCTGGTGGTGGTCGCCGATGGGACGTATGCCGTGTTGGAGTTCTTGCTGAAAGTGAGTCGGTTGCCTCTGCTGAGCGCCATCACCCGCTTGCGCCTGGATGCCTGTTTGGACGATCCTCCCCCGCTGCGTGAAGCCGGAAAACGAGGCCGCCATGCCCTCAAAGGCAAAGCTCAACCGAAGCTGGCTTCGCGCCTCACCGATCCCACGACGCAGTGGCAGAAACACCCGCTGTCCTGGTATGGGGGAACCACCCGCGAGATGGAGATCGCCACTGGCACGGCTCTGTGGTATCAATCCCCCGTTCCCCCTGTCGCGATCCGTTGGGTCCTCATTCGCGATCCACAAGGAAAGTATGAGCCACTGGCCTTGCTTTGCACCGACCAAAACGCGCAAGCTGTCCAGATCGTGGAGTGGTTTGTCTTGCGCTGGACGGTCGAAGTCCCCTTTCATGAGGTGCGTGCTCATCTGGGCGTCCAGACCCAACGCCAATGGTCGGATTTGGCGATCCTGCGCACCACTCCCGCCTTGTTGGGACTCTTTTCGGGCGTTCCCGTTTTTGCTCATCAGTTGTTGGGTGAGCAACCATTTCCTATTCGTCAGGCTGCTTGGTATAGCAAAGCCTTGCCGACCTTTTCGGAGACGCTCGCTTTCGTTCGTCAGCATCTCTGGCCCTCCGCCTTTTTTTCGGTGTCGTCGGGAGAAGGCGACACCGTTCAAATTCCACGGGCCCTTTTCGATCGCTTTGTGGAGACGCTCGCTTTTGCTGCTTGATGAGAACCAATCGTCTGAAAAATTTGGATAAAGTCTAGGTACGGTTAACCCGAATATTTGTGGAATAGATGGCCAGATGTATTTGGAATAAGTACGAATGTTAAGCACGTTTATGCTTGAGCTAATGCCAGATATTTGCGGAAAATGACACCCACAAACGCTCGGCGGGGTGGTCCCACTGCCATCAGGGCCACCAGAAGCGGTCAAAGAGGCCGCGAAACTCGCCGCCCTCTCCAAACCGGTCGATGTGTCACGCCTGAAACGTCTGGGGGAGTATCGCTAATGGACCCACGCGAAATCAGCCATCTCTCCATTGAAGAGAAGAAAGCCCGGTTCCGGCAGGCCACCATCACCCATCGCCTGCTGGAACAGACGCACCGCAAGATCGTGCAGGCGGTGCGTGAGCCAGCCGGGTTTGCCTCCGTGCTGACGTACGGCCCAACCGGGGTAGGAAAAAGCAAGATGATTGAAACCGTGGTCGGGCAGATTAATGAGGAACTACGCGTCCTGTCTACCCCCGCGCTTCTCCGCCCCTTGCCACCGATACCCACGCCGGTCCTGGTCATCGAGGCAGACCCGCCGGATGGAGCAGTCTTCAATCGCGGCTACTATTATCGTACGGCCCTGACCCTCATGGGAGAGCCAACCTATCAGCCGCATCTGCATATGGACATTCATGGCAATGCAGAGCCGGTCAAACGGCGACCTTTGCGCGGCAAAGCGGCGGAGTCCAACGATCTGCCTGAACTGAAAGCGGCCACCAAAGAGGCCATGCCCCGACATGGTGTTCAGGTAGTGATGATCGATGAAGCGCATCATCTGCTCTACGGGGGCAATGGGACGGGGGGTTCCACGCTCCAGGAGCAGTTAGAGTGGCTCAAGTCGCTCAGTTCGACCACACAGATTCTATATGTTAAATATAATCCACATCCTGGTGGGAACCTACGATTTGCTCAACTTTGGGCAACTCAACGGGCAGGTCGGCAGGCGCTGCCTGCCGGTCCATTTTTCGCGCTATCTGCTCCAACGGGAAGCAGATTGTCTGGAGTTCCAGTCCGCCCTGGTCTCGCTGCTGGAAAAAGTGCCACTGCGCTGTGATGTGGAAACGCTTGTCGGCTCATATTGGGTCTATTTCTACGAGGGCTGTATTGGCTGTATCGGGGTCTTGAAGGACTGGCTGATGCGCGCGGTCTCTGCCACCCTCGATGAAGGCCAGGAGCGACTTTCCCTGGACTGCCTGCAAGGTCATATCCTGCCAACAGACATCTTGCGACAAATGGCCCTCGATGCCTCGGAAGGAGAGCAGAAACTCGAAAACACGCAAAGCAACCGAGAACATCTGTGGCGGATCTTGCAAGGGGGTGAACTGATTGCTCCCATCCCACCCCTTCCCCCACGCGAGACAAGAGAACATTCACCATCGTCGATGTCAGATGATCCGTCTCAGCCACATCCGAGCAACTTGCCTGAACATCACGACCGGCATTCTCCCGTCCCAGAAGTGCCGGAGCCAAAGGTGAAAAAGACCAGATCACGCAAGAAGGTTGAAGCGCAAAGCTCAGCCGATCTGGAACAGGGGAGCGTAACCCAGGGGACCGCAGGGGTGGAACCCGCACCTGCGAAGCCTCAACGTGGGCAGCGCAAGAAGAGTGTAGAAACAGGAGCGCAGGACGGCGAGACGTGCGCCAAGGCCCCAAGCAATGTCGAGAGCGAGACAACGGCAAAACAGGTTGATGCCGAAGACTCCATCTCATCCCCGAAGCCAAAGCGCAGAAGATCCGTTGGGGAACCAACGCCCAAACGATATGCTGTTGGAGAACCAGAGACATACCACAGCACATGAGGAGAGAACGTCATGGAGCGCCGCATGCACTCTGTCCCCGATGCGTTAGGTGAACAGTTTGTGCGCACCACGGGCCTGGCGCGCGTCTCAAACCATGGTGTACATTTGATCAATGAGTGTCTTCATTTTCCATTTCATTTCAAATTGACACAAGGTGAGCGAGATCATAGAGGTATTGTGTAGGATTTCACGGTATTTTTGCAAGCAGACTGGTATGCTGCAAAGGACAACACACCAGCCTGTTCAGACGGGACTCATGCGCACCAGCTCGAATTACCCGTCTTGCTGGTGCTTCTTGGCGGCCCAAGGAAGGAGTCCAGGAGATGGCAGAACGGATCGATCGGATCGGCCAACGCTTTGGTGACTATGTGCTACATAGTCGGCTAGGTGGGGGAAGCTTTGGAGACGTCTACCTGGGGGAACAGGTGCATGAGCACAGCCTGGCGGCGGTTAAGGTCCTGCACGTACGACTGACCCGCAGCGAAGACTTGCGAGCCTTCATTAACGAGGTCCGCACCTTCCGCTTGCAGCATCCTCATATTGTGCGCATGCTCGATGTGGGCCTCACGCAAGACGAGACGCCGTTTCTGGTGATGACCTATGCTCCCGGTGGGACGCTGCGCGATCGGCACCCTAAAGGTTCGCGCCTGTCTCCGGCTCAGGTGCTGGGCTACGTGCTCCCCATCGCCTCCGCCTTACAGTATGCCCACGATCTGCATCTGATCCATCGCGATGTCAAGCCGGAGAATATGCTGCTGGGAGCGAGGGAAGAATTATGGCTCTCGGACTTTGGCATTGTCACGGTAGCCCACAGTACGCACTCCCTCAGCACCGAAGCCATGGGGGGCACCGTGCCCTACATGGCTCCGGAGCAAATCCAGGGTATGTCCCGCCCCCAGAGCGATCAGTACGCGCTGGCGATCGTGGTCTACGAGTGGTTGACGGGCACCTGGCCGTTTCGGGGCACAGCATTCGAGATCGCCATGCAGCATCAGATGACCCCTCCTCCTGCCTTGCGCACATACAGGTCGGAGCTGGCACCTGAGGTGGAGCAAGTGGTGCTCACCGCGCTGGCGAAAGATCCCAAACAGCGTTTTGCCAGTGTACTCGCCTTTGCTCGTGCCTTGGAGCAGGCAAGCCAGGCGGAGCCCACCTTGGTCGAGCCGCCGTCGGTCCCTCTCATACCCGATGCAACGAGTAGAGTGCTTCAGGAAGAACAACACCTCCCGGCTGAGGAAGAGCGCGTGCGCCAGGCCCGGGAAGAGAAGCAGGTAAGCCAGGTAAAACAACCTGAGCCTGCGCCAGTCGTTCCTGTTTCGGAGGCGACAGATACGAACTCATCCCAACAACCGACAGAGAGGGCGACTCCCGTACCCCTCATGCCGGTGTCGCAGCAGACAGTGGGTGAGGTTTCAACAGACATCCCGTCCCAGCCACAGACTATACTTCCCTCGTCAGGTGAGGAACGCCTGCGCCAAACCGGAGAAGAGAGGCGTCAAGCTGAAGAGGAAACGGCTCGTCAGGAGGAAGAGCAGGCTGACACGCTCGAAGAGGAGCGAGCTCGCAAGGCGGAGGAAACAGTATCGGACGCAACGGAGCCTGCTACCTCAGCGCACCAAACTCCGCTTCCGACTGAGGTGGCTCGTGCATCAAAGCCCTCCCCATTACGACCTGATGCGATGGTGGTAGTGAAGCCCGCGAAACCCAGCGCCACGCAACGTTTCGTCCTGCTGGGGCTGGCAGGGTTGGTGATCGTGGCTCTCGCCAGTGGGATCGCCTGGTTCACTACTCACCCTGCTTCTCCAACTGCAGGCATTCCTGCTGCTCCAACTGCAAGCATTCCTGCTTCTCCAACTGCAAGCATTCCTGCTGCTCCAGCACTGAGTATCACCGAGTTCCCTCTCCCAACCAGCCGGCAGCTTTTCCACATCGCAGCCGGACACGACGGCAATCTCTGGTTTACCGAGGTAGTTTACAACCAGCAGTACGAGCTAATTGGCAGCAAGATCGGGCGCATCAGCCCCAGCGGCACCATCACCGAGTTCTCTGTCCCAACAGCCAAGAGCGGCCCCGACGGAATCACAGCCGGACCCGACGGCAATCTCTGGTTTAGGCCTGGTGTCATGTAAGCTGTCATGAAGCGCAAAGTGGAAACAAGAAGAACAGGAGAGAAGAGCAGGAAATGCATTATTTCACCTCTCCAAGAGCTTTCTTCCAGGAAATCCTTCTTTTCTGACAAGAAACACACCGCTCAACCGGAGGAAGAGCCACCTTGTTCCAGGCTTATGCGGTATTCCCCCGTAGAAAGGGTATTTCCTGCTTCCCACTTTGCGCTTCATGACAGCTTACGTGACACCAGGCCTGGTTGAAGACCCACATCACTCCATTGACGATATTTGCTCAACACTTGGCATCTCCCGCTCAACTTTGTACCGGTATATTAGAGAGGCAAAAAGGGCTTCGCGGCCCTCCGATCCGCCCGCATAATTATGCAGAAATCTCCCGCAGAATGAATGTTGGGATTTACAGGCTCTGAGATGGGGTCCCAACATTTTTTCCTCCCAAAATCCCCGCTAAGAGATGGTCATTGACTGAGAGAATACGGGTATGAAAGGTACAAAAGGTACAAACGGCTCGTGTAGAGAGGTTCTTGAGGCCAAGATGGAGAAGAAACTGCCTGCGAGGCATAATTTGGTGGGCTTGCCCTCTCCTGACCTCACCCTTCCGCATCCATATACTCGTATTTCCGTTTTTTCACCTTTTAAAAGCATTCTTAGCGGGGATTTTGGGAGGAAAAAATGTTGGGACCCCAAGAGCAGATTGCGAAGGCTCGTCGGAATCAGTTCCCGCAGTGTCTATCGTGCCCTCGAACAAGAAATGCCTCCACCTCTGCGACGACGATCTCGCTCTTCCTCCATCGTTGATCCCTACCTTTCCGCGCCTTTCTTCGCGATGGAACCAGGGGTGTCATAACGTTGCTGTTAAGAGGGATTTTGTAAAATGCCTCTTAACAGGCTATTATGAGGGTTAGCCGCTCGATTCCTTTGCGATTTCTAAGAGCGACGAGCGGATATCCCTCATAATTGCCCGGTTGTACAAGGAAATTGTCGCTCAGGGATACACAGGTACGCTGCGTACCCTTGAGATGCGGTTGCGCCCCTTTCGTCCCAAAGGAACGCGCCCCGTTTCGAAACAGACCATCATCTGGGACAAGCCTCCTTCGCCCAGAGGTGTTGCCCTCATGATGGTGCGGCCAGAGCATCGCCGCACGAGAGAGCAAACAGCCTATCTGGAGCACCTTGTCCAAAGTGACTCGACTATCGCTGTGGTGTTCACGCTTGCGCAGGATTTTGGTTGGAGGCTCGCGCAAGCGCGAGGGGCCGTTGCGTCTGGAGCAATGGAAAGTCGCTGTCCGGGCCAGTGGGATTGCAGAACTGATCGCTTTTGTCGAGCTCGCTGGCCGATGATGCAGAAGCTGTCGCCAATGGTTGCACCGAGTCTTGGAGTAATGGCATGGTGGAAGGGTTCATCACTAAAGTGAAATGGATCAAACGCAGCTCGTATGGACAAGCAGGATTCCCGTTGCTCCAACGGCGTGTCCTGCTGCATCCTGCTTCCAGAGAAACACCTCGCTCAGAGAAAACACTGGCTGCTTAACAAGCTGTAGATACCTCGCCAGGAGTGGCTTGACATCTACCTATCGTATCGTATTGTTTGCACGAAACTGCTTGCCCTGATGGTTCATCCGCAACCACAAAGAACTCGGTAGTGAACGACTACCTAACTCCTCGCTTTCCAGATGGAAAGGTCAAGAGAAAGGGCTAGCTCGCTTGCCCCGGCGCAGGAACAATCCCGAGTTGTTGCAGCATACCCAGGCGGTCAAAGTAGCCTTCGACCCGTTGCAGCTTGCCAGCCCGGACTTCAATGAATTCACATCCAGGTATGATCGCCCTACGGCCTGTCGGGGGGAGACCACGATAGGAACCGGTGTGGGTGCACCGGATGACCCAGCGCCAGACCGCCAGGTCTTCGGTGATCGCATGCAGCGCCACCGTCTCAGTGGTCGCGTCTGGGAAACCAGCAAACAGTCCGGCAAAGTGGTCTTTGATGGCTGGCCCGCAGAGGGGTTGAGCCGTTCCGGGATCGCTGTACGTTCCATCAGGAGCGAAAGTAGCGAGGCACGCATCGAGATCCTGACGACAAAAGGCATCGATATACGTGCTGACAATCTGGGGGAGTTCCATGGGAGGTTCTCCTTCCTCTTTCTGCGTTGCTTGCTGTTCTGTATGGTCGTTCAAGACCAGAACTCATCTCTCCTTGCTATCTTACCCAATTTTTATTGCTTAGGCAAGCAGTTTCGTGCAAACAATACAATTAGGTAGATGTCAAGCCACTCCTGGCGAGGTATCATCCGTACGGCTCGCTCTTATCAGACCATCGCTTCTTGCTCTTGCCCCCTGATGAGCAGTGACCACCTCTCAAGAGCTCCGCCTTCATCATTCTGTGAAGAGGTCTACTCGAGTGTTGAAAAAAGCAAGCAGGCACACCGAATGTGTCCAAGAGCCGATTTATGGCTCAAAATGCGAATGGAATTGCGACAAACAACACATGGGAACGGGCCCGGCTGGATTATACAACCCTGTGCCAATTTTTTCAGTCGATTTCTGCGCCATTAGGAGAGAAGAGCCCAGAGATGGAGAATTTCTTCCCTGGCTCTTCACTTTTGGAGACTTCCACCTGGTTCCGGTGGCACTCGCCATTCGGCTGTGGAGGTATGGACATTGGATTGACGATGCAATTGCGTGGGTGAATGGACTGCTTGCCGATCCAGAAACGCAAGCGCGGCTTGCGTAGGCCGCCGATCCAACAATACGAGCGCGACTCACAGGCCCGGAAGGACCAGCACTGGTTGGGGAGTGGCTTGCCCGGCGTCGTGCAGAATCGCCTGGATGAAAATGCCAAGCCAACTACCGAAAATACGATGTACCATAGAATTGCTGATCGTTTCATCTAGCAGCAACCTCTCCCATCCATCAACCACTGCTCAATACGTAACACATCGCGAGCAGTCCGATGTGTCACGTATGCCCATGCATACGTGACAACCAGGTCGATCAAGAATGGGTCTGACAGCTAACATGAGACAGACCGCCAGGCAATACTTTGCCAACGGCAGCAGAAAACCGGAGGTAGCGCGGAAAACGGGTCTGAAGAGGGGTTGGCCGATCCATGCAATCATACGACCCTCTCCCAAAAAGCCGTCAGAATCGCCTCTCAGTGCCTCACCTGTTTCGGCCAGAGTATCTCTGTGGACAGTTGCCCTATCGGTACGGAATCATCGTTTCGCACTGATAAGCTTTTATTGAGGATGAGAACGCTCCGTTCAGGTTGACAGACGATAACTATGCGAGAAGCTGCATGTATCCCGCCGGAAATTGATTTCGCGTCAATAAAAACGTATACTTCTATTAAGATTTATTTGTTAGTGAAAGAGAATTGGGCCAGTCGGTATGTATTTGCTCAATGAGATTGTGAAGATCCTAAGTAGCCCGGTGTGGAGCGGGATTGGAGTGCTGGCGAGTGTCCTTCTCTCGGTAATTGCACTGGTGCTGGCCCGCAAATCTCCATCAAAAGTAAATGCCTCCCAACAGGAACTATTGATGTTAGCACCTTCTACCTTCGATCCTTCTTCTCAAGATCGGATGGCAGTGTCCTTACCGCGAGCCTCGAATCCACACCAAAAAAGAAAGCGCAATAATCGCTCGAAATCACGTCGGTGGACCGATGACTACGACCCGACCGGTGGCGTGCCCGATGCGCTCCTCCCACCGAGTTATTGGAATTAGTGCGGCGGTCATTTGGGGCAGGATAATGCCATTTTTCGTCTGTACGTCTGAGAGGCGATTTTTAAGGGCCTGCGACATTCATAGTGCCATAGCCCGCTAGGCCCTTTCTTGGTCATCCTGACGCGTGGAATCTCTGTTCTATTCTCTTTAGTTGGGGTGTTGACTCTCACAGATGTTCGTGCCAAGCCTCCAAATTCGTTTCATACTTAAAAAAAGCTGAGGGGTGCCTGAAAACCGGCTGAGCCTTTCTCTAGCAGACTTGCATTTTTCCCGGTCTTCAGGTACTCTCGAAGGAGAGACCAGATATCCATCTTGCAGGCATCAGACCAGATCATCACTCCCTCATTCTCCGTGTCACAAATCGGTTCGTAACGCATCTGAGTAAGTAGAACGTCTGCATGCAGCACATTCACAAGAAAGCACCATGATGAGTATCGATACCCAGCCTGCGGCCCAGGCGGTCGAGGCGCTCATTCACCAGTATGGCCGACTGGTGTTTCAGGTGATCTACGGGCTCACCGGCGATTGGCATGAGAGTCAGGACCTCATCCAGGACACCTTTCTGGCGGCTTTCAAAGCCATTGAGGCGGCGCGGCAGGCGAGCAGCGCGAACTTTCATGCCAAAGCCTGGCTGATGCAGATCGCTGCGAACACTGCGCGCATGGCGCTGCGGCGGCGCCGCCTCATGCGCTTTGTGCCGTTCACGGCCCTGCGCAAGGAGGAGCAGGAAGAACACGACGACGAGCTGGTGGGTGAGCGCCCCGCTCCCGTACAGCCTGCCGGATATGGCATGGGGGATGCTGCGGAGGATCCGTCTGAGGTCATCGCAGAACGAGATGCGGTCCTGCGCACCATAACGCAGCTCCCGGAGACGCTCCGCCTTTGCCTGCTCCTGTCAGTGGTGGCGGGGCTGTCCTCGCAGGAGATCGCGCGAACGCTCGGTCTGGGTGAGGCTGCCGTGCGCCAGCGGCTCTCGCGAGCACGGAGGCTCTTCCAGCAGCTCTATCTGCTCGAGAGCGGGGAGGCCTTCACCGATGGTTCTTCGCTCACGTCTCAGGCGGAGGGACGGGAGCGACGGCTCATGTGGGCGGCCCGGTCATGACCTGCAATAGCGGCGGTGAGTCCATAAAGAGAAAGAACTGCGCAGGTGTTTAACAAAAGGAGGGTAATAGCGCCGAAATAGAGCATCCTCTGCCAGAGGGAAAGCGTTGCCCTCTGGCAGAGTGCCATTCTTCGCACCCTGATAACAATTGTCGTATAGCCCCCTCGAATTCGAGGGGGCATTCAGGTATACTCTTCTGTAGGATCCCCAATGCAGAAGCATATTCCGTTGTTGGAATGATGCGCTGCTCCGTTCCGGCCAGTTCGTCATAAACGGTTCAATCAGCTTGTTCTTCAGTGTTCTCTGCCCTATTTCTTCTCGGTGGTGTCGTCGTCATTGTGCTTTGCTGTGCTTAAAAAGAGAAGGAGAACGCCGATGCCTGTGCTCGAATCGACCGACCGTGCCATGCCGCGTAGCGCATTGCGTCATCGTCCTCTTGGGAGTGACGTTGATCAGCAGGGAATGGCGGGCATCACGCCAGTAGCCCAGCGCGCATCTCTTGTGCGTCCCAAACAGACGGAGGAAGATGATGCCACGCCTAGTGGTGCCTCCACTGGCCCTCGCCCGAAGTCACCTCGCCTGATGCGGACTGCGGTCAGGCGTAGAGGGATACTGCACGCGCACCCGCTCTTGTTGCTGGGCATCGGTATGATATTCATGCTGGTGTTATGGACGATCCTGACGCTGGTCGCCAATTGGTGGAATACGACCTGGGACGATCTTCACTATGGCCGTCCGCGCACGTTTCAAACCGATGCCGTTGTCGGCCATAACGACTCGTCAAGCAGTCCGAGCCACTTCATCGCGTTCAATCTCGAGGGCCACATCGAAGTGGTAGAGCTTCCAGGTGGGGATGCCTCGAAAGCGCGGATCTACATCGGGCCACAGTTGTACGGGAATGGCGACGACCTGATCCCAGTCACACTCAGTTTTGTGGATGTGAACGGCAATCACCAACCGGATTTGATCGTGCATGTTCATGATAAAGGATGGTTAGGGTTCTCGGATTCCGAACAGCAACTGGTGTATATCAATGGGCATGGGGGATTCCGTCCAGCTACTTCCAGTGAGTTACAGTTTGTCGAGCATTATCTGAAACAGCATGGGCAATAGCATTTCTGCCGTTCAGCGCTCATTGCGCTGGTGGCCATCTCACTCCTATCCATCCAGATCCGCTTCCAGCACGACGGGGAAGGTTCTGTCGACTCTACTCGAGTCGACCAAGATCTCCTGGCCATGAGCAATGAGGACTACTTCCTGGTTCTCGTCTACCTGGATAGAAACCCGCGCGCGACACGAAGCCATATGATGCGCAGATTCGGGTGGTCAGTCCCCATGACGGAAAAACAAGGGTTCATGCCAGCCGTCTCTCTGCTCATCTGAAACTGACCTCAGGGATGCTTGATACCTCTTGTGAGCATCTCTTGCAAAACAGTGGTGAGCTGAGAAAGAGACAAGAGGAAGCCGGAGGTGAGAGGGCTCCCTCTTCTCGGTCTTGATGGAGACCACACCGATGCAGACGCCGCTCTCGGTTGATCGTCAGATGGACGGATATCCAGCGCTGGCAGAAGCTACCGTAGGCCTTCCCACAGGGCCCGCTCTGCGGATCGAGGATCGTCTACGACCTCTGATGCGGTGTCGAAGCGCATAGTTGCCCTGCGCGAAAGCTTGTACTTCGGCCAACCAGGGTCTCCCCTGGAGGCAAAGGCACCCCTGGCGGCGTGCATGGTGTCAGCGAGCTGTTGTGGAGGGTTGATTCCCAGCAGCGGCTCAGTCCCGTTGCCCAGCGTGTCGAAGACAAAGGCAATCTCAATCCCATGGCACGCGCCGAGGAGCCTGTTGAATTGCGGTGTAAATGCAAACTTTACATGGGCCGTTTTCACACTATGATCCTGGTGGTTTCTCCCTTTGTTTCTTTCCCTTGCTTCTTCCTGGAAGCCCATGAAAAGCCAGTGGAAGCTTCTTCTCTCTCGAAAAGAAAGAGCTCAGTCTCACCAGGATAATGATACGAAAACGGCCCATTTCATTTCGCGATTTACACCCGTAGTACGTGGTTTTCCTCATGAAGTCGTCCATGCGGTTTATTTCCTTATGAGGACCCTACAGACAAATCGGGGTGATACCCTTTCTAAGTGCCCGAAATTTCTCCATTACTACCGGAAGACCAGTCAGGGGTTCCCGTAGCAATTGGACAAAAACCAACGCTAAGCTACTACATCGTGAGCATAGATGGAGGAGAGAACCTAAGACATCGAAGAAACTTTGTTCTCAAAGCGTGAGTAACTTTATCTTTTCGGTTTGCACTCTCTGTTCCATATCGAAGAGCTTGTCACGGGCAAGACACCTTCTTTGCTGGTTTCAGAGACCAGGATCCTCACGGGAAAAGCATCTTTTTCCTTTCAGGAAGCTCTTGCATCCCTGAAGGCGCGTTTCTTAGCGGGGATTTTGGGAGGGAAAAATGTTGGGACCCCATGTAGAGCTCGACTGGGACGAGATCGCCGACCTGGTGGAAGAGAGCTATCGGATGACTGCTCCAAAACGCCTCCGTGCGCTGCTCGACCAGGGCTAACCACTATTCAGGGTGACGAGTCATTCAGCCAATGGAGGTTCGGTGACATGCCCTCCCTCGTCACCCAGTTCGGGAAGAGCAATGCCCTGCATACCAAGTGTGACGGCGAGTTCACCGCCATGATGGAGGTCGTGGGCCATGATGCGCCAGAGAATCCACTGGCGCGGGAGGGCGTAGTTTTTCCCCTGGTAGGAAAGCGGGTAGGTCTGCGCGAGGTCGGCAACGGTCCAGCGGTTGAGCGCATCCTCGATCATTCCCCAGGTGGCCTCCAGGCCTTTAACCAGTTCGGCAGGTTGCTCTTCGATGGCATCCTCAGGCCGCCAGGCGACGACCAGGTTGGCATCCCCAGAGCTGCTCACACCGAAGGTGCGCCGGAACCAGCCAAAGCGCCCTTCGCTGATATGACGCGCGATCTCGCCTGCCGAGCGCAGGTGCGGCGCTGGCCGATAGGACAGCTGCTCTCGCGAAAGCTGGGCGATAGCATGCACCAGGCTAATCTGATAACCATCCCACCCTTTATACACGGTCATAAGCGGGTGAACATCTGCGGTCATGACTACTCCTTTCTGCTCATTGCTTACTTGCAGGGAAAACGAGGCAGTACCAGACGCCTCAATGTCCGCCCGGCTCCACCTGGTCTTGCGGACCCTGCGACGTCTCGCTCTGGGCTTGCTGCAAGACCTGCTGGATTGGTGGTCCAGCCAGAAAGCGCGCACGCAGCGCCTCATCCTTGATGCCCTCGGCCAATCCCTGGATGATTGTCGCTGCCTCCTCAAAGGCCGTGCGCGCTTGCACAGGATCGCCGGCTGCCTTATACACCCTGCCCAACGCCGCCTGGATCTGCCAGCGTTCGCCGGGCAAGCCGAGGTCTGCCGCCAACCCTGCTGCCTCACGCAAGTGGCCGATGGCCTGCTCGCTCTCTCCATCCCACGCGAAAAGCAAAGCCTGCGACCGCAGGTAGGGCAGGCGGTAGCGCCGATTGGCTCCCACACGTTCCCCGAGTTGGTACACTGCTGCTCGTGCCTGGCGCTCATCTCCCCCATGCAGTAAGGCCTCCGTTTCATGCTGAGGGGAGAAATCCAGCAGGATCGATACCCTATCAAAGCGCCTACGGAGGGCCATGGCCTTTACGGCATACGTGTGGGCCTGTCCCCACTCCCCTGCCACGGCACAGTTCATGCACAGCTGCGACAGGACGGGCACGCGAAATTGCCCAAGGTCTAAGGTCTCTGCCATGGCTTCTGCCTCTTCGAGCGTGCTGTGTGCCTCTTCCCACTGCTGCACGGCGTGATACGTCCTCCCCTGGGCAAGGAGAAAGCGCTGGTAGATGAACGTCAGAGGCAGGGTCCGTGCCTGCGCCATGGTTGATTGCATGAGCACGAGCGCCTCTTCATAGGCCCCTGCCTCCAGCAATCCATACGTGAGGCCGAGCGAACTGTTGATTTGTGCCCAGATGTTCTTGATCTCTTGGGAGAGCGCGAGCGCCCTGCGGCCACTGCGCAGGCTGTCTTGCACCTGCCCAGCATGCACTTGTGCGAAAGCCAGCAGCAGCCAGCACAAGGCTTCTGACGCACGATTCGTCAAGGGTTGGGTGAGCGGAGCGCCAATAGCAAAGGAGGGAAGGGACAGCTCGCGAGAAGCGCTCTGCTCGTTGCGAAGTCGCGCATACAGCTCCAGGGCCGCTTCCAGGCAGTCCATAGCCTGTTGAAAGTCTCCTGCACGAATATAGATCCATCCCAGTGAGTAGAGACTTCTGGCTTCCAGTTCCTGATCCTGGATGCCACGTGCCAGGGAGAGCGCATGCTCTCCATGCGGAAAGGCGCGCTTGGGATCGTCCCACACAATGCCTGTGATCTGGGCCCGGTTCCACGCCGTTTCCGCCAGCGCTCGCTGATCGGAACTGGTCTGGGCCATCTGCCAGGCTTCCTCCAGCAGCGCTTGCACCTGGGACCTGTCCTTGGACTGTTGCACCGCCAGGATCGCCAGGCGGTTGAGGGTCATGCTGGCCAGCGCGGCCAGCTGGTGCTGCTTCGCATAGGCTAACAGCTCTTCATAGGCCTGCTGGGCCTGCTGCCAGGCGTTCTGCAAGGTATAGGCCCGCCCCAGGTGGGCGTAGAGGTGGTCGACCTCCGGGGTCGGCAGCACGGTCTGCATCGGCTGGGACTGCTGGAGCAAGGCGCGCGCCTGCTGGTAGTGCCTGATAGCGTCTGCAACGGCGAAGACGGCCATCGCCTCATCCCCGGCCTGCACGCTATAGCCATAGGCGGCTGCGGTCTCTCCCGAAGCCCTGGCATGATAGGCCAGCTCCGAGGCCCGCGCTCCCTCGCTTGAAAGCCTGGCCAGGGCGCGCTGGTGCAAGACCTGTCGCCGTGCCTCCCCCAGTTCGGTGTAGACCACCTCGCGCATCAGCTCATGGGCGAAGCCATAGCTGCTCAGGTGCCCTTCTCCTGGTTCTCCGGCTCCCTCCTCGCGCAGGATGCCACTGGCGATGGCCTCCTCCAGGGCCTCGACGCCTGTCTGCACCTCGACCTCGGTCACCTGCCACAGCAGCCTGGCACCGGCCCGAGTCAAGAGCACCGCACTGGTCATCACCAGCTGGCGCGCGGGCTGGCTGAGCTTCGCGAGACGCGCCTGGATGATGGCCCGAACCGAGGGAGGCAACAGCTCGCCCTGGGACCCCTCCTGCGCCACGACGGTCGCCATCTCTACGGCAAGCTCGAGCCTCCAGGTGCCATCGGCAGCCAGCCGTGGCACCAGCCATTCTCGCTCGCGCAACAGTTTGAGCGTCTCCAGCAGGTACAACGGCTGCCCCTTCGTCTGCGCAAACAGGAGGTCGCCCAGCCCGACCAGCGGCCTCTCTGACTCCTGCGACGGGGCTGCCACGGCTCGGGAGGGCGCTGCTTTGCCAGGCTCACGTGCTGCTACGACGGCCTCAAGCAGCTGGAGCGTCTCGCTCCGGCCCAGCGGCTGCAAGCTGACCTGGCTGACCGGCAGGTCACGTCCCAGGTCGGCCATTTGGGTTAAAAGCTGTGGGTTCAGCTCCAGTCCTTCCCCGCGCACCGTGCCCAGGAGCAGCACTCGGCTGCTATGCCCTTTCCAGTAGCGGCCCAGGTAGCGCAGCAGGTCGAGGGAGGCCTGATCTGCCCAGTGCAGGTCATCGAGCAGCAGCACCAGCGGCGACCGGTGTGCCAGGGCGTCGAAGAGACGTGCCACCGCTTCAAACAGCCGCATCTTGGCGGTCAGCTCATCCTCGGTGGGAGCCGGCAGGTCAGGATAGCGCACCCGCAGTTCCGGCAGCAGGCGTGAGAGCTCGGCCAGCCACAGGTCCTCCAGCAGATCCTCCGGCGCGTTTTCCGCCTCCAGGCGAGGCCTGAAGGCTTCCACCAGCGGCTGATAGGGCAGTCGTCCTCCCATCTCGAAGGCGTGCCCGCTGAGCACCTCGGCCCCTTGTGCCCGAGCCCAAGCGACAAACTCGCTGGCCAGTCGCGTTTTGCCGATGCCCGCCTCCCCCACCAGCAGCATCGCCTGCGGCTGGCTACCCCGCGCCTGCTGAAAGCTCCCCACGAGCTGGCTGAAGGCGGCGGCCCGCCCCACCAGCGGCGCGGTCAGCTCGCTGGGTGGCCCGCTCTCCACGGCCGCGCGACGGGCCGTGGAGGCCCCCAGGCTCGCAGCCGCGCTGGCGCGCATCTGGTCCGCCAGGGCCACGGTCTCCGCCGAGGGCTGGACGCGCAACTCCTGGGCCAGG
>WNGJ01008295.1_pt1 | contig 15982 bp, 13 predicted proteins | sample 5400611 | NCBI WGS metagenome assembly WNGJ01 (sample SAMN13153375, study PRJNA577476) | soil metagenome | isolation source: 40 cm soil or saprolite under Garry oak tree replicate 1 | place: USA:California | collected 2016-06-15 | reverse complement strand
CTGAAGAGCAGCGGGCAAGGATCGATCCTAAGAAGGCCACACCTTACTTCGCCCCGGGATTGGAAAAAGAGGGCGATACGATGTACCTGTGTGTGGCGGATAGAGATGGCAATCTTGTCTCGTTGATCCAGAGCCTCTATCAGGGTTTTGGCAGCGGTGTGGTTGGTGGGGATACGGGCGTGTTGTTGCAGAACCGTGGCTCATACTTTTCTCTCGATCCACGACATGTGAATTATTTGCAGCCCGGAAAACGCACCATGCACACGCTCACTCCTGCCATGGTGCTAAAAGACGGGCGCCCATATATAGCCTTAGGAAGCATGGGGGGAGATGCGCAGCCACAGATTCATGTGCAGTTATTTTCGGCCATGCTGGATTTTGGCCTGAATGTCCAGCAGGCCATCTCGGCACCCCGCTGGCGCAGTGGACGTATTACTAGAGGAATGTCCCGGAAGGGGCAGGAACTGCGTGGCCAAAGCGGCGTTGACGAACATGCAGAGCACAAAACGGCTGAAGCGGTTATGCTGGAACGACGTTTCCTGAGCGGTATACCGCTGCAACTCGACCTTCTTGGTCATCAGACCATCCTAGAAGGTCCATGGGAAGATGGAATGGGTCATGCTCAAGCTATTCTCATCAATCCTGATACTCATATTTTTGAAGGTGCTGCCGATCCTCGCTGCGATGGCCTCGCGCTCGGTTGGTAGCCAGTCTTTGTGGGCAGAAAAACATAGTAGAACGGAAGGATGGAATATATTCTATGACCACCAAATCATATCATCAAGCCATTCCCCAAGATATTCTCGCGCTCTCGCGTGAACGCGACATCTTACGTAGGCGAGGTCAATATGCTCGTGCTGATGCCCTGAAACGACAAATTGAGGAGGCCGGTTATGCAATTAAAGATAACCCCCATGGAGCGCACTTAATTATTCTACCAAGCATCGAAGTCGATGGAAACTTCTACCGCACAGCTCGACAGATGCCGTCGTTGGTAGATGAAGCTGATACCTGCCTGTTTTCGGTCAATATCCTGGCACATAATAGCTTTGAGCAGACACAGCGCTGCGTCACCAGCGTTTTGCGTTTCGCCGGCAATAGCGACATAGAGATCGTCCTGGTTGATAATGCATCACAGGATGAACTGAGCATCTGGGCTGCCGCACTTCAACATTCCGATGCACGAGTGCATGTCTTGCGTGTCAGTCGAACGATGGGTGAGGCAGAGGCACGCAACATTGGTTTGAAGCAAAGCCGGGGCTGCTATATTCTCTTACTTGACAGCAGCCTTGAATTGACCGGTGATGTGTTCGCTCCCCTGGCAAAAACACTGTCTGATGAACATGTAGGTATTACCGGCTTCCATGGTTTACATACCGCCGACCTGCGCCACTTTGAAGAGAGCCAGCAGTTGGATGTTGAGGTCGTGGATAAGTTGTGTATGGCCTTCAGGCGCGGATTGTTGAAGAGGGTGGGTTTCTTCGATGAAGGGTATCGCTTCCCCAACTATATGGATGTCGATTTCAACTTTGCCGTACGGGATAGTGGAGCGAATATCGTCGTCACGCCCGGTCTGCCAGTGACCTGCTATCCTGTGCTACAGGATGCCCGTCTATCTGATGCAGAGCGTACGCGCCTGACGAAACGCAATTTCTATCGCTTTCTCGAAAAGTGGGGCGACCGGGACGATCTACTGCTTGAAGCAGAGGAGTGACTAAAGAGTGAGATGGCATCCATAGTATTAAAGCTCAGCTTTAATACTATGGATGCCATCTCACTCATATTTATATTCTATCTAATTAAGGAGAACTAAATTGCAAGCTTTAAAGAATCGAACCGATATCCCTACAGAATTTACATGGAACCTCCAAACCATCTTTGCCTCCAATGAAGACTGGGAGCGCACCTTCAAATCCTTGCAGCAGTGCTTACCCGAACTTGAGTCTCTTCAAGGAACCCTTGCCCAGAGTGGCGAGGCACTGCTGGCAGTATTACAAAAGCGGGATGAAATATATAAACAGCTTGAGCATCTCTACGTCTATGCCTCTATGCGCAGGGATGAAGATACCACGAACAGTACATACCAGGGTATGGCCGACCGCGCTATGCAGCTCTATGTGCAAATTTCAACGGTTGCCTCCTACATTGAACCAGAAATCCTGGCTATACCAGAAGCGACCTTTGAGCGATTTTTCAAAGAGACGCCAGGGCTGGAGCTCTACAGGCAGCAGTTGAACGATTTAAGCCGGAAACGTGGCCATGTGCGTTCAGCAGAAATTGAAGCTGTTCTCGCGGCAGCCGGGGAGATGGCAGAAGCTCCTGGCAGCATCTTCACGATGATAGACAATGCGGACCTGAAGCTTCCTGTTATTAAAAATGAGGCAGGTGAAGAGGTAGAACTGACAAAAGGCAACTACCTGGTTTTCATTCGTAGTACGGACCGCAGAGTGCGCAAAGATGCGTTTGAAGGCTTGCATGGCACATTCTTGAAACAGCGCAATACCATTGCTTCTACTCTGGCATCGCAGGTGAGATCCGATATCTTTTATGCCAGGCAGCGCAATTATACTTCTTGCCTGGAGAATGCCCTCGCACGCTATAACATTCCGGTCAGCGTCTATGACATGCTGGTGGATACAGTGAGCGAGCATATTCCGCTGCTCAATCGCTACCTCAAGTTACGTAAACGAGTCCTGAAACTCGACGAAATGCACATGTATGATCTTTATGTCCCTATTGTCGAGGAGACTAAAGAAGAGGTAAGTTATCAGCAGGCGCGTGAAACGGTCGTAGCTGCCCTGGCACAGCTGGGTGAGGATTATACTAATACCCTTCGACAGGGCTTTGCCCAGCGCTGGATCGATGTATATGAAACTCCTGGCAAGCGTGGAGGCGCCTATAGCGGAGGCGCTTATGGTACGCAGCCCTTTATTCTCCTCAATTACCAGAATAACCGTGACAGCATGTATACCCTGGCGCATGAACTGGGGCACTCCATGCATTCGTTCTATACGCGCAATTACCAGCCCTATCAGTATGGTGACTATACCATTTTTGTGGCCGAGGTTGCTTCGACGCTGAACGAGGAATTACTAACCGAGTACCTGTTGAAGAAGACGACTGACCGTGCTTTACGCCTCGCTATTCTCAACCACTCACTGGAAGGTTTTCGTGGAACGCTTTTCCGCCAGACGATGTTTGCCGAATTTGAGCAGCAGATACACAACCGGGCAGAACAAGGCGAGCCGCTGACCGCTGATATGCTCAGCGCTCTTTATCATACTCTTAATGAAAAGTATTATGGCGGAGAAACGGTCATCGATGAGCTGATCAACGTTGAATGGGCACGTATCCCACACTTCTATAGTAGCTTCTATGTGTACCAGTATGCCACCGGTATTTCTGCTGCCTGTGCTCTAGTGCAGCAGATTCTGCACGAAGGAAAACCTGCCGTTGACCGCTATCTCAGGTTCCTCCGTTCTGGCTCTTCTGACTACAGTATTGACCTGTTGAAAAAGGCGGGTGTAGATATGACGTCACCGGAACCGGTACGCCAGGCCCTCCAACTCTTCGAGTCGCACCTGGCACAAATGGAAGAATTGTTGTAATCAGATATTATGTATACGTTTCCAGGGCTTTGGGAGTGTTCATATAAGAAGTGTGTGTATCCTTCTTAGAGAAGGATACATGCCAGATGTTTTAGTATTGTTAGTGTAACTCAAAGAGGAGAAACGTAGTATGGATACAGACAAGAGCACCGATAAGGACCTTGGTACACAGGGCGCAGAGAATACCGTCAAAGGTAAGGCCAAACAGGCTGCTGGCACTGTCCAAAAAAAGGTTGGACAGGTCACCGGCGATAAGTCAATGGAGGCCAAAGGTAAAACTCGTGAAGTTGGTGGTAAGGTCCAGTCGAAGGCTGGCAAGGCAGAGCAGAAAGTCGACACCAAACTGAAAGAAGATGTCTAGACTTTCGCATTGAAAAATGGCAAGACGGGCAGGTGCACTGCACCTGCCCGTCTTGCCATTTTTCCCATTGCGAAAAATTGGTAGAGATTTATGGATTATCCCATTGGCGTCCGTCTCTCTCAATGAGTTCATCGGCTTCTGGGGGGCCCCAAGTACCTGCTCTGTAGGGGTAGACAGTGCTGGCAGGCATGTTTTTCCATGCGTTGGTGATGCTATCTATAATGCGCCAGGATGTTTCGACCTCGTCGCGGCGGATGAAGAGCGTTGAGTCTCCTGTCATGCAGTCGGCTAGTAGACGCTCGTAGGCATCAGGCGATTCGATACCAAAGGCGCTGTTATAGGAGAAATTCATGTCGACGTCGCTCAGATGACGCGCCGCGCCCGGGACCTTGGCGGCGAATTTCAGCGAGATTCCTTCGTCTGGTTGAATGCGTATCGTCAGGCGATTAGGAACCAACCCTGTCGTCTCTGAAGGTTTGTAGAGCTGGTGTGGCACACGTTTAAACTGAATGGTCACCTCGGTGCTGCGTTTAGGCAGCGCTTTGCCGGTACGAATGTAGAAGGGTACATCTGCCCAGCGCCAGTTCTCGATGAACAGTTTGAGGGCTACGTAGGTCTCGGTCATTGAATTGGGAGCGACGCCCTTCTCTCCTTTGTAACCGATTTCTGGCTGTCCATTCAGGATTCCTTTTACAAGCTGTATTCTATCGAATTCATTATAATAGGATCCTCTGGACCGTAGCAAAGCAAGCAGGCTGACTTCTTTTGGTGTCATTTGTCAGAATGTTTGAATCTTACGCAATCTTGCTGATGTTCAATGTGATAAACTGAAAGAAAATGACGGCTTTCCTCGAAATGTTTCCTGTCATGCTCTCTCTTTGGACCCAAATGTTTACGCGAGACCGACGAAACGAGAGAGACAGCTAGGGAGAGAAGCACCGCAAGGAGGAGAAAGGAGCGCAGCATGACGGAGACCAGTGAAATCTGGACTGGCGAGGCTAGCATGTACGATCGGGCGCGTCCCACGCCGCCACCGGTCCTGCTCGAAATTCTCACACAGTTGATTGACACGCCACATCCCGCTCTGGTGGTAGACCTGGGAAGCGGCACTGGACTTTCAACCATGATCTGGAGCGCGCAGACACAGCATGTTATCGGGATTGAACCCAACGCCGACATGCGTACCCAGGCCATACAGAAGCTCAAGAATCATCTCCATGCGGCGCGTATCGAGTATCAAGAGGGCGTGGCCAATCGGACCAATCTGCCCGACGGGAGCGCCGATATCGTCACGTGTGCCCAATCGCTGCACTGGATGGAGCCGACCTCGACCCTGGCCGAGATTGCGCGTATCTTACGACCTGGTGGACTCTTCGCTGCGTATGACTATGACTGGCCACCAACCCTCAACTGGGAGCTGGAGCAGATGTACCAGGAGGTTGATGAACGCTTCAAGGCGCTTGAGCAGGAGCGCCAACTCGGCCAGCATCTCCAGAGATGGTCGAAGGGTGCGCATCTGGGTCGCATGCGCGACAGCGGTCACTTCCGCTTCACACGCGAGTTGTTTCTTCACCACACCGAGCAGGGAGACGCCGCACGCTTCATTGATATGATTCTGACCAACGCCTACGGCCACCAATTCAAGCAGAACACCATCACCGAACAAGAGATCGGTTTTGATCGCCTCAAACACGCCGCGCTTCAACATATCAGGTCCGAGCCAATCCCCTGGTACTTTAGCTACAGGGTTCGGATCGGGATAAAGTAAGGCAGTGACGTTGTGGTCAATCACAACATTCCGGTTGCCTAAGCGGCAGGAGGCGGATTCTGTCACTTAAGTGATCGATGTATTGGGAATGTTTCGCTCGCATTCGTTCTTCACTCCCAAACCGTCTCCCTGAGTAGGGACGACAAACTTGTTCTTCCGCGCATTTGGTGAAGAGCCCGAATTTCACACCAGTGCATAAGAAAGTTTACAGTGACAACTACTTTTCAAAAGGCCCAGATTTGAGTACAATCACTAATGAAGAATGACGAGACATCGAATGGGAGTTGAATAACAGACCCAGATAACAGCTCAATTGAGGAGTGCAAGATGGCAAAATATGATATGGCAATTATCGGCGGTGGTTCTGGTGGTCTTACGGCTGCTCGTGTAGCATCTGTCCTCGGTGCAAACGTCTTGTTGGTCGATAAGGAGCGGCTCGGGGGAGACTGCTTAAATTATGGCTGTGTGCCGAGTAAGAGCTTGATCCATGTGGCTCGTATAGTCCAGAAGGCCAGAGAATCTGCCAGCCTGGGTCTTATGTCCGCCAACCTCAGCGTGAACATGGCCAAAGTTTCTGAATATGTACAAGGCGTTATTGATCGCGTGGCCGAAGGCGAGAAGATTTATACCGAGGGGGTCACCGTTAAGTTCGGCCAGATAACTTTCAAATCAGCGACTGAGCTTGTCTTGAACGGGGAGATCTTTACCAGCCGCAATACGTTAATTGCAACCGGCTCGCGGCCTGTGATGCCCAGGCTGGAGGGTCTGGAAGAGGTAGGATATTTGACTAACGAGAGCGTGTTTGACTTGATGAACTTGCCATCTTCCATCGTCATTGTCGGTGGAGGTCCTGTTGGGGTAGAGTTGAGCCAGGCATTTGAACGCCTGGGTGCGAAGGTCACCATTATTCAGGAGCAAGAGCGCATCCTGCCCAGAGAAGACCCTGAGGTCTCGGAGTCGGTTGCCAGGGTGTTGATTTCTGAAGGCATCGACATCGTTACGAATGCTCGCTTCGTCAAAGCAGGACGCAGCGGCAACAAAAAAGTGGTGACGGCCACGCAGGGTGCTCAGCTCTTGAACTTTGAGGCCGACGAGATTGTACTGGCCGTAGGACGTCAGCCGAATATAGAGGGGCTGAACCTGGAAGCGGCCGGTATCAAATATGATAAAAACGGCATCAAGGTCGATGACTATCTCCAGACCTCGGCCTCCAATATTCTGGCCATTGGAGATGTGATAGGTGGTTACCTCTTCACGCATGTTGCTGTCTACCAGGCCGGGGTCGCGGTACGAAATGCATTGGTGCCGGTGGGCAAGAAGAAGGTTGATTATCGTGTCGTGCCATGGTGTACCTTTACCGATCCTGAGGCGGCACGTGTAGGCTTGACTCCCGAGGATGCAGAGAAACAGTACAAACAGGTGCGTATTGTGAAGTTTCCGTGGGCTGAAATCGATCGTGCTCAAGCTGAAAACGAGACAACCGGTTTTATCAAGCTGGTTCTGGCGGGTAAGAAGGACGAAATTGTCGGTGCGCACATGGTTGGTGCGCGTGCAGGAGAAATGTTGGGCGAGATGGCCCTGGCTATGCAACATAACCTGACCCTGAACGATATCCTCGGTACTATTCATGTCTATCCAACGATGAATACGGGTATTCAACAGGCTGTCTTTGAGGCGTACCTGGAAGGTGCTGCTGCCGCCAGCAATCGTAAGATCGTTCGTACCGTGCTCAGCCTGCGTGGGTAAGGAGTGCTACGACGATTTTTGCTGGCTCTGGGATGCAGGTTTGCCCTTCGCAGCTGCTTTCTCATCGTGTTTGTGCCGGGCGTTTGCGGCAAGAACTCGTGCGGATGAAAGGGCATAGGAAAAAAAGCTCGCCAGTAGTACGCAGACAACGATTGGAACAAAGAGCAGAAAGTAGGTTCCCGAGGTCATTTTTATACGCACCAGTGAAAGAAGGATTATCTGAAATACGGGGAGAAGTACCAGGACTGTTGTTGTTATTAAGATGAGCGATAGCGTATACTGCGCTCGCAGGTGTTGTTCTACTACACGTTTGCGCAGCCTTGCCTGTTCGCGTATGCTATTGTGAAGATTCTGGATGTTTTGGCGTTCAACAGAAATTTGTTGTCGCTCAATGGCCAGTTCTTGCTCCATTTCTTTCGCTTTGCGTTGTGCCTGGCGCATCAAATAGAGCGCCTCAGCAGTTCGTTCATCTTCTACCTGCCTGAAATGTAACTCTACCGTCCTCATTGCGTCATTCATCATGGTCGGCCTGCTTTCAGGGGAGAGCACAATAGTGCGCGCCGCTTCTTGCACCATTTTTTGTGCCTCTTCCTCTACGGTATTGTGAAAGTCGTGGTAGAGTTCCTGGTAGCGACGCTCCAGCTGGTAATGCGATTCCTTCAAGCGGTCTCGCTCTTCCATTATATTCTGTAGATGGTTCTCATATTGCTCGATTTCCGGCTGGTGACTGCTGTGTATAGCCTCTATTTCCTTCTCAAGCTCTGCCAGCTCCCAGCGTAACCGTTTGTTTTCTTCCCGTAGTTGTATTAACTGTCGCCAGGCAATTCTACCATTGGGCGCTTCATTATTTACCACTGGCAGAGTATCGGTCTGTTTCTGATGCAAGATGTTCTGCCGCCGTTCAGACAGTGAATCGCGACGGTTATGGGGACGGGGCGTTCGTTCAGAGGAACCTGTGGTCTGGGTAGTATCATCTGGTGGTAACATATTCTGCTCCCTTGCATTGTTCTATCCTGCAACCAATAACCAGGTACGTGTTAGACTGTATTTCCTGAAAATCAGGTGAAAATCTCCCTCTTGGTTATTATGCATAGAAGCGTGCAAAGATGCAAGTGTTTTGATGAAGAAGATTTTCCTAATTCGCCATTATGCTGGGAAGATCATCCTTCAAGTAGCGTCCCAGGAACTCTTGTATCACGGCAGTGTACTGTTCTGGATTATAGGTATAGGCTCCGCAGTGTATGGGATGATCCACGAAGTAGGTTTCCAATGGAATGCTGTTTGCCCGTGCCCTGGCCACGAGTCGAAGGGCATGTGTGAAGGGAATGAGTTCGTCGCCCAATGCATGGATCAACAAAATGGGGATATGGCGTGGCTGTTGTGCTGTCCTGGCACGTTTGGCTCGTCTTACCCAGCGTTTGAAGCTTTTTTCAGGACGCGCTACAAAGGTATGGCCGTAGCGCATGCGATAGACGACAACGCCTGTCGCTACAGTCATCCAGGAAACGGCGGGAATGAGCGTACGCAGTTGACGGAATTTTGCAGTGAGGTGATATTTGACGATACGGCGTAGAATCTCGTCTGAACGTGCGAAGGGGCTGTCTGCAATGATGGCGACAACCTCGCGGCGTGGAGGCGTAAGCAAGGCGATGGCTGCGCCCATGGAAAAGCCATGAATAATGATTTTGTTGGGTAGTGTCTCTGGCTGCCTGCTTGCAACGACTATCGCCGCTTCCAGGTCACGAACCTCGGCGTAACCACCGGTTGTCCTGACGCTATCACTGTCCCCGTGGCCACGAAAATCAAAGAGCAGGACATTATAGCCGAATTTGTATTCTACCGCGGCGCCAGACCGCAGTTGTGCTCGTGATCCTCGATAGCCATGACAGATGATGATAGTTGGAGCAGGACCCGGCTGTGCCCAGAATTCGCCACGTAGGAGCGTACCATCGCGGGACTGGAAGACGAGAGGGCGTTGAAAGGCATGTGGCGGTTCCGTTTCATTATAAGATACGTCCACGTTGAACTCTTCCAACTCCGGTATTACGTGTGGATGCGAGAATTGATTGACAAAGTGGTTGGCTAACATGATAAAGCCGCTCGTCGCGGTAAGTCCAAGTATACTCGTGCTGGTTGCTACACCAAATGTCCAGCGATGCTGTCCAAACATAGGGACTCCTTCTCTGCTTGCAAAACCATACCTCAGCTTTATTATATATTACGTACAAGCAAGTCAAAAGAGTCACAATGTTGAGATGCCTGCCCTGCAACTCTTTTCACCTGACAAAAATTACGTCGTGCTCACCGTATCAAAGGTAACCGTACTCAAAGTCCCCGTATTGTGAGATGTAACGGCCAGACCCTCTAAAATCGAACCACTCATGTTCAACGTCATACTCGACCCGGCCAGCAGCGTCCAGGTAGTGCCGTCGCTGGAAGTGTAAGTGCTGTATGTGTTGCCTGTTCGGGTGACCTTAAGGTAGGTCGGCACCGTACCTGCAATAATGACCTTTTGTCCTGCACTGGCCCCCTGGCTCGTCCGGTACTGCACAACGATGCCATGGCCTGGCGTTACCAGGACCGCGTAATAAGGCGAGCCGGGATCCGTGCTCTGGCGGAGCATGACACCGGCTTTAGCCCAGCCATCGGTATTGCTCTGCGAAAGAATATGTGCGCTCATGCTACCATCTGCTGCTAGGGTTTGCCACACGGAGTGGAATTGATCGGTAGTTCCCCAGATATCTGCGCCTCCACCCTGCACCGTCCAGGTTCCATTATTGAGAGATTGACTCCCGACAATAGCAGGGTTCCCTATACTCGTGCACTTCCAGCCAATAGGGCAAGGAGTAGTAGGTGACGGAGATGCAGGTGGTCTTGCAGGTGCCCCAATAGCCACCGAGCTATACGCAATTGTACTCAAGGTTCCATTCGTATCTGAACTAGTAGCTACTCCCTCTAGGACCGTATTTGGCAGATCTAAACTCACTGTGTCGCCTGGCACAAGCGTATAATTGGTGCCATCGTTCGAGGTCGCAGCCTGGAACTGGTCCCCAACACGCTGTATCTCAAGGTAGAGAGGAGGTGCCGCTGTACTCAACTGCACCTCTTTGGTCGTTCCGCCGCCAAAGGCCGAACGATATTGCGCAACTACTCCCCCGCCATTGGTGAGAAACACTGCGTAGTAAGGCGAAGTTGGGTCGCTGGTCTGGCGCGCCAGCAGCCCTGCTTGAGCTGAGCTACTCGTTGCCTGCTGCGATACAACCTGAGCACTGATCTGCGTATCACCACTGACATTTTGAGAGATGAAGCGAAACTGGTCAGCGGTGCCACCAATACCGGCACCACTAGCCTGGACATTCCAGGTAGTACCTGAAATGGTTTCCGTTCCTGCCGGTGCTGGATTACCGATGTCCTGGCAGGACCAACCACTGGGGCAATTGGGATCGGGGGGAGGTGTAGGAGATGGGGTTCCAGAAAGGCCGAAGGCATACACGTAGCCACCTTGATTCCCTGTAAAGATCTCGCCATTTGAGATACTTGGCGCTCGAGAACCTCTAGTACGGAGCCTGCTCCATCGATGACAAGGCCATTTGTGTATGCCAGAGCTCCGTAGATAGTAGCCGGTGTACCATGCTGCCAGTGGTAATTACCGGTGGCAGGATCTAGAGAACGTATCGATCCCAAGTAGCCCTGACCGTTGATACCCGTTTCCCCTCCCGCTAAGTAAAGCGCGCCGTTACCGAAGGCACCAGACGAGATACTACCTTGCCCACACTGCGGGCAATCACCACCGACTGCGATCTGCTGCTTCCATAGCGGGCCTGCATTGAGGTTGGCGCGATTGAAGGCATAGACATACCCATTTTTATTGATGGCCGCCACCATTGGATTACCTGACACATCATTGAAGAGTATCGGCGTGTTACCAAAGTCGGAATCTGGAACTGCATCAGCCTCGGGGAGCTTCCAGGAGGACTTGACGGTTAGCGTCGAGGCGTCCAGTGCGACGAATGCCTGGCTAAACGATTGAGAAGTATTAGCTTCTGTGCCTGTGGTCACGTAGATGGTGTTGGTCGTTGTGTCAAGGCTTGGGCTGGTCCAGATACCACCACCAACCTGTCCTGTCGGGACGACGTTGAAGATGTTCACAATCTGGTGAGTATTCAAGTCTACCCGCAGCAACTGGCCCTGAACTAGTGGACAATCGCCCAGACTTGCCACGCCAATATAGGCGTAACCATTGTAGATGAGAGGGCTGGACCAGTTATAATGTCCCGCAGTTGCGCTGTTGTCACCGGTGTAGACCTTCCACAAAATGCTGCCAGTCGCTGCATCGAGGGCGTACCAGTAGGCATCGCCACCGCCGACGTAGACTACGCCGTTCTGCACTGCCGCTTGTGCTTTGGTTGTACCTTTTTTTGTCCACGTCTTCATATGATTGTCTCCTTGGATGGAAGTGTTCTGTGATGAAAGCGACAAATAAGTACCTCATGAAAGAGCAGAAAAAATATATTTCAGTATGCTCTGATCTTGTTTCATAATGACTCCTGATAAACGCATTAGTCATAGCTATATAAAAGCTGCAGTTCTTCCTGTCGCCATTTTCCAGCATAGACTAACATCTCATATAAGGCACGTAAAATGACGGTAGGCTTTGCTCCTGTGGCCTTTCCGGCTCGTCGTGGCAAGTGGTGCACGCCTACTTCGGTATAGGTGTAACCAGCACGAGTAAATTTGTACAGTATCTCTGTATTGATCATTGCGCCCCGTGTCTCTAACCGGTGGGTGCGAAAGAACTCGGAACGGAAGAGCTTAAAAGCGCAGTCAATGTCCCGCGCACGGACGCCAAAGATGAATTGTACTAACTGTTTCCAGCCCCAGGCATTGAGCTTACGCATCCAGGTATCTTGACGATCGATGCGATACCCCAACACAGCGTCGTATTCTTCGATGAGGGGAAAGAAGTGGGCCAGGTCATTGATATCGAACTGCCCGTCTGAATCCATGAAGAAGGCCAACTCTTTGCGCACCGACTCAAAGCCGGTCACCAGGGCGGCACCATAACCCCGATTTACAGGGTGATTGATAAGACGCACGCGCGGATCATACGCAGAGAGACCTGCAACGATCTTCCCCGTGCGGTCCCTACTCCCGTCGTTGACCACGATTACCTCAAAATCGCGCATCCAGGTGGTAAGTGTCGATATAATAGTCACAATCGTGTTTGCAATCACAGCCTCCTCATTGTAGGCGGGCAGCACCACGGATAAGCTCTGGGGTGTGATAAAGAGATATGGATTTGATGGTGGTGGTATCAGGGTCTCATCCTTTTCACTTTTGATAAACACGCTGAAACGCATCCCTATATAAGAGATGGTCACCGTACCAGCGATGGCACTGATCTTGGCGACGTTTGTCCACAGGAAACCACTTATCGAAAACGCGGCTAACATGTTTGTCGCTAACCAGAGGAGCGCATCGTTACAGAGAATGCCGAGGCAGGTCACGAGGGCGAAACGGGCTACCTGGCCTCTTTTGATTTTGAAACGCTCCTCAAATGTCCAGAGCTTGTTCCAGCAGAAACTGTTCACTGCACCCACCAGATAGGCCAGCGTATTGTAAAAAACAAGGCGGTGAATGTGCTGCGTGGGAAATGCCAACACGAGTATATTGAATACCATCACATCGATAAATGTATTGAGACCTCCCACGAGGCTGAAACGTAAGAACTGAAAAAGCAGGTGTCTCCAAGAGCGCTTTGCGTGACTTGGAGAAGAGAGTTTCACTCCCATTTCAAATAGATCTCCTCTTCAACACCTATCTCTAACCAACGCTAATATGGCACATGCGGTGATCAGTGAGTATCCCATCTGGAACAGGGCGTATTGAACGTAATGGCTGCCCATTGCGGTGATAGAGGCTTAGACCAGAAGGTTCATGTACTACGAGTGTAAATTGTGCCAGAAATGTAGGGCTATCCAACTTGATATACCTGGATACACGATCAGCCGGCGTGTTTCTAAAGGCTATTATCCAGGTCACCGTTTCTGCTGGATTATTCAACGCTTTTCGCCATAAATCACCAGAGCCATCATAGATGACGGTTTTAAAGTTAAGCCCGGTTTCAGACTCATTAAAATCACCAACACTCACATCCTCTAGTATCTTTCCCCCCGCGAAATGCTGTGCAAGATAAGCATTTGCGGGATGAGTCGGCGTGCAGGACAAGCCATACAATCCATCCTGGAAGGAGATAATACCGCTTGAAGCAGTGAATAGCACTTGTGCGAGAATAGCCACTGCAAAAACAATTTGACCTATCATGCGAAGGCGCATAGAGAGCGTGCAATAGTTGCAAGAAATGTGCTGGCAGCCGCAAGAACAAGGTACCGCAATGCATCTTCCTGCGCCCATAAGAGGAAGTAATAGCACGCCATCGTCAATGTCCAGATACAAACTAGTTCCGAAAGTGGCGTTGATTGGAGGTATAGAATGTTCGGATTGAGGATAAATAGCAGCGTCCCCAGGAAGCTCATGCAACCATTCTTGGTAAGTCTTTGCGCACTCAAGTACAAAAAGATGGCTGAGGCAACATAGCCCAGCATTGAGACAAAGCTGCCCGCCAATCCAGAGTGCCATAGATAATTATTCCATATGAATGGAAGCATCAACACATGTGGCAAAGGTAACCAGACACCACCCAATTGAGCAATTCCTGGAGTAGCGCTGTCAAAAACACTTCGCGCAATCCGCATATGAGAATACGCGTCATGATACAGGAGTATCTGGTGCTGCTGAAAGTAGTACCAACATGCAATAATGCTGGTGATACAAGCAGTGAAAAAGGTTGTGACGAGCCAGAGATCACGAACTTTAGACTGTTTCGCTGTATGGCGTGCCTGCTTCTGAGCGAGAGAAACTGCAGGTACAAGCAGGGTTGAGATTGCTTTCAGGGAGTTTGTTACTGTGGGAATAACAGTTCTTTCGCTCACCTGGGCAAACGCCGTGGGCATGCGCATCGTCGGCCCTTCTACTAGAGTGGGTGCGGCCCGACGTGTAGTAACCACGGAAGGTGACTGTTTTCCCTTCAAGTGCAGTCCATGCACCGTCTTCTGCCAGTAATGTGGGTTCACAAGCAATTCGAAGAGGGCAATACCCCCTGCCAAGCTTATCAGAGCCCAGTAGAATGGAATACATAAAATCCAGGGTATGAGTCGATATTCTTTTCTCCTCATACAAGCGAGCAAATAGAGATAGACGTAAAAGAAGTTGCCAAAGATGAGGCAAAACGAGCTCATATAGAGTACAGGTCTTGGGAACAAGAGATGATAGGTATTGATCACCAGGGGACCAAAGGCGATGTAGATTGCCAGCATCGCCCACATCAAAGGGTTGATGAACAGTACGCCTGTTCCGCTGCCGATGAGCGTTTGCAACGAGAACAATTCATACAAACGCCCTTTCTGAAGATACTCAAATGGGCGACGCAGGTGAGAACGAATCAGAGCGCCCCGACTCCACTGGCGTTTGCCAGTGGCATTCAAGCGGCACGTGAGCAGGGATATCATGTTTTTGTGGTGCCATTGATGGGCGTCGATAGCCCGGCGGACCAGTGGGCAGGGACGATACAATTCTCGAACTACCAGAATGAGGCGCAGTGGTTCGATAGTTACTGGAAGACGTATGAGCCCTATGTGGAGGTGGCAGCGCACAATGGTGCAGACCAGCTGGCAATCGCCACTGAGATGGTGGTGCTGCAGCAGTTGGCCCCTGCTCCTTTGTGGAATACATTGATTGCACGTATCCACAGCGTTTTCCCTGGTACGCTCACCTACGATATGGACTGGTCGTCGCTTGGCCAGCCGCCGCCCAGCTGGATGAGCAATCCGCTGCTGGCGGTGATCGGCATTTCGGAGTATCTGCAGTTGGCCACTGATCAAACACGTGTTGATCCGAAGGAGATGCCCGGCCTCTGGAAGACAATTGTGAGGACCGCGCTCGATACGTTCTCTCTGGAGGTGGGGAAACCTCTTCTCATCTCAGAAATTGGCTATCGCAATACTGCCGATGCTCTGTATCATCCGTGGGCGAGGTATTCGACAGGCTCACCGCCTGATCCTGAGGAACAGGCAGCGGCATGTGACGCTGCGCTGATGAATGTGATCCCTGATAAGCATATCGTGGGTATCTTCTTCTGGGGCTGGGACGGTGTACAGGGCTTTAAGCTCTCAGGTCAATCTGCTGCCCTGGCGGTACTTAATAAATGGTATACCTCGCCGCAGTCATAGCACCTGTGCTGGTACAACTCCACTAACTGGTGAACGTGCTCAAGCGACCTGACGGGGGCGACCTCGTGGCCGTTTGGGCACAGTCGGATCAGGGACCGTTGCTTTGGGAGGTCGTCCTCGTCGTTTTGGTTCGACCCAAGGAGCAGGAGCCACCTTAAAACGGAGCAATTCAGAGACGCTCCAGATGTGATCGGCCAGCCCTGTGGCCATG
>WNGJ01007167.1_pt1 | contig 15983 bp, 18 predicted proteins | sample 5400611 | NCBI WGS metagenome assembly WNGJ01 (sample SAMN13153375, study PRJNA577476) | soil metagenome | isolation source: 40 cm soil or saprolite under Garry oak tree replicate 1 | place: USA:California | collected 2016-06-15 | reverse complement strand
GAGAACTATTGCTGTTCTCCGCTGCACCGCTAAGGCCTACAATTGTCTTTGTGGCGTTATGGAGCGGGTGGCCAGTTCTAGCGGTTCTTCGTCGCTATCCGCAGGGACTCGTTAACCATTCTCCTGAACAGCTCTAGCAAACGCAGAGCATCACCTGCTGGAACATAGTGTTGCCAGACAGATTTGACAACCAACACGAAGCAAGACAAAGGCTAAGCCTACCTAATACGTCAGAGAGACATCTGACGATAAGTTACCAGAATCTTTTCTACCAATTCTCGACATCGGGCCCTAAGGGTTCCCGGCAATGCTCCCGATTGTCATGGTCGTGCTGGACGGTGCTAGTGGTAGGGTTGGCGCCAATATGTCGCCTCTGGAAGCGGCTTCTACACCGAACCTAGATGCTTTGGCCGGGAGAGGTAGTATGGGACAAATGTACACCGTCGGCGAAGGTATTGCCCCTGAGAGTGATGCTGGCGTTTTCTCTCTACTAGGATATGATCCGCTTGAGACTCACCTGTCGCGGGGCGTAGTCGAAGCTCTCGGTGCTGGCGTCGAATTTGACGATGGTGACCTTGCACTGCGGGCGGGCTTTGCGACTGTCAAGGGCGACAAGCTTGTGGACAGGAGAGCTGGAAGGAACCTTTCGACACCGGAGGCTCAGAAGCTAGGCGCTGCTCTGAACAAGGAATTGCGTCTCAAATCAGCTGTCCGGTTTGTTTTCAAGCCGACTGTGGGTCACAGGGCGGTGGTGGTCTTCCGTGCTGACGGACATCGGTTTTCCTCGAACATATCCAACTTTGATCCGGCCTATGTCAGAAAGGGCAACATCAGTTTGGCTCAGCCAGGCGTGAAAGAGTATGACATTCCAAGGTGCGAGCCGCTGGACAAGTCTGATGAGGCCATTGTGAGTGCGGCACTAGTCAACGAATTCGGTTTCAAAGCGAGATCGATTCTAGATAATCATCCGGTAAACGAGACGAGGAAAAAGAAAGGTATGATCCCGGCGAATTTTGTGCTGATGCGGGACGCGGGAATCTCCAAGCCACACGTCCAGGCATTTCAGGCGAGATGGGGTGTGGACTCGTTGATGATCGCGGATCTCCCAGCTGAGCTTGGTATCGGACGATTGCTCGGGATGGATGTCAGGGAGCTAGAGCCCGGGACGGGACCCGATGATTATCGTAAGCGCGCAAAGCTTGTCCTTGATTTCATCGGCAGGTTTGGTTTTGTCTATGTTCACTTGAAGGGTCCTGATGAACCAGGCCATGATGGACTGTTCGATTTGAAGAGGAAGAGGATCGAGGAGATCGACAAGGGGTTCTTTTCTGTCTTGGTAAAATCGGCCCGATTGAGCGGTCTAGTCGTAGCAATTACGTGTGATCACTCGACGCCTGTCGAGGACAAGGGGCATAGCGACGATCCAGTGCCCGTGCTTGTGACAGGTGGCAAGACGAAGCCAGACGGGTCCCTCAGGTTCACGGAGAGAGGAGCTGTGAAAGGGTCATTGGGAACTTTGAAAAAGGGTAGAATGCTTCTAGAGCGTCTGACGCAGGCTGCCTCGTAAACCTGTTCGTTCAGATCGAGATTCCCAGAAATTGTCTGATTAGGATTCCCGCTATGTAGAGGGCAAGGGAGGCGGCTAGTATGATTCCTGCGATCTCCGCGAATTGTCTCTTGAATTTTCTCGCTGATATGACGGTATCGTAGTAGGTCATCATGGCGACCAAAGCTACTCCGACGATGAGTGATATTCCGAGCGCGGTGAGCATTGAGCTTGTGAGGAAGTACGGTAATGCGAGGAATATCGCTGTGAACATGTATGATACTCCCGTATAGATTGCGCTCCACTTGGCTGATCCCTCGAAGCCCTGTTTGGCCTGGGCGTACGCAGCCGATGCCATAGCTATCGACGCGGCCATTCCCGCGACAACGCCTGCTATGCCTGCGAGCTCTGTCCGGTTGTATATTCCTAGGGAGCCTGCGTGGATTCCGGAGATCTCGACAACCGCGTCTGCGAGGCCGAGGACGATGAAGCTCATGTACTTGACTCGCCCCTCATGGATCTCGCCCATCAAGTACGACTCCTGATGTTCCTCTTCTTCCATCATGGCTTCGAACCGAGCCTTATCGGCCGGCGGGATGCTCTTCACCATCTGCCGGTAGCGTTCGTGCAGGGCGTCTTCGTGTCTCTCTAGGAATTTCATGGTGAAGGTTAGGCCGAGTGTGACGCGGAGGAGGAGGGTGAAGTAGACCTTGAGCATGTTCACCTTAACAGCGATATCGGGCGTGTACGCCTTCCAGAATTCGTAGTGGGATTGCTCGCCGCGCGCGAGATCTTCTAGGGCTTTCTTGAACGACTGGTTCTTTTCATGCCGGCTGAGCATCTGGTATACGGCGCCGTCTGTATGTTCGTCCCGTGCGGACTTGGCGGCAAGCTTGACCAGGTCGGGGCTCAGGGTCTCCTGCAAGGAATAAGCGCCTCCCATCTGCGTTACACTGGTATTTAGTTAGCCCTGCGAGAGGAACGGGGGCCACGAAGGGCAGCGCGGGAGAAAATCGACCACCCCGGGGTCACATAATAGTTCGCGAAAAAGAATAGTTACAGCAAAAGAAAAATTGCAAGAAAAATAGTTACAAAAAGAGACGGTCGCGGGAAACGATTAGCTCGGAACTCGTTTGTGCCTTGAATGTCCTCACACTCCTCACGATCAATTATGACATAAGTTATAACATGGGGGCCAATCGTCCGGTATCTCGTGCCCAGGATTGATTGACTATGCACAGCTTCTGCTCTTAGGCGCCATAGCCGGCTTCACAATCTTCTTCGGTCTCCCCTTGGCAATTCTTCAAAATGTTAGTCCACGCAAGAAAGGCTTCCTCAACGCCCTATCGATCGGCATCTTGTTGTTTCTCGTGATCGACGTGTTCAGCCACGCATGGAATACTGCAACGTGCGTTGCATCGAGCGCTTTTACAGGAAACGCTGCGGCATGCGTAGCCTCAAGCGCAGTGGCGGTAAGCTGGTCGGTTGCTGACGCCGCAACGGATCTTATCGCTGTCTTCGGGGGACTTGCACTAGGTCTCTTAGGACTGGTGGCTTACGAGGCGAAGTACATGGCAAAAGCTCCGCCGATTGTCAAGGCGCGCGTGGAGAATGGCACCGGAACATCTCAGCTAAGTGCGACCGAACAAGCTCAACAGATCCGGATTCTTCAGGAACATAATCCTTACAGGCTTGCAATGATGATCGCGATCGGCATTGGAGCTCATAACTTTAGCGAGGGTCTCGCAGTCGGCCAGTCCTACGCCTCAGGATCCGTTGGGCTGGCTTTACTCCTCATAGTTGGTTTTGGCGCCCACAATACTACCGAAGGATTCGGGATAGCGGGCCCACTGGCTGGTCTCATCAAGAGACCTACAGCTCGTTTTCTAGCCGTTGCAGGACTTGTGGGGGGAGGTCCTACGTTTGTAGGGACCGTGGTAGGAAGTTTGTGGACTTCTGTGTTCACTTACGAGCTTTTCCTGAGCCTTGCAGGAGGAGCCATCCTCTACGTTTCCATGCTCATGTACAACTCTGGGAGAAAACAGACAACAAATCAGATACTCATGATAGGCATCTTCGTCGGGTTATGCGCAGGATTTCTCACCGATCTAATAGTAACGCTAGGCGGAGCATAAGGAAAGAAAGTGGTTAGAGGCGTTGGCTCCGACACAAGAAGGATCAGAAACAGCATTCCTCTCTCCTGCTACGAATCCTAATATGATTAGAAAAAGGGACCGCGTTAGGTCCCGAGTGAAAATCGACTATCTTATCGGAGAAGGCTTGGGCTGCGGGAGCTGCGGATGAGTAGAGCCATGTTTACCACTAGCAAGGCTTCGATGGCTTTGTCCAAGTAGGCTACGGTGTCGAGACCAACGCCTGTTGCAAAGGCAGTAGTCGCCCATAGAACGAAGAGGAAGATCGCGTAGCCGAACACGGCCGGTTGGGCAAATCTTGGCTCAAAGTTTGCTGCTATGACTGCCGCTGTGAAGATGTAGATAGTTCCCATGGCGTACCAGAGGTTCTCGTAGAAGCCCGCGTTGAAGTTGCCGTAATAGATATCGGTTAGTCCTGTGACGAAGAGTAGACCTACTGCACTCCAGCGAAGCACTGCAGACCTTTTCATCGTTTGCATCTTGTCGTGCTCCTAACCCAAGACTACGAGGTAACCTGTCATGGTTGGCGGGTGAAATGAGCAGTAGTAGCGGAAGACTCCTGACCAACTCGCAGTGAACGTGATGGTAGCGGTTTGGTTTACATGAACTACCACGACAGTGATGCCTTTCAGGGTACTAGCCACCGGGAAGTTCTCGGTCTGCCCGGCGTGGACGACCGCGTCAAACGTGTAGGGCGGGTCCATCACGAAGTTGTGGTCCTCAGTCGTGTCCTCTATGTTGCGATAGTAGATTACGACTTTGTCGCCTTTGTTGACGGTGATGCGGTCAGGGGAGAAAGTGTCGTGTGGTATACCCCAGACATCTTGGTCAAAGGGCAGGGAGTTATTGAAGAGATAGAACGATCTAGTGGTAGGGGCCGCATACCGAACAGCATATCCAACGCTTGTGCCTACCGCAGCACCAGCCACGATAGCGACTATGCCTACGACGAGCAGTAGCTTTCCGACAGACCATTGTTTTGTCGTCGATTGTGCCATGGTAGATGGCTCCAGTTTCTCGATTCTAAGAGCTTTGTGCAGATTTTCTTTTCTTGCATAGTGGCTTGACATGGTGAAGTTGGCAGATATAGGAACCGTTCACATTGAGTACAGATCTAGCGAATTGTATTACACTCATCAGAGGAAAAAAAACGGTGTATTGGCACTAGTGACGAGAGTCTCGGTGATCTTAGCATGTGCGATTAGTCTTCACTGATGGGGACGCTGATTATCCTTGAGGGGGCTCCGTCTCCATTTCGGAGTTTGATCGGCAAGCATAGCATTAGGACTCTCTTTCCTACAAACTGTTTGGTCGCTGAATTGAGGGATTCTATGATGAAGATGCCTTCGCCGAGAAGGGTCTTGTGTGCAATAGGAGTTGGTGCCTGGAACTTCTCTACGCTGAGAAAGTCGATTCCTACTGCCCGAACCTTTTTTGAGACTAGGTAGCTGGCTGCATCCCCCGTCAGGTAAGTGTAGTTCGAGTTCATCGAATCGTTCCCCCAATGTTCGCTGCACCCAGTATAGACGACTACGATGTCGTCCTCTGCAACTTTTGCCTCGAGAGTCCGGCGAAGGTCTTGCCCTGTAATTCCGCTGCCGATTGGTTTGCTGGACATATCGGCCACGTATGCTTCTCCGATTAGTTTGTTCGGGGAAATCTGGTCTACCCCTATCCCGTCTGGAATGAAATGTCGGGGAGCATCAATATGCGTGCCAGTGTGTGAGCCGAGAGTCAGTTTGGTCAGGTTGACTCCACTCTTCTCTAGCGTAGCGTAGCTGACGAAGCTTGGGGCTGGATCTCCAGAATAGATCGGCATACCATTGTGAAGCTCGTGCGTCAGGTCAACTGCCTTTTCAAAGATGTACCGCATACCAAGCCGTCACTCTGGAACCCCTAATATGTGGAGGGTAGCTGCCGCCGTTTGAAATCCCTCAAGTCTTATCGCCTCAATGGGAATGACCCCAGTACAGTCACTTTGATGCATGGGCTTGGTCCGAAATGGACCAAGTTTCCGGCTAATCATTCGCGTGAAGAGCCATACGTAGAATAGATTGGTAGATTAGAAAAAAAAGAGAAGTTTGAGAAAAGCTTAGACTTTGTTGAGGAGGGCCTTTACGACGTCTTCTGGGCCCTTGTAGTTACTCTCAGGGAGAGACTTAGCGACGAAGTCCTTGTCGATCGACGGGACGTCCGACATGTTGTTGCATGCTGCCATGACTTGTGTCTTGTTCGCGGGGTACTTGATGTGGTGCTTGATGTGTTCCAGTTCTGTTTTCAGATTACTCATGGGCTCACAGTCCTACGAGCCCGATAAGAACCTTCGGCGAGACGATCCTTTCGTGAATTCTCCAGGTTGATGTGATAGGTGCGACCGTTGGGAAGCTTGTAGACTCTAGAGTGCTAGTTGATAGCGTCACGCTGCCGATAGTCCGGCTTAGAAAGATGAATGCGCAATCCAAGACTTTCGATTTTGTCAAACTGGTCGAGCTGAGCCCGAAGCCCCGGGACAAAGGGGTCATCGAGATCCGGGGACCATACTACAGTTCGGTCAGTTATGGGTACCTGAAAGATCTTCTTGATGATTGGAGTGAGTATGTTGATGGTTACAAGTTCGCAGGAGGCTCGATGAGACTGTTGCCTAGGGAGACCACTAGGAAAATCATCAGCCTATGCCATGACAACGGCGTCTACGTCTCTACTGGCGGTTTCGTGGAGCGGGTAGTCGTTGAAGGCTCGGATATAGTGGACAAGTATCTCGAAGAATGCAAGGCGTTGGAGTTTGACATGGTCGAAGTCTCGAGCGGGTTCGCACCTATGAAACTGGAGGACAAGGTTGCTATTGTGCGCCGGGTTCAGAAACTAGGCATGAAGGCCAAACCCGAGGTTTCCATGATGATTGGAGCGGGAGGCGGGACCCACGTCATAGGTTACAAGACTAAGATGAGGACTTTCCAAGATGTGGCAAAGGAGACGCAGGCTCACCTTGACGTGGGCGCGAAGATCCTAATGCTCGAATCCGAGGGGATTACAGAGGATCTTCCCGCATCGAAGTGGAGGAAAGATGTGGTGAAGAAGCTCGTGGACATGTTCGGTTACGAGACATGGATGTTCGAGGCATCCGATCCGCCGGTTTTCAAGTGGTACCTGAAATCTTTCGGGAAGGATGTGAACCTGTTCATCGACCACTCCCAGATTGTGGAGTTCACGGCCTGGAAGCTGGGTCTCTGGGGAGACAGGGACATCTGGGAGGGAAAGAAGGTCAGCTACGTTCCAAGGTAGGTCTGCAAGCGTGTCTATGACAATGCTTTCGTGAAGGGCGGGGGCCGGGGAAAATCGACGACCCCCCGGGGGTCGAGAAAAGCATGCTTATTTTTTGAAAGGAGTGTCTAGGAAAAGGTCCCTGCGATAAGTGGTGGGAATTACTCCACGACTAGCGCAGAGAATAGTCTTGACAAGTCGCTCACTTTTTCCAGGGTCCAAAGCATGTCCAGGGCTCGCTTTGCCTGACTCTTGCTGAAATGTCTCTTCGTCAGGATCCTGAACTTTTTCTCCACGTCCTCATTGCTCATAGGATTCTTTGGATGCCCCTTGTGATAGTTCACCTGTTTGGAAATGACCTTTCCAGAGGTGAGTTTCACTGTGACTCTGTTCGCTACGGCTTCAGGATACATGGCTGTGAGATCCTTGTCCTCAACAACCGTTACTTTCTTCAGAAAACTCAGGTTCTTGGGGTCCATGAACTTCTTGGGCGAGTATGATGAATTGTCAATCTTGCCTTCTAGGAAGGCCATAGCGACAATGTATGGCAAGCTGTGGTCCGCCGTCTCTTTTGTCGCTGGGATCCACTTCTCAGGATCCCTGCCCAAGATTGTATAGCCAGCTTCATGAGAAGCAATTTCTACCGATGCGATCTCGTTAAGATCTCCAATCTCCTTCCTCGCTTCTAGCGCAGCCCAGATCGCTGTTTGTGAGTGAATCTCTGCGGGGAAATATTTCAGATAAGTCTCACCGATCTTGAAACTGCCCTTTCTTCCGCCGAATTCCTCCGTGTCGATCTGGAAGGGTCCGGATACTTGTTTGAAGAAGCCCATCTCGCCCTCGAAGATCGGCGAAGGACCAGTCATGCCCTCTCTTGCTAAGAGGGCCGAGAAGACGCTGTTTCGGCCAGCGTTCGCGAACGAGCAACCCTTCCACATCGAGAGTTCCCCTGCCCTCACCTGGCGCATTGTTATGTGAGAGTTCAAGGCCAGGTTCACAGCCTGAGTCATCTTTTCAGAATTGAGACCCATGAGCCGTCCTGATGCGAGGGCTGTAGAGACGAGGCCATAGCAGACGTGGTCCCATCCTCTGTGGCGAATGTCCGCTGCGTCACAGAGTCTGCACTGAATCTCGAAGGCTAGAGCGACTGATAGCAGGAGGTCTTTTCCATTCGCACTTTCCGAGTCGGCAACAGAGAGGCAGGCGCCGAGGTTGTCGCTGGGATGCGCGGGCTCTTTGGATAGGTAGGTATCGTTGTAGTCGAAATACCGAACCATTATGCCGTTGACAAATGCAGCCATATCTGGCGTGCTCGCCTTTTCGGTGCCGAGAAGAGTGGAACCATAGTTGACCTTAGCCCTTTCAGCGATCTTTCTCGAGAACTTGACAGGTTCAGCACTGAATGCCCCGATCCCACACCCGAGAGCATCAATAATCCGCTTCTTTGACTCGTAAACAATATTCTTTGGAATATCGTTGTACTTCAAAGAGTAAGCGTAATGACTGAGCTCTCCTGCTAAGGTCATCTCCCTGGCGCCTCGAAGTTGTCCGACTTTGATCCTTTGGTTATACGTTTCTTCGCTGTGTACCTAACTCTCAACAAGTGAATGCTTGAAAACCCCTCAGTCAAACCCGGTACACCGTTGTTCCTGGGCGGAAGGCGACACGCTGCTCCGCGCACCACGACGAAGAGCGGGGCGTTCCCGAGCACAACGGTCGCAAGCTCTGGGAGGTGCTAATGCTCGAAGGCTTCTAGGCAGGTCTTTCGTGGACCATCATCCTTGGCGGAGCCCGAAGCGTTTCGCAAGGCCTTCAAGAACTTCGATCCTGAGCTGATCGCGCGTTTTCGCAAAGCGGATGTGGCGCGACTCCTTGCTGACCCCGGCATCGTTCGATCTAAAGCCAAGATCGAGGCCACAATTGGCGGCGCTCGTGCTTATCTTCTGATACGGACTTCGGGAAATGATTTCTCGCCCTTCATCTGGGACCTCGTCGGCGGAAAGCCGATTCAGAATACAAGTCAGATACCTGCTAAGACTCCACTCTCTGAGGAGCTATCCAAAGTGTTGAAGAAGTGAGCGTTCAAATTCGTAGGCCGTGTAATCGTCTATGCGTGGATGCCAAGCGACCGGCATTGTCAATGATCACTCTGCAGACTGCTTCCGTCGTGGCATAATCCGAAAAATGGGCCGACAATAATGCTGATTCGGGATATCGAAGGTCCCGAGTGTTGGCGCTCACTCTTAATAGCGTGAAAGCGGCCCTTCTGGCTTGCGGAAGAGAGCGTTGGCTATGAGTACCTTAGGAAAGCAGACTCCGAGACACGAATCAGGTTTACGATTCCAGAGAATATTGGTAGCTGTTGATGGCTCTGAAGGCTCAACCAGAGCCTCGGAGGTCGCCGTGGATTTAGCGGAGAAATACAATGCTCAATTATTCGTACTGAACGTATTTCGAGGCTACCCCGAGTACCTCACCGCATTTCCTTCCATTCCAGCTCCGTCTGGGAAGGCTTTCGAGGACTACGAAGCGTACGCAAGAAAGGCCGCAGTGGAGGTGGTGGGACGAGCTGTCTCAATTGCTGAGAAAAAAGGTGTGAAAGCTAAGCCCAAAACCAGCGAGACAATCGGTTCGGTCGTTCAAACAATAACCGACTACGCGATCACGGAGAAGATTGACCTAATCGTCATGGGGACAAGGGGAATGGGGGGTTTCAAGAAAATGCTCCTGGGAAGCGTCTCAAGCGGTGTTGTCACGCACGCTTACTGTACAGTCCTCGTTGTGAGGTGAGGCCTCGCGCTTGCCGCCAACAACCGAAATCTCAACTCCACTGCCGGTATACATTGTAGGGCTTGACGTTCAAGACATTGAATCGTCTTTAGCGAAGTCAAAATTCCAGAAGTCTATCGAGTCTCTCAGCCGCGTCTACCATGATATCGACGAAGCCCGAGCCACAGTGAAGACATTCTCCAATCAAAAAGAGAGGAAGCATTTCGAGGTTCACGTACTGATAAGAATGCCCAAGCAACAGGTCGAGTTCATAGAAGAAGGCTGGTTCATTGAAGAGGTCTTCGAAAACATAGGGTCGAAAATCAAGAGGCTCATGACCAAACCCCGAGATAGCCCGTCCCGACGCCGCTTCCCGGCAAGATCCGTAACGGCGGCCGCCAGGTTCTAGACAATCAAACGAACGACTAAGAACCCTACCGAAACTCTATCTTCCTATCTCTACTCACTCGGATTCCTTCCAATGCCATCGGTTCCAAGCACTCTCCGAGTCAATCGAACCCGGAACGATCAAGACTCAATGAGACCACTGAATCTAAGGGAATTCTATCCTTCTCGATCTACCAACGCCCGCAAGGGCGACTTTGGTCGGGTCGTCGTTTGCGGAGGCAGCGACCGGTACGCGGGCTGTCTAGCCTTCAATTCACTAGCTGCCTTGCGAGCAGGAGCGGATCTAGCAATAGTTGTAGCCCCCAGACGAGCTGCAGATATCGTCGCCGGTTATTCGCCCGATCTCATAACAGTGCCCTGCAATTCACCCTTCCCGGACCCGAATACTGCGATTGAGTTGCTCGAAAACGCCGATTCACTAGTCCTCGGCTGCGGCGTCACTAGAAACCCGGAGTCGCACCGGGCACTCGTGGATATTATCCAAAGGTGCAAGACACCGATGGTTCTCGACGCTGAAGCTCTTCATGCCTTGGCCGCTAACCCGGAGTCTATCAAAGGGAAAAAGGCACTTTTGACACCGAACGCAGGAGAATACCAAGTTCTCTCCGGAAAACCCTGGCCTACAACTCTTGACGCCAAGAGAGTTGCGGTCGAAACGTTAGCGAGGCAATACAACGCAACGGTCATCGTAAAAGGAGCTCCAGACTTGATTTCCGATGGAGAACAGACTTTCGAGGATCTTCAAGGGTCTCCCTACCTAACGAAAGGAGGGTACGGTGACCTCCTCGCGGGAGCTGCAGGTGCACATCTCGCCAGGCGTAGGACACCCTTTGATGCAGCACGAGTAGCGGCCTTCGTCGTTGGACGCGCGGGAGAACTCGCCTCAGGCAAATTTGGCGAGAGCACCTTGGCCTCCGATGTCCTGCTGTTCTTTTCCTCGGTAATCCGTTCTGATTGAAGGAAGTCCCTACAATTTCAACATCAGACAAATATTGACTTGCTATTCTCGCCCAGGTCCATCGCTGTTATCAGCGCATCGAGTGGTAGAGGTTAAGAACATGCGCCCTCGTGCGGACTTGAAAACTGGTCATTACTTTGAACGTGACTGACTCTCATTCGTTCTCGTCAACAAGTACAGTGTCTCAATGGCAGGAGTGTCACCAAAATTGAGCCAGCCAACACAAGGTTCCACCAATCCGGTGCTCCGTGTCCGACTCGTTTTCTTCTTGGTGCTTGTTGCTTTTTTCATGGATATAATCGACGCCTCGATAGTAACGGTTGCTCTTCCTTCCATTCGGACCGAGTTCGCAGCTTCGATCCCAGACAGCCAGTGGATCTATGGGGCCTATGCGATTACCCTCGCGGGTTTCCTGTTGTTAATGGGAAGAGCGGGAGACACTTACGGCCAGCCGCGGGAGCCGTCGCTGGGGGGGCCTTGACGACGTTCTTGGGTTGGAGGTGGGTGATGTTCATCAATGTGCCGATCGGGATCGTTGCGGCGCTTCTCTGCCAGAGATACTTACCGGGAGGTGGCGGCTGGCTGAAAAACCAGCATCTGGATATTCCGGGAGCACTTACCAGCACCACCGGGATCATTCTGCTTGTCTTCGGGCTGACCAATGCCGCAGGCGTTGGCTTCGCGTCGGAGTGGACCTTCATTCCTCTCGCGGCATCGGTCCTGGTTCTGGGACTCTTTCTGTTCATTGAATCCCGGTCGAAGGCTCCCTTAGTGCCTCTAGCCTTCGTCCGGAGAGGATCGGTTCTCACGGCCAATGCTTTAGCTCTAGTGTTGACCTCGATTGTCGGTGGGATCGGGTTCATCGTTCCAGTATATTTCCAGAACGTCCTGGGTTACTCGGCGTTTTTCTCGGGTCTGCTGACTTTGCCCCCGGCGCTCATCTTCTTCGTAGTGGGGGGTTGGGGAGCCTCTCGTCTGGTGAATAGGTTCGGCGCCAAGCGCACCCTCCTGCTCTCAAGCGGGCTAATCTCAATCGGGACTATCCTTCTAACCTCCATGTCGCCCAACGGTAGCGCTTTTGTGCTGATGCCTGGTCTTCTTGTCTGGGCGCTTGGGGCAAGCATAGGGTTTCCCGCGGTTAACATGGCCGCTGTCGCCGGAACGCGGCCGGGTGAGGAGGGCTTGGCCTCGGGCCTGGTCAGCACCTCGTTGAAAGATGTGAAGCCATCGTGGGCGTCGGGTAACTGGAAGCCCAGCGAACCAGTTCCTCAAGGTTCTGTCAACTCTTCGGTTGTTTTGTTGACTTGCTTTCATCGACTCCGGGGATTACCGTCGTCGTCGGGTTCCCCTTCACTGCTTCAACCGAGAGCCCTTGCGCCTCAGAGACGAATAGTCTCTTCTTGGCAGTGAACGGTCGAACCTCAACCGCCCCCTCACGCCCAGAGCGTGGTAGCTTGGCCGATTGCCAGGCAGGGATTTTACGGTGGCCAGCCAACCAGTTATCCCAGCTCAGACCTGTCACCTAGTCCGAGTCACTCCCCTCATCCCATGGTGACTGGTTCATACGACGACCGCCTAACATGTAGGGAGTTGTTCCTTGAACATAACTTTTAGAGACAACCGAAGCTACCAACAAACAGCAACTGAAGAATTGACAGTGCCCTCCTCAGTAAGCTCGAGTCTATGACAAGCCTAAGAAAGGGATCTTTCCATCTAGCTAGGGACAGCTAGTGTCCCTCAATATCGGGAGAATAATTGGGATTCCCGTCAGAATCCACTACACCCTCTGGCTCGTCCTCCTTCTGATCGCGTGGTCTCTTGCCGAAGGCTATATGCCGCAACACTACCCCGGCCTAGGCGTTACCACTTATTGGGCAATCGGAATAGTTTCCGCAATCATCCTTTTCGTCTCCGTCTTTCTCCACGAACTCTCCCACTCGTATATTGCCAAGAAGAACGGATTGCCCATCGCTAGGATCACGTTGTTCTTCTTCGGAGGAGTCTCAGAAATGAGCGAGGAGCCGAAGAATGCTGCGCTAGAAGTTCGCATGGCAGCCGCAGGACCCCTCACAAGCTTTCTGATCGCAATCGTCCTAGGCAGCTTCTGGTATCTTACAGTACTAGTAAGCGGACCAGTACCGATTATTGCAACCCTCTACTATGCAGCCCTCCTCAACGGAGTTCTCGGCGCATTCAACCTAATCCCCGCCTTCCCCTTGGATGGAGGTAGAGTCCTGCGCGGAAGCCTCTGGAGACGATCGAAGAATCTACTGGGCGCCACCGCGAATGCGACGCGAGTTAGCGAAGCTATTTCCTTGTTGATGATGGCAATCGGGTTGTTCTTCGTTGTCTTCGGCGATTTCATCAACGGATTATGGATAATCTTCCTAGGCTGGTTCATACGCTCCGGAGCGGAAACAAGTCTGAGACAAACCAGATTGACGGAGTCTCTTGCCGGTGTCAGGGTTGGAGACATCATGACCAGAGAACTGCTCTCCGTCTCTCCTGACGCATCTGTCCAACAGCTCGTCTCCGACTATTTCCTTGTCCATCCTCACGGAGGCTACCCGGTCATCTCAAACGGGAAACTGCTCGGAGTTGTAACGATGTCGTCTGTCCGGTCGATTCCTCGCGAGAAGAGAGAGGTCGAGAGGGTTAGCGAGGCAATGGTCCCCTACGAAAGGACGATTACTGTGAGTCCGACAACCTTGGCTATCGACGCTTTGCAACTTATGGCCAAGAACAGCGTAGGCAGGCTGGTTGTTATGGATGGAGACAGGATTGCGGGAATGGTGACTCGCGGAGATCTGATGAAGACTATGAAAGCAAGGCAAGACCTAGGACTATGGGATTCCACCCACGTGTGACCGAGTAATCGTCATCGACTGATAGAGTTTCGATTACTTGACGCGTGCGATCGGGCGGAGTTTCTCTTCCCGAACCCTTTCCGCGCCCGGAATGTCCTCTCTATCCCATTTTTTCACCCATTCAGCGAGGTCGCCTAGGAGAGCACGTAGTTCCATCCCCTTCTTGGTGAGGGAGTATTCCACTCTAGGCGGAGTCTCAGGGTAGACTTTGCGCTCGATGATCTTTCTCTGGTCAAGCTCATTCAGCCTCTCAGCGAGGCTCGTGGCGCTAATCCCCTGTATTCTCCTCTTGAGCTCGTTGAATCTTGCCGGCTCCTTGAGCCCTAGAGCGTGGATCACCGGAAGGGTCCAGACCTTAGTCAGATCGTTCCAGGCAGAATGTAGCAACTTACATTCCTCGGTCTGCTCTTTCGTGATGTCCTGGTTAACCTGGGTTGACTTACTCAACTAACTAATACCCACTTAGTTTCCCCGGACTACCAAGTATATAAGCGTGACTGACCAGTAGGTAGTTCAGACATGATGCGACAGGTTCTGTCAAGTCTTCGATTTGATCTGGGGCTTGACTCATCGGCATCGACTTTCAGGATTACCTTCAGTCAGGGGTTCCTGTACCATTGCTTCACATGCAGACGCGACGGCCGCGAACCTCACGGCTCTCGCCTGGCATTTACCGGGCCAGCTAGACCGTTTGCAGGTCAGGGTTTTACGCTTGGTCATGGCAACCTTCTGCCCAGCATCGGCCCAGTCGGCTCTTTCGAGCCAGAGCCCACATCTCGCCGTTGGACTGGGCTTCATCGACTGATGACTACCAACAAAGATACGCTGGACAACTATTTCACGAATAGGTGAATGAAAATGATCAGCAACAAACAATCTAACGGAGATATGCGACATAAAGACGGTGTCAGAGGTTTCACCGAGAGAGAATTCCGATACCTGATGGAGAGAAGCTTGGCAAGAATCGCGTTCGTCTGTGAGGACTCCCAACCCCACATCGTTCCCGTAATTTACGAGTTCGACGGACGCTACCTATACTTGAGTGGCTGGAACCTGAAATACAGCCCAAGATTCCAAGATCTAGACGCGGAAAAGATCACCCTCCTTGTCGACGATTTAGAATCAGCCAACCGGCTAATCCCTCGTGGCCTCGAGGTCACCGGGCTTGTCGAGACCAAAGAGAAAGACGAGAAGCTATACCTCAGAATCACTCCAGTGGGAAAGACGAGTTGGGGGCTCTAAACATGACAGCGACAATCCTATCTGCGCTTGAGAACCAGATTACCGAAGCAGTTGAGCGTTTAACCGAGAGCGTTGTCAGCATAGACAGTGTCCGAGTTACCCGAGACTTCCGCTACGGCCTCGTGCCAATCGAAGGAAAGGGCTCCGGACTAATAATCGACCGCAACGGATACGTCATTACCAACAATCATGTAATCGATGGAGCGACAAGAGTCCAGGTTCACCTGAAAGACGGTAGGACCTTCCTCGGCGAAGTCGTAGGCTCAGATGCTTCCACGGACATCGCCGTGATCAAAGTAGACGCCGCCAATCTTCCTGCCGCCAGCCTAGGCGACTCGGAGAAACTGAAGGTTGGACAAATAGCTCTCGCCATCGGCAACACGCTTGGGCTCCAAGGAGGACCAACAGTCTCCATGGGAGTAGTAAGCGCCCTCGGACGGCCTCTGCCCGGCACAGATTTCATCTTCGAAGGGCTCATCCAGACAGACACTGCTATCAATCCCGGAAACAGCGGCGGACCCCTCGCTGACATAGGTGGAAACATGATTGGAATGAACACAGCGATGATTCCATTCGCCCAAGGAGTAGGCTTCGCCATACCCGTCAACACGATAAAATGGGTGGTCCAGCAAATCCTCGAAAAAGGAAGAGTCGTACGCCCATGGCTTGGAATATCAGGAGCCAACATGAACCAGGCGATCGCGCGAAGATACGACCTCCCAGCCGACTCGGGAGTCTTGGTGGTCGAAGTGGACACGCGAGGACCAGCTTACGATGCA
>WNGJ01009855.1_pt1 | contig 15984 bp, 8 predicted proteins | sample 5400611 | NCBI WGS metagenome assembly WNGJ01 (sample SAMN13153375, study PRJNA577476) | soil metagenome | isolation source: 40 cm soil or saprolite under Garry oak tree replicate 1 | place: USA:California | collected 2016-06-15 | reverse complement strand
TGCGAGCCGCCGGGCCGGCAGGTCAGATGGGTGGTGAACATCGGCAGCTCACCGCCGGGTGCGCTGATGCGCGCGTGCAGCGCGACCCTGCCTTCCCCGGAGCCGCTGGTGGGCAGGCGCACCTCCGTGTGGGCGGCGATGGGCCACCGGCTGAGGATCGCGTTGCCGATGACCATTTCGGCGCCGTCCCCGGCGCCGTCACCGTTGACCCGTTCGGCCGCCGCCCAGCACCAGCTCATGCCGAGCCGCCCGGCGAGCTGTGCGGCCAGGTTCTGCTCGCCGGCACCCCACACCTCCTGCAGCCCGCAGGCCGGGGCCGGCCTTGGCCAGCGTCGTGGCGATCGCCTCGCGGCGCAGCCGCCACGGTCCATAGCGCCACCACAGGTTCCAGGTGAGGATTCACACTGCCCGTGCCGGCCTCCTCCCGCCCGTGCCCCGGGGGGGCGACCCCCGCGATCCCCCCGCACCAGTGGTGGCCGCAGCTGCGGCAGCCGTTATGGATCATGATCCCGAACGGCTCACGCGTGGTGACACGGGACCGCCGTGCGGCCCGCGGCCTACCGTGCCTGCCCGTTCAGCGTCACGAGCAGGTGGTTCAGCCGGCCGACGAAATCGGCCGGATCCTCGATCAGCGCGCCCAGGGTGAGCACCGCCTGGTGGTAGAGGACGTGTGCCCAGTCGGCGAGACGCTCGTCGTCCTGCTCGTGGTTGAGCGGTTCCACCAGCGGGTGCCGCGGGTTGATCTCGAGCACTGGCTGGCGCGGCAGCCCCGAGCCTCTCATCCGGTGCGCCAGGTTGACGTCGGCATCGGGCTCGTTGGCCACGATGCAGGCGGGCGAGGTCGTGAGGCGGCTTGTCAGCCGCACGGCCCAGACCTTGTCGCCGAGCGCTGCCTTCAGGCGGCCGGGCAGATCGGCGAACTCGGTTTCTGCCTTGCCCGCCTCCTGTTTCTCTGTCTCGTCCTCCAGCGGGCCGAGATCGGCGCTGCCTTGCGCGACCGACCGGCAGACGACCACTGCCCCCGTGCCGAGTATGACAAGCCAGCCCGTGGATCGGAACGCGCCGCGGGGCCAGACTCCCGTACCGTATCCGCGCCACCAGGAGGATGCGAGCCGCGGCGAGCGTTCAGCGCGGTTCGCAGATGACCAGCGGGATGTCGCGTTCGGTGCGGCGCTGATACTCACCGTAGCCCTTGTAGGCAGCCACCACCAGCGGCCACAACTCGGCCTTCTCGTCCGCCGACGCCCGGCGGGCTCGCATGGGCCGCCAGGCCTACTACTTGATCGGATTCGCGCTCGCATCCGCCGGTGCACAGTGCGGGTGGCCAGCCCCGGCAGCGCCCGCCCGCGGCCGGTGATCTACCATGCGGTCCTTCGCCAGGTGTCAGCGGTCCAGTAAGGTGCTGTCCGGCAGACGAGGGGGTGGAGATGCCCGCGTATGTAATCGCCGACATCGATGTGCAGGATCTGGAGGCCTACAGAAAGTACGCCACGCTCGTCCCGGGGACGCTCGAGCCGTTCGAAGGGCGCTTCCTTGTCCGCGGTGGCGGCCACGAGCCGCTGGAGGGGGACTGGCGGCCGCGGCGGCTAGTCGTGATCGAGTTTCCGAGCGCCGATCACGCTCGGCGATGGTACGCGTCCGGGGACTACGCCGCGGCGATGAAGATCCGGCACCGCGCGTCCACGGGCAGCATTGTCATCGTCGAGGGAACTACCTAGCGGTCCCTCGATATTGTCCGGCGCCCTCCCCCCCGCTGCCCACCTGCGCCATCTGTATCGAATTGAGGTTCGCGTGCTGATTGACCACCTCGTCTACGCCGCCCCCGACCTGGCCGCAGCGGTCGCCGACGTGGAGGAACGTTTCGGCGTCCGGGCCGCGGCTGGTGGCAGGCACGTCGGCCTGGGCACCCACAACGCGCTGCTCGCGCTCGGCCCCCGGACGTATCTCGAGATCATCGCTCCCGATCCCGAACAGCCGGATCCGGCCATCCCTCGTCCCTTTGGAGTCGACGGCGTCGGCCACGGCGGGCTGGTCAGCTGGGCGCTCGCCTGCGACGACATCGACGCGGCGGCCGCCGCGGCCCGCAGCCACGGATACGACCCCGGGGGCGTGGTCGGCGCGCAACGAGCCGGGCCAACAGGGGCGGTGCTCCGGTGGCGCCTGACGCTCAACGCGCTGGCCGGCGGACTGGTCCCGTTCCTCATCAGCTGGGGCGACACCGAACACCCCGCCGGATCCGCGCCACCCGGGCTCATCCTCGAGTCCTTCCACGTCGAGCACCCCGATCCGCCCTCCCTCGGGCCCGCGCTCAGAGCCCTCGGCGCCGACGTTGAGGTCAGGCCAGCGACTGCTCCCGCGCTCGTCGCCCACCTCAGCGGCCCGAACGGCAGCAAGGTGCTGCGATGATGCCCCGGTGCCGCGCGGCAGGCCGGCCGTCAGTGCCGCGCAGCCCAGGGGCCCACGCCCGTCACCCGGTCCACGCTGATGTGGGTGATGTATCCGGGTGGCAGGGCGAGCCGTTGTGCGGCGCGCACGACGCGGGCGCGGCGGCGGAGGCCGCATCATCTACCTCTCCAGGAGAGTTCTCAGGGACTATCGCTGACAGGGCTCCAGGATCAAGGAAAGCCGCCTGAACAGCGCACCGCGCAACGTCCGTCACCGCCCAGGCGCCAGGCCCGGGCACACGCGCCGGGAACCCAGGCACCACACACCCCCACCCTCGGACCGCGCTCACGCCCCAGCGATGGCAGACCATTCGATCAGGGGAGGGCGCACGGCGGCGCACAAGGGGTTGCCTTTCGCGTCGGTCAAGCCGAGGCGCCCGATGAGCAGGCCCTGGTCCACGGCGCCGGCGAGCACGGCCGCAGGGATGGCGTCGAGCCATAGTTTCGCCCGCCGAAACAGCGTGAAGCCGCCCGCTTCATCGACGGTGCCCCAGGACAGGTAGATGAACCGGCCGCCCGGCGGGCCCTGGATGTAGGGGCCTTTGAGGTCAGGGCCGGCCGGTGCGGGCACGGCTGCGCATTGCATGGTCCAGGTGGCTGATGGCGCGTCGCCGGGGACGAGGCCGAGCAGTTCATCGCGCCGGTTGCGGCGCTGGACCCCGACATGGACGTTGTGATACCCGCCAGGAGCGTCAGGGCTGGGGCCGCAGGAGCGGCCGGGAAGGCCGGAGGCCTCGATCCGGATCTTCACCTCATCATTATGGCCGCCGGCACCTGATCCGCTCCGCCGGAACCCTGGCCCGCGGTCACGCTTCTCCCTCCCATGACGGTCCCCGGAGTTTGCACCACCACCCGACCACAAACGGCGCCATCCGATCAAGACCCGGCGTCAGGTGGGCGGGCCGGGCGCGCGGGTCACCGTGACGATTTGGCTACGTTCTGCCGATGACCGCAGGACGGGAGTTACATTTCGTACACCGCGACGAAGGGGAGGTCAAATGAGGAAACAACGGTCACGGTTCGGGGCGGTGCTGGGGGGCGCGGCCTTGCTGGCCGCGATGGGTGCGGGGGCGGCCACGGCGACGGCCGCGCCCGCCGCGGCGCCGGGAGGGCTGTCCCCGCAGGCCATCAACGTCCGGCAGATCCCGGGCGTGATCACCGCGAACCGTGATGCCTCCACGGCGTGTGTGCTGCCGGACGGGACGGACGTCTCCTGGTTCCACTGCTACACACCGCAGCAGATCCGGGCGGCGTACGGGGTGGATTCGGTCGCTGCCATTTCGGCAGGTGCCAAGACCGCTGCGAACTATGGGCAGGGCCAGACGATCGTGCTCGTGGATTCCTATGGCAGCCCGACCGCGGCCGCTGACCTGCGGCACTTCCATGACACGTTCTTCCCGGCCCTGCCGGCGCCCGACTTCGAGCAGCTTTTCCCGCAGGGCAGTCCGCAGTTCCAGAACGCCTGCAGCAGCAGCGGCCTGTCCGGGCCGTGCGCGGCAGCCAACTGGTCCGGTGAGGCCACGCTCGACATCGAGTGGGCGTACTCCATCGCCCCGCTGTCGCACCTGGTGCTCCTGGCCGTACCGCCCGCTGAAACCCTCGGCGTTCAGGGCTTCCCGAACCTGTTCAACGCGATCTCCGGCGAGATCAACGCCACGCCGCCCGGAACGCTGTTCTCGATGTCGCTCGCAGCCACCGAACAGGCGTTCGGGGGCGCGGCGGCGGTCCAGACGGCGAGCTTCGACCAGGTGTTCAAGGCAGGGCTCGCCAAGCACGACAACTTCTTCGCCGCGTCCGGGGACTTCGGGAGCCTGGGCATCAGCAAGCTGCACAAGGAATCTGGCAGCTACCCGAACCCGACGGTGTGGTGGCCGGCCAGCTCGCCGTACGTTGTCTCGGTCGGCGGGACCCAGCTCCAGGACGGCTGGACATGGAACCCGTCCAGCAACGACGCATTCACCTCGGCGGGTGCCTTCAACCCCGCCTACTGGGCATTCACCAGCGGCGGGCTGAGCCAGGCGGTGTGGAACGAGTCCTTCGCACCGATCGGCACCGGCGGCGGTGCCAGCGTGATCTACCCCCGGCCGTCCTGGCAGCAGAGCGTGGCCCCAGGTTACGGTGATCACCGGCTGGTTCCCGACACCGCGTGGAACGCGGCGGCGAACGGCGGCGTGGATGTCTACATCACCGCCTACCCCGCCTTCAACTGCGGCAACACCACCGGCTGCTGGACCTTCTTCGGCGGCACGTCGGCCGCCACTCCGCAGACCGCCGCGCTGACCGCCCTGGTCAATGCCGCCCGCGCGGTGCAGGGCAAGCAGCCCATCGGATACCTCGCCCCGCTCCTGTATCAGGGAGTCGGCGCGGCCGACTACACCGACATCGTGCCGCAGCACTACGGTTCGGCTCCGAAGACCTTCGCCGGCGCCGACGCCGGGGTGAGCGGACCGGTGTTCAAGTCGGTCGGTGACCTGCAGGACAACCAGCTATGGGAGGTGCCCGTGGCCGGTTACCCGACGACAGGCGGATATGACGCGACGACCGGATGGGGCACGCCGAAGGCCCCGGCGTTCGTCTCCGCCCTGGCCGCAATGCCATAAGAAACGCAGCCGATCCCGGGCCGGCGTGAAGGCCGCACCGGCGGGCTTTCACGCCCGGCCCGGCCGGTGAGCAGCGGCGTAAACGCCCTTGCTGCCTGCGGTCCCGCATGAGCCGGGTTGCCAACCGAGTTGGCAACGGGAAACCCCTTCCGGCCAGGGCCGGGGCGCCTGGATCGTGAGCGCCAACGTCCTCCCGCGTGGCAAAAGATCGTCCCGCGCAGACAGTTAAGGAACCCGATGGCACGGGCTCTGCTTGTCGTGATGCGCCCCCTCTGGCTGGCAGTAGCAGGGGCGGTCGCTGCCGCTGCCGCGCTGTTGTGGCTGACATGGCCGTCGCCGGGTCTGCCCGGTGGCGCCGCCCCCACCCGGCAGTACCGCAGCTTCGGCGCGTGCCTGCTGACAGACGCCCGCGGCGTCGCGGCCGGCCCGGCGGCCGCAGCCTGGTCGGGAATGCAGGAGTCGTCTCTGGCCACCCGCGCCCGGGTCTCGTACCTGCCGGTATCTGGCCCGGCTACCGAGGCGGACGCGGAGCCGTACCTGGCGAGCCTGCTCCAGCGTCACTGCGACGTGGTGCTCGGGGTGGGGCCCGCTCAGGCCGCCGCGGTGGCCGCGGACGCGGCCCGGTTTCCGCGTGTCCGCTTCATCACGGTCGGCGGCAGCGCCGCGGCCGCACATGTCGTCAAGATCGCCACGCCGTCCGCCGCCTACGTCCGGGCCGCGGTGAGCAAGGCAGTCACCGATGCCGTGAGCCAGGCATCAACGCAGTGAAACAACGGAAGGTTCGCGCGGGTACGGCCGGGACATGGCGCTGGGTCAGCGGCCTGCCGCCGATCTGCCCGAATGCCTGAAGTGGAGGGCCGGTCATGCGGGCTGGTCGGAAGTTGTGGTCATGGCGGCGCGCCAGCCGGGCGCGGGGGTCACGGCGAGCCGCGCGAGCAGCGCAGCGAGGGGTGACGGCGCTTTCCGCCGTCGCGATCGCCCTGCTGGTGGCCGTTCCGCCGGCGGGTACGGCATCCCGGCCGGCCAGCATCTCGTGGTCGCGGGTGTGGTCCTGGCTGGCCGGCGCCTCGCCTTCGTTACGGCTGCCCGTACAGGAGACGGGAACCGCGCGGGGCAAGGGGCATTCCGTGCCCGCCAGCGCGACGCGGGCAGGGCGCGGCAACGGCCGCCGGCCCGGCCGGGGCGCCGGGCAGCTTCCGCCGTTCACGCTGCACGCCCGCGGCGTCAGGGCGTCGTCGAGCGGGCCGGGTTCCGGCGACGGAAGCCGCAGCTTCAACCCGCTGACGAGCAGGCCGGTCCCGGCCAGGTCGTCGGCGACGTCAACGCTGTTCCGCAACGCGGACGGCACCTACACCCGCCGGGTGTACGCCGAGCCGGTCAACTACCGCGGCGCGGACGGCACGTGGCAGCCGATCCGGACCGCGCTGCGGGGCGGGAGTGACGGCAGGTTCCATGAGACGGCCAACTCGCTCGCCGTGGACGTGGCGACGGCCGCCAATGCGCCGGATCTCGTCTCGGTCGGGTTCGGCCCAGGCCGGGGCGCCGTCTCCTATGGGCTGCGGGGCGCGGCAGCCGTTCGGGTAAATGTTTCTGGTTCCACCGCGACGTATGGGGGAGTGCTGCCGGGCACGGACCTGGTGGTGTCGGCGGTGGGCAGCGGCCTGAAGGAGTCGCTGGTCCTGCGGACGGCGAACGCGCCGGCGTCCTGGGTGTTCCCGTTGCGGCTGACCGGGCTGTCCCCGCGTGCCGCCGCCGACGGGGCGGTCGAGCTCACCAGCCCGGCGGGCGCCGTGGTGGCCCGGGTTCCCCGCGGGTACATGCGGGACTCCAGCGCGAACCGGCGGTCCGGTGGGCCGGCCGAGTCGTCCGCCGTCGCCTACCAGCTTGTCACCTCGGGCGGCAGCCCGGCGCTGCGGATAAGCGTGGATACGGCGTGGCTGCATGACCCGGCGCGGGTGTTCCCCGTCACCGTGGACCCGAACTTCACCGCGTCGGGCACCACCTATGTCGAATACCCGTACACGGGCGACTACTCCTCCTACTACGACATGGACATCGGCACCTACAACGGCGGCGCCAACAAGGCCAACTCGTTCCTCGCCTTCTCCGGCCTGGGATCCGCGCTGGCGGGCCAGCGCATCACGTCCGCGTACCTGCACGTGTTCGACTATTGGGCCTCGACCTGCACCGCCGAGCCGTTCCAGGTGTCGGCGATCACCCAGTCGTGGTCGGTGACCGGCAGCAAGTCGTGGCCGGGGCCGTCGTTCGGGTCCTCGATCGGCTCGGTGACCGCGAACCCGGGCGCCGCGTGCAGCAACTATAACGGCGACGCAACCATCGGCACCTGGATGACGGTGGGGCTGGGGACCGCGACGTTCAACTCGTGGACCACCGGCGGCGCGGACAACGGGCTCGCGCTGTGGGCGTCGGACACCGACAACAGGCAGTGGAAGCGGTTCGACACCGACAACAGCCCCAACGCCCCGTACCTACAGCTGAACTACACCCCCGACATCCCGCCGCAGATCGACTCGCAGTACCCGCCGGACAACTACAACTCGCCCACGCTCACCCCGGAGCTGATCGCCACCGGTCACGACCCGGACAACTGGCCGGATCCGGTCAAGTACAACTTCACGGTGTACACGGCCTCCGGCTCGGCGGTCGTGAGCTCGGGCAACATCTCCTCGGGTGACTGGGTGGTGCCCGCGGGGAAGCTGTCGTGGTCGCAGACCTACTACTGGTCGGTGCAGGCCTACGACGGCTACGACTACAGCACCTCGGTCACCGCGAACAACCTGAGCACGGTGGTGCCGCAGCCGCTCATCACCTCGTCGCTGGCGCAGAACGAGAGCGGGCACGGTTTCGACCAGAACATCGGCAACTACACCACCTCGGCCACCGACGCCGACGTGCAGACCGCCGGGCCATCGCTGGCGGTGCAGCGCGACTACAACAGCCTGGACCCGCGCACGTTGGGGGCGTTCGGCGCGGGCTGGTCGACGGTGTACGACATGAAGGCCACCGAGGTCGACGATTCCGGCGGGAACGTCACCAGCGTTGTCATCACCTACCCGGGCGGGCAGGAGGTCGGGTTCGGAAAGAACAGCAACGGCACGTTCGCGCCACCCCAGGGCCGGTTCGCCACGCTGACCGCGCTGCCCAACCACACCGGGTACACGCTCACCGACAAGAACGACACCGTCTACACGCTCGGCCAGGCCACACCGGCCCCAACCGTCTTCGCGATCTCATCGATCGTCGACTACCTGCACCGCACCGAGACGTTCACCTACAGCGGCGGGCAGCTGACGACCGTGACATCGGGCGTCTCCGGGCGGGCGCTGCACTTCACCTGGTCCACGCCCTCGGGCGCCGCCTATCCGCACGTGGCGACCGTGTACACCGATCCGGTGACCGGGACTGACTGGAACACGGCGCTGACGTGGATCTACTCCTACGGCGGCGACGAGCTGACCTCGGCCTGCCCGCCAACCTCGTCCATGTCGTGCACCACCTACTCCTACACCACCGGCTCGCACTTCCCGACCGCCGTGCTGGACGCGGGGCCGCATTCGTACTGGCGGATGGGCGAGACCTCCGGCACAGCCGCGGCGAGCTCGGTGACGGCCAACGAGGGCAGCGACAACGGCACCTACTCGAACGTGACGCTGGGCCAGCCGGGCCCGCTGCCGGGCTCGGCCGCCACCTCGGCCTCCTTCAACGGCACGTCGTCGTACCTGAACCTGCCGAGCGACCTGGTCTACCATTCGAGCTACGCCACGGTCGGCATGTGGTTCAAGACCACGTCGGCCGCCACCGGGATGCTGTTCAGCACCGGTCATTCCGCACCCGGGACGCCCAGCCCGTCCAGCGCCGCGATGCCGGTGCTGTACGTCGGGTCCGACGGAAAGCTCTACGGCCACTTCTGGAACGGCAACGTGCCCGGGATGTCCTCGCCGGGGACCGTCAACGACGGCAGCTGGCACTTCGCCGTGCTCACGGCGGCCGGGAACACACAGGCGCTCTACCTCGACGGCAAGCAGATAGGCACGCTTGCCGGCCAGATAGCCGACATCGACCCGCAGGACATGATCGGCACCGGGGTGTTCAACAGCAACGGCTGGCCCGCCGCCCCGTCGGGCAACGTCTGGAACTACTTCAACGGCCAGATCTCCGACGCCGCGTTCTTCACCCAGTACCTCACCGCGCCTGGGATCCAGACACTCTTCGCGACGGGCCACAGCGCGTCGAGCCTGCTCAACAAGGTGACCGCGCCCGCAGGCAACGTGACGGCGCAGCTCAGCTACAACACCACCACCGACCGGGTCACGTCGGTCACCGACGAGCACGGCGGCACCTGGGGCATCGGCGCGCCCAGCGTCACCGGTTCCTCGCAGGTTTTCCGCTCGGCCGTGCTGGGCGCCGCGCCGGCCGGCTACTGGCGGCTCGGCGACACCGGCGCCGCCACGCAGGCCTATGACGAGGTCAACGGCGGGTACGGCCAGTACTCGAACGTGACGCTCGGCGCGAGCGGGCCGTTCCAGGACGAGACGGTGGCGTCCTTCAACGGCACCAGCTCGTCGGTCGGCCTGCCGGACAACCTGGTCAGCTCGGCCACCACCCTGTCGGTGGGGCTGTGGTTCAAGACGTCCTCGAGTGCGGCCGGCATGCTGTTCAGCACTGGCCACTCCAGACCCGGCACGCCAAACCCGTCCACCGGCGCGATGCCCGTCCTGTACGTCGGCTCCGACGGCAAGCTGTACGGCCACTTCTGGGACGGCAACCACACCGGGATCTCCACCCCCGGCAAGGTCAACGACGGCAACTGGCACTTCACGGTGCTCGCGGGCAGCGGCGCCGCGCAGTACCTGTACCTCGACGGCAAGCAGATCGGCTCACAGTCCGGCCAGATCGACAACGTCGACCCGTACGACATGGCCGGCACCGGGGTGTTCAGCAACATCGGCTGGCCCGCCGCACCGGACAACAATGCGTGGAACTACTTCAACGATCCCGGCGGAAAGACGCTCACCTACTCCTACGATCCGCGCAACGGCAACCGGACGCTGTCGCAGACCGACAGCATGGGCAACAGAACTACGTACGGTTACGACACCTCGGGCTTCCTGTACACGACAACCGACCCGAACGGCGACGTCACCGTCACGGGTCACGACGTGCGGGGCAACGTGGTGTCGCAGACCACCTGCCAGAACCAGGCGGCGAACAAGTGCGCGACCGAGTACTACACCTACTATCCGGACGACACATCCACGAACCTGTCCCCGGACCCGCGCAACGACCTGGGCCGCGGACAGCGGCTACGCGCCGGCCGGGCTGCTCGCCTCGGCGACATCGCCGGGCGGCGGCACCGAGACCATCGTCTACGACCACGACGGCGATCCGGCCACCATCACCGACCCAGCGGGTGAGGTCACCAAGTACAGCTACGACGGGCTCGGCCGGGTGACCGCCAAGACCGTGGTCTCGAACAGTTACCCGAACGGGCTGACCACCACCTACACCTACGACGGCCAGAACCGGCCGGTGAGCCAGACCGACGCTGGCGTGACCGACCACGTCACCGGTGCCGTGCACACCGCGCGCACCACCGACGCCTACGACGTGAACGGCAACCTGACATCGGTGACCGTCGCCGACCTCACCGGCGGCGACACCGCGCGCACCACCACCCGCTCCTACAACGCCAACGACGAGCTCGCGTCGGCCACCGACCCGTCCGGCGCCGTCACCACCTTCGGCTACGACGGCTACGGCAACAAGATCAAGGAAGTCGATCCGGCCGGCAACGAGACCGACTACACCTACGACCCGAACGGCCATCTGCTCACCACAACGCTCGCCTCCTACACCGGAGACCCCGCGAACCCGTCGCCGCCGGCGAGCCTCACCGAGGAGTCGCGGGCCTACGATCCGGCCGGCCGGCTCGCGTCCGTCACCGACGCCATGGGCCGGGTGACCACCTACACCTACACCGGCAACGGCCTGCTCGCCTCCATCACCCGCACGGACCCGGCGACCGCGCAGTCGTTCGTGCAGCAGTCCAACACCTACGACAACGCGAACAACCTCGTCCAGCGCGTCACCAGCAACGGCACGACCACGACCGCCTACACCGTGGACGCCGCGGACCGGACCACCGCCTCCACTCTCAGCCCGGCCGGGCTCAACCGGACCACCACGTACGCCTACAGCCCCGACGATTACGTGCTCAACGTCACGCACGCCGACGGCTCGGGCAACACCACCTCGGCCGACGCCAGCTATGACCCGCTGGGCCGGGTGACCTCGCAGACCGTGCACGACGACGTGGCCGGTCATCCAGTCGGCTGGTGGCCGCTGACCGCCACCTCCGGAACCCCCACGTACGCGGCCGACACGTCAGGTTCGGGGCACACGGGGATCTTGTCTGGCGGAGTGAGCCTGTCGGCGCTGCCCACGACCGGCGCCACGTTCAACGGGACCAGCGGTGCCGTCAGCCTCCCCGACCACCTGATCAGCTCACAGGCGGCGCTGTCGATCAGCATGTGGTTCGAGACGGCCTCCACATCGACCGGGACGTTGTTCAGCACGGGGAACTCCGCTCCGGGTACGCCGAGCCCGTCGGGTGCCGCGATGCCCGTCCTTTATGTCGGCTCCGACGGCAAGCTGCACGGCCACTTCTGGAACGGCAACGTGCCAGGGATCTCCTCACCCGGCGCCGTCAACGACGGTAAGTGGCACCACGCGGTGCTGACCGGGTCCGGCTCCGGTCAGGTTCTCTACCTCGACGGCTCGCAGGTCGGCACGCTCAGCGGTGCGCTCAACAACGTCGACCCGCTGAACATGGTGGGCGCGGGCGTGTACAACAACAACGGCTGGCCAGCCGCGCCATCGGGCAACACCTGGAACTACTTCAACGGCCAGATCGCGGGGGTGCAGCTCTACTACCGGGCACTGTCGGCATCGGACGCCGGATCCCTGTTCTCCGGCGGCCGGTCCGGCGGGGCGCTCGACTCCAAGTTGCTGACGACGACGTGGGCGCTGGACCAGCGCGGGCTGCCCACGTCGATGACCAACCCTGGCGGCGACGCCACCAGCTACCTCTACGACGAGGCCGGCAAGCTGGCCCAGGCCGTCGCGCCCACCGTCAGCACGGAGACCGGCGGCGGCGCGCCGGTGGCGAGCCACCCCGTGACGACCCACGGGTACGACACGTTCGGCGACCGGGTCAGCGCCCAGGACCCGAACGGCAACGTGGCCACCACCGGGTACGACGCGGACGGACGGCCGGTGTCGCAGACCCGGCCGGCCTACACGCCGCCCGGGTCGCCCACACCGATCACGGCGACGAGCACCCGCGCGTACAACAAACTGGGCCAGGCCGTCTCGGCGACGGACCCCCTGGGTAACACCACGTCCTCCACCTACGACCAGCTCGGTGACCTGGCCACGGTCACCGACCCGGCCGGCGGGCTCAGTCATTACACCTACGACACCGGCGGCGACCGGCTGTCGGCTACCAGCCCGGCCGGGGCGCAGACCCAGGCGACGTATGACTACCTGGGCCGGCAGCTGACATCGACGCAGATCGTCCGGCAGCCGTCGGCGGCCGCGTACACCGCCACGAACGCCTACACCGACGCCGCAGGGTACCTGTCGTCCACGACCACGCCCGCCGGGGTGACGACATCCCACGCCTATGACGCGGCCGGGGAGCAGACGAGCGTGACGGACGGGGCGGGAAACACCACCGGCTACGCCTACGACCTGCTCGGCCGCAAGGTCTCCACCACCCTGCCGGACGGCACCAGCCAGCACCTCGTTTACGACGAGGCCGGCAACCCCATCAGCACATCCGACCAAGACGCCGCGGGGCACACGTTGCGCTCCACGTCGGCCGGTTACGACGCGAGCGGCCGGCCCAGGTCAGCGACCGACGCGATGGGTAACACCACCACGTTCTCCTATGACGCGACCGGGCTGCTCACCCAGGAGGTGCAGCCGGTCAGCGCGAGCTCGTCGATCACCACGTCGTTCGGCTACGACGCGGCCGGCAACCGCACCCGTTACACCGGCGGCAACGGCAACGCCACGATCTACACCTACAACACCTGGAACCTGCCCGAGTCGACGATCGCGTCCCCGACCGCGGCCTATCCAAACCTCGGCGACCGCACCTTCACCACGGCCTACAACGCCGGCGGCCAGGTGACACAGCGGACCGCGCCAGGCGGCGTCACCGTGACCGACAGCTACGACGTGCTCGGCCGCCTGACCAGCCAGGCCGGGGCGGGCGCGGAGGGACCGACGGCCACCCGCTCGTTCGGCTACAACGCGGCCGGCAACCTGACCTCGGCGAGCGCGCCAGGCGGCAGCGACACGTTCGGGTACGACGACCGCGGGCTGCTGCTGTCCGCATCCGGGCCGTCAGGAAGCTCGTCGTTCAGCTACACCCCCGACGGCCAGATGGCCACGCGCAGCGACGCCACCGGTACGTCGGCCTACGCGTATGACGCCGGCCGGCTCGCCACGCTGACCGACGCGGCCACCGGAACCAAGCTGACGTACGGCTACAGCACGACGTCGCAGCTCACCTCCGTCGGCTACGGCACCGGCGGCGCCACCCAGGCATTCAGCTACGACAGCCTGCACCGGCTGACCGGCGACACGCTCACCTCGCCGTCCGGGCAGACCGAGGCGTCGATCAGCTACGGCTACAACCTCAATGGCGACGAGACGTCCAAGACCACGTCCGGACTCGCCGGATCGAGCGCCAGCAGCTACACCTACGACGAGGCGAACCGGCTGACGTCGTGGAACAACGGCACCACCACGGTCAGCTACGGCTACGACGCCAACGGCAACAGGACCCAGGTCGGCTCGCAGACCTACTCCTACGACGCGCGCGACGAGCTGACCTCCGGCGGCGGCGTCACCTACGCCTACACCGCCCGCGGCACGCTCGCCTCCGCCACGTCGTCGGCAGGCACCACGAACTCCACCTCCGACGCCTTCAACCAGGTCGCCACCGACGGCACGCAGGCTTACACCTACGACGCGCTCGGCCGGATGCTCACCGCCCAGGGCCGTACGCTTGCCTACTCGGGCCTGGCGAACGACGTCGCGTCCGATGGCCTCTACAACTACAGCCGCGACCCCTCGGGCAACCTGGTCGGGATCGCGCAGGGCACCAGCTCGGTGCTGGCACTGACCGATCAGCACAGGGACGTGGTTGGTGGGTTCACCGCGACCGGAAGCGCGGTCACCGGGTCCACCTCCTACGATCCGCTCGGCAACGTCACCGCCACGGCGAGCCAGATCGGCAGCCTCGGCTACCAGTCGGGCTGGACCGACCCCGCCAGCGGCAAGGTGAACATGGCCTCGCGCTGGTACAACCCGGCCACCGGCCAGTTCACCAGCCGCGACAGCGCGAGCAACAGCCCAGTCCCCGACCCGGCCGCCGCGAACACCTTCGCCTACGGCGAGGACAACCCGCTCACCGCGTTCGACCCGCTGGGAACCTGCGACTGGTGGAACGTGATCTGCGGTGCCCAGCAGGTCGCCAGCAACATCGGCAACGCCTTCTCCACGGTAGGGACCGACCTGCACAACGCGTGGAACGGCTTCAGCGGCTGGGTCACCAACACCGCCTCCACCGTCTGGAACTGGGCCAGCACCCAAGTTCACCGCGCCACCGGCTGGGTCGCCAACACGGCGCAGCACATCGCCCAGGGCTTCCAGTACGTGTACCACCAGGCCACCCAGGCGGTGACCAACTTCGCCTCCTGGACAGTCCACACCGCGACGACATGGACGCACTGGGTCAGCGACGCCTGGCATACCGGGTGGCACGCCCTGACCTACGTGTATCACGCGGTCGCTCACGCCGTGTACAACGGGGCGCGCACCATATGGGAAACCGGGACGCACGTGGTCTATGCGACCTACCACGCGGTGAAGTACGGGATTCAGAGCGTGGCCCACTTCGTGCAGCACCATGCCGCGGCGATCGTCTCGTTCGTCGCGAGCACCGCCGTGTTCGTCGGCTGTGAGGCCGCCATCACGGCGGTCAGCGGCGCCACGCTCTCCATCCCCGGCGCGGTGGCCTGCGGCGCCCTGTCCGGTGCCGTCGGCGGGGCGATCAACTACGCGATGAGCACCCCGATGAGCAAGTGGACCCTCGGCGGCTTTGCCCTGCAGGTCGGCATCGGCGCGGCCGCCGGGGCCGCCGGGAGCCTGCTCGGCGTGTTCGGCGGCAAGCTGCTCGGGCCCGTGCTCAAGACCGTCGCTTCCCGCCTCGGGATCGCCGCGCTCGACGACGGCGCCAGCGCCGGCGCGGACGCCGGCGGCAACGCGCTCGACAGCGCCGCCGGCGACACCGGCCCCGTCACCTCCGCCGAGCCCGGGCCCGCCGCGGAGCCGGGGCCCGCCACCTCGGAACCGTCGGCCGGCAGCGAGGACCCGGCAGTCTCCTGCGACGCGAACTCGTTCACCGGCAAGACCCCGGTCCTGCTCGCGGGCGGCACGAGAGAGGCCATCAGCAAGGTCAAGGTGGGGCAGAAGGTACTCGCAGGTGACCCCTACCTGAACATCAGCGCGAGCCGCCGGGTCACCAAGGTGATCACGCACTCCGGTATGCACTCGATGGTGGCGATCGTGCTGCTCGGCGGTGCCGTCCTCAACGCCACCAGCCACCACCCCCTCTGGGACGCCACCACACGCGCCTTCACCTACGCGGACACACTCCACGTCGGCGACAAGCTCCGCGAGCCCTCCGGCCACCTGGTGCGGATCACGAAGGTCCGCGACTACCGCGCGGACGTGACGGCCTACAACCTCACCGTCTCCGGCACCCACACCTACTACGTCCTCGCCGGCGCCACCCCCGTCCTCGTCCACAACTCCTGCCTCAACGCCCCGGACACCGGCGGCGG
>WNGJ01003587.1_pt1 | contig 15984 bp, 15 predicted proteins | sample 5400611 | NCBI WGS metagenome assembly WNGJ01 (sample SAMN13153375, study PRJNA577476) | soil metagenome | isolation source: 40 cm soil or saprolite under Garry oak tree replicate 1 | place: USA:California | collected 2016-06-15 | reverse complement strand
CACTCATGGCTGCTGCTCCCCGGGCCACCAGGCCTCGATCGCGGCGATGATCTCCTCGGGGGCGTCCTCCTGGATGTAGTGCGAGGCACCGCGCAGGATCACCGTCTTGTGGTTGGGGAAGGTGCGCTCCCACCGCAGTCGCTGCGGCTCCTTGAACGCCTGGTCGCGATCGCCCCACACGATCAGCGCGGGAAGGTGGGCCAGGCGGGGAAGCCCCTGCTCGACCTCGGAGAGCAGCTCATGGGCCGCCAGGATCTCCCGGGGCATCACGTGTACGGGAACCCGCGACGCCGGGGTGGGATGGGGCGCCTTGTACATGGCCTTCTCGGCCTTGGAGAGCTTCCTGCGCTTGACCCCACCGGGGACGAACACATTGGTAAACAGGTCCAGCCGCTTGACCAGCAGGCCACCGGGGAACGTGCTCCCCAGCAGCTTGGAGAACCGCTCGAAGGTCTTCTCGCCCCGGACCGGCCACCCCCAGGTGTTACCGATGACCAGCGCCCTGAACCGCTCGGGATGTCGCACCGCCACCGACAGGCCGATCGGTCCGCCCCAGTCCTGGACCATCAGCGTAATGCCCTCCAGCCCAAGCTGGGTGACGAACCCCTCCACCACCCGGGAATGCTCAGCGATGGAGTAGCGATACCCGGGAGGAGCCGTCGACAGACCAAACCCCGGGTAGTCCAGGGCGATGCAGCGGAACCGGTGCTTGAGGCCGTTGACGATGTGCCGGTACAGGAACGACCAGGTCGGATTGCCGTGCAGACCCAGAAATAGAGGTCCCTGGCCCTCGTCGATGTAGTGGATCCGAGCGCCGTCGACCTCCACGAAGTGGCTCTCGAAGGGAAACAGCTCCTGGTTCACCCAGGCTGGTCTGGTCGCCACGTCTCCCTCCCGGGGTAGGGCTGTCCTTTGGCATCTTCGACGGTTCAGTGCTCCGGCACCGGCCGGACCTCCTTTGCCACTGTGATCACTCGATCTGACGAACGGAAGCTGCCAAATCGACAGATGACTCCCAGGCGACGAAGACTGTCGCTCACCTTCGCATCAAGGGTGGCGTCTCAGGAGCGGTGTAAACGGCCCCGGACGCAGGCTCCTGCGGGATATTACGCGGCGGTGGTGCCAGTCTCGGCGACCACCTCCTCGTTGCCGTTGTGACCCGGTGGTTGGGCCAGCAGCTCGCGCCGTAGGTCCTGCAGCCGGCGCAGCGCCTTGGGCGTCATGGTGAGCCCACGCCAGCCCTTGGACGCCCGGTCCAGCACCGCCCAGACCAGGCTGAGGCAGCTCTGCTCGCCGGGCAGCCGGCCGATCACCTTCACCCTGCGTCTGGTCTCGCCGAAGGTGCGCTCGATCAGGTTGGAGTGGCGGATGCGCTTGTGGTGCTCGGTGGGGAACAGCAGGTGGACCAGGAGCGCGTCGAGGTTGTCGGCCACACAGGCGACCGCGGAGGGGTACAGCGGCGTCCACTTAGCGATGAACCGCTTGGCGCGCCGGCGACCCTCGGCGACGGCCGCCTCGCCGTCGTGCTCGATCTGGTTGAAGATCGCCCAGTAGTCCCGCTTGACCTCGCCTTGGGCGTGCTTGGGGACCTTGGCGATGAGGTTGCGGCAGACGTGGACCACACAGCGCTGGTGCAGGCTGGTGGGCAGCGAGCACTCGATCGCCGCGCACAGGCCCTTGCCGCCGTCGGAGATGACCAGTAGCGGGGCGCAAAGCCCCCGGTCGCCCAGGTCCTGGAGGAAGCCTCGCCAGGCGTCGGTCGACTCGGTCGCCCCCGGCCCAAGGCCCAGGAACACCGCGTGTCCATCGGTGTCGATGCCCAGGCGCACAAGACCGGCTCGGCCCTGGCCTTGGGGTGCATCTTGAAAAACGACCCGTCCAGGAACAGGTAGTCGATCTTGGCCGTGGACAGGTCACGCCGCTTCCAGGCGTCGAACTCGGCCCGCAGGCGCTGGCAGATCCGGCTGGCGGTCGTGCGGCTGATCGTCGCGTCCTGGCCGAAGACCTCGACCAGCATCGCCTCCACGTCGCGGTCCGACAGCCCCCGCACCCAGCAGGAGATAACCAGGGTCTCCAGCGCGTTGGTCCTGGTGACGCCCTGGCCGAACAGCTGGTCGCACAGCGCCGCATGCGCGTGGCGCAGCTTCGGGCGCTGCAGCTTGACCGGCCCGGCTGCGGTCTTCAGCGTGCGGGGCTGCTGCCAGCCGTTGCGGTAGCCCTCCGGCGAATCCTCGCGCCGGCGCTGGTAGCGGTCACGGCCCAGCTCCTCGCAGACGATCTCCTCCACCACGCTCTGGAAGGTCAGGCGTACCGACAGCCGCGCGACCTGCTCCAAGACGCTCAGCAGCTCGCCGTCGGACGCGAACAGCTCGTGGATCTCCGCACGGATGGCCTCGGTGGGCGATACTCGTGGTGCCACGGGTGTAGGTCTCCTTCGTGAGTGGTCAGCTCTTCGAGGGAACCTACGCCCGTTGCGCGTTTACACCGGGGACCTGACGCCACCGCATCAAGGCAGGCCACTGCGGTCGGGGCAGACGGGTGATGGTCCGCGCAGCCGGCCCAGCTCCCTTGTGGCGATGGGGCTAGACTGCGCAAAACGTAGGAGATAGCTCACCTGCGGAGGAGACGTCGTGGTGCGCAGCAGTGACGTTGAAGATGGCGCTGCGGACCGGATGCCCCCGGAGATCAACACCAACGTCGCGCATACCGCCCGCGTGTACGACTACTGGCTGGGCGGCAAGGACAACTTCCCCGCCTACCACGCCCTGGCGGAGGCCATCCTGGAAGCCGTCCCGAGCATGCGCGCCATGGCGCGGGCCAACCGCGCGTTCCTGGGCCGGGCGGTCCGCTACCTGGCGGCCGACCCCGCGTGCTGCATCAGCCGCCGCACCGTGCGCCGGTCCGCGGCAAGCTCGGCGGCGACCACGGCCAGCAGCCACTCCTGCTCGATGAGGCGATCTACCAGATAGGCCCGCACGTCGACGAAGCCAAGCGCGGCCATCCGCGCGGCGATCCGCTCCTCGGCGTGGCGTCGTCGCTGTCGTGCCAGCCGCCCGGGCCGTGGTGGCAGCGTGATGCCCAGCGTGGCCAGCGCCTTGGTAATGGTCCACTCGGACGCGCCGAGTTCCTGAGCGAGCCCAGGGACGCTGTGGCCGGTGTCGCAGCGGGCCTGCAGGTAGCCGCGCAGGTCCGGAAACCCGAGCCGGCGGGCCTGCCCCTCCAGCCGCCGGACGCGGCCGTCGTCGACCACAAACCCGCCGTGGATGACCAGTTGGCGGGACGTTTCCGCTTGTCGCGGGGTTACCCATGCTTTGGTCGTACCGGGGGTACGACCAGCGGCAAACCCCTGTGACCAGCAGAACGCGCACCGTGGTGCCGGTCGGTATTTACAGCATCGCTGCTCGGCAGAGCCGCTACCAGCGGAAATGCGCCCCAGTCACTTTGCATGTCGTGCTCCAGGGGGACCCTGCGAGCATGGGTAACAGGTTCACCTCGACCCTGGAGCGCGATCTGGGCAATGGCGAGGAGCGCCGGGCAGACGCCGAGTGTGAGCAGGGTGGCGTCCCAGTTGCCATCGCGCGGCGGGAGCTGCCCGCCGAGCCCAGTCCGCCTCGTCGGCGGCGAGCCCTAAAGATGACGATCGTTGCCCGGCAGCCGTCGAATGCCCGCGCGTTAGGTCGTGGTGGCGGGCAGGACCTCAAGGTCGGGGCCGATCCGCACGGCCGCGTCGGCCAGCCCAGCCGCCTGGTGGGGAGGCGGCCCGGGTGCAGCAGCCCGACCGGCAGCTCCAGCGAGTCCACGATGCGCGGGCCGGACCGGTTGAAGTAGGCGTTGCCGTCAGCCACATACACCCGGGCTGCCCGCCCCGCCCATCCATCCCCCACGGCAGGGTTCTGGTCAGGATGGGCAGCTCGGCCAGGGTCGCCCGACGGTGCACCCGCACGGCTTGACCACTACCAGGTCGGGAACCAGACGGGCCAGGACCTCCCGCCCGACGGTCGGGCCGGCGCCCCGGCCGCCACCCCAGCGGCGCACCCCCGGCCAGCTCGATCAGCTTGGGCATCCACAGCCCGCCGAGCATCACAGGCTCGACCCACTCAACCGTGACCACCCGAGGCCGGCGCGGCGACCCGCCGGCCACCGTCCTGACCTGCTCGATCCGATCCCGCAGCCCAGCCACCACCCGCTCGCCCTCGGCTGGGCGGCCGACCGCCTGGGCCACCCGGGCGATGTCGTGGAGGATGTCGCCCAAGGCGCGGATACAGGCTGACCAGCGCGACGTCGGCCTTGGCGGCCAGCCGGGCGACCGCGGCTTGGACGTCGTCGAGGCCGACCGCGCACACGCGGCACAGGTCCTGGGTCACGATCATGTCCGGGGCCAGGGCGGCCAGCAGCTCGGCGTCGACCTCGTCGACGGCCAGGGCGTCGGCGACGAGCTGGCGGACTGAGCGGTCCACGCCGGCGCTGGAGCCAAGCGGCCCGGCCCTGGCCGTGGTCAGCACGGGCCGGCCGGCCACGGCACCAGGCGGGTAGTCGCACTCGTGGGAGACGCCGACCAGCTCGTCGCTGGCACCGTAACGGCGCGAGCCCGGGTTCTTGGCCGGCCCTCTGGTGCCGTCCCGCTACGGCACGGCGCTGCGTGGTGCCGGCGACGGCTGTGCCCGGGTCAGCGGTTCGTCGTCGGGGTGGTCGACGTCGGAGAGGCCGAGGTGCCCGGTGGCGCCCCGGCCCCGGTGAGCTGCTGGGCCTGGCGGATCAGCTCGCCGAGCCGGTCGATGGCGCGCTGGTAGGCGCCGAGATCCCTGCGGTCCAGGGCGGCCTGCGCCTGGCGGAACGCCTCGGCCTCCTGGGCCAGGATGCGGGCGAGGGCGGTCCCGGTCCCAGCCGGTTGGCCAGGGCCACCAGGACCGGGCGAGGGCCCGCTGGGCGGGGCCTCGCCGAGGATCTGCGCGAGCGAGCCCTCCAGGGTGGCGGTGTAGCCGAGGTCGCCGTTCAGGAAGGCCGCGACCCGGCGCAGCTGGGGGATGGCGCCCTGGCTGGCTTGGATGAAGATCGGCTGCGCGTACAGCAGCGCGTCCCCGACCGGCACGGTCAGCAGGTTGCCGAGCGTCACGGTCGAGCCCTGCTGGTTGAACAGGGTCAGCTCCTTGGCCACGTCCGGGTCGGCCAGGATCTGGGCGTTCACCTGGGTGGGCCCGAACACCGTGCGAGCGCGGGGCAGGTTGAACAGGGTGATGGTGCCGTAGCCGTCGGGGTCCGCGCGGGCGGCCATGTAGGCGACCATGTTCTGCTTGTTGTTGGGGGTGAACGGCAGCACCAGCACGAAGTGCTCGCGGGTCTCGCCCGGCAGCCTGGCGAGCAGGTAGTAGGGGCGCATCGGCTCCTGGCGGGGCGGGCCGACCGCCAGGCCGACCGCCGGTGGCAGCGGGGCGGAGCCGAGGCTCTGGCGGATCGGGCCGGAGCGGTCCTCGGGGATCGCCCAGAAGTCCTGCTTGGAGTAGAAGTCCTTGGCGAACGGGATGTGGTAGGAGGCGTAGCGGTTGGCCTGGATCGCGAACAGGTCCTCGGGGTAGCGCAGGTGTGCCTGCAGGTCCTGAGAGATCGCCGAGCGCGGCGCGAACAGGCCGGGGAACGCCCGGCGCCAGGCCCGCAGCAGCGGGTCGGCCTCGTCGAAGGTGTACAGCGTCACGGTGCCGTCGTAGGCGTCCACCACCGCCTTGACCGAGTTGCGCAGGTAGTTCGCGCGGCCGTGGACGCCCCGGTCGCCGGGGTTGTTGCGGCGCGCCGCCACCTCCGTCTGGATGCGCTCGGCGTAAGGGTAGGCGTCGGTGGTGGTGTAGCCGTCGCGGATGAACACGATGCGGCCGCTGACCACCGCGACGTAGGGGTCGCCGTCCCACTGCAGGAACGGCGCGGCCTTCTCGAGGCGGCGGCGGATGTCGCGGTAGAGGATGACCCGCGACCCCGGCTGCAGGTTGCTCGAGATCAGCAGGTTGATGTCGCGGAAGCGGAGCGCGAACGCGGCCCGGCGCAGCGGCCCGCTGACCGGGACCCCGCCGCGCCCGTCGTAGCGGAACGACACCTGCGGCGCGCCGCCTGGCGCGGGCGCGTCCGCCTCGGGCTGGCGGGTGTTGGCGACGACGTAGGCGGGACCGCCGGGCGGCGGCTCGCCGTAGTAGATGCGCGGCTGCCGGACCGGGATGGCCGCGCCGGACGCCGGCTGGTCGAAGCCGCTCACCACCAGCAGCGGCCGCCCCGATGCCTCCGCGGTGTTGACCTGGGCGGCGACCACCCCGTAGCCGTGGGTGTAGGTGAGGTGGAGGTTCTGCCAGGTCTGCGCGGAGCGGTCCAGGTTGCGCGGGTCGACGTCGCGGGCGGAGATCATCACCTGGCGCCGCGCGCCCGCGATCGGGTAGCGGTCGACGTCGACGTCGCTGAACTCGTAGTACTGCCCGATCGCCTGCAGGTTCTGGATGGCGATCTTCAGCACGCTCGGCTCCCACAGGCGGATGTTGTCGACCGTGACCTGATCGGCGTGCAGCGTGGCGGCGGGCAGGCGCTCCGCGGCGGCGTACTCGGTCGTCACCACGTGGTCGAGCGCGAACGCCTTGCGGGTGGCGTCGAGGTTGCGCTGGATGTAGGGCAGCTCCCGCTGCAGCTCCTGGGGTGCGACCTGGAAGCGCTGCACGATCGTGGGGAACACCCCGCCGACCAGGATCGACGACAGCCAAAACAGCACCAGGCCGCTGGCCGGCAGCACGAACCCCCGCGAGCGGATGGTGGCAAAGACCAGCACGGCGCACAGCGGCGCGAGCAGCACCATCAGCCGAAGCGCCGGGAGCTGCGCGTGCACGTCGGTGTAGGAGGCGCCGGTCACCACCCCACGGGGCGAGAACACCAGCGAGAACTGGTCCAGCCGGTAGCCCCAGGCCTTGAGCAGCAGCGCAAGGCCGAGCAGCAGCGACAGGTGGGCGCGCGCCGCCGCGCTGACCCGGCGCCCCGCAAGCTGCGGCCGGATCCCGCCGCGCAGGTACCAGGCCGCGCCCGTGGCCAGCAGCGTCGCCAGCAGGGTGAACAGCAGCCAGCCGAACACCAGCCGCTGCATCGGCAGGGTGAACGTGTAGTAGCCGATGTCCCGGTGGAACTGCGCGTCGGTGTCGCCGAACGGCACCCGGTTGCGCCACAGCAGCAGGGCCTGCCACTTGCCCCCGGCGTGCAGCGCCACGCCGAGCACCAGCACGGCCACCAGCACCGCCTCAAGCTCCCGCAGGCGCGGGGCGAGCAGCGCCTGCCACTGGTCGGGCGCCACCGCCTCGCTGTCGACGGCCCCGTCACGCCGCCGGGCCCGCCGAGCGGCCCACGCCACCACCCGCAGGTTCGCCACCAGAAACGCGCCGGTGCCGACCCCGGCGCCCACGGCAAGCAGGGCCCTGGCCCCGAGGACCCCCCAGAACACCCGGGTCTTGCCGACCTCGCGGAACCACAGCAGGTCGGTGTACAGGCCGGCAAGGGTGAACAGCAGCCAGACAAGCACGACACAGCCCGCCGCGACCACCAGGGTCCGCGCGCGCGGTGGGCGGCGGAGCACCGCCACCCCAAGCCCCTTGGATGCGACCACCGGCCGGCTCCGATGGGACGGCTGCAGCCTCCACCGTAGCACCACCCAGCCCACCCGACCCGTCCGCGCTCCGGGTGGCTCGCGGGCGGTGCGCAGCGGCGGCCTGGTTACACGCCCCGGGGAGCCCGCGCCGGCTCCTGCCCAGCACCCAATCGGGCGTCGTGCCGGGGCACTCGGGCAGCGGCCCTGGACCGCAACCGCACGCGCGCACCGTGCAGCTCAGGCACAGGCGGTACTCAGCGCATAGCAAGGTTGCGCGCGGACACTTGAGCGGTGTTCGCGGCCGGGACACGCACGGACTGGAGCGGGCGACATGAGCATGATCAGCGTGGGCTGGCGGTGGACGCAACCGACGCAGTCGCAGGCGCTCCCCGAGGCCGCAGCCGTCCCGCCCGCGCCTGCCACGGGCGGCGGGGGGTCCGGCGGGCCGGGCCGGACGCGGCACTGGGACGGCGGCGACCACCCCGCCGAGCACGTCGCCATCCTGATCGACCCGGCGCTCGAGCCGGTCGCCGCCGCGCTGCAGCAGGAGCTCGGCCCCGGGTTCGCGATGGTCGTCTGGCCACCGTCGGAGGGTGATCGTGGTCCTTAACGCGGTCTTTGACCCGGCAGCGACCGCCACGGTCGCCCCCCGCCAGCGCAGCCGGCACCCCACGTGCCGGCCTGCTGGTCGTGGCCGGCCGGGTCGCGACCGGGGCGAGCTGCTGGCAGGAGATGGAGATCGCAGACCTGCTCGACGCGGCCGCCGACGTCGTGATGGTCGAGATGAGCACCCGGGAGCTCGGGCACTGTTGCATCTGTGCGGAAGGCGTCGCCATCGAGCACCAGAGTGGAGGCGTTCCTATGCGGAGAGTCCGCAAGAACGGCTCAAAGAGGCTGATCGCGACCGTTATCTGAGGCGTTCAGGCTACCAAGTGGAGGACGCGAAGGACGCTGATCGCCAGATGCAACAGTGCCTCCGCGCGCTGCTTCTTCGAGCGGGCTGTCGGTACGACAAGGCGGACGCCGGTCGAGGTCGTCACCGATGGCGCTCCGGTGTATCCGGTCGTGCTGGAAGAGCTCCTACCAGTGGCGTGGCATCGAACCGAGCAGGACGCCAATACCCGCGTCGAGTGCGACCACGGCGCCGCAAGTCGAGGCTGCGACCGATGCGAGGACGCAAACGAGACCACAGCGCCAGGGTTGTGCTCAGCGGGCATGGTTTCGTGCAGAACCTGCGGAGAGGCCACTACGAGCTTGGGGTCGAGGAGCCACCACGCCGCCCGGTGGCGGTCGCGTTCGCCGAGTTGGCCTTGACGATCTGAACCCTGAATGCGGATGAGGCGCAGGCGCCAGCATGCCACCCGCCGACCAGACGCAACAGAGCCCAGCCGTTCTCGCCACTGCGGATCCGGCCTGCCACCTTGGCAGCGGGCGATGCTGGAACGCTTGGCCGCTGTGGTCACTGACCGGGTCAGCCGGTTGCCGGCAACAGCCGCCCGCCGCAGACTGGCGTCCAGGACCCCACCCGATCGGCATCCGGGCGCTACCCGCCAGGACGCGCGAGCACGGGAAGGAGGCCGTGACGTGAGGAGCGCGTTGCTGCGTTGGCTGGACGATCCTGACGTGGACCGGGGGATCCACTTCGCTGACCGCACCGGAGGCTGGTCGTTCCACTCCTACGCCGATCTGGCCGGCTCGGTCGCCGAGGTCGCCGGCAGGCTCGTGGACGCCGGTGTGGGCGCTGGCGGCGTCGTCTGCATCGCCGTTCCGAGCGGGCCGGAGTTCGTGGCGGCCTTCTTCGGCACCCTGATCGCGGGTGGCACCCCCTCGCCGGTGGCGCCGCCGCTGATCTTCCGCAGCGCCGATGAGTACGTCGCCCAGCTGGCCCGGCAGCTGCAAGCCGCCTCGCCGTCGCTGGTCGTGTCGGACGCCGACCTGCTCCCGGTCGCGGTGGGGGCGGTGCAGGCCGCCGGCCTGGGGTGTTCTTGCCTGAGCCTGTCGCTGGCCGGCGAACGCTGCGACCTGCCGGCACGGCCGCCCGCCGGGCTTGCGCTGCTGCAGTTCACCGCCGGCTCCAGCGGGAGCCCGCGGGGGGTCCGGATCTCCTGGAGGAACCTGGAGACGCACATCGCGGCGTTGCACCAGTGGGTGCGCTGGCGCCAGGACGACGGCGTTGCCAGCTGGCTGCCGCTCTACCACGACATGGGCCTGATCGGCATGTTCCTCTGCTCGGTCGTTCATCGCGCGCACCTGTGGCAGCTGCGACCCGAGCAGTTCCTGCGCTCGCCAGCGTCGTGGCTTGCGTGCCTGGGCCGGTTCGGCGCGACCATGACCGCCGGCCCCAGCTTCGGCTACGCCTACGCGGCCAGGAAGGTCACCTCCGCGGAGCTTGAGGGCATGGACTTCTCCCGCTGGCGGGTGGCCGCCGTCGGCGCGGAGCGGGTGGACCCTGCAGCCCTGGACCGGTTCGCGCGGCTGGTCGCGCCCAACGGCTTCCGGCGCGAGGCGTTCCTGCCCGGCTACGGCCTGGCCGAGGCGACCCTGGCCCTGACCGGGACCAGCCTCGGCGAGCTGCCGGCACTGGTAGCGGCCGATCGGGCCTCGCTGCGGTTCGGCGAGCCCGTCCGCGTCCTGGAACGCGGCTGCCCGGATCCAGCCGGGGACCGGGGACGGGGCGACTGGCTGGTCGGCTGCGGACGGTCCCTGCCAGGCATCCGGCTGTGGGTCGTCAACGCCGAAGGCGCCCCGCTCGGGGAGGGGCGGCTGGGGGAGATCGTCGCATCCGGTCCATGGGTGGCCGAGGGGTACCAGGGCGCGCAGGCCAGCGGCCCCACCAGGTTCGCACAGGGACAGCTCTGTACCGGCGACGCCGGCTTCCTGCTGGACGGGGAGTTGTTCGTCCTGGGGCGCATGGGCGACAGCACCAAGGTCAGGGGGCGCAGCCTGTACGCCGAGGACGTCGAGGCGAGGCTCGCGGCGATCCCGGGCGTTCCGGCCGGCCGCGTGGTCGTGGTGTTCGGACGGTTCGATGGGCTGGACACCGTCGCGGCGGTGGTCGAACGCGAGCCGGGAGCGTGGGTCGAGCCTGCCGCACGCAGGCTGCGCAGCGAGACGGGCCGCAGCGCCCGGGTTCTGGTCCTGCAGGTCCCGCGGTACGCCATCCCACGCACCTCCAGCGGCAAGCCGCGCCGCCGGCTCCTCGGGCAGGAGCTCATGGAGGGCACGCTGCCCGCCACGACACTGGTGGACTGGCGCCAGGGGATCTCCTGAGGCTGGACGTGCCGCTGCACGATGAGCTCGACAAGTCAGCCCCAACCCCGCACCGCGAGGCCATCCGGCGGCTACATCGATGACCTCAAGGTTGCTGCCGGTCGCGCCGCTGCGGAGCGACATTCCGGATCGGCCGGTCTCGCCGTCGAAAATCTCGTCGTGGGAGCCTGTGGGTGCCGAGAACCTCGTCCACGACGTTGACCTGCAGCTTCGCGTGGTGGCGGAAGTCCGCGATGATCACCCGTCATGACGCTGCGGCTGCTCTACCTGATCTTCTGTCAGCTCATCGGCTGGCTCGCAGTGCTGACCCGCACGCAGGCGTCCAAGCACGCCGAGCTCCTGGTGCTGCGCCATGAGGTCGCGGTCGTGCGCCAGCAGCTCGCCCGGCCATGCCCCGCCTGGCCAGACCGGGCCATCCTTTCGGCACTCACTCGACTGCTGCCAACGCAGCACCAATGCCATCGATTCGTGATGCCGGAGACGTTACTGCGCTGGCACCGGGACCTGGTCAGACGCCACTGGACCAAGCCCACCGCCCGGCTGGTCGACCGTCGATCCCGCCGCAGCTACGGCGGTTGATCCTGCGGATGGCGGCAGCGAACCCGACATGGGCTACCGGCGCATCCACGGCGAACTCGCCCGGCTTGGCGTCAAGGTCGCACCGAGCACGCTGTGGCTGCTGCTCAACCGGGCGGGCAGTGCCCCCGGCACCACGCCGGGCTGGGCTGACGTGGCGGCAATTCCTGTCCGCCGCAGGGCGAAGCGATCCTGGCCGCCGACGTCTTCCACGTCGACACGGTCCTGCTCCAGCGTCGGTACGTGCTGTTGGTGATCGAGCTGGCGACCCGCCAGGTCCACATCCTCGTGATGACCACCAGCCCGACTGGGGTGTGGGTGACCCAGCAGGCCCGCAACCTGCTGATAGACCTGGCCGGCCGCATCGGGCAGTTCAAGTTCCTCATCCGCGACCGAGACGCGAAGTTCACCGCCGCCTTCGATGCTGTCTTCGCCTCCGAGCGCATCCGAGCCTTGCCGACGCCGATGCGGACGCCGATGCGCGAACGCGGTGGCCGAGCGATGGGTCGGCACGGTCCGTCGAGAGCTGCTTGATCGGATGCTCATCATGGGTCGACGGCATCTGGAGGTGGCGCTGGCAAGCCACCTGGCGCACTACAACGAGCACCGGCCCCACCGATCATTCGGCCAGGCGCCGCCACTCGGAACCGGATCGCCGCGCGATGTACCGGTTCTGCGGGTCGACCGACTTGGCGGGCTGATCCACGAGTATGCCCAAGTCGCGTGAGGTAGATGGGGTTCGGCACCCACAGGCGCTGGAGCAGGGCCTGTGGGGCCGCCATGGCAAGCACGACCCTCAGTCACGGCTGATCCACCACAGGCCGGCCGAACATCTGCAGCTTGACGTCGTACTGGTCGGACCAGAAGTAGGGAACGCTGTCGTCGGTACTTGGCCGAGCCGCTATCGTCCTGCCGACCGCCGCGCCCTGATAGAGCGCGTTGTTCCGTTTGCTCGATGCGCACCCGGGGGGCGGGATGGCCAGTGACAGGTGGACACCCTGCTCGCGGTGCACCGCCGCAAACACCGACCCGAGCAGGGGACCGACCGTCCCAAGCAGCGGCTGGCGCAAGGCTTCCACCACGATCACCTGGCGGCCAAGGTCGCGAGCGACCGCGGCCACCTCCAGCCCGACGAAGCCGGCGCCGACGACCACCACAGGAGCCTGCCAGCGCAGACGCCGCCCGAGCCGGAGGGCGTCGTCGGCGGTACGGAGGTAGCAGATGCCCTCCAGGTACCTGCCCGAAACGTTGAGTCGGCGCGGCCTGGCGCCGGTGGCAAGCAGCACGCTGTCGGCCGCCAGCGTCTCGCCGTCGCCGAGCAGGACCCCGGCGGCGGACGGGTCGATGGCGCGTACTCGAAGGCCCAACCGCAGCACGACCTGGTTGGAGCGGAGCTGGTCGGCGGGAATGATCGGGCTGAGCGCGGACTCCACGTCGTCGACGTCGACTAGCCTCTTCGACAGGGGCGGCCGCTCATAGGGCGGATGCGGTTCCGCGCCGACGACCACGATCTCGCCGGTGAACCCGGCCTGGCGTGAGGCCATCGCGGCGCTGACCCCGGCCGCGCTCGCACCGATCATGACGTGCCGCCCGGTCCTCACAGGCCCTGCGTTCCTTCCCCAGGTGGCCGCTCGGCACGCAGGTAGTTGGCCAGCTCGCTGAAGAACGCCCGGTCGACCGGCACGACCCGCTCCCGGCCGCCCTTGCCGACCACCCGCAGGCGCCGCAGGCCCATGTCCACGTCGGCCAAGCGCAGCGAGCGGACCTCCCCGGCGCGCAACCCGCCGAGCAGCATCGCCAGCGCCATTGCCCGGTCCCGATGGGTCGAAAGGTCCGCCAGGAATCGTCCACCTCGGCCGGCTCCAAGCTCTCCGGCAGCGAGCGGGGCTGCTGGACGAGCCGGCCGCCGCGCCGCGGGTGTCGTACAGGCACATGGCCGAGCAGCCCCCGACGAGGGGCTCGCAGCCCCGAGCTGCGTCGCGGGGACGGCACCGGACTGTCAGCGCGGACACCAGCCAGCACGACGAACTCAAACAACGCCCGCACCGCAGCGATCCGCCGATTCATCGTCGCCGGGGCAGGGCGACGAGCCACCAGCCGAACGACCCGGCCGCCTTGTGCCGGTCGAGGACCGCTCTGCCACTCCAGATAGTCGAACACGTCGGCTGGCCCGGCGTCGACGGCCCGCACACCGCGCTCGACGCAGAAGCGACCGAAGTTCACCAGGTCATACGCGTACGCCCGCACGGTCGCGGGCGCGAACGCCCTCACCACCAAGTGGGCAAGGAAGTGGTTGGCCAGCTCGGCGTCGGGCCACGACCCCTCAACCTGCCAGCCCGCACCGTCTGCTCGCGCCACCACAGCCGGCATACCTGCCTCCCTGCCGGCCGTAGTCTGCACCCCTGATCCCACAAGGTGTGGACATTCAGGCCACCCTTCCCACCAAGGTCTCCGAGGGCCGGTTAACCAATAAGGTCACCGACCGCCTACCCGACGCGCTCGGCTCCACGGTCGCCAAGCGGATCCGTGCCGCCTACCACCTCACCGACCCGCTTCTGGCCCAGGCCGAACTCGAGGCGCTGGCACGGGAGCTGGACCGCTCCTACCCCGGCGCGGCTGCCTCGCTGCGGGAAGGGCTGGCCGAGACCCTCACGATCACCCGGCTTGGCGTGCCACCAACGCTGGCCCGCACGCTCCGCAGCACCAACACGATCGAGTCGATGATCCAGATCTGCCGCGATCACGCCGCCAACGTCAAGCGCTGGCAGGACGGGCAGATGGTGCTGCGCTGGGTCGCCGCCGGGATGGGTGAGGCGGCCAAGCAGTTCCGACGCGTCAACGGCTTCTTGCACCTACCCGCGCTACGCGCCGCGCTCGACCAGACCATCACCGCCGATGTCACACCCCCCGGATACAACAAGGAGGACGCTGCCTGACCTGTTCCGGGCCGCCACCGAAATTCCACGGAACTCAGGACATCCTCCTCTTGCATGCCATCCCCGTTACACCAGCAAACAGGACCCTATGGCACCTCCCCCGACACCACGTCGCACCAGGCCGGCCGGGAGCTCAAGAGCCATGCCGTACTGTTCTGCGTGGGCTCGCAAGGTCCTGTTGCTGACACCCTGCTGACAACTGACCGGATGCAGAACGCCGGGCTCCGGCGCCGAGCCGTGACAGCCTCGATGACCTCATCCGTGTCAGCTATCACGGGCCGACCGCCATGCGAACCCGCGATTTCGCAGGTCGCCGCCATCCGTAGAGGGCGAAGTTATGCGCTGTACCGTGGTGGGCGAGGCCTCGCGCTAGACCGACCGAGGCCAGCGACGCGGAACGCAAGATCCCCAAGCTCCGGGGAGGGTCGTTCTTCCCGGCACTATTCAGCAGCGGGTCGGGGAAGGATTGCGTGCTCACAGGGCCGTGGCCGGCCTGTGGAGAAGCGTCCGCGCTGCTGCACGCGGGCGCCGGCCCGCGCGCAACGGGCTTGTGACCGGGTGACAACCTGGCCGCAACACGAGCGAGGTAGGGTCGGACGAGATCGCGGGTCGTGGGCGACCGAGGCTCGTCGGGCACAAGAGTTGATCATGGAGGACGAGGGGTGAACCGCACGCCCAGGTTGGAGGGGATGCACGCCGCCACGGCCAGCACCACGGGGTGGATCGAGGGCCCCGCGGGCGGCGGCCCGGAGTGCCTGTTCTGCGGCGAGCCGGCGGGGGCGTTCAAGCCGCTCACGACGCTCGAGCGGTTGTGGTGGTGCCGGCCGTGCGAGACCACCTGGGTGGCCTGACCCGCCGCGAGGCCCCGGGGCGGTCTGGTGCGCGACCCGCTCCAGCATCCCCCGCAGCAGTCCGGGCAGGCCGCCGGCAGCACAACCGTGACCGCCCCGTCAACCCGCCCGGTGGCTGCCGCCGGGCGGTCGCAGGGCGCGAACGCTCCAACCCCGACCCTGGACGTCATGAGGCCGCTCGATACATCCGGGTTTGCGGTCTTGACTCCCGAGCCCATGGGCGTAGCTTGACGCCCTGTGATCGGGGGTGAGTGCGATGCGAGCTTGCAGGCGACTCGCACGAACCGGCCGCCGCGCGCGCGCCCCTCCCGGTCAGCTTCGCCACTCACCCCGCACCCACGTTCCACCCAGGGAGGGGGAGCAATCGTGGCGGACACCAACCAGGGCGTGGTCTACACCGGTCCTGGCCAGGTCGAGGTGCACGACCTCGACTACCCGAAGCTCGAGCTCGCCGAACAGAACAATCGCCAGTTGCAGCACGGCGTCATCCTGCGTGTCGTGGCGACCAACATCTGTGGTTCCGACCAGCACATGGTCAGGGGCCGCACCACCGCACCGCAGGGCCAGACCCTCGGCCACGAGATCACTGGCGAGGTCATCGAGGTCGGCCGCGACGTCGAGTTCATCAAGCAGGGCGACATCGTCAGCGTGCCGTTCAACATCGCCTGCGGCCGCTGTCGCAACTGCAAGGAGCGCAACACCGGCGTCTGCGAGAACGTCAACCCCGCCCGCGACGGCGCCGCCTACGGCT
>WNGJ01004566.1_pt1 | contig 15985 bp, 13 predicted proteins | sample 5400611 | NCBI WGS metagenome assembly WNGJ01 (sample SAMN13153375, study PRJNA577476) | soil metagenome | isolation source: 40 cm soil or saprolite under Garry oak tree replicate 1 | place: USA:California | collected 2016-06-15 | reverse complement strand
ATGAAGTGCGTCAGCGTGTCCCGCGCCCAGCCCGCGAACGCGAAGGTGGAGACGAGCGCGAACACCAGGAACGTGATCGAGGCGCCGATCGTGATCAGGTGGCCGACGCCGAGGCTGACCAGGGTGTTGGTTCTGGACGCGGCCGCTTGCGTGGTCACCGCCAGTGGGATGCCTGCCACGTGGGATGCCGCCGCGGCGGCCACCGCCAGCGCGAGTGAGATGATCGCGCGCCACGGCCGGCTACGCGATTTCGGTGTTGCCACCGCCCAACGGTACCGAGAAGCGCGCTGGTCCCGTGCGGGACCAGCGCGCCATTCGGACGCAGTTACAGGCTCATGAGCGGGCCGCCTACCGGCAGCACGGCCCTGCCCTTCATGCCGTTGATCACGCCAGCCGCAGACGCGTACCAGGCAACGAGTGCCGTGAGGAGTCCGAGGTAGCCGCCGAGCTTGCCGATGCCAGAGCTATTGGCGAAGTTGGCTATGAACAGAATGATCTCGGTGAGCTCCAGGGTGAGGAACACCCCGAAGACCGCCATATTGACCTGCGTGCTCCAGATCAGCATGTACGTGTTGAAGATCGCGAACGACAGCAGTATCCAGCCGAGATCGTGGCCAGACGGAGTCGACGCCGGGGCCACAAGCAGGACCCATAGCCCGAGCCCAAGCCAGAAGCCGCCGTAGGTGGAGAACGCGGTGGCCCCGAAGACATTCCTGTTCCTGAACTCCCACATTCCGGCCAGCAACTGGATGAAGCCACCATAGGCGAGGGCAAAGCCGAGCCAGGCATCTGCCGTGGTCCAGCCGGCGTTCTTAGCCGACAGCAGGAATGTGGTCAGCGCGAAGGCGGCCAGGCCGAGCGGGGCTGGATCGGCGATTCCGCTGAGGACGGGGGCAGTAGCGGGGGCGACCGCGGTCTCGTCGGAAGTACTCACGTGCATCCTCCTCGGGAGGTCGGCATCGACCCGAGGGGAGCCGGATCGATGAGGGGAACCTACACGGAACACAAGCGATGTCATCGCCCAAGCTGGCTACAACGACGACTTAGCTGATGTCCCGGTCAATATGGACCTCATCACCCAACCGAAGCGCAGACGTAGATAACGGATGGCGCTGATTCTGCGGGCTTGAAGCAGCCAGTTATCCATATTCCGGGCCTTCCTCACTTCCATGTCGCCTGTTACGAGTTACCCATCAGGCTCAATATGGAAGTTATGCACTGAGCGTAACTCTGGCTCGGCGATTAGGCGAGACCCGATTACCGGAATATGTCGTGGCAGGGCCATCGAAACATATCGAATGGGCACGCTGGGTTACTCGGCGCGCTATCAGCGTGAAGAAGCTACCGGCCGGCTGCGATCGGCACGCTCATCAGGGCGAGGCAAACCTGCTGAGCTGGACGGGCACTTCACCCGCCGCCGCGCGGTCAAGCAGGAACAGGGTCTGCTGCACGCCGCGGGCTCCCGCCGCGGGCACCTGCACCGGCCCGGCACCGGAGAGCGCGAGGCGCACCGCGCCGGCCTTCTCGCTCCCCGAGGCGAGAATCCACACCTCGGACGCCGCCCGGATCGCCGGCAGCGTGAGCGTCAGCCTGACCGGCGGCGGCTTGGGGGCACCGCGGACGGCCACCGCCGTGCGCTCTTCCTCGTACAGGGCAGGCAGGCCAGGGAACAGGGAGGCCACGTGCGCGTCGGGACCGATGCCGAGGATCAGCACGTCGAACCTCGGCACGCCGACCCTGTCCTGCGGCTCGGCGGCGGCCCGCAGACTGGCCGCGTACCGGTCGGCCGCTGCCTCAGGGTTCGGCCCATCCGGCCCGTCCGGCCCCGGCATCGGGTGCACCCGGCTGGGGTCCGCGTCGACGTGGCCGAGCAGGGCGCTGCGCGCGCCGGTCTCGTTCCGCTCCGGATCGCCGGCCGGCAGGAACCGCTCATCGCCCCACCAGATCTCCACCCGGTGCCAGTCGACCGCGTCCCGCGCCGGGGCAGCGGCGAGCTCCGCGAGCACCTTGGTGCCGATGCCGCCGCCGGTCAGCACCAGCGATGCCATGCCCTTCGCCGCGACGGCGTCGACGAGCCTGGTGACGAGCCGGGCGGCCACGGCCTTCGCGAGCAGGTCGCCGTCGTGGTGAATCAGGATCTGCGGGACGGAAATGGCGTCACTCCTCGACGGCCGCGACGCCTGCCGCGCCCGCGGTTGCTGCCTGCTCGCCCGCCAGGACGGCAAGCGTCTCCCCGTACACGTCATCGGGATCGAGCCTGCGCAGTTCCTCGGCGAGCAGCTCGTTGGTGTCCCTGCGGTGCAGGGCGACGAAGCGGTCGGGCTCGCCTGGACGCGAGAGCGTGGCGTTGCGCCCGTCGGCCCTGCTGATCACGATCTTGCCGTCCGCGGTCATGAAGCTCACCTCGGTCACCCCGGGCCCTGGCGAGACGTCCTGGTGCACCGGCACGCCGAGGCGTAGCCCGAGCCAGGCCGCCATCAGGTCGGCGCTCGGGTTGCCGGCCTCGGCGCCGACCGTGACCTCGAGGATCTCGGCGTACGGCCGGTCGAGGGTCGCCGCCAGCAGCGACCGCCAGTTCGTTGTTCGCGCCCAGGCCAGATCCGTGTCGCCGGGGCGGTAGCCGGCGGCCAGATGCAGCAGCCGCTCCCGCGGCTCCTCGCCGGCGGCCGCGTCGGTGATCCGACGCTGGCCGAGCACGCCGAGCGGGTCAGCGGCCGGCGCCTCGGGCGCCCTGCCTGGCCACCAGATCACGACCGGCGTATCCGGCACGAGCAGCGGCGTGATCACGGAGTCGACGTGCTCGTTCAGCTCCCCCTGGATGCGCAGCAGGACGGTCTGGCCAGGCATGTTCTCGCCGACCGTGACTTCGGCATCCAGCCGCCGCGGCCGCCGCCCGTTCCTCGCGATCACGCCGAGTACCTGGCACGGATGCTCCCGGCCGGCGTGGGTGGCGGCCCGCATCGCGTCGTACTGGTCGGCCTCGTCGGTCATGATGACCAGGTTGAGCACGACGCCGGTGGTCAGGCCGCCCATCTGCTGGCACATCCGGGTGAGCTCGTTGCGCACCGTGCTGGCGCTCGTGTCGATCAGCTCTACCTTCATCGTTCACCCGCCTGCTAGAGCCGCCGCCAGGCCCGGCCGTCCCGCGCCATCATGGCGTCGGAGCAGGCAGGCCCGGTCGATCCTGCGAGGTAGGGCTCCGGCCTGCCGTTGGCCGCCCAGAACTCTTCGATCGGGTCGAGAATCTTCCACGACAGCTCGACCTCCTCGTGCCCGGGGAACAGCGGCGGATCCCCGACCAGGACGTCGAGCAACAGCCGCTCGTAGGCCTCAGGGCTTGACTCGGTGAACGACTCGCCGTAGGCGAAGTCCATGTTCACGTCCCTGACCTCCATCGCCGAGCCTGGCACCTTCGAGCCAAAGCGCATAGTGATGCCCTCGTCCGGCTGCACCCGGATCACCAGGGCGTTCTGGCCGAGCTCTTTGGCGTCGGTGGCGTTGAACGGCAGGTGCGGCGCGCGCTGGAAGATCACCGCGAGCTCGGTCATCCTGGTCGCCAGCCGCTTGCCGGTGCGCAGGTAGAACGGCACCCCCGCCCACCGCCGCGTGTCCACGCCGAGCCTGATCGCCGCGTAGGTCTCGGTCACCGAGTCCGGGGCGATGCCGTCCTCGGCCAGGAAGCCGGGCACCGGGATGCCGCCCTGCCACCCGGCCGCGTACTGCCCGCGGGCGGTGCCGGTCAGCGGGTCAGCGGGAATCTGCACAGCCGACAGCGCCTTCTGCTTCTCCGCGCGGAGCGTGTCGGAGGCGAACGAGACCGTCTCCTCCATCGCGGTCAGCGCGAGCAGCTGGAGCAGGTGGTTCTGGATCACGTCCCTGGCGGCGCCGATGCCGTCGTAGTAACCGGCGCGGCCGCCGATCCCGATGTCCTCGGCCATCGTGATCTGCACGTGGTCCACGTACCTGCGGTTCCAGATCGGCTCGAAGAGCGTGTTGGCGAACCTGAGCGCGAGCAGGTTCTGCACGGTCTCCTTGCCGAGGTAGTGGTCGATGCGGAAGACCGAATGCGGCTCGAAGACGGACGCGAGCAGGTCGTTCAGGTCCCGCGCGCTGGTCAGGTCGTGCCCGAACGGCTTCTCGATCACGACCCGCTTCCAGCCGTGGCCGTCCTTGCAGTCCGACAGGCCCGACCGCTCGAGCTGGCGGACCACGACAGGGAACTGGCCGGGCGGGATGGACAGGTAGAACGCGCGGTTCCCGCTCGTGCCACGCTCGGCGTCCAGCTCGGTCGCCACCTGGGCCAGCCGGTCGAACGCCTCGTCGTCGGAGAACGCGCCGGAGACGAACCGCAGACCGTCGCTGACCTGCTGCCAGACGCTGTCCCTGAACGTGGTCCTGGCGTGCTCGCGGACGGCTTCGTAGGCGTGCGTGGCGAAGTCCTGGTCGGTCCAGTCCCGGCGCGCGAAGCCGATGAGCGAGAAGCCCGGCGGCAGCAGCCCGCGGTTCGCCAGGTCATAGATCGCCGGCAGCAGCTTCTTGCGGGCCAGGTCACCGGTCACGCCGAACATGATCACGATGCTCGGCTCAGCGACCCGGGGGATCCGGCGATCACGAGGATCGCGCAGGGGATTGCTCATCCCGTCGCCGGGCCGGCCCGGTGGGATGCCCCCCCGAATTCCCCCGCAGACGTCTTCGCCGGATCAAGCTGCTCACTGATCGTCTTCAGCAGACCGTCCCACGAGTCGGAGAACTTCCGGACGCCCTCGTCCTCGAGCACGGCGACGACGTCGTCGTAGCTGATGCCGAGCTTCTCGAGGTCGGCGAAGACCTGGCGCGCCTCGTCGTAGGTGCCGGCCATGGTGTTCCCGCGCACGACGCCGTGGCCGGCCATCGCGTGCATGGTCGCCTCCGGCATGGTGTTCACCGTGTGCGGCGCGATCAGCTCCTCGACGTACATGGTGTCCCGGTAGGCAGGGTCCTTGGTGCTCGTCGAGGCCCAGAGCGGCCGCTGCAGCCTCGCCTCCTGGCTGGCTAGCGGCTGCCACCGCGGGCTCGAGAAGTGCTGCTCGAACAGCTCGTAGGCGAGCCTGGCGTTGGCGATCGCCGCCTTGCCGCGCAGCGCCTTCGCGTCGGGCGTGCCGATCGCGTCCAGCCTGCGGTCGACCTCGGTGTCGACCCTGCTGACGAAGAACGAGGCCACCGAGGCGAGCGTCGCGACGTGCGCCTCGTCGGCCCGCTCGAGCCCGGCCATGAACGCGTCGATGACCTCCTCGTACCGCTGCAGCGAGAAGATCAGGGTCACGTTGATGCTGATGCCCTGGGCCAGGCACGCGGTGATCGCGGGCAGGCCCGCCCTGGTCGCCGGGATCTTGATGAACAAGTTCGGCCGGTTCACGAGCCACCACAGTGCCCGCGCCTCGGCGATGGTCCTGGCCGTGTCGGCAGCGAGCCGCGGGTCGACCTCGATCGACACGCGGCCGTCGACGCCGTCGGAGGCGTCGTACACCGGCCGAAGCACGTCGCAGGCCCACCTGATGTCGTAGGTCGTCAGCGCCCGCGAGGCCTCGCCGACGTCGACCCCGCGCAGCGCCAGGTCACCGAGCTGCTCGTCATAGGCGGAGCCGTGCTCCATCGCGTTCGCGAAGATCGTCGGGTTCGAGGTCACGCCGCGCACGTGGAAGTCCCTGGCCAGCGTGGCCAGATTGCCCGTAGCGAGCCGCTCGCGGCTGATGTCGTCGAGCCAGATGGAGACATCCTCGGCGGTAAGCTGGCCGAGCGTGTCCTGCTGTTCTGTCATGACTGCTCCTTCCTGGCGGCGCCACTCCTACGCGGGCGCCACTCCTACGCGGGCGCCACTCCTACGCAGGCGGGCCGGCCCTGCCGAGGCTGAGCCGGGCGGCCTGCGCTACCCGCTCCGGGGTAATGCCGAACTCGGCGTAGAGCGTCTCGTACGCCGCTGATGCGCCGAAGTGCTCGAGGCTGATCATCTCGCCGGCGTCGCCGACGATCGCGCGCCAGCCGAGCGCGATCCCGGCCTCGACGCTGACCCTGGCCCTGACCTGGGGAGGCAGCACCTGATCGCGGTAGGCCTGGTCCTGCTCGGCGAACCACTCCAGGCACGGCATCGAGACCACCCTGGCCGCGATCTTCTCCTGCCAGAGAGCCTCGCGGGCGGCGAGCGCGATCTGCACCTCGCTGCCGGTGCCGATCAGGACGACGTCGGGCTCGCCGCCAGGCGCCTCGGTCAGCACGTACCCTCCGAGCGCGGTTCCGTCGGCTGCAGCCATCTCCGTGCGGTCAAACACGGGCAGCTTCTGCCTGGTCAGGCACAGACCGGCGGGCCGGTCCGTGTGCTCGAGAATGGTCTTCCACGCGACCGCTGTCTCATTGGCATCGGCCGGGCGCACGACATCGAGCCCGGGGATGGCGCGCAGCGCCCACAGCTGCTCCACCGGCTGATGGGTCGGGCCGTCCTCGCCGAGGCCGATCGAGTCGTGCGTCCACACGAAGGTGACCGGGATCTCCATCAGCGCCGCCATCCGGACAGCGGGCCGCATGTAGTCGCTGAAGACCAGGAAGGTGCCTCCGTAGGGCCTGGTCAGGCCGTGCAGGGTGATCCCGTTGAGTATCCCGCCCATGCCGAATTCCCTGATCCCGAAGTGCAAGGTCCGGCCGTACGGGTTCCCGGGGTACAGCTTCGTCTGGTGCTCGACGGGGATGAACGACGGCTCGCCCGCCATCGTCGTGTCGTTGCTGCCGGCCAGGTCGGCCGATCCGCCCCACAGCTCGGGCAGCACAGGAGCGAGGGCGCTGAGCACCTTGCCCGACGCCGACCTGGTCGCCACCGGGCCGTTGTCCCGCGAGAACGAAGGAAGCGCGTCGGACCAGCCAGGCGGCAGGGCGCGGCCGGCGAGCCGGTCGAGCAGCGCGCGCCGGGACGGGCTGGCCTCGGCCCACCTGGCGAAGCTCTCCTCCCACTGCGCCCTGATCTCCTTGCCGCGGTCGGCGACCTCGCGGGCGCGCGCGACCGCCTCGTCGTCCACGGGGAACTTCACGGCCGGGTCGAATCCGAGAATCTCCTTGGTGGCGGCGACCTCGGCGTCGCCCAGGGCCGAGCCGTGCGCCTCGCCGGTGTTCTGCTTGTTCGGCGCAGGCCAGCCGATGATGGTGGAGAGCGCGATGATGGACGGGGCCTCGGTGTGGTCGCGCGCGGTGATGAACGCGCGGTACAGCGCCTCGACGTCCTCGTGGTAGCCCTCGGGGGTGCGCCAGTTCACGTGCTGGGTGTGCCAGCCGTACGCGGCGTACCTGGCCAGCACGTCCTCCGACTTCGCGATGTTCGTGTCGTCCTCGATCGAGATGTTGTTGTCGTCGTAGAGCAGCACGAGGTTGCCGAGCCTGTGGTGGCCGGCCAGTGAGGAGACCTCGTGGCTGACGCCCTCCTCGATGTCGCCGTCGGACGCGAACACGTAGACGTGGTGGTCGAACGGGCTCTGCCAGGCCGGGGCGTCCGGATCGAGCAGCCCGCGCTCGCGCCTGGCCGCCATCGCCATGCCCACCGCGTTGGCCAGGCCCTGGCCGAGCGGGCCCGTGGTCGTCTCCACGCCGGGGGTCAGGTTGTGCTCGGGGTGACCAGGCGTCCTGCTGCCCCACGTGCGCAGCGCCTTGAGGTCGTCCATCGTGAGCCCATAACCGGACAGATAGAGCTGAATATACAAAGTAAGGCTGGAATGGCCGCAAGAGAGTACGAACCTATCCCTGCCGAGCCATTGCGGATCAGCGGGGTCGTGCCTGAGTATGCGCTGGTAGAGCAGATACGCGGCGGGTGCCAGGCTCATCGCCGTGCCCGGATGGCCGGAGCCAGCCTTCTGGACGGCGTCCATGGCGAGCACGCGGATGAGGTCCGCCGCCCGCGCGTCAGTCGCCGTCCATTCAAGATCCGGGCTGGTCTGACCGCTCACGAGCAAGCCCCTCCTCAATAAGTCCTTTTCAGAATCGACCCTATCGTCCGCCCCGCCGATGCCCGGAGGAGCCTACTCCTGCACCTACCCCGATCTCGTCAGCTATGAATAGGGTGATACGCCCCATAACTACCTCACTCAACCTGACAAACTCGGGGTAAGAACTCGGCCGACCGCCGACACTGTCGCTGGCCCGTGCCACTGTGTTCACTGTGGCGTCGGCGAGATTTCCTGAGACCGGGCGATTAGCGGGCTTGATGACGATAACTGAGCTGGCCGAGGCGGGTTTCAGCCGGGAATCGGTGCGGGTGCTGACCTCCCGCGGCGTCCTTCTTCGAGTCCGCCGCGGCGCGTATGTCAGGGCGGACCTCGCGGCCCGGGTACCTGGGTCCGTCAGCTTCCGTGGCAGAGCCATCGCGATCGCCGCGGCGGTCGCGAAGGCCGGCCCCGACGCCGCAAGCAGCCACGAGGACGCGGCGCTACTGCATGGTCTCGAGCAGCTGGACCGGCCGCGAGCTGACCTGATCTCGGTCAGCCGGTCACAGGGGCATGACAGGCTGCTCGGGGGTGCGCCGGCCGTTCGGGTGCGCGTCACCCCGTTATCCCGCGCCCAGATCGCTGTCCGCGCCGGTGTGCCGGCAACATCGGCTGCCAGGACCGTGATCGACCTGGCTCGGGAGACGTCATTCCGAGCGGGCGTGGTTGTCGCCGACTCCGCGCTGTACCGGCGGAAGACGACCAGGGCCGACCTGGACACCGTCATCGGGAGCTGCCGCCACTGGCCGGGCATCGACCGGGCGAGGAGGGTCGTCAGCTTTGCTACTGACCTCGCGGAGTCGCCGTTCGAGTCGATCGCCCGGGTCGCCTTCGACGAGGGTGGGCTGCCGCCGCCCGAACTGCAGGTCTGGGTCGGCGGAGAGGACCGTCCGATCGGGCGGGTGGACTTCCTGTGGCGGGCGTACCGGACGATCGCGGAGGCGGATGGCGCGCTCAAGTACGCCGATCCCGACCGGGCCAGGCAGCAGCTGCACAGGGACGCCGACCTGCGCGACGCGGGTTTCGAGGTCGTGCATTTCTCTTGGCGCGAGCTCACCGTCAGCCCGGCTCAGGTGATCGGGTGGATCACCGCGGCATTCGCGCGGGCCGCTTCCCTTCGAAGGGCTGGCTAGGCGGCGGGCGCGGGCTCGGCGGCGGCGGGCGCGGGAGCCTCGACGCGACCGCGGTCGCGCAGCGCGAAGGCCAGCCTGATGATCGCGATCCAGATCAGCGCCGTGTTCGCGACGTGCACCCAGACCAGTCCGGCCCGGAGGCCGGAGAAGTACTGGGCGTAGCCGAGCGCGCCCTGCACTGCGATCAGGCCGAGCACGATCCAGGACCGCCTGATCGCGCGCCGCGGCGCCTCGGTCACGTGCATGATCAGCGTCAGCATGACGGCCAGCGTGCCGAGGACCCAGCCGATGTCCGCGTGCAGCTGGGTGACCGCGGTCAGCGACAGGAAGTGATAACGCGGCACTGCGCCGGCCCCGGCCAGCGGGCCGGTGCCGGTCACCAGCGTCCCCGCCACCATCATGAGCGACGCGACCACCACGAGCGCGCGGGCGACGAGCCTCACCAGCGGCGCCACGAGCGGCTCGCCCGGCCCGCTGCTCTCCGCGCACCGCACGTGCAGGGCGACGGCCGCCGCGAGCACCGGCAGGGTCGCGAGATAGTGCAGCGACACCCAGAAAGGCGACAGCTTGGTCAGCACGACGATCCCGCCGATCAGCGCCTGCGCTGCGATCCCGGCCGGCTGCACCGAGGCGAGCCAGACCAGGTCGCGCCGTCGCTTGCCATCGGGCCGGAATCGCCACGCCGCGATGAGGACAGCGATGGCGACGATGAAGATCGCGGTCGTGACTAGCCGGTTGCCGAACTCGACCCACTGATGGATCAGCGGGTCGCCGTGCTCGCCCGAGGCCACGAGGCTGGTCGCGGTGCACTTCGGCCAGTCGGTGCAGCCGAGTCCGGACTGGCTGAGCCGCACCGCCGCGCCGGTCGGGATGATGGCCAGCGACGCCACCACGCCAGCGAACGCGATCCTGCGCATGGCCAGCGGCGTCGGCCGCAGCAGCACGCCAGCCCACTGCCTGGCCAGCGCGGTCACACGCCAAGGGGCGTGGGCGGCGGCTGGCTGAGCGGACACGGCCCCATCGTATTGCCGTCAGGCCTGCGGCGCGGGCGCGGACTTGTCCTCGCCGAGCGCGGCGCCGGCGCTCGCGACGACCACGCAGCCGATCGCGACCCACTGCGGCACCGACAGCGCCTGGCTCAGCAGCACGACGCCGACCACGGCGGCGACCGCCGGCTCCAGGCTCATCCAGATCCCGAAGACCCGGGCGGGGACCCGGCGCAGCGTCTCGAGCTCGAACCGGTACGGGATCACCGAGGACAGCAGCCCGATCGCGACGCCGGCGCCGATCACCGCGGGCTTGACCAGCTCGCGGCCCGCGCTGATCACGGCGACCGGGGTGACGATGATCGCGGCCAGCACCATGGCCATGACGAGGCCTGATGAGCCGCTGAAACGCCGGCCGGTGGCCGCCGACAGCATGATGTAACAGGCCCAGGACGCGGCCGCGGCGAGCGCGAACAACACGCCAGTCAGCTCCGTCGAGGCGTGCGAGGCGTGGCCGGCGGCGGTGTCTCCGAGGCTGGCGATGCTGACGCCGGCCGTCCCGAGCAGCGTCACGCCGGTGCCCGCAAGCACGACCCAGACCAGGTCGATCAGCCGTCGTGACGAGGCGACAGCCACGGCGAGCGGGCCGAGAAACTCGATCGTGACCGCGATCCCGAGCGGGATCCGCGCGAAGGCCTGGTAGATCGAGAAATTCATGACCCCGAGCGTCACGCCGAAAGCGAGCACGACCATCGCGTCCCGCCAGGCCCGGCCCGCGATGACGCCGCGGACCGCCCGGATCGTCGGCCTGGCCCCGAGGGCCGCGAGCATCAGCGCCGCCGCCCAGAGGCGCAGGCCGGTCAGGCCCGCGGCCGTGACTGTGCCGAACATCCGGGCGGCAAGGCCGGCGCCGAGCTGCACGCTCAGGATCCCGGCGCCCAGCAGCAGCGGCGACGGCACCCGGCCGAGCGGGCTGGTCCCGTGGCTCACCCGCGCCGGCGGTGCGCGCCTGGCGGCGGCCTGGCGGGGCTGGGGCACCGGTTACTCCCAGCGGAAGGTTCGCGCGGCCAGGCCGATGCCGATGACCGCCCAGACCCCGAGCACCACGACGTCCTTGACCGGCAGGCCGGCGCCGTAGCGCAGCACAGCGCGCAGCCCGTCCGACAGCGCACCGGACGGCAGCAGCCGCAGCACCGGCCTGGCGGCCGGCGGGAACTTGGTGAGGGGAAACACCACCCCGCCGACGCCGAGCAGCAGCAGGTAGACCAGGTTGGCCGCGGCCAGCGTCGCCTCGGCCCTGAGCGTGCCGGCCATCAGCAGGGCCAGGCCGCTGAACGCCGCGCTCCCGGCCGCGATCAGCAGCAGCGCCGACGGGACGCTGACCGCGGTGACGACCGGCCGCCAGCCGAGCAGCGCGCTCACGATCACGATCAGCGCGATCTGGCCGGCCTGCACCGTCAGCACCGTCACGGCCTTCGCACCGATCAGCCCGCCGCGCGAGAGGGGAGTGGCGCCGAGGCGCTTGAGCACCCCGTACCGCCGCTCGAACGCGGTGCCGATGGCCAGGCTGGTGAACGACGTCGACATCACGGCGAGCGCCATGATGCCGGGAGCGATGAAGCCGATCCGGCTGCCGCGGCCGACGCTGATCAGCGACTCTGAGCTGAACACCACGAGCAGCAGCACGGGGATGATCAGCGTCAGCAGCAGCTGCTCGCCGTTGCGGAGCAGGGTGCGCAGCTCAAGCCCGGCCTGAGCGGCGATCATCTTGGGCAGTGGTGCGGCGCCGGGGGCGGGGGGCGGCCAGCTCAGCTCGGTCACGATCGCAACTCCCGCCCGGTGAGCTCGAGGAACACGTCCTCCAGGGTCCTGCTCTCGATCCGCAAGTTCTTGGCCAGGACGCCCTGCTCAGCGCACCAGGCCGTCACGGTGGCGACCACCTGCGGGTCGACGCCGGACGGCAGCTCGACCAGGTAGGCGCCGGCCGGGGACTCCTTGACCACGCTCGCCGCCGGCAGCGCGCCGAGCAGCCCGGAGGTGTCGAGCCCGGGTTCGGCCCTGAAGCGCAGCTGGCCCTGGCTGCCCGTCAGCTCGGCCGGCGTGCCCTCCGTGACAAGCGCGCCGTGATCGACGATCACGACGTGATCGGCGAGCCGCTCGGCCTCCTCCAGGTAGTGCGTGGTGAGGATGATCGTGGCGCCGGCCGCCCTGAGCGCGGCGACCAGGTCCCAGGTCGCGTGCCTGGCCTGCGGGTCAAGTCCGGCCGTCGGCTCATCGAGGAAGATCAGCTCGGGGCGGCCGATGATCGCCGCGGCCAGCGCCAGCCGCTGCTGCTGGCCGCCGGAGAGGCGGCGGAACGGCGTCCTGGCCTGCTCCGCCAGCCCGAGCTGGCCGAGCAGCAGCGACGGCTCGACCGGGTGCGCGTAGAACTTCGCCATCACCCCGAGGTAGTCACCAGGCCGCGCGGTCGTGGGAATGCCGCCGGACTGGAGCATCACGCCGACGCGAGGGCGGAGCCTCCTCGCGTCCCTGACGGGGTCGAGGCCGAAAACCCGCACGGTGCCCGCGTCGGCGCGCCGGTACCCCTCGCACACCTCGATCGTGGTGGTCTTGCCCGCGCCGTTGGGCCCGAGTACCGCCGTGAGCTGCCCCCGCTCCGCGCACATGGACAGGCCGGCCACGGCCGTGGTGCGTCCGTAGTTCTTGACCAGCCCGCTGATCTCGACAGCCGGGGTATCGCTCACGCAGGCGAGTCTAGGGGCCAGCCCGGTTTGCCCGCGCTAGTGCCCGGCGCAGGCACCGAGCCTGACGGTGACCGGATCGCGCTTGCCGGGTAGCCAGGCCCGCGCCGGCACGCACCTGCGGCCGAGGACGAGGAATCCCCCGTAGTAGTCGGTGAGGGTATGAGAGGGGGCGCCCTGGTCCCAATTCGAGCACGCGACGAACGTCACGCCGGTTTCGCCGCTGTACATCGTGTACCTGGTTCCCGGGTTGAGCGAATCGCCAGGTCCGTACAGGAGGCGCAGGTGGCCGGCGTTGGCCGGTGCGACCTTAAGCACGACCGTGGTGCCTGGACGGAGGTTGTCGAGCACGACCAGCCCGACATAGAGCCTGATCCGGCCAGAGGAATGGCCACCGTCGATCAACCACAATGGCCCCGCCTCATGGATGGCGCCAGCTCGCCAGTTGCGACCGATCGCGCCCCTGGGAGGACCGTGCGTGCAGCCGCTCAGCACCGTGCCTGGCGCCGCGGTCGCGTGCCTGTGACGCGAGGAAGGCGTCGGAGTCGGCGTGGCGTGGCCTGTCCCGACGGGCACCCGGCCTGACCGCAGGGCGCTGGTGACGGGTGGCACGGCCAGCGCCGCGGCCACCGCCACCGCCAGCACGCCCGCGCCGACCCTGATCTGGTGCCGGCGGTGGCGGCGCATCACGGCGCCGAGCAGCCCGGGCGGGGCGGGCTCGGCAGCGGCACGCAAAGCGGCACGCAGCCTGCGCTCCAGGTCTGTCATATCGGCTCCTTCCCGTCGGTTGCCTCGTCCTCCTGCTGGCCTCCGACGATGTCGCGCAGCCGCGCGAGCGCGCGGGATGCCTGGCTCTTCACCGTTCCTTCTGAGCAGCCGAGCACCGCCGAGGTCTGCGCCTCCGACAGGTCCTCCAGGTAGCGGAGCACGATGACGGCGCGCTGCCGCGCGGGCAGCGCCGCCAGGGCTCGCAGCACCTGGTCCCGGTCGGCCACAGCGGCCGACTTGTCGGCGACCGCCTGGCCGGCGTCCGGTGACTCGACGGGCAGCTCTGGCCTGCGGCGCAGCCGCCGCCAGCGGTCAACCGACGCGTTCACGAGCATCGTGCGGACATAGCGCTCGGGGTCGCCATCGCGGCAGATGCGCCCCCACCGCCGGTACGCACGCTCCAGCACGCTCTGCAGGAGATCCTCAGCCTCCGCCCGATGATGGCCGCAGACGAGCAGGGCCAGCGTGAAAAGCCGGGACGAACAGGCAGCGACGAATTCCTCGAACGGCATATCGCACGCCCCGGCGACCGATTCGCCTGGCATGGTCACCGCAGCGTCGCGCGGGCCGGTCATACCTACACCCACGACGTGCCCGCGGAAAAGGTTGCACGGGCTCACGGTTCGGTCGCGGCGACGGGGAGCCGAACGGCCCCGATCCTGGCGAAGGCGGGCGCAGCCGACGGCAGGCGGCCGCCGGCCGGACCGACCCGGCCGGCGGGAGGCCTGCTCGTCCCCTGCTGCTTCGGCCCTGGCGAGCAGCCAGGGCCTGGTCTGGCTGACGAAGCGGTTGGCCGCCACGGCGATCGACCAGACCGCCGACGTCGCCCGGCGGAAGTCGCCGGCGGCCAGCGCCGCCTCCGCCTCAGCAGGCGCGCGCCGGATCGCCGCCACGAGGTCTCGTGACCCGGGCGGCAGCCCCTGCGCCGCAGGCACGACGCCGCCGCGGTACTTCCTGACCAGCGCCACCACCCGGTTCACCAGGTTCCCGATGCCGTGTGCGAGCTCTTCGTTGGCGCGGCTGACGAGCCGGTCCGGCGTGAAGTCGGCGTCGCCCGTCCTCGGCACGTCCCTCAGCAGCCACCACCGGAGCGCGTCGGTCCCGTAGCCGGCGGCCACCTCGCACGGGTCGACCGTTGCGCCGCCGGACTTGCTGATCTTTCTGCCCGCGACGGTGAGGTAGTCGTGCACCAAGACGTCCGTGGGCAGCGGCAGCCCGGCCGAGGCGAGAATGGCCGGCCAGTACACCGCGTGGAACCGGAGGACCCCCTTGCCGAGCACGTGGATGCGATGGTCCGCGCCGGTCCACCACCGCCGCAGGCCGGTCTCGTCGCCGCCGTAGCCGAGCGCGGTGATGTAGTTGCCGAGCGCATCCCACCAGACGTAGATCACCTGGCCCGGATCGCCAGGCACCGGGATGCCCCAGCCGTGCGAGCGCGCGACCGACCGCGACACCGAGAAGTCGCGGAGGCCGCCGTCGATGAAGCCGAGCACCTCATTGCGGCGCCCCGCGGGCTCGATCCGCAGCCGGCCGGAGCTGATTTCATCCCTGAGCAGCGCGGCATACCTGGACAGCCGGAAGAACCAGTTCTCCTCCGCTACCGGCTCGGGTGAGGTCTGGTGTTCCTGGCACAGCCCACGGTCGAGCTCGGCGGAGGCGTAGAACGCCTCGCAGCCCACGCAGTACAGCCCCTCGTAGTGCCGGCGATACAGGTCACCGGCGCAGGCCAGCCAGAGCCGCTCGACGCCCGCCCGGTGCCGCTGGTCGGTGCTCGTCCTGATCACGTCGTCGACGCTGAGCGACAGCGGGGCGGCGAGCGCGACAAAGGCGCGCGCGTTGGCGTCGACGAACTCCTGAACTCCCAGGCCCGCTTCCCTGGCCGCGAGCACGTTCTTCAGCGAGTTGTCGTCGGTGCCGGTCTGGAACCTGACCGGGTGGCCCAGCCGACGGTAGTGCCTGGCGAGCACGTCGGCCTGGACGAATTCGAGCGCGTGGCCCAGATGCGGCCGTGCGTTCACATAAGGAATTGTCGTGGTGACATAGACGGGCGTCATCGGAACCTCCGGACGGACTGCCGGGACTCCGACGACATCGGAAACGAGTCGAGGCCCCGGAACAGGCCTCGAACTGGTCATCCGCACGCGTCAGTGGCCCCGCGAACGGGGCATCATCTCCTGACCTGCGTACGTTGTCATAACGGCATTATAGCTTCTCCGGGCTCGGATTCGGGCTGACCGCGACCGGGCCGATAATCGAGCAGAATGCTAACCGACGGCTCTCCGGCACCGGCACCCACTGCCTCGCGCTGACCGCGTCGGGCACCGTCGTCGCGTGGGGCAGCAACGACTGCGGCGAGTGTG
>WNGJ01005608.1_pt1 | contig 15986 bp, 14 predicted proteins | sample 5400611 | NCBI WGS metagenome assembly WNGJ01 (sample SAMN13153375, study PRJNA577476) | soil metagenome | isolation source: 40 cm soil or saprolite under Garry oak tree replicate 1 | place: USA:California | collected 2016-06-15 | reverse complement strand
CTGATATCAACTCATCCTTTGAGGGAAAGTGGTTGTAGAGCGTGCGCTTGCTGATGCCGGCTTCGGCGGCAATGGTATCGACACCGATAGCGCGAATTCCCTGCAGATAGAACAGCCGGTCGGCGGTTTCGAGAATCCGCTGCTTCATGGTCGGCTTTTCGGATGCAGACGCCATTGCGAAATTCTTCCGTGTCTTAAAATGAGGGAACTACGCCATTTGAGACAGAGGTCCTCCGTGCGAGGAATGTTCGCTGAGCATAGCTGGGTCGAACTTGACAACATCGCCGGCTCGTAGCTTAATTACACAGGTCGGTGTAATCAAGACCGATATGACGGCAGATCGTGCCTTTAGGCCCGATCCAACGGGAGAAGAACAAAAATGCCCCTGCTGCGGATCCTCCGTCCCACGCTTCCCATTTTGATCGGTACGTCGCTGATGCTCACATTGAGCATGGGTTTGCGGCAGAGTCTCGGCATCTTCCTGCAGCCGCTGACGCATGACATCCACATATCGGTCTCCGATTTCACGCTGGCGCTGGCCATACAAAACCTCGCCTGGGGATTCCTGCAGCCGCTCGCCGGCGCGATGACGGTGCGGTACGGCTTCCGTCCGATCATGCTGGTTGGCTCGGTGCTTTACATCGCCGGCCTTGCGCTGATGGCAAGCGCGCAGGGGCTGCTCAGCGTGATGATCGGCGGCGGCGTGCTGATCGGGACGTCGTTGGCCTGCACGGCCGCGGCCATCGCGATGTCGGTCGCCGCGCGCGCGGTGCCGGTGACGGTGCGCAGCACGGTGCTTGGTATTGTCTCGGCGGCGGGCTCGCTGGGTGCACTGCTGTCGGCGCCGATCGGACAGCTCCTGAACGAGGGGTATGGCTGGCGGGTCGGCATGGCCGGCTTTGTTGTTCTGTCGGTAGCGATGCTTCCGGCGGCGTGGTTCGCGGGCAAGGTCGACAAGGTGCCGTTGCCGCCACGGACATCCGACGATATCGGCGATACCTCGGCCGCGGTCGCGGTGAAGGTCGCGTTCGGCAATGCGTCGTTTGTGGTGATGACGCTGGCGTATTTCGTCTGCGGCATGCAGCTCGTTTTTCTCACCACGCATCTGCCGTCTTATCTCGCGATCTGCGGCATGGACCCGATGCTGAGCGCGCAGACGCTGGGCATGATCGGCGGCTTCAACGTGCTCGGCAGCCTGTTCTTCGGCTGGGCCGGCGGGCGCTGGAACAAGCTGGCGCTGCTCGGCGGGATTTACATCGCACGCTCGCTGATACTGGCCTGGTATTTCATGCTGCCGCCATCGCCGGCATCGACCTTGCTGTTCGGCGCACTGATGGGGTTTTTGTGGATGGGCGTGGGACCGCTGGTGGCGGGCGCCGTCGCCGAGATGTTCGGGCTACAATGGCAGGCCATGATCCAGGGGCTCGCCTTCATGAGCCACCAGCTCGGCAGCTTCCTCGGCGCCTATGGCGGCGGGCTGCTGTACGACGCGCTCGGCTCCTACACCATGGCCTGGCGGATCGGCGTCGCTCTGGGGCTCGCCGGAGGCATTATCCAGGTGGCGTTCGCGCTGATACGGCCGTCCGCGCCGCCGTTGTTGCGGACGGCATAGGCTGGGTTTAGTTCCCCGGATACAGCGCAGCGCTCTTGCGGCGCGCTGCCGATCCGGGGTCTCGAGCAAAATGCGGTTCCCGGCTCTGCGGAGCAGTGCAAGAGAACACCGCGTCCGGGACACGGCAGGCGCAAAATAAAAACGGGGCCAAACGGCCCCGTTCAAATCAGCTCAAGCGCTTTTGCGCTCTTACTTGATCTTGGATTCCTTGAATTCGACGTGCTTGCGCGCGACCGGGTCGTACTTCTTCTTGACCAGCTTGTCGGTCATGGTGCGCGAATTCTTCTTGGCGACGTAATAGAAGCCAGTATCCGCCGAGGAAACGAGCTTGACCTTGATGGTGACCGCTTTGGCCATGTTCAGAACCTCTGATATCTGGGAATCGGAAAGCCGGCCACTCGGGCCCGCATTTGCCGGGCAACCTAGCTTCTGATGGCCCAAAGTCAAGGTTTTCAGGGCCAAATCGCGGCCGGACTGACGCGATTAACCCTCGAAAAACCGATTTTTCGGCCGGGGCAGGCCGAGATTTTCCCGCAACGTCCGGCCCTCATATTCGCGCCTGAAGATCCCGCGCTTCTGCAGTTCCGGTACTACCTGGTCGACGAAATCGTCGAGGCCAGCGGGCAGGAACGGGAACATGATGTTGAATCCATCGCAGGCAAAACTGCTCAGCCAGTCCTCCATCTGGTCGGCGATGACAGAGGGCGTGCCGACAAAGGACAGCCCGCCATAGCCGCCGACCCGCTGCGCGAGTTGGCGGACGGTGAGCTTGTCGCGCGCGGCGGCATCGACCAGGCGCTGCCGGCCGCTCTTGGAGGCATTGGTTTCGGGGATCGGCGGGAGCTGCCCGTCGGGATCGAAGCCGGACGCATCGGTCCCCAACTGGACCGACAGCGAGGCGATGGCGCTGTCGTAATGCACCATGCTGTCGAGCTTGGCGCGCTTTTCGCGTGCCTGCTCGACGCTGTCGCCGACCACGACGAACGCACCCGGCAGGATCTTCAGGTGGTCGCGGTCGCGGCCAAGCTTGTCCATGCGGCCCTTGATGTCGGCATAAAGCTTTTGCCCATCACTGAGGCTGCCGCCGCCGGTGAACACGGCCTCCGCGGTCTCAGCCGCGAGCTGCCTGCCATCATCGGATGCGCCGGCCTGCACGATCACCGGCCAGCCCTGCACCGGGCGGGCGATATTGAGCGGCCCGCGCACCGAGAGGTATTTGCCCTTGTGGTTGAGCACATGCATTTTGGCGGGATCGAAATAGAGGCCGCTTTCGACATCGCGCACGAAGGCGTCGTCGGCGAAGGAATCCCACAAGCCCGTCACCACATCGTAGAATTCGCGCGCCCGCTTGTAGCGCTCGGCATGCTCCATGTGGTCTTCCAGCCCAAAATTCAGCGCCGCGTCCGGATTCGAGGTGGTGACGATGTTCCAGCCGGCACGGCCGCCGCTGATGTGGTCGAGCGAGGCGAAGCGGCGGGCGACATGGTAGGGCTCATCAAACGTGGTCGAACCGGTGGCGATCAGGCCGATATGTTCGGTGGCGCCGGCCAGTGCCGACAACAGCGTGAACGGTTCGAACGAGGTGACGGTGTGGCTGCGCTTTAATGCATTGATCGGCATGTTGAGCACGGCGAGATGGTCGGCCATGAAGAACGCGTCGAACTTTCCGGCCTCGAGTTTCCGGATCAGCTGCCTGATATGCCCGAAATTGAAATTGGCGTCCGGCCATGCGCCGGGATAGCGCCAGGCGCCGGTGTGAATAGAGACCGGCCGCATGAACGCGCCGAGCCGCAACTGACGTTTTGCCATTGCCCCATTCCGTGTTGGTTTGTCGTTCGATAGGAGATAGGGACGACGTGGAGCTGCGCCATCGGGTGAAGCGCAGAAGATTATTTTGTTTTTCGGCAGGTATTCAACACAACCGTCATTCCGGGGCGTGCGAAGCGCGAGCCCGGAATCCATAACCACGATCGGAGGTCTGGATTCCGCACTCGCCCCAAGCGGCGCGCTCCGGAATGACCGGGCGAGGGGCGGGCCAGCCGCTCAAGCCGCCCCCAAAACATCCTTCTGCATCTTGCCGCCGTAGAAATGGAAAAACGGAACCTCGGCATCGTGGCTCAGCGGGCCGGTGGCGAGACGTTTTTCCAGGACGTTCAGAACATTCTTGGTCATCGGATGAAGGTCGGCCAAAGGCTTCGATCCGATCTCGACCCACACCAGCTCCACCAATTCCGCCTCGGCATGGATCACGCCCTCGACGCGATGGGCAATGGTCGAAGCGTCCGCGGTAAAGAATCGGGTGTCGAAGCGCCGCACCCGGCCGGGCGGGGTAATCGCGCGCGCGATCAGGAACAGGCCGGACGGATCAGGCAGCAGGCCGGCTTCGGCAAAAGGCTTCCACGCACCCTCGAGCGTTGGGGTGGTGTCGTTACTCTTGCGTCCCAGGCAAAGGCCGGTTTCCTCGCAGGCCTCGCGGATCGCGGCGATCGCCAGCGAGCGCGCGCGCGACGGCGTGATCTTCGGACTGCCCTTGAGAAGATTGGCTTCGAGCTCTTTCGGAATCGACGCGGCAACGGGCACGCGGTTATCGGATTTGTCGACGCGCCCGCCGGGAAACACGAATTTGCCGGGCATGAACACCACCTTGTCGTGGCGTTTGCCGACCAGCACTTTCGGGGTAGCGGCCGCACGATCGACCAGGATCAGCGTGGCGGCGTCTTTGGGACGGAAGTACGGATGATGATCGGCTTCTTTTTCTTCTTTGACAGTCTCGCTCATTTCACTCGCGCATCCCCATCAATTTTCTTGCTTGTAAGATTGTCCGCCTATGGTTCAGGATTTTGCTCATCAAATCCATGCATGCGCAATGCCCATTGCACTCCGACCACGGCGCCTTTTACCGGTTGCAGCAGCAGCAATGACAAGATCAGCGTCATCGGCAGATAGATCGAGAGCTGCAGCGGCACCGAGGGCGCATAATCGGTTTCGATCCACAGGATCGTCGGCACCACGATATGGCCGACGATGACGATGACGAGATAGGCCGGCAGATCGTCGGCGCGATGCGGCGTGAAATCCTGCGCGCAGACCGAACAGTGATCGTCCACCTTCAGGAAGGCGCGGAACAGTTTGCCTTCGCCGCAGCGCGGGCAGCGGCCGCGCAGGCCGCGTTTCAATGCGGTCCACACGCTGCGTTTTTCAGCCGAAGCGGAATCCCTGGTCCAGACCTTCGCGGTGCTCACGGTCTCCAAGCCTTGTCCCGTCATGATTTGCCTTTCTTCGACTTGCCGGACTTGGCTTTGCCGAACCTGGCTTTGCCCGGCTTGCGATCTTTCTTGCGCGGGCTACGGCCTGGATGGGCTTTGGCCCTGGCCATGGAAGCATCGCGCTCGCCTGGATGCGCTCCTTGGCGTTTTCCGCCGCGCGGTATCACGCGGCCTTCCGACAGCAGTTCGAACCGCAGCGCGCCGGCTACCGGTGCTGCTTCTACCAGACGCACGTCGACAACGTCACCCAGCCGGTGCATGGCACCGCTGCGCGAGCCGACCAGCGCATGGCGGTTCTCGTCGTAGTTGAAATATTCGGTCCCCAAGGTGCGGATCGGGATCAGGCCGTCGGCGCCGGTATCTGAGAGCTTGACGAATAATCCGGCGCGGGTGACGCCGGAGATGCGGCCTTGAAAAGTTGCGCCGATGCGGTCGGCGAGAAAATGCGCGATCAGGCGATCCGCGGTTTCACGCTCCGCCTTCATGGCGCGGCGCTCGGTGACGGAGATTTGCGCGGCGACCTCGGTCAGCGTTTCCACCGTCTCGGTTTCCGGTAACGCGCCTTCGCCAAGTCCCAGGCCGCGGATCAAGGCGCGATGCACGATCAAGTCCGCGTATCGCCTGATCGGCGAAGTGAAATGCGCATAGCGCCGCAGGTTGAGACCAAAGTGGCCGTAATTCTCGGCGGCGTATTCGGCCTGGGCTTGCGAGCGCAATACCACTTCGTGCACCAGCTGTTCGGAATCGTGACCTTTGACCTGCGCCAGCACGTAATTGAACACCGAGGGGCGCAAGGCGCCGCTTTTGGCAAACGGCAGATCGAGGGTTTTCAGAAATTCCTGAAGATTGTGAACCTTCTCAAGCGTCGGTTCATCGTGCACCCGATAGATAAGCGGAAGCGCCTTCTTTTCAAGCATTTCGGCCGCTGCGACGTTGGCCAGGATCATGAATTCTTCGATCAGCTTATGGGCGTCGAGCCGCTCGGGCACGATCACGCGATCCACGGTGCCGTCAAGTTTCAAGAGGATCTTGCGTTCGGGAATGTCGAGGTCGAGCGGATCGCGCTCGTCGCGCGCGCGTTTCACGGTCGCATAGGCGTCATACAGCGGTTTCAGGATCGGGGCGAGCAGGGGGCCCGTGGTATCGTCGGGCCGGCGGTCGATCGCCGCCTGCGCCTGCGCGTAGTTCAGTTTCGCCGCCGAGCGCATCAGGATGCGATGAAAACTGTGGGAACGCTTGCGGCCGTCATTACCGATCACCATCCGCACGGCGAGTGCGCCGCGCGGCTCGCCCGGCACCAGCGAACAGAGATCGTTGGAGATGCGCTCCGGCAGCATCGGCACCACGCGGTCCGGGAAATACACCGAATTGCCGCGGGTCAGCGCGTCGCGATCGAGCGCCGAGCCCGGCCGTACATAGAACGCGACATCGGCGATGGCGACCGTAACGATGGCGCCGCCTTTATTGTTCGGATCGGAATCCGGCTCGGCATGAACCGCGTCGTCATGGTCCTTGGCGTCGGGGGGATCGATCGTCACCAGCGGCAGATCGCGCCAGTCTTCGCGGCCCGCAAGCGTCGCGGGCTTTGCCGCTTCGGCTTCGCGCAACGCGGCCTGCGAGAAGGCCTGTGGAATTTCGTGCGAATGGATGGCGATCAGGCTGACGGCTTTCTCGCTCGCGAGCGAGCCGAGCCGCTCTTTCACTTTGCCGGAGGCCAGCCCAAAACCGCGCGAGCGGACGAGGTCGACGCTGACGAGGTCGCCATCCTCCGCGCCACCGGCGTCGGCTTTCGCGATGTTCAGTTCACGGCCGGCCTGCTTCTTGTCGACCGGGATCAGACGTCCACCGCCGTCGGGCACCGCGCGGAAGATGCCGAGCACACGGGCCTTGGCGTGATCGATGACCTTTATCACCCGCCCGCGATAGACGGCACCTTCGCCGTCTTCGAGCTTCTCGATGCGGAGCAACGCGCGGTCGCCGACACCGGCCGCCGTACCCGGCTGCGGACGGCGCGGAACATGGATGCGGATTTTCGGCGGCTCGCCGTTTTCCACCTCATCCCATTCGGTGGGCGTGGCGATCAATTCGCCATCGCCGTCGCGGCCGGTGATGTCGGCCATCACGGTGGCCGGCAACGCCGCCGGCTCCTGGATTTTCCTGCCGCGCTTTTCAATCGTGCCCTCGTCGGCGAGTTCACGCAGGATGCGTTTCAACTCGGCGCGGTCGGCGTTTTTCAGGCCGAACTCCCGCGCGATCTCGCGGGTGCCGACGTTGCCCGGATGCGCGCGGATGAAGGCGACGATGGCGTCCCGCTCGGGAAAGAGCTTGTCGCGTTGCTTCGCCACTTACCCGCTTGCCTTGCCGGCGCTCTTCTTGGCGGCGGCCTTGGGCGCGGGCTTCGCGGGCGAGGTCTTGGCCATCGCCGTTACCGGCGCGCGCGCCTTGCTGACGGCGTCCGACTTCGGTTTCGCCGCGGGTTTCGCTGCAGCCTTCTTTGCCGTGGCTTTCTTGGCGGGCTTTGGCGCCTTCGCATCCGCTTCAACTTTGGCCGGCTTCTCCGCCTTGGTTGGCTTCTCTGCCTTAGCCGGTTTGGCGGGCTTGGCTTTCTTGGCGCCGCGCTTCGGCTTGCCGCCGCCTTTCGCCACGCGTTCGTCGATCAAGGCGATGGCTTCTTCCAGCGTGATGGTTTCCTGCGTCTTGTCGCTGGGGATGGTGGCGTTGACGCCGCCCGCAGTGACATAGGCGCCGTAGCGTCCGCCCTTGACCGCGACGCCGCCAAGCGTCGGATGGTCGCCGAGCGGCTTGCCGGGATCGGCGCCGAAGCGGCGGCCGCTCGGGCCTTTTGCAATCTTCTCGGCGATCAGCGTGACAGCCCGATTGAGTCCGATGTCGAACACCTCGTCGCCGGCCTCGAGGCTGGCATAGGTCTTCTCGTGGCGCACGAATGGCCCGAAACGGCCAAGGCCCGCGGTGATCGGTTCGCCGCTCTCCGGATGTCTGCCGATCTCGCGCGGCAGCGACAATAGCTTCAGCGCGAGCTCAAGCTCAATGTCGGAAGGTGCCATGTTCTTCGGAATGCCGGCGCGCTTCGGCTTTTCGCCTTCGGCGTAATCCTTGGGCTCGCCGAGTTGGATATAGGGACCGAACCGTCCGGCCTTCACCACGACGTCGAGCCCGGACGCCGGATCCTTGCCGAGGATGCGATCGGCGCTGGCCTCGCTGTCGGCCGCGAGCGGCCTTGTGTAGCGGCATTCCGGATAATTGGTGCAGCCGACAAAGGCGCCGAATTTTCCGGCCTTGAGGTTGAGTTTGCCGGTGCCGCAAGTCGGGCACTGCCGGGGATCGCCGCCGTCCTCGCGCGGCGCATAGATATGCGGCCCCAGCATGTCGTCGAGCGCATCGAGCACCTGGGTGACGCGGAGATCCTTGATCTCGTTGACCGCGCCGATGAAGTCGATCCAGAAATCCCTCAGCACCTGCTGCCAGGAAATTTCGTTGTTGGAGATGCGGTCGAGCTGTTCCTCCAACGCGGCAGTGAAGTCGTATTCGACGTAGCGCGCGAAGAAATTTTCCAGGAAGGCGACCACGACGCGGCCCTTGTCCTCGCCATGCAGGCGCTTCTTCTCCAGTTTGACATAGCCGCGGTCCTTCAAGACCTGCAGGATCGAGGCATAGGTCGAGGGACGGCCGATGCCGAGTTCTTCCATCCGCTTGACCAAGGAGGCCTCCGAAAAGCGCGGCGGCGGTTCGGTAAAATGCTGGGTGACGGCGAGATCCCTGCGCTTGAGCGCTTCGCCTTCGCTCATGGCGGGGAGGCGGCGACTGTCCTCGTCGTCACCGTCGTCGTCGCGGCCTTCCTGATAGAGCGCCAGAAAGCCGTCGAATTTTACCACCTGGCCGGTGGCGCGCAGTTCCAGTACTCGCGCGCCGGCCTTTGCGGCGATTTCGACGGTGGTGCGTTCCAGCTCCGCCGATTCCATTTGGCTGGCGATGGTGCGGATCCAGATCAATTCATATAGCCGCGCCTGATCGGTATCGAGGCGGCGGCGCATCTCGGCCGGGCGGCGCGACAGATCGGTCGGGCGAATGGCTTCGTGCGCTTCCTGCGCATTCTTGGCCTTGGTCTGGTACTGGCGCGGCGCCTCCGGCACATAGGCGTTGCCATAATCCTCGCCGATCACCTTGCGCGCCTGGGTGATCGCCGAATTGTCGATCTGGACGCCGTCGGTTCGCATATAAGTAATGAGACCGGTGGTTTCGCCGCCGATATCGATGCCCTCATAAAGCCGCTGCGCGATACGCATAGTATGGGCGGGCGCAAAACCCAGTTTGCGGCTGGCTTCCTGCTGCAAGGTCGAAGTGGTGAACGGCGCCTGCGGATTGCGGCGCGCCGGTTTGGCTTCAACCGTGGAAACCGTGAAGTCGGCGGCCTCGATCGCCTTCTTGAAATCCTCGGCCTCCGCGCCGGTGCCGATGTCGAGCCGCTGGATCTTCTTGCCGTCGGCCCCGACCAGGCGCGCCTCGAAGGCGTCGCCGCGCGGCGTCGTCAGGGTCGCGACCAGCGACCAATATTCCCGCGGGATGAATTTCTCGATCTCGAGTTCGCGGTCGCAGACCAGCCGCAGCGCCACCGACTGCACGCGCCCCGCCGAGCGCGCGCCTGGCAATTTGCGCCACAACACCGGCGAAAGCGTAAAGCCGACCAGATAATCCAGCGCGCGACGCGCCATATAGGCGTCCACCAGCGCGCCATCGATCTGGCGCGGATTCTTCATCGCGTCCGTCACCGCCTGCTTGGTGATGGCGTTGAACACCACGCGTTCGATCTTGTGATCCTTGATCGCGCGCTTTTCTTTCAAGATCTCAAGCACGTGCCATGAGATTGCTTCACCCTCGCGATCGGGGTCGGTTGCGAGAATCAGCCGGTCGGCTCCCTTCAGGGCGCGCGCGATGTCGTTCAGTCTGCCTGCCGCCTTGGGATCGACCTCCCAGATCATCTGGAAGTTGGCCTCCGGATCGACCGATCCGTTCTTGGCCGGGAGATCGCGGACATGGCCAAAAGAGGCCAAGACCTCGTAGGACGAGCCCAAATACTTATTGATCGTCTTGGCTTTCGCCGGCGACTCGACAATGACGATATTCATGTCATTCCAATGGCTTATGGGGAAAATAAGGGCCGGTTCCGCGGGATTCGCGTCGGCCGTTTCGTTCCGAACATGGGTGCAGCGGAGGCCCCTGTCAAATCGACAGATGTTGAAAGGGGTCGCAATGGTTCCAAAGTAGCATCCAAAAAGTTGCGAAATACGTCCTAGAGTTGCGCTCGCAGAAGGAGTATCTGTGAGTTTTTCGCGGCATCGGGTGAAATTTTTTGAAGCCGAGTTGGTTAGTTTTTGACACTGATTGGATTGGAAGAGTTTTTTATTGACCAAGATTGGGCGCCGGCGGACGTCCGCATCCCGGCGCAGGGATGAGGGTTCGCGATCCGATGATCCGCCCGGAGAGGGCGGGCCGGATGAAGCCGTGGCATTCATCGGGGAGACCGTCACCGACCTCGCCAAGGTCGCGCGGCAGCACAAGCTCGAGATGCTGGTTCGTTTGCTCGAGATGACCCAGATGGAAGCGCAGGAATGGCTCCGCCTGCGCGGCAAGCGCAACCTGTCGTGAGATTTGGATCTTGACCCGGCGCAGCCTCGCTCAGGCCAAAGCGCGTCGGCGGCGCTTGGTTTTCGGATGGGGCCTCACTTCGGTTTCTCCAAACTCCAGCAAGCGGCCATCTTCCGAGCGCAATTCGAGCTTCCGCACCGGCCGGCCTTTGCCGCGATCCACCAGAAGCGTGGCGAAGCCCTCCGGCTCTCCGGAAAATTCCTCGCTCCACTGCCGCAGCGCCACCAGCACCGGAAAAACCCCACGCCCCTTCGCGGTCAGCACATATTCCTGGTAGGCGCTGCCGTCGGAGGCCGGCGCGGTCTTCAGGATGCCCTGGTTCACCAAAGCGCGCAGCCGCACCGTCAGGATGTTCTTCGCCAGCCCGATGCTCTTCTGGAACTCGCCGAAGCGCCGCTTTCCCAGAAAGGCGTCGCGGATGATGAGAAGCGACCACCAGTCGCCGATCGCATCCAGCGATCGCGCGATCGGGCATTCCGCTTTTTCAAGGCTTGTGCGTTTCACCGTGAGGTCCTCCGGACCTGACCGCCATTATGTCGATCACGTCAGCGTGTAGTTGCATTATGCAACCAATAGCCCTAGATGGCAATGTAGTTTAATAATGCAACCATCGGAGGTGAATCGTGAGGCTAGCGAACAAGACGGCGTTTATTACTGGCGGCAACAGTGGCATTGGGCTCGCGACGGCGAAACTGTTCGTGGCCGAGGGGGCGCACGTCGCCATCACAGGCCGCAATCAGGCGACGCTGAAGGCCGCCGCGGAGGAGCTTGGGCCGAACGGGCTGGCGATCGTCGCCGATGTGACCGATATCGCGGCGACCGAAAAGGCCATCGATCAGGCCGTCAGGCAGTTCGGCAAACTTGACATCCTGTTTGTGAACGCGGGCATTGCCGGTCCCTCGCCAGTCGGTAGCACGACACTGGCGGCATTTGAGAACGTCATCCGGACCAATCTCACCGCGGTGTTCTTCACGGTGCAGGCAGCGGTGCCCCATCTTAATGACGGTGCATCGATCATCCTGAACGGCTCGGTCATCTCCGTGCAGGGTAATCCCGGTTATTCCGCCTATGCGGCGAGCAAGGCCGGCGTGCGCGCGATGGCGCGCGTGATGGCGTCGGAACTCTCGCCGCGCGGTATCCGCGTCAATGTCGTGGCGCCGGGTGCGATCCGCACCCCGATCTGGGGAGCCACGATTGCAACGCCCGAGGCCGAGAAGGCGTTTGAAAAGCGGATATCTCTGGTCACACCGCTTGGGCGGCTGGGCGAAACCGAGCACGTCTCGAAGACGGTGCTGTTCCTCGCCTCCGACGATGCCGCGCATATCCAGGGCCAGGAGCTGTTCGTCGATGGTGGCGCCACGGCATCGCCGAGCGGCGCGCCAATCTTTCGCGGATGAGCACGCGTGTTGCCGCGAAAATCCTGAATCCGGTCAGCGCGGTCTGGGGAAGTCCTCACCTCAAATTGCGCTTTCCGGCTCGATCATCTCCAGGGCGTATTTTGCGAGGCTCTCCTCGCGTATTGAACCTTCGTCGTAGCTGCGAAGACATTCCAAAGGGCGAGGATTTTGAACCACTGATTTTTTGAACCATTTGTGCATTGGAAAGCCTGATATGCCGAAAGCAGCCCGTATTTCTCCACCGATTTCCACCCCGACCGCTTCATCCGCCAAATCGAATCACAGCCCGCTCGTCTCCATCGCGCTGTTTTCCGGAATAGGCCTGCTGGTGTCCCTGCTTGCGGTTCTCATGGGCGTGTCAGGCGCGTGGTACTGAATGCCTGCAAGCGCGCTGACAGATGTTCCTGACAGATATTAGCGACACCAGTCCGCCGCAGTGGTTCGGCGACGGCGGGCGGTGTTACATCTCTTTCGTTCACGCGGCTCTTTTGTTTACGCGGCGTGGAGATTGGTCGCGGCCTGCAACGCATCCGCCAGCGCCTTTTCGCGGTGCTCCGGTCCGAACTTGATTCCATCGGCGAAAATGAATTCGGGGTTTGCGACACCGATGAAGCCGAACACCCAGCGCAAATAGGTTTCGAGATGTTCGCCGGCCGCAGCCGGCGTGCCGGCGCCGTAGAATCCACCGCGCGAGATCGCGATGATGACGCGCTTGTTGCCGGCCAGCCCTTCGGCGCCTTGCGCGCCGTATTTGAAGGTCTTGCCCGCCACCACGATGCGGTCGATCCAAGCCTTGAGCTGGCTCGGGATGGTAAAATTATACATGGGGGCGCCGAGCACCGCGATGTCGGCGGCGAGAAACTCGTCCAGCACGGCCTGGCCGGCGGCGAAGTCCTGCTGCAGCGAGGGCTCGGGTGCGGCACCTGCCGCGGCGGCGAGATGCGAGCCCGAAAGGTGCGACAACGGCGTCAAGGTCAGGTCGCGATAGACGACGTCGAGATCGGGCGCGGCCCGGCGCAGCCGATCGACGATGGCTGAGGAAACCTGGCGGCTGACGGAGTGGGAACCCAGCACGCTGGAATCGATATGCAGAAGTTTCATGGCATTTACCCTTGGTATCGGTTTGTAACTGAGACTATATGAGTGACTGTCCGCAAACCCCGCAAGAACGCACATTTTTGACTCGACAGCGACTGTCGCGGGGTCGCCTCGATCCTTGCGCGCGTCGGCGACAAATGGAGCGTGTTCGTCATCATGCTGCTCGGTGACGGGCCGCGGCGCTTCAACGAGATCAAGCGCATCGTCGGCGGCATCTCCCAGCGCATGCTGACCTTGACCTTGCGCGGACTGGAGCGGGATGGGTTGGTCACGCGCACGGTGTTTCCGACTATTCCGCCGCGGGTCGATTACGAACTGACCGATCTCGGACGTGGACTTTGGCAGCCGGTCGAAGCGCTCGGCAAATGGGCCTTTGACCATCGGACAGAGATCGAGGAAGCGCGGGCCCGGTTCGACCGGCGCAACGAGGCAGGCTGATCGCTAGATCAGCGACACCAATCCGCCGCCGTGGCGCTCGAGGCGCCCGGCGAGTTCAAGCTCAAGCAGCACGGTGCGCGCGATGGCCGGCGAGGTTTCGGCCATCCGGATCAGATCGTCGAGCAGGATCGGGGTCGGTCCGAGCAGATCGACAATGCGCGCGCGATCGCCCGCTTCGGGTTCAAGGGCCAGCGGATCATCGTCAGGCTCGCGCAGCACGATCGGCCGTCCCATGATCGGCTCGATCGCGTCGATGACGTCGGAAGCCTGCGTGGTCAGCGTCGCGCCCTGTTTGATCAGATCGTTGGTGCCGGCGGCGCGCGGGTCGAGCGGTGAGCCCGGCACCGCGAACACTTCGCGGCCCTGTTCGGCGGCGATCCGCGCCGTGATCAGCGAGCCCGAGCGATGCGCGGCTTCGACCACGATGACGCCGAGGGCTGCTCCTGAGATCAGCCGGTTGCGCCGGGGAAAATCGCGGGCGCGCGGCACATGGCCCATCGGCATTTCCGAAATCGCGCCGCCGGATTCGAGCATCGCGGCCAGCAGGTCTTCATGCTCGGGCGGGTAGATGCGATCATGACCGCCCGCGAGCACCGCTACCGTGCCGTTCGCAAGGCTGGCGCGATGCGCCGCCTGATCGATGCCGCGTGCCAGCCCGGACACGATGACAAAGCCGGCATCGGAAAGATCGCGCGCCAGCGTCTGCGCGAATTTTAGCTCGGCGCCCGAGGCGTTGCGCGAACCGACGATCGCGATCATTGGCCGCATCAGCACATCCTGCGCGCCGCGTACGCCGAGCAGAGGAGGCGCGTCGTCGAGCATCGCCAACCGCGGCGGATAGCCGGCTTCGCCCGGCGCGACCAGACTGACGCCGTGTCGTTGGCTGGCGGCAAGCTCGGTGCGCGCATCGTCTTCGCTGCAGATACGGCCCGCGCGCGCCGCCCCGCCACGTCGCGCCAGATCGGGCAGCCGCGCTAGCGCGGCGTGGGCGCTGCCGAAATGATTGATGAGCGAACGAAACGTGCGCGGCCCGACATTGTCGGACCGGATCAACCGCAGCCAGTCGATCCGCTGCTCGTCGGTGAGGTGGGTGCTGGTTGAGGTCTTGATGTCCACGCGCTCAGCATGGATCAACCTGATGGAGTGAGCAACTCGATTTGCCTCGTCATTTCGGCATGCGCCGCTTGGCGCAGGCCCGGAAACCATACTAGCTGTCGTGGTTATGGATTCCGGGCCCGATGCTTCGCATCGCTTCGGAATGACGGAAGGGCGCTTGCCCCATCCCCACACGCTCCGTAAAAGCGGTCCGGTCGCAGTCTGGAGAATAATGCCAATGATGTCGCTTGCCGAACTTCAGCGCCGGATCGAGCAAGGCGATCTTTCGGCCGATGCCGCCATCAGCCAGTCGCTTGAGGCGACCGCCGCACAAGACCAGACCATCGGCGCCTTTGTTTGCCGTATCGAGGCCGCCTGCGCGGCGAGTACCGGGCCGTTGCGCGGCATTGCGGTGGGCATCAAGGATATCATCGATACCCAGGACTTTCCGACCGAGATGGGGTCTTCGATCTACCAAGGTTGGCGGCCGCGCGCGGATGCGCCTGTGGTGGCGATGTTGAAGCAGGCGGGCGCCACCATCATTGGCAAAACCACGACGACGCCGTTTGCGGCGAACGATCCCACGGCAACGCTCAATCCGCGCAATCATGGTTACACGCCGGGCGGATCGTCGTCGGGCTCCGCCGCCGCGGTGGCGGCCGGAATGATCCCGCTGGCGCTGGGAACGCAGACCGGCGGTTCGGTGATCCGGCCGGCCTCGTTTTGCGGCGTGGCCGCGATAAAGCCGTCGTTCCGGCTGCTGCCGACGGTCGGTGTGAAGTGTTTTTCATGGACACTGGACACGGTCGGGTTGTTCGCGGCCGGGATCAGAGACCTCGCGCACGGGCTTTCGGCGATGACCAGCCGAAGCGAATTGCTGCCGGGGGCCGCGACCGAGACGCCACGCATCGGTGTGGTAACGCAGGATTTTGCAGGCGCGCCGGAAGCCGCAAGCGCGGAGGCGCTGCGGATCGCGATAACAGCGGCGGAGCGCGCCGGTGTTAACGTCCGCTCTCTCGTATTGTCCGATATCATCGCTGAGGCGTGGCGGATCCATCCAACCGTTCAGCAATTCGAGGCGCATCAGGCGCTAGCCTGGGAATACCGGACCCATCACGACGCGATTCCGCCGCTGCTGCGCGCAAGGCTCGACGAAAGCGCGGGCATAACGCCTGCTGCCTACGACGAGGCGCGCGGGATCGCGAACCGGGCCCGCCGTTCCCTGATGAAGATTTTCGACGATGTCGACGTGTTGCTGACCTTCTCGGCGCCCGGCGCCGCGCCGAAGGGGCTGGCCTCGACCGGCGATGCCCGTTTCAACCGGCTCTGGACGCTGATGGGCGTGCCATGCGTCAACGTCCCCGCTCACGTCGCGGCAGGCGGTTTGCCCGTCGGCGTGCAGGTCATCGCCCGGTT
>WNGJ01014291.1_pt1 | contig 15989 bp, 17 predicted proteins | sample 5400611 | NCBI WGS metagenome assembly WNGJ01 (sample SAMN13153375, study PRJNA577476) | soil metagenome | isolation source: 40 cm soil or saprolite under Garry oak tree replicate 1 | place: USA:California | collected 2016-06-15 | reverse complement strand
TCGTCTGGCGTATGAGCATGGGTGGCCTGCGCGCGTGGATGTCGCCGGGGGCATTCCGAGTATTGGACAACGGCGTCTGAACCGAACAAGTTAGTCTGGCCATGAAAACTGTCGCTATCATCGGTGCATCCAGTAATCGGGCAAAGTTCGGAAACAAGGCCGTGCGGGCGTTTTTGCGTCAGGGTTACACAGTCTTTCCGGTGAACCCCAAAGAAACTAAGATAGAGGGACTGCCGACGTTTCGCAGTGTTCGCGAGGTGCCAGTGCGACCGAACAAGATTAGCGTTTATTTACCGCCGTCGCTGGTGCAGCAGGTCTTGCCGGAGATCGCCGCCCGTGGGTGCGACGAGCTTTGGCTCAATCCTGGAACCGAATCGGAGCAAGTCCTAGCGCAAGCGCAGCAGTTGGGCCTGAACGTGATTCAAGCGTGCAGCATCCTCGGAGTGGGTGATTCCCCGGATGAGCTGTAAGCTATCGCCGAGTTACTTCTCCCCTTGCAAGCCTGGCAAGACTCTCCGAAAACGCCAAACAAACACCATCACCGCAATTTTCTTCCGCTCATGCTTCCTGCGCGACGAAGGGGCCGGTGGAGGGGAACCTGCCGGTTTCCAGCGTGCTTGGCGCAGCAGGATGGGCAGCCCTCCACTTGCTCCATTTTTTGCGTGAGATCGCGACACCGTAAGGGTAGCCCGTGTCTATGAGAATCCGACCGGGTTCCGCCTCACCCGTGATTTCCAACTCAAGAAAAGGAGAGTTCGTTGCTATGGTCAGTTTGGTCCAGCCTTTGAAATGCGGGGGCGGCTCCATCAATGCGGGCTGACCCACATCCAACGCCTCTGCGTTAATGGTAAGGGCCTGGTTTCTGATCAACTGCCAGGGGAGGATTCCGTCTTCCTGCGCGAGCGAGCCGGGGAGTTGATCGTAAACCCCGAACTGCGTCTTGAACGCGCCCAAATCGACAAGCTCGGTGAGAGGAAGGATTAGGTGCCCGGAGGATGCCTTGAGAGCGGGAGGCGCGTTTGTAATCCTCACGCCGAGCCGTTCCGCTGCCTTTCGGTAAAGCACGGGTGCGTTTGCTGCCGTGTCGAGGGCCAGTTGCGTCGGTTTTCCATTGATAGTGAAGCTGACTATGATTCGCTCGTCAGGCCCCTGCGAGAATGCCCAAGTTCCTGAGATGAGCACCCAGATTATGAGGAGTTTTTTCACGGCGTTGCTCTTTCAGAGCAATTTTAGACCGGATTCGCAAGAAATTCCGTCGACTCATCGTACCTGTCCCGCAGGGGGACAGTCCGAGCCGTCCGGCCCGTCCGGGCCATGCCCAGAACCAGATATTCTTCCCACCAAGCGCCGGCAGCCAGTTTTTCCGCCTCAGGATGCTCACCGGACAGCCATCCGTCGCTCACCTATGACTACTACGCCGAGAACCCGGACGGGGCACAGTGGCGTCGCCAGGAAACGGTTTCTGGTTGGTGAGCAATTCGTATGCAGCGACGCCGTAGGCAAAAATATCCACCCGATGAGTGACGGGCTGGATTCTGAGGTTTTATGAGATAGATTCCATGTTATTAGCTTTCCAGCGCGCCACGGGCAGGACACTTTGTCGCCATGCCCTCACCCACCAACCCACGCGGTCGTTGCAGTCGTCGGGAAATGCTCAAAGATGTCACCTGTGCCGGCGCCTTGCTGGCGCTCTCTGGCTGTTCGGCCCTGCATCCTTCAACCAAAACGGGTACGCGCCGCTCCCATGCTTCCGATCTGATCGCGCGTGAGAATAACCGGCCGGGAACGCGTGATTGGCTTTTGAAAAACACCCGCATCGAGCCGTCCACGAAGTATCGGTGTCCGTGGATTGAGGGATACTGCTCACGGACTAGCGTTCGCCGAGGCGAGGTGTTGAATCTGTACGTCAGCACCAATCCGCCTTCGCGGTTTGAGATTGAAATTTATCGCCTGGGCTATTATGGCGGTGCTGGGGGACGGCACATGATGAGCCTGGGGCCGTTCCGCGGCATGACCCAGACCGATCCCGCCATTGGGGCGAAGCGTCTGCGGGATTGCCAATGGAAATCGTGCGCTGCGCTGCGCATTCCTTCAAACTGGGTGAGCGGTGTTTACTTGGGGAAACTCACGAGCGAGCACGAGAGACTGCAAAGTTATCTTATCTTCATCGTGCGCGATGACCGCCGAGCCGATTTTTTGTTCCAATGCTCGGACACGACCTGGGCGGCTTACAACCGCTGGCCCGACCATTTCGCTCTGTATGACGATGGCAAGAAGGAATGGTATTGGGGACCGAATGTTCAGGTCAGCTTTAATCGGCCTTACGGCAAGTACTGCCAGATTCTCGATGCGCCGCTCTCGACTGGCTCGGGCGAGTTCATGCTGTGGGAATTTCCGCTGGCCCATTGGATGGAAGCGGAAGGTTACGACGTCAGTTATGTTTCGAACCTTGATACCCATGCGGATCCCAAAGGGTTGCTGCGAGCCAAGGGCTTTCTCTCCGTGGGTCATGATGAGTATTGGTCCGGCGAGATGTTTGAAAATGTTCGGCGGGCGATTGACGCCGGCGTGAACGTGGCCTTTCTTTCCGGCAACTCGTGCTACGGCCACGTCAGTTTCAGCCCTGATATCAAAGGGCGTTCTAACCGAGTATTTGAGCGAATAGACATCTTCGGTCCCCGGCATGAGGAGGAATTGCGCGATTTTCCAGAGATGAGCGGTTTTCCTTTCAGCAGTCCCTACGGCAATAAACTAATGGGGGCGCACAGCGCACCACCTGTGACTGGTGGAGCTGACTGGATCTGCAGCCTGCCCGACCATTGGGTGTTCAACGGCACGGGGATGAAGCAAGGCGATGGTATTCCCGGTCTGGTCGGTTGGGAATGGCATGGCGACCCGGCGCCCATTCCCGGACTGGAAGTCCTCGCCACGGGCACCACGACCAGCCCGCGCGGCAAAGGAACCTACACGGCGACAATGTACAACGGCCCGCGCGGCAATTTCGTTTTTAACGCCGCGACTTGCTGGTGGGCCGACGGGCTCAGCGAACCGCCCGGCTACGTTCGTCCCTCCGTCTATACGACTCCGCGCGGGCCCGATCCTCGTGCCCAACGGATCACGCGAAATCTTTTGGAGCGAATGAGGAAGGAACTGCAATTTACCTCTTCCAGTGCCGTGATGCCGGTGGAAAACCGTTGATTGGGTTAAGACGCAAAGAAACTGTGACGGCGGATACCAATACACAAAAGTGATGAATCCTGATGGCACCACGCGGGAGCCTTACGGCAAAGCGACCAAGCACTACCCGGAAAAGATTATTACAGCGACGTCTTTGTTTACGACACCAAGACAAAAACCTTCGGCACCGCCAGCCCGTTGCCGCTGAATAACAACTTGCCCATGCTGCGACATACATAACAGCGCAACTCAACTGGCAATGATTGGCAGCACATCCATAATTAACGCGGGACCCGTGAAAATCCCTCCAAAAAAAGTCGCCGGCATCGCACTTCTCACAGCACCATTGGATGAGGGCGTAACCGTTGCCACCAGCCGCTTCCGTCGGGCGGTGCCAGCCCTGAGGCGCAGGACGCAGCCTGTGGGAGCATCGCTGTGCGCGACGCCGTATTGCGGTTAAATCTCGTATGGTAGGTTTTTGTCATAGTAAAGATGTGCCGCGCCGAACTGGAGCTTGCCTCGGCTGATGCATCCCGGACGCCAATGAGTACGGCGGCACAGGCGACGACACACTTTCTGCACTCAACTCTTTTTCCTTTTCGCTTATTTGGCGTATTTCGCGGGTCGAACGTTTGTCAGGTTGAATTGTTGAATCATTTCGAAAAGCGACGATGGAGAGAGTTTCTTTGCGCAGGATGACCGAGGCCGACCTGCTGGCCTCTGATGAGTTGCGGCGGCTTGCGGGATGGAACCAGACGCTGGGAGATTTGCGGCGTTTGCTTTGGCTGGAACCGCGCGGCTGTTTCGTCGCGGTGGAGAACAGCGAAGTCGTCGGCACGGTAACCACGACCACTTATGGGCAGGCCCTCGCCTGGATCGGCATGATGCTCGTGCACGCGGCGCATCAGCGGCGTGGCATCGGCACGCGTCTGATGGGCCAGGCTTTGGAGTATCTGCGCGACCGTGGCGTGGCGTGTGTCAAACTCGACGCGACGCCGGCTGGCCGCCCCGTATACGAAAAACTCGGCTTTGTTCCCGAATCGACATTGACGCGGTGGCAGCGGCCGTCGTCGGGCAAGACTCAAACTCCCGACGCCGCAGCGGCAGGTGCGAGAGAACTGACCGACGCGGATTGGGAGGCAGTGGACGCAATCGACCACGCTGCTTTCGGCGCGTCTCGGGCCTGTCTGCTCCGCAGCCTGGCACACGACAGTCGGGCCGTGCTGGTTTGGCCTGCGCAGGGCCGCGTCGTTGGTTGGGGCATGGTGCGTCCGGGGGCGAACGCCGATTACCTCGGTCCGCTCGTTTGTTCGAGCGAGGAGGGTTCGTTGTCGCTGGTGACGGCGTTGCTGGACAGGACTGGAAACCCTTCGGTGATCTGGGATGTTCCGGACAAAAATGAGTCGGCGAAGGCGGCGGCTCAACGGTTCGGTTTTGCCCCTGTCCGGCCTTTGACTCGGATGCGTTTGGGACCCGATATGGTGGCGGGCGACCGGCAGAACCCATTTGCAATCGCGGACCCCGCGGTGGGGTGAGGATGAGTTGCCCGGTCGAGACCCCAGACCTCTCCGTTGGGGAGTGGGTGGAACATTCTGTGGGCGGAGAACAATCCAGACATCTCGGCTTTCCACTGCGCGTTGCTCGCTTTTCCCTCTCCCCGAGGGCTTATCATTACCCACATTTTTGGTTCCTCCCTCTTTTGTGAAACAACCGCCACATGTTGGTCATAGCATCGAGCTGCTGCAATCCTCGCCACAATGTTTTGGTGCCCGGTTCGCCATCGCTTTTGCCCGCTCCCCAAAACCACTGCATGCTTCCGGCTAAGGCCGGCTGAAAACCAACTTACCGTTGAAATAGGTCTTCAACACTTGCGCGCTTTTGATCTGATCCTCCGGGCATTGGAGAAGGTCGGTGTCCGGCACAATTAAATCGGCAAACTTGCCCGGTTCCAACGAGCCGATCTGATCTTCGAGAAACAGGAGGTAAGCGTTGTTCCCTGTGTAAAAACGGATGGCTTGCTCCCGGCTCAGCGCTTCTTCGGGATGGAGCCGGCCGTCATACCATCTGGCCTTGCGCGTGATCGCGGTCCACATCGCGAGGAAGGGGTTGTAGGGATTGATCGCCCGGAGCGAACCGATCTTTTGCATGTGGTCCGAGCCGCCGCCCGCAATCCCGCCTGCCTCGAATATGCTCCGCAACGGTTGAAAATACCGCAGCCGATCGTACCCGAATTGTTTCACGAGCGTCCGCGTGTCCAGGTAAAGCCAGGCGGGCTGGATATCGACCGACACACCGAGTGGGGCCAGTTTTTCGACCGCCTCGCGGCTCATGAAGTTCGAATGGGTGATGCACGGGCGTGTTTTCCGGATCGGACGCGTGCGGTTGATCTCTTCATAGACCTCCAGCAGCGTGTGCACGGCTCCATCGCCGACCGAATGCGCCGTGAATTGAAGCCCGCACTCGACCGCCGTTTCCACAATCAGAAGCAGGCGTTCCTTGGGAATGAACAGGACGCCGCGATAGGTCGGATCGGTGATCGCATACGTCTCGCTCACGCCCCACGGCTCGCGCATGTACGCGCTGCCGGTCAGCATGCCGCCGTCGAGAAAGGTTTTGATGCCGATGATCCGCAGCCGCGGATTGGGCTGACACAGCGGGTTCTTCGCCACCTCGCGAATCCGGTTCTTTATTTCCTCGATCGGTCCGAGCGTATCGATGTGGTGTGAGACGGCGACACGTACGGTCAGGTCGCCCTGGTCCAGCATTTTTTTGTAGCGCGCAATGGCGGACGGGCTGGCATTGCGGTCACAAACGGTCGTGATGCCGACCGAGTTGTAGTCCTTGAACAGTTGCAGAGTGCGCTGATAATGATCCGCTTCGTTGGGTTGTTTGCCTGTCGGTTTGGCGTTCACGAAACGGGTGCAATTCCGCAAAATGCCTGTCGGTTCGCCGGTTTGAGGGTCCTTTTCGACGAAGCCGGCGCCGCCGTCGATCACTTTGAAATCCTTGTCGATGCCGCTGAGTTTCAGGGCGAGGGAATTAAGCGACGCATCGGGGCCCGTTGAGAAGATGACCGGGTGGCGCGGCGCAACGCGGTCGAGTTCGGCGCGCGTGGGATAACGCTGCTCGCGCAACCGGGTGATGAAGACCTGGCTGACTTGAATCCACTCGCCCTCCTTGAGCGTCTCGGCCCGCTTGCCGATGTAGTCCAAAACGTCATGGATGGATTCCATTTCGGGGACCGGATGATCGAACTCCGTCATGGCGGCGTCCGGATGGACGTGCGAATCAATCAGCCCGGGCAAAACCATCTTTCCTTGAAGATCAACGATAGTCGTCGCCGGCCCCTTGAGTTGAAGGATTGAATCGTTGTCTCCAACCGCGGTGATGCGATCGGTCGTGACGGCGATGGCCTGGTGCACCGAAAACCGCGGGTCCACCGTCACGATCTTGCCGTGGTGCAATATCAAGTCGGGTTCGGCTGCCAACATTGAGCGGCCGCAGCACAACACGCCGACGCCGACGAGAATGGCTGGAATGGATTTTCTCATGAGATTTCGGGTTGTCGAAAATGGATTCTTTTAACCACTGAACCACTCATCCCGGTGCTGGGCGACAAACTCATCGTCATTCAGGTGCGGATACGCGCAAGACACGCGGTCGATTTCCTCGCGCTGGCCGGGGCTGAGTATTTCATTCGGGTCCAAACACCAGATGCCTTCGAGCAGGCCCTGGCGGCGCAGCACTTCGTGAATGCCGGGAATACAGCCGGCGAAGTCGTGGGCCGGATCGAAGAAAGCGGCGTTGGCGTCAGTGACTTCGACAGCCAACTTCAGGAGTTCGAGGGGCACAGGCTGGCCCGTCATCGCGATGCGTCGGCATTCAGCGTGAAGCTCGACCGCCTTCTTCGTCCACACCGCCCAATGACCGAGCAAGCCGCCGACGATGCGACGTTCGACAATTTTGCCGCCGACGTTGAATCGAAACGGCGTGACCAGATCGATGACGATATTGTCGTCATTGCCGGTGTACAGGGCGATGTCTTCGCGGCCAGCTTCGGCGACGGCGCGGATTACGTCGAGAGTCTGGTAGCGGTCGAACGGGGCGATCTTGATGGCGACCACGTTCCCGATCTCAGCGAATCGCCGCCAAAAGGCATACGGCAGGACGCGCCCTCCGGCAGCCGGCTGAAGGTAAAAACCGACCAGCGGAATAATCTCCGCAACGGTGCGACAGTGAACGAGCAGTTCGTCGTCGCTCGCATCCTGAAGCGTTCCCAGGCTGAGCAGACCGGCGTGATAACCGAGTTCACGGGCGAGGGCGGCCTCGGTGGTGGCTTGCTTCGTTTTCGCACAAACGCCTGCGATTCCAATGGGTAATGCAGCAAATGAACCCACCCCTGGCCCCTCCCGGGAGGGGAACTGGGATTTCAGCTTGCGGACTTCAGATTTCGTAGAATGAGCCTCCTTGCGTCGGCTGCTACGAAGTTCCTCGGCCGCCAGTTCGAGCACGGGTTTGAACAATCCGACCTTTGGCTGCCGAATCGCAAATTGCGTTGTGTGGACGCCGACGGCCAGTCCTCCAGCGCCTGCGTCGATATAGTAGCGGAGGAGGGCGCGTTGCCGGCGCTCATCGAGCTTGCGCCGCGCATTTAACGCGAGCGGACAGGCCGGAATCACCAGCCCGGCGCCGAGTCGCGCGCGCAGTTGTTCAATACTTGCCATCACGCACCTCGAAGTGGGTGGGTTTGCCGAGGTTTTGGCCGTCGCGTTTCACCCAGTCCGCAACCCATTCAATCAGTTGTTCGGCGCTCACCCTTGGCTGTCCGAACAATCGATGCGCCGCCGCGGCGTTGCCGAGGCAGGCCGTCTCGAGTTCCGCGCCACGGAACTGAGGTGTCTTGCCCAGTAAACGCCCCATCGTCACGGAAACTTCGCGGACGCTAAGCATCTCCAGCCCGGTGACGTTGAGCACGAACGGCGGCGAGGCAACCTGGTCGAAGGCCAGCAGCGTCATGGCGTTGCAATCGCCTTGCCAGATGATGTTGAAGCAGCCCATCGACAGGTCGATTGGATCGCCGCTGGCAATTTTGTGCGCCAGGTCCACGAGCACGCCGTAGCGCAATTCGCAGGCGTAAAAGAGCCGGATCAGCGCGACCGGGATGTTCCACGCGCGGCTGAAATACTCAAACATGCGCTCGCGCCCCAAGCAGCTCATGGCATATTCGCCGACCGGCTGCGGGGAGTCCGTTTCGCGCGAGCCGCCCGAGGCCCGGGTTGCCAGCCCATAAACGGTGCCGGTGGAAAAAGCAACGATCCGGCTGGCCCTATATTTTCGGCATACGATGCCGGGCAGGTAAGCGTTCATCTTCATCGCCCAGGTGCGTGTCGCGTCTTCCGTCGAGCCAAACTTCAGTCCGGCCAGATAAATGACGTTTGCGGCCGGCGGGAGTTGTGCCACTACCGGTTCGTCGAGCAAGTCGCAGCGGATGGTTTCGATGCCGTGCGCGTGGAACCTGGCCTGTTCCTCCGGGGCGGAGAAACGCGACACGCTGATGATGCGACGGCGCACCCCGGCGAAGTCGGAAGCCCGTCTGGCCATGCGCGCCAGTGACGGCCCGATTTTCCCGGCTGCACCGAGCAGGACAATGTCTCCGTGCAGGCAGCGCATGAGTTCCACGACCGGTTGGGTCGGTTCGCTCAACAATTCTTCGAGCTGTTCGACGGTTTGAATTGCGTTTGTCATGTTTCCACGGGTTCAAAAAAAGGGGCGCGGCCTTCTGGCCGCACCATCGTCCGCTCTTTCCAGCGGTCCCGCCTACGCTCAACGTGACAGGCTTGCGCAGCGTGGAGGCGGCGTGAACGCCACGCTCCGTTCAGTCGCACGATGACCGCGTCAGACACACACTCCCGGCAAAGGAAGCGGAGAACCGCTGTGCCGACGACAGGATGGCAGCACGTTGACGGGGCGTCCAGCACGGTCAAGTTCATCGTCTCCCCTGTTTGAGGAAAGGCTCCTTTCGCCTTCCGGCCCGGGCGTCGTTCCCGGAGTGGCGACGTAGAACATGTGCCACCACTTGCGGTCCTTATACACCCATGGCGACGAGGCAGTGCCAGAATCCAAGCTGCCCTTTGGCCCGAACGCGAGGACCGGGCCTTGTCTGGTCCAATTGGTTAGATCCTTGCTCGTGGCCAGACGGGCCAGCCAACCCTGCGGCCCCGCGCCGTCATAGTGCAGGTGGTACGTGCTTTTCCACTTAAAGACGATAGCTTCCCGGGCGCCGTTTTTATCGCATTCGCCCGGCCCGTCGCCGTGGCGCAAGATCCGACTGTAGTCCACCGCGTCGAGGCAATACTTTGCGGCCGGCCGTCCGTCTTTATATGGCTTGGCTGAACCAGTGATCGGAACGATCTTCGTCCCAATCCCGCCAGACTTTTCGGCAGCCTGGCCTACAGCCGCGCACTGGAGGATAACTGCGAGAGCGACTGGTAATTCGTTGTTCTTCATGAAAAATCGTTCATGCCCTCATCATAGCTCCCGGCGGCGCAAGAAACACTGGCAAACCCTCCCCAAAGTTCAGGAATGTCCAAGCGGACCAGCGTCAAAATACGGGATGGAGCGGATCAACCCTGCCTCTTGGCACGCAGATTGGCGATTCGCTCTACGATCGGCGGGTGAGTGGCAAAATAATCCCCCGCGATGCCGACGCCTTGGACAGAGGCCCGTTGAGCGAGTTCTGCTAAAAGGCGCTCACCAGCAGCTAATGCGTCCCCGCCAGCGGTTCCGACCAGAGCCACGGCGAAAACATCGGCCTCCAATTCTTCGTCCCTGGAATAGCCACTGCCTAGCAGTTGCCGCCCTGCCTTGCTCAACCAGGCGCTGGCGGCGTGACGACCCGAGGTTTGCCGCAGCAAAAGAGAAAGAGCGGCGTCATTGATGATCCGGTCAAGGGCGTGCCGCCTCACTATATGCGCCATCTCATGGGCGACCAGGAACGCGATCTCGTCCCGCTCCCCGTGACACATCTCCAACATCGGCCAACTCACGAAAATTGATCCGCCCGGGAGGGCAATCGCGTTCGGCTCCGGCTCTCCCGTCACCCGGACATTGAAAGGATGCTTCCTCTCCTTTACGTGCCCCGCCAGCCAGCGCCCAATCTGCGCCGCAAATCTGGTGGTTTCATTCTCCTCGACTGAAGGTGTTCTTGGCCTGCGCGACTTTCTGGCCAAGCCGGTGTCCAATCGTTTCAAACAGAGTTTTCACGGAGCCGCATCACCCAGGCTTTGTCAAAATCCTTCTCAATATTGAAGCGATAAGCCAGATCAATGAAAGTGGCGCCCAAACGTATTGGATCTCGCTTACTGCGTTACGGATGTAACCATTACATTCCGCCACCCGGGGGAAGAAAAACTTCCTCTCCCTGGATCTACCCAGAGCTCTACGATTGGTCTAGCTACTGGCCCATTTGACTGCGTTTACAAAGATCCGGCGCACTTCGGGACGATAGTAATCGTTGTAGGTCTCGTGGCCTGGCGTGAAATAGAAAACCTTTCCTTTTCCCACGGTCCAGCACAACCCCATTCGTGCGTTCTCGTTCGTGCCACCGGGCTTTGTGTAGATTCCTTCCAGTGGAACAGATTCAGGCGGCGGTACTTTGAACGGCTCACCGTAGCGCTCGATCCCCGGAAGCTTGAAATTGCTCACTCCTTTGCAAATCGGATGATTCGGCTCTTTCACAATGATTTCAGCCGAGGAGCCGTCGTCCACATACTCGCGCCAACTGCACGGCGTGCCGAGCAGTTTTTTCAAAGCCTTGGAGAAATGGGCCGAATGGGTGCCGATAAATCCCATCCCTTCCTCTTTGACCCGCTTTTCGATTTTGTCCACCAACTCATTCTTCACCTCGCCATGTTTCTTATGGCCCCACCAAATCAACACCCTCGTGCTCTTGAGGAGATCATCGGCTAGGCCCTGCTCGGGATCATTGAGGCTCGCTTTAATGATCTGCCAGTTCTCGGATTTTAGCGGGGCCAGTCCTTCGGCAATGGCGGTGTTGATGTCTTCGGGATAAACCTTTTTCGAGGCTGGATCCACGTTGGCCGTGCCTTCCGACCAGACGACGACTTTGCGGGAAGTTTCTACGGCGAGCATATGGCGGCTTACGATCATCGTCGCGGCAATACTGCCTGTGAGTTGGAGCGCCTCGCGGCGGGAGAGGACTCTTTGCGCAACGCGATTGCTGGTTCGTGATTGTTCGTTCATGTCCAGATGTTGTTCTGAACGAAATAAAGGTTCAATTTCAAAAACGAGAGGTGCAGTTCCAATGCAACTGCTATTTTCGAGCACCTGGCCAAGGTTTGCCTTTCCTGAGCGGTCGAAAACAGGAATTAGACCTGGATCAATCGGATAAGCCTTGCACGGGTTGGCCATGCGCCCGTACTTGGCGCTCCGCGGCCGATTTGCGAGTTTAACTGTGAAACGCTATAAATACGGATGTTTAGAGAAGCGCAAGCCCCGGAGACGAGACCCCGACAACTCAACGAACGGTCCTTACTCTTGGTTCTGGCTGCCATCCAGTTCACGGCCACCGTCGACTTCCTCATCATCCTGCCTTTGGGACCGCAATACATGCGGGTGTTCAACATTAATCCGGGACAGTTTGGGCTCATCGTTTCGGCTTACGCGGTTGCCGCCGGCATATCGGGCGTGACGACGGGCGTGTTCCTGGATCGATTCGATCGGAAGCGAGCGCTCCTGTGGCTCTATTTCGACTTCACGCTCGGTACACTCTTTTGCGCCGTCGCGCCGGGAAGTTGAACGTCGCGCCTTCCAAAAGCTCTTTAATCACCCTTTGCTGAGACAAGCGTGGCGAGAATATCTGGCTGGGGAATTGGATGAAGACCAATGGAATCTGACACCAGAGGAAATCAAGGCACTCTTCAAGCTGGCCCGTACGGCGGAAGAATGGCTTCTCCTGAAGAAAGTCGCGCGGATAACTGGGGCGTGAGGGGTTGAAAGAGGGCACCGTGTACTCCACCCAAAGAGTCGAGTGGTTGGGAAAATCGCTCTGCACCAATGCGGGTCGGAGCCGTTCCTCTGCAAGAATCTGGGAACAATATGCGAGACCCGAATCTGCCAACCGAGCAAGGGGCGCTCTCCGAAATCCGGGCGCTGCCAGAGGCTTTGCTTGGCGACAGCGATGCCGAAGTGGCCCATATCCCCCGTGCGCGATGCTTACCCTTTCCAGGGCATCTACTGGAACCGCCAAGGTCGGCTGATTTGCCATCGCCCGGTCGCCGAGCAGAACGGCAAATGGCTGCTGAGAAAAGAGGCCGCATCATCGGCGCTGCCGACCGGCAGCGAACCAAATGGTCGCCCAAGCTGAGAAGCTGGGCTGAAACGCTCGGCAAAAAACCCTTTAACGCCGCAACGGCGCGCAAAATGAAAGCGGGCGCGCGCGCATGAACGCCCCATTTTTGCGCCTGGCCGCCAATGCAGCCGTAAAAGGGGAACAAGTATTCGCCGAAGCCGCCGGGCATCTTGCCGCCATCCGCGCCGAGCTTGACCGTGGCGAATACGCGTTCGCTGAAATGCCCAGCCCGCGCGGGTCGCGGGCTTTTCAATCCGCCAACAAGGCCGGCTGCCAGCTTTTAGTTGTCCAGTTCAATCACGAAACTGACGGCATCGGCCACGCCGGCACCGCCATCCGCAATACGAGCACCGGACCGTTAATCATCAACCTGCCGACGGATTTGGCCGATTACGCCTATCACAAAGCAGCGGCAACTAGAAATTAGTCACAACGGTGGGCCTACACATGAATGCTCCAAAAACAAATGAGATCAACAACATGAAAACCGAAAGCCAACCCACCGGCGTTCGCCGAACGGCTTACTTTGTTGGCAGACGGCGGGCGTTTGTCTGCCCCGGTGGCCTCTCTGGACGTTGATTGGGACCCCGCAGTTGTCGCAGTAGGCTGGTTTTTCGTGGGTGCACGGTACTCTGGAGCACACACGCGAAAACAACTCCTGAAGGACAAGGATTTCAGGCGGGAGTACGCCGCAGCAAAGCAGCGCATCCGTGAGATGAGTGTCCGGTGGGTTCAGGAGTCGGACCCGGTCAAACAAGCGTTGCTTGAAATTTATGTCGCGGTCGTACTCCAGACGCCTTACAACAATTTTGATACCCACTAACTGCAAAGCCGGAGCGTGTACTGACCAGTTTCGGGCACGAGGTCGTCCTTTGCGACCTTGGCTAGTCCCTTCTAACTTATCTGGATCGGTAAGGCTCCTGGACACCATTGTCGCAGGGAACGCGGCAACCGATTCGAGTCCCGACTTGAACGGCTCCTTCATCAGCGATGGCTTCAACCTGATCGGCAATATCCAGGGCGCAACTGGACTAAGCATCAACGACTTTCAAAACGTGCCCGCCAACCTCGGCCCGCTGCGAGACAACGGCGGTTCCACGCCAACCTGCGCACCACTGCCGGGGAGCTTTGCCATTGACTATGGGACAAGCGCTGGTGCGCCGACGGTCGATCAACGCGGGGTGCCACGCCCGCAGAACAGCGTGTTCGACATCGGTGCGGTGGAGTTTGTTTCGACGCCGCTTCTCACCGGTCCACTGGGGCTTGGAACTTCCGGCTTCTCCCTGAGCACGATACTCGACACTACGAATTCTTATCGCATCCGAGGATCGACCAATCTGACGACCTGGGTTGATCTGACGAATTTCCAGAGCGGAGGAAGATTCGTCGCAGACGTATCGAGGAAATGCTGCGGCCGGCGCTTTTACCGGGCCGTTGCTCCATAAGATGCGCAATGAAAGGAGCCACATGGCAAGACGCAGCAAGCCAAACGGACTCGCCGCACGTGTAAACCGCAAGCACGCCGTGGTTGGGAGAACTCATGCCAGGACAGCAACACGCGCCGGACGGCCACTTCGATTCAATCCCCTCCGAGCCGGTCAATGGATTAGGCACCAAGTCGAGTTGGAGAGAGTAGACGATTCCAGCTTGAGGCAGGTGCTTGCCGAAATCTGTGAGTCCATCTTCACCGAGGATGTGCTGGTGAGGCTGCCCGCTCGCGCTCTACTGGTTTACCCCAAATTCGCCACGGGCCGGAAGGTCATTCAAAGCATAGATGAGACAAATCCTGTAAGAGACTTTATTCTGGCAGGGGACCACCCCGCCGAGGACGCGGAACTCCAAAAGTTGTACAGCTTGGAGGCCGGTGATGCCAGGCAACCGGATCGGAACGTTCCTTCGCATCCCGCCGTCGTCGCGTTCACGTTCGCAGGGGGCGCTCTCCCCCACGCGGGGACAGGAGAAGGCTGGCCGTTGCGCCATACTTACGACGGCAGATTCCCGTTCGAGGGAAATTGCAACAGTTTCAAAGCGAGCGACTACTCGTTTCATCACACGCAGACAGCAGGACTGGTCTGCGTCCATCCGATCATTGATCGCCTTTGGAAACGGTACGGTGCCATGGCCAAAACTCTCCGAGCACGGGCTTGGAAAGCATTCGGTTACGACCCTGAATGCTATTTCAGCGACCGCCCTCGCAATGGACTGAGACCAGGATTCGTTCGTTTTTCGACAGAATAGTTGCAGCCACCAGTCACCAAAAACCTGATGAAGCTGCGCCGCTCTTGACAAACCGGACACGTCGACTGCCTTCAAACGGTGAAAGTCAGCTAGTCTCCCATTGGGTGCTCCGGCAGCGCTTCGCTGGCGAAGCGCCGCCCTCCTTCTTGCGCAGGATTGAATCCGGCAACTTTGCGGCAGTGCTATTCACAGCGTCATTCCTCGGCAACGCGGGCCATCGGGCTTGCGGCCCAGCGCGGGTCACTGGAGTCCGGTGAATGAATGACGCCGGGTAGCCGCGAATTGCTCCAGAAACCGCACTTGCCCCTTAGTCTCCACGGCAGCCTTCCTGACGGCGCGAACCCGGCATATTGCGGACTCCGCGCTCTCGCCTTGCGAAATCAAGTAAGCCGCCAGCATCGTGCCCGTACGGCCGATTCCGCCCTCACAGTGAACTGCAACAGGCTGGCGCTCAGCAAGCCGCCGGTCAACGAAGCGGACGAACTCCTTGGCCTGGTCCATGGTGGGCGCGCGGCCATCGGGCACCGGCAGACATTTGAAGGCAACACCAGCCGATTCGTAAACTGAGGCATCCGAGGGGCGGTCAAGGAGACATACGACCGCACGGATTCCAGCCGCGTACATCGCCGGTAACCCATCGTCGTAGGCTGTCAATGCGCCACCCATGTTCAAGCGCCGCTCCGGGTGGATGAACGGCATGGGCATCCCAGCCAGAGCGCCGGGGATGACCCACCAAACCAAACTGCTGCCCGCGCCGACGGCGTTGGTATGCGTTGATGATGGGTTTTCCAACATAGTTAATGCAGTTAGCCATGTTCCGGCCAACCGCCCAATGCTAACACGTTGCCAACGGCAGGCCAAGGCTGCCGGGAAAAACGAGGCTGTAATCTCGAATTTTGTCCCTTCGTTCTGCGCATAGGCCCGGTTCATGGTCGTCTGACGATGCGGAACTCGGTGACACGCGCCCAATGTTCGACATTTTCGGCTCCCTGGTAAAATTGCAGGCTTACCTTCGCCTTCGCCTCTGGCGGAGCCGGAATACTGCACTCGCCGACATCCTGCCAATCCTTTGCGCTCGAAGCGCGAAACTGGCCGCGAATCCGGTCGGCCTTCACCAGAATTCGCAACCGGACGGATGTGGAATCGACCGGGATGATAGCCACCGCGTGGGCGTTGTCGTTTTCTTCCCGCCCCATCACCACGC
>WNGJ01003931.1_pt1 | contig 15996 bp, 16 predicted proteins | sample 5400611 | NCBI WGS metagenome assembly WNGJ01 (sample SAMN13153375, study PRJNA577476) | soil metagenome | isolation source: 40 cm soil or saprolite under Garry oak tree replicate 1 | place: USA:California | collected 2016-06-15 | reverse complement strand
TGGGCCGCGATGCCCAACGGCAACGAACGCAGGGCCGCGATGCCCACCTGCGACGAATGCACCACTGCCCCCGCCGGCACGAAATCCCCCGCCGCCACCGCCGTGGAACCCGCCACTGCTATGTCCACCATCGCCGCCACCATGTCCACCACCTCCGACGTGAGCGGCAGAAACATCGGTGGCAAGCGATAGGCTGCCTAGCGCGAGAATTGCGGCCAACGCGAAGACTGATTTGCTCGTCATGTTTTGGCTCCTTCTTGTGTTCGTCCCTTGCGCAAATCTAGGAGGATGCGATGAACCGCGGCTGAACCTGCAATCACGAAGGCGTGTGTGATTGTCACAGCGATGCCGCTGCGAGCTCCACACGACTGCGGCGTTCCATGCCTTCTCCGGTTGTCAAAAGAGGCCGCGCTGCTCGGCTGGCCATATATTACAGCGCGTGAGGTCGCATTGGGTCATGCGCTACACTGCCGTCTTTGTACTGGTTGAACTTAACCCCCGACCTTCCTCCAACCCTGTCGAATGTCTTGCTCCAGTTGGTGCCAACCTTCGCTGACGACATCCCAATTCACCACTGGCAGACGTCCATCGGCAACACGCGTCACGCTCAGGCTTATTTCCTACCGTGCTCTTCGCCATGGGCCTTCACTGCGTCATCAGAGTGACCCCTGGCGTGAATCACGTGACTCCTCGCGGTGTGAGCATGGTGTGCCGCCTTTTCATGGTTTCCCGCCTCATGATGCTTGGCGGCTTCCCCGTGGTGATGCGCGGCACGCGTAAGGTGCTCTGACGCCTTCTTGTGGAGCTCGGCAGCCTTCTTCGACATGTGATTTCCTCCGTGGCAGGTTCAAACTTCAATGATTGTCCGCAGCGCGCGCGCAGAACAGAATCGTCGGAGGTAGCCTTCCGAAGTTCAATCTCGGCAAACTTACCCTGAAGATTTTCAATTCGCTGCAGCTACTAGCGAACACACTCCGAACGTACCCAATTCTCCGCTGAGTCTGATTTGCGACAGACATCAGAACTCCCAGGTCATGAAAAGGTTCCGTCCCCGTATCAGTGAAAAAGGATGAAATGACTCAACTCGCGAACGTGTGATACGAGGCCAGGAATCACTCGCGCACGTGTGAAGGGAGGGCTGGAAACAAGAACTTACCCGACGGACTTTTCTGTCTGGTGGTCGACGTAAACATCGGGTACCGTCGTTTTTTTCTGGAGAGGTATCATGTCGAATCCATTGTATCGAGCGGAACGTTGCCGCGATCTGGCGGAGGAGTGTCGCGCCGCCGCTGCACTCTGCGCCCCCTCAACCGAAATGCGAATCCACTATTCGCGGATGTCAGAGCGTTACAGCTCACGGGCTGAAGCCGAGGAGCTGGGCACACTAGCCTACGGCCACTAGCCACTTCGACAGTTCCGACCTAACGGATGGCATCTCGCGCACGCCGCGTACCGTTAGGCCGAAGGACCCCAGGGCCGTCGCCTCCATGCTAACGCTCATTACCGTCCTCCAAGCTCTGATCGTGTTAGGGACCATCGTGTGCGTCACCTATTGCCTCATGCGCTTCACCGCGTACTGTGTTCTTCGGTTGATCGGGAAACTATCATTCAAACCCGGCGATGACCCTCACCCGCACGCAGACCGAATGCCCCATCGCATGTTGCCGAAGACGTAGTTGGGGGCAAGCGACAGCCTGCATTTCCTATTTGGGAGAAACGTACCATGCATTTGTCGAATGAGAGCCTCCTGGTCATTATTCTGGTTGGGCTCATTGCCGGTTGGCTAGCAGGCCAGGTGATGCGAGGCTCAGGTTTCGGGCTAATCGGGGATTTGATCGTCGGGTTGCTTGGCGCCCTCATCGGTGATTGGCTGTTGCCGCAGTTAAACATCCACCTGGGTGTAGGGATTGTAGCCCTGATCATTAACGCGCTTATAGGCGCAATCGTGTTGCTGCTCATCCTACGCCTAATCGGAGGGCGTAGCTGGAGATATGGGCGACGTTGGTGAACGCTTTGGAACAAGTTGCGTTGTGATCCTCCGTCGCCGGCAATCTGGGCCGAGGCGAAATGAAATCCGCTCCATCGATTTGATGCGGGTTGGCAGGAAAGTCGCATCGAGGAGTCTGCTACGATGTCATTTGTCCGATCCGCACTCATCGCCGCCGCCGTTCTTGGCGTGGTCACGTCGGGAGCGGCCCTCGCGCAGACAACAACGCCCTCGTCGTCAACGTCGTCCAAGATCGACGATGTCTCCGAATGGACATCGAAGCAATGGAATCGGGCAAAGACCAAGTGGGAAAAGGAAAAAGAAAAATGGGCCGAGTGCCAGAAGCAGTCTAAGGATCAGAATTTGACCGGCCGAGAGAGTTGGTCATTCCTCGCGTCTTGCATGACGCCATCGTCAACGTCGTCCAAGATCGATGATGTCTCCGAATGGACATCGAAGCAATGGAATCGGGCGAAGACCAAGTGGGAAAAGGAAAAAGAAAAATGGGCCGACTGCCAGAAGCAGTCTAAGGATCAGAATTTGACCGGTCGCGAGAGTTGGTCATTCCTGGCGTCCTGCATGACGCCATCGTCAACGGCGTCCAAGATCGACGATGGCTCCAAATGGACAACGAAGCAATGGAACCGGGCGAAGGCCAAGTGGGAAAAGGAAAAGGAAAAATGGGCCGACTGCCAGAAGCAGTCTAAGGATCAGAATTTGACCGGCCGCGAGAGTTGGTCATTCCTCGCGTCTTGCATGACCAGCTGAGCAAATTGAGGCCGATCATGGGTTCGAACCATTTCTGCGTTGTCCTTTTGTCACCGTCGCGGTGATTGCCCAACATCGCTGCCGGCGCGATATGATTTTCGGCGAGCGTACCTTCGATAGCATTGCGGCAGCAACTCAAGTTACGGTTAGGATGTCGGACGTCTCGCGCTGGATGTATCTGACGGGCCACGTGCACTCGCAATAGTCCACAATGCCCTATCGAGCTTCGGCCGAACGACTTGGCCTCGCCGCGCACCCGCGTCGGACTGACGACTTTTCTCCAAATCTCGAACGAACCGCCGCGCAGGCGGTTGGGAGTGCAAGGTTCACGCAGATCGTCTGCGCCACCCGGCCGCGCCAAACTACATCATGATGCGAACCAGTTGCCCGAACTGCTTGTCATCGAAGAAATATGCCATGCTGCGGTGATCACCACTTTGCGAAGGCGGCGGTAGGCGGAACCAACAAAATTTGCGCCAGAAGCGGAACTCCAAGCGGCCTGCGTGCAGTGGAATGAGCACTAGACTATGAAGCCGCCGTGGCGAAAGAAGGCGAAAGAGAATGAGCCTCGGCCAGTCCGCGGCATCGCAGCGGGATGGCGGATAAACACGGCGGTGCCGATGCGGTACTTGAACGATGTCACTTAGCTTTCCCAACCAAAGTCGCTCCTATGACGCAACGCTGCGGGCCGTAAGGTTTTGGGGCCATGATGGAGCCCTGGAGGTCGCCTTTTTCGTGAATGAAGATGCACTCAAACGTGTCGAGGCAAGGATGCAGCCCAACGAGTCCGCATCTCTGAACGCCTTTGATTCGCACCGCGACTTGATATACGCGGCTGCGGCGAAAGCTTATCGGCGCGGCCGAAAGGGATCGTACGAATTGACCCCGGCTGATTTTTGATGGTGCCAGTTTGGTGGTCCCGAAGCGATTGATCGCTGTTCGAAAGACGGTATCGTACTCTCGGCCGGTCGCTGGTTGGGACCCCTCAGTGCTGCCCCATCAGACTCATTTGACGCGGTCTTTCTGAGGCATGTGGGCCATGCTACGGTGGACTTATATGTAAGAAGCTGATCGCCGTTCCAGAGCATTCGGCCATGACGACAATCGGATCATAACAATGGCGCAAAGAAAGCTTATACAGAAAGAATGGGATCAAGCCAACGACCTCAGTGACGAGCTGATGACTGTAATGATTAGCAAAGGAGCTAGTAGCGGTGTTGGCGTGGTAGCCGTGGCCTTCCTAGTGGCAAAGGTACTGCGGACCTTATCCAACAATGACAAGGCCGAAGCACACGCCACTTTAGATAATACGGTTATTCCAAACATGATACAAGCAATCGACCAATTTGCTTTTAGCGACATTAAATACAATTGAAGATTAAATGTAACGGGATGGAAATGAGAACAATGTTATGGGACCCGAGCCAGTTCTGACGCATGAACTGCCAGATGTTCTCTTGGCTGTTGAGCTATTCGCTCCTTCATCCCGCGTCTTCACCCTCACGAATGCGCCAACTATTTCAGGCATTCAGGATATGTTTCCATATGACCGGAATCCGCTGTAGATATCTCGATAAGCTCGTCGGCGCGACCGATGAGCGTCAGCCCGCCTCGAACCGCGGCCAGGGGTTTAGAACCTGGTCGGTGATCCCGGCCCAGTCAGTTGAGAACGCTAGCGCGTTTTTTTTGGCACCGCCCTTGGTAGCATCAACGATGCCATAGTCCTTGGATTTGGAGCCACTCTTAGCCATAGCGAAACCTTCGGCCGCTAGGCCCCGTTTCAAGAGTTCACGCACCGCAGCCGCGCGGCTTGGCATTCGTTTAACGAAGCGCCACTCATCAAGCGCTGCCTGCTCGCCCTCCGTTAGCATGATTTGAAGACGTTCGCCGCGAGTTAATTCTCCCATGACGGCCTCCACCACTATTTTATTAAAAATACTCATTAGCTCAAAAAGCGTCAAGACCCCTAAGTATGCTTTCACCTGTTTCTACTCATTAGCGGTTGCGTAAGTAGAGTTCTCCCTCTGCTGTTAGTACAGGCAAAGCATATCAATAGTCTTTAATTGGTAATGAGCACTCAACGTAAGAGGTGCATTAAAATCTATTTGACGCTGAGTTCCGTTTTACTTTCTATAGAGCGAGGCCAGCAAGAAGGAGAGCCCAATGTCGCTGTCGCTCGCACTGGTGCGGCCCGCCGCCGCAGACTCATCAGCGTTGGATGTGGCGGCAGAAGCCAATCATCGCATCGCACATAACCTATCGATGATCGTGGCCATGGCGCGGCTGCGCGCATCAGTCGTCTCCAAAAATCCGCGCATGATGCGGGGCAGCGAAGTCCGCTCGATTCTGGAGGAGTTTGCTGGACGCTTGGACACACTAGCCCGGCTCAACCACCTGTTGGCCCGTAGGCAACAAGAAACGCCGATAGAAATTGGAGACTATCTCCGAGACATCGCCGAGGCCGTCATATCCTCGCTCTCTGTTGTGGGCGAGACCGAACTTCAGTTCACCTCCGATCCTGGCTGTGTTCTCGCTCCAGAGGAGGCGCTATCGCTTGGTCTCATCGTCTGCGAATTGGTAACCAATGCGGTCAAGTACGCTCATCCCACCGGGGTAGCCGGACAGATCATAGTTTCATGTCGCAGAACCTCACGCGGAAACATCGCGATCGAAATCTCCGATGATGGCGTCGGATTGCCCGAGGGTGTTGATCCGATGAAAAACGGGGACTTTGGATTTCGGCTGGTGCGATTGCTTGCCCATCAGTTGGGCACCACGATCGCGTTCCACAGTGACTGCCTCGGACTCCGTTTCGTATTGAGCATGCCGGCAGCTCTGACGGCCTGATTCCCATGGGGGAGGATTTCCAATGCTGAAGCAGATTCAGAAACTTGGGACAGAGGCGGTCTTTGACCCTGAGAGCATGCTGATTTTAGCGGACGCTGACGCTCGTCCCATTCTGGACGACGAGACGATAATCGCTACTGCCATAACTCCCGTGTCGCACCGACAAGCGCCGGTGAATATTTTGGTCGTTGACGATGAGCCGAGAAATCTGACCGTCCTTGAGGCGATCCTCGAAGACCCTGCTTACCGGCTGGTTCGGGCCGAATCCGCTGAACAGGCGCTGCATGCGTTGCTCGCTGATGAATTTGCTCTCCTCATTCTCGACATCCGTATGCCGGGAGCAACAGGAATTGAGTTAGCCCAGCTGGTTAGGGCGCGAAAGAAGACCTCCAACGTGCCGATTATCTTTCTGACCGCCTATTACAATGAAGATTAGCACATCATCCAGGGCTATGACACGGGCGCGGTGGATTATCTTAACAAACCCCTGAATCCGGCCATTCTCCGCTCGAAGGTAGCGTTTTTTGCGGAGCTCTATCGAAAACAGCGCAATCTGGAAGGGATGAGCCGCGCCCTCGTCGCTGTAGTTGAATCCTCCGATGATGCCATCATCAGCACAGACCTCAACGGGATCATTGCGACGTTCAACCCGGGCGCCGAACGGCTGTTCGGCTACAAAGTCGAAGAGGTGGTCGGCAAGCCCGTTACGATCCTCATCCCGGCGGATCGGCAGCACGAGGAACCGGAAATCCTCGCTCGTATTCGGCGCGGCGAGCGGGTCGATCACTATGAGACCGTGCGCCGCCGAAAGGACGGAACGCTGGTCGACATTTCGCTGACCGTCTCCCCCGTGAAGGATGATCAAGGCAGGATCGTCGGCGCCTCCAAAATTGCCCGCGACATCACAGAGCGTAAGCTGTCCGAGGCCCGGCTTCGCGACAGCGAGCGGCAGCTCCAGGAGCTGCTCGCGGCCATCCCGGCAGCGATCTACATGACCGACGCGCAAGGCAAGATTACCTACTTCAATCAGGCTGCCGAGGAAATGGCGGGCCGCACCCCGGTGATCGGCCGCGACGATTGGTGCATCTCGTGGAAACTTTACCATCCGGATGGTAGGCCTCTTCCGCATGACGAGTGCCCCATGGCGATTGCCCTCAAAGAAGGCCGCGCCATCCGCAACGCGGAAGTCGTGGCGGAGCGGCCCGATGGGACCCGGGCTCCCGTTATTCCATATCCGACACCGCTTCGCGACAGCACCGGCAAGATCGTCGGAGGCATCAACATAGTGGTGGATGTCAGCGAGCGCAAACAGGCAGAGACCCAACAGCGCATCCTGCTCAATGAGTTGAACCATCGCGTTAAGAACAATATGCAGATGTTGCAGATATTGTTGGAGGCCGGGACTCGACGGGCCAAAAGCGCCGAGGCACGAGAGGTGCTGGAGGAGGCGAGCGGTCGAATCATGGCCATGGCAGCAGCGCAGCGTGTCCTTTACACGACGCATGATGCGACGCGATTTAACGCGCGTGATTTTCTCAATGCTGTTTGTGAAAGCGCCAGGCAGACCTACCCTCAGGAATTGGAGATTGATTTTGAAGCTGATGCCATGCAGCTATCGAACGACGCGGCGATGCCGCTCGCGCTGATCGCGAATGAACTGCTTACGAATGCCGTTAAGTATGGGTTGAATGGAGCGGCTGCAGCCACTATTCGGGTTCGGTTGAAGAGGGAGGACGACTCATTTCTCTTCTATGTCGAAGATGATGGCCCAGGCTTCGATCTGGAATCGGTTCAGCGACGTTCCTCAGGATTGGCTCTTGTTCAAGGACTGGCACGGCAGCTTGGCGGGAAGTTTGAGGTGGCGAGAACACCAGCCACCCGTTGCTGTGTGCGGTTTCAATAGGCCAGGTCCCGATGCATTCCTGGAAGTTGACCGTTCTTTCACGGGTTGAGCCAGTCTGTCTTCTGCGGCTCCGCGGCATTGACCTCAACTCGCACGCGAGAACTCCGCGGGATCGGACAAGCGGGCTGATCCGCGGACGCACATCTTCGTTGTGGAAGATGACTTTCTTGTCGCCACTGAGATCGAAATAGCGCTTTTCGACGCGGGCTTTGATGTCGCTGGGGTCGTGGCTTCCGCGTAGCGGACCAATCCGAGCTACAATGCGACTTGCGCCTTGCAGGCCGCGTAATCAAAACCTGCTGGTCGACTTCACGTCCGGAGACATCATCTTTTTTTTTCCAGGGCGATATCATCGGCCCACGGCACGCTAGTTCGCAACGAAGCAAGCTGTTTAAACAAGCGGCGCCTGTGGGCGCCGTTTCTTTGGAAGGTCACCGGCAAGTGTTCTCGGTGTGCCCGAGCATTACGACTTCGTTTCACGAGGGGCAGTCACGATGAATTCCGTGCCCGGGTCGAGACGACGCACCTCGATCGTGGCATTCAACTGCTGCGAAAGTGCGCCAAGGATGCGCATCCCGGCGGAACTCGAAATCCGTCGGAAGCCCCCGGCCTTCGTCGCGCACCGAAAGTTCGACCTTGTCATCGGCGCGACGCGCGACTCGAACCCAGATGTTTCCAATTTGATCATCCTGATATGCGTATTTTGCCGCGTTGGTTATCAACTCATTGATCATCAGGGCGATCGGAATTGCCCGATCGGTCATGACCAGGATACCCGACTCGGCTGCGACCTCGATGCGGCGAAGCGGTGCGGCGTCGTTCAGATCTTTGCAAACGTCCCTAACATAGATGCCGAGATCGAGCCGGTCCGGACCGTTGCCCTGGTGGATGCGTTCGTGCGCTTTTGCGACCGCCGAGACACGATAGGCGGCTTTTTCGAGGTGCGGGGTCACCGCCGGATCGCTCACTTCCCTGGCCTGGAGCTTGAGCATGCTTGCCACGATGCCGAGACTGTTCTTGACCCGGTGCGTGATCTCCTTGAGCAGCACCTCTTGGCGCCCGAGCGCAGCCTTCAGGCTCTGTTCGTAGCGCTCGCGCTCGATAGCCATTCCTAAGAGGTTCGCTGCGCCCTGGAGAAAGGTAATGTCGTGAGCGCTGAACTCGTGCTCCAACCGGCTGTCGACCTCCAGCACCCCGAACGGCCTGCCCTCTCCTTGCAGGATGACATTCATGGCGCGGCGAATGCCGTGCTTTACGAGTATCTCAGGGGTTCGGAATCGCTCCTCGTTCTCGAGTTGATTGGCGATGACCGGCTGGCCAGTGCGCAGGGCAAAGCCGGCAGGCGACGCAAGGTCATCCCCGACGGTCTCCACACCAACGATGCCCAGCTCCCAGCCCACACCAGCGCGGACCAAAAAGCGTTTCTCTGTCGGAATGTGTTCGAGAACTTTGCTAAACTCAGCCTGCACGCCCTCCGCCGCCATGCGCGCGGTGTCGTCCAGCAGTTGATTGAAACTCGCGCCCTGAAGAGCAGACACGCCGAGTTCGGCAAGTATCTGTTGTTGCCGGATGCGCCGCTCTAGGGCCAGTGACAGAGCGGATGGTTCGATTTCATTGGGCTTGTGTTCAACAATCGGCGCACCGTTCTTTCCAGATGGTTCGCTCATTTCGGGTGGTTCCCGATCTTTTCGGGTGGTTCGCTCAATTGACCTAGGCTTGCTACAAACCGTGACCAATTGAGCCAAAATGCCGCCCGCGACAAACAGTCATCCGATTGGCATGCGTGAACCTCAGCACAGCGGCGACCGGCAGCCACGCCAAGTCAACCGGAGGATGCCGCGAGCGGCTGGGGGCGGCTTTCGTCGATTGCGCGACTCTACCAGGTCGCCGTCTGCCGTTTCGCATCGGTGCGCACAATCGAGCAATTAAAGAACACACTTCGCGGCAACTTCCCGTAAGCGATTTTCCCGGAAGCAATGTCGTTGATAGCAGTCACACCGGCTCGCACTTAGTGCGATCCCAAAAACTGAGATTGGCCCTCCGTGAGGATCGCCAGCGCAATATAACGGCGCCGTCATTGTCGGAGGGCGCTTAGCAGCTCGCTGAGTGAGCCGGAATTTGCGGTCCGTTCATTTCCGCAATGACTCGATCTCTGGCAACTGAGAGGCGTATCGTCAGACCTTCCGGCTTCCAGTCGCGTGAAATCTCACCCCCCAGCTGACCCTCCACCGTTGCGCGGGCGAGCAGGGTGCCAAAGCCATCGCCATCAATCTGATTCTCGACGAGCGGGCCGCCGCGCTCGGTCCAACTCAAGGCAAACTGGCCATTATCGTCAGCACAGACGATATCGATGGTGCCAGCTGAGGTCGAGAGTGCGCCATATTTGGCGGCGTTTGTCGCAAACTCATGCAGGAGCAACGCGAAGCTCGTGATGGCGCCGTTGGCGATCGGAATATCGGGCCCCTTAATCGCGACGCGCGGTCTATCGTCGTCCGTTCGACCACCGTAGGGCGCAAGAATCGTCTCGATCAAAACGTGCAACGTTGTCGGCCGCTCCGTTCGATGGCCACCCTTGGAAGGCCTCGGGAGCGTGAGCGCGTGGGCTTTCGCCAGCGCCGCCAATCGGTCTTGCACCGCCAATGACAGCTCCTGCGGCGTTTTCGCGGAGCGTGCACTCAGCGCCACCATACCGCTGGAGAGGGCAAACAGATTCTTGACGCGGTGATCCATCTCTCTGAGGAGAAGACGTTGCCGTTCCTCCGCCTGCCTGCGCTCGCTGATGTTTCGGGCGATCGTTGAAGCGCCGACGATTTTGCCTTCTGGATTTCTGACCGGTGAGATTGTCAGCGAAATTTCGACAATGCCGCCATCCTTGCGCTGCCGAATGGTCTCGTAAGGTTCGACACGCTCGCCCCGCCGGATGCGCGCAATTATAGTCGATTCCTCGTCACGTCGTTCCGGGGGAACGAGCATCGTGATACTATTGCCAATCGTTTCTTCGGCCCTATAGCCGAAGAGCCGCTCCGCGCCCCGGTTCCAGCTCGTGATGATACTGTCGAGGTTCTTCGCCACGACGGCGTCCTCAGAGGACTCGACGATTGCGGCGATGTCCCGATAGCGGGCTTCGCTGTCGCGAATGCGCTGCTCGGCTTGACGGCGTTCGGTGATATCGACCAACATGTTCACCGCGCCGATCAGAGTCCCCGAGGCATCGAAAAGCGGCGTTGGATAGGGAATGAACGGTATGCGCGCGCCATCCGGCCGTTCCGCGACCGCCTCCATACCTCTGATAGGGCGTCGCTCCTTAAGCGACAGAGCCATCGGGCACTCATCATGCGGCAACGGGGTGCCATCGGGCCAATAAAGCTTCCATGAGCCGCAGAATGCGCTTGTGCCGAGTTCCGGGCGGACGCCCCACAGCTCCGCCGCTGCATCATTGTAGAAGGTGATCCGCCCGGCGGCGTCCGTCGTGTAGATCGCTGCGGGTAGGGCCAACAGAAGCTCGTCTGAGTTTCGCCGGCCTCCCTTCAGGCGGAACTTGCCGGGACGTTGCGCGGGTCTATCGCGGAAGACGTTCACCGCCCCAATGACGCGACCGAAGGCATCTTTGATTGCTTCAATGTTTACGAGCGCCACGATGCGCGTGCCATCTGGCCGCTCGATCATAATCTCCCCGTCGCGCAGTCCCTGGCCGGTGGCGATCACGTCGGCCATTGGACATTTCGCATGGGGCACATAGCCCCCGTCCATGCCGTAAAGCCGATAGGAGCCACAGTAGCGAACCGTTAAGTCGCCAATTTTCGGGGAGCACCCCCATAGTTCAGCGGCCGCGCGGTTATAGCGAACGATGAGGCCGTCCTGGTCGCAGACATAGACTCCCACGGGCAGGAGATCTAAGAGGCGATCAGGAAGATTGAGCACGCGCTCGTCCAGTAACGCCTGCAATGGAGTCGTGGACTCTATTTGATCAACGAGGCTCGCCATGGCGTGCTCCGATAACTTCCCATACCTCTTCGAATCTGCGAGGAGAGGGGCCGCTGTCGAACAACCAACCACCACTCTAAAATTCACCCCACTATTTGGCCATTGCCGGACGCAAAAATCAAAATCGCAAAGATCAAAATATTGAGTGGACCGCGGCTCCGGTCAGCCGCGGTCGGAAAAATCTCACTTTTGTGCTGCATCCGATGCCATGCGCTTCGCCTGTAGGGTGGCTACCTACTTGTGCGCTCTTTCATGCAAATAAAAATTAGGCGGGGTTTAACGCGTGTCAAGTGTGGTATCCGAAGACTCGTAGGACGCTCATAGGTGCGTTTCTGGTGCGTTTCTATGGTGCACCGGGAGGCGATAGGTCTATCCCTGAGCCCCGTAGAAGTCTGGCGCCGAGGATGTTCGGTGCGGATGCCGATATCGAGACTTCGGAACGTTATTGATTGTGTGGGCGATTTTCCGCTATCGATGATTTGCTGGCCATCGCCTCAAACGATAAGCGCACCCTTGTCCAGCACCGGAAATGCACTAGCTGTTTCTAAGACAGGAACGTAGTGCCCGCGAGGTGCCGGTTACAGATGGTGCCTGACGCTGCGGAACCGATCGGTTCTCAGCATGAGAAATGGCATCGCGTCATTCCGTCACGCGGGAATGTTGACGAGTCCCTGCATCGCGATCCGGCCTTCGCGCGACTTGTCGCAGAGTGACCGCCGCCCACATCGGTGGCTTTACCTTCCGTCGCCGCGGAAACTTGGCACAATAGCCACAGATGCGTCCCATAAGTTGAGTTTCCTCGTCGCAGCCGTTGATTGCGTGAGATGACCATGTCGCTACGCGAACACAAGCGCGCGCCCTTCGATGTCAGCGAACGCGGGCGCGCCAAGGATGCGCGGCATAGCCACGCTGAGCGGCAGGCCATGCTGCTCGGGATCACCTCGGACTTGATACGCGCCTCCGAACCTGGCGAACTCGGCCGCAAGACGTTCGAGCACGTCAAGTCGGCCCTTGGCGCTGTCGTCTGCACCAACTACCGCCTCGACCCAGCGACGCAGCGCCTTAAGTTGGTGTTCGTGCATGGTATACCACCGGAACATCTGGAGTCGGCCCAGTCGCTCGAACTCGGTCAAGAGTATTGTGGGGCCGCTGCGGCAAGCTGCCAGCCGCTTGTGGCCGACAAGCAGCGCATCGCGTCCGATCCGAATGGCGGCCTCGTGCGCGAACTCGGTGCTACGGCCTATGCCTGCTACCCGCTCAAGGCGTCCGACGGTCGCCTGCTCGGTACGTTCGCAGTTGCCTCGACGATACAAGAGAGCTTCACCGATGATGAAGTTGCTTGGCTCGGCACGATAACCAATTTCCTCGCCCAAGCCTGGGAACGGTTCGAGGCAGAGCACGGTCTACGGGCGAGCGAGGAGCGCCTGCGCCTTTCGCAAGACGCTGCTGGCATAGGTTACTGGGACTTCGACTTCGCGGGCGGCACGTGGGTCTGGTCGCACCAAACGCGCAACCTGCTCGGCGTCGAACCGGCAGCGCCCGCATCGACGGCGTTGTTTCTTTCTCGCGTGTACCCGGAGGACCGTCTACGGGTCGAGGAGCAGGCCGCACGCAGCGCCAATCCGCAATGTGATCGCTCTCGCCACCTCGAGTTTCGCATTGTGATGCCGAATGGCGTCCTCCGGTGGCTGGCGGCTCAGAGCCGGGTAGAAACAAGTGCCGCAGGGATGCCGGTCCGGGCGGTCGGGATCGTGCGCGATATTACAGCACGCAAGAGTGCCGATGAGGCGCAGGCGCGCCTCGCCGCTATCGTAACATCATCGGCCGATGCGATTATCGGCAAAACGCTCGACGGTATCATCACGAGTTGGAATGAAGCTGCCGAGCGTATGTTCGGTTATTCGGCTGGCGAAATGATTGGACAGTCGATCCGGCGCCTGGTTCCGACCGATCGGCAGACAGAGGAGGATACCATTCTTGCGCGCATGGCTCGGAGCGAGTCCATCGAGCGCCACGAGATGGTGCTCCTCGCCAAGGATGGACGAACCTTTGACGCGTCAATCACCGTCTCGCCCATACAAGACTCCGGAGGCCACACGATCGGCTGCTCGAAGATCATCCGCGACATCACGGCGCACAAACAAGCGGACGAGTTACTGCGGCGCCAAGCCGATCTACTAGATCAGTCGCATGATGCGATTCTTACCTGGAAGATCGGCGGCGGTATCGCGTATTGGAGTCGGGGCGCAGAGCGCTTATACGGATATACAACCGCAGAGGCCATCGGGCGCAGCAGCCACGAACTGCTCCGGACTCTTTCTCCCGTCCCCACGCAGGAGATTGAAGCGCAGATTGCCCGCGAGGGGAGTTGGTACGGAGAACTCGCCCATACCACGCGCGAGGGGCGCACGATTGTTGTCGAGAGCCGGCATGTCCGCGTCTCTTACGACGGCGAGACGTATGCGCTTGAGACCAACCGCGACATCTCCGCGCGCAAACAGGCCGAGGAGGCCTTACGCAAGAGTGAGGAACGGTTCAGGGCCTCACTACTCTACTCTCCGTTGCCAATCCTCTTGTTCGATGATCGGGAGGAGATCCTTGCTCTCAGCGAAAGCTGGATCAACCAAACCGGCTATTCGAGGGAGGAGCTGCGCCGTATCGAGGACTGGATTGCTTGCGCTCACGGCGAACGCGCAGGCGAAGTGCTGGAGCATATCCGCCAGATCATTCGAACAAAGCCTGAGGCGGAGCGGGGCGAACAGACAATCCGCACCAAAGACGGCCGCGAGCGCCTTTGGAGCTTTGTTATCTCTGCCCTGGGAAGTCAATCTGATGGACGACGTGTGTTTGTTTGCGTCGCCCAAGATGTGACCGAGCGGAAAGCTCACGAGGAGCACGTTCGCCTTCTGATGCGTGAGATCAATCATCGTGCCAAGAACATGCTCAGTCTCGTGCAAGCGGTTGCCCGCCAGACTGCGGCTCGTGAGCCTGAAGACTTTATTGGGCGCTTCACAGAGCGCATCCAGGCGCTTGCGGCCAATCAGGACCTGCTGATCCGGAACGAGTGGAAAGGAGTGGATATCGAGGATCTGGTGCGCGCCCAGCTCGCGCACTTTGCGGACCTTGTGGGGTCTCGGATCGCTGCGCACGGCCCGAAACTGCGTCTTAATGCAGCCGCCGCCCAGGCCTTCGGTCTCACACTGCACGAGCTTGCGACCAATGCCGGAAAATATGGGGCGCTCTCGACGGATAAGGGTCAGGTTGATGTCAGCTGGGGGACCAGCGGCGACACTTTCACCATGAGCTGGACCGAGCGAGACGGGCCACCAGTCTCACTGCCGAAGCGGCTGGGCTTCGGCAGCACAGTCATTGCTTCGATGGCGAAGGCGACCGTCGGCGGCGAGGTCCAGCTCGATTACGCTCACTCGGGTCTGGTGTGGCGCTTGACCTGCCCGGCAGCGAGTGGGCTGGAATCGGGGGGACCGTGAGCAAATCTTTAGAAGGGAAGGATCGAACTGACTGTGGGCCAATGAGGCTGGCGAGCCCCGTACGCGGCGATATCGGAGCCCTCAGGTCCGAGGCTGCCGACTTGAGCGTCGCAGGAAGTTGTCAGCTATCTGGGGGACACCGACTGTGACGCCAACATCTTTCGGGAGGCAGCCCTGTGAAGGGGGTTCGGACGATCGCGCCCCGTCGAGCGCGAGGACCGGCTACACTTGCCCTCTGGTCGAGATAGCTTCCGATAACTCCTATTCTCAATAGCAAGCGAGTCAATCGACCAATCGCAGTCATACGCCCGATTACGTGAGAGAGGCCGTCGCGACTGTGGCGCAAGGAGCGCTCGGCAAGCCGTTTCCGCTATCGAATGTAGACCGGCCTTCCCTCGGCGGCGCCTCGCGACGGCTGAATCTGACCCAAGGCTGCCGTCATCGGCATCCACCCGGGACGGCAGCTATCGGGGGATAAGCTGCCGTACAAGGCAAGTGAGCACTACGGCCGAATCTGACCCAGGCTGTGTGAAAACGCTCCTTCGTGAGACCTGGTGAGAATCATTTTCCTTGGTCGTCCCCTCACGATGATGTCGGAAGATTTCTTGGCTGCTGTTTCCCCCAAGTCGAGGCCAAAATTCTACTTTGAAAAAGAGCGTCCGAGTTTTCACACAGCCTGGACCCAGACCCGACATGCACTCTGGGGGTTCGCCGAGATATGGAATATCGCCGAGGCTTCCTCGGATCATTCTGCCGTGATGCCGGCGAACTTGACCACCTTGGCCCATTTCGCTGTGTCTTCGGCGACCAGCCTTCCGAAATCGGCGGGCGAGCCCGGAAGTACCGTTGCACCCAATCCGATGCCGTACCAGGAACTCTCATCGAAGCCCGGGACGAAATCACTTACGATCGGGATGTCGGGTAATTGGTCCGAACGCGTTATGGTGGACACCGCCAACGGGCGCAGTTCGCCGGCCCCTGATGTACTCGATCGAGGAGGGCATGGCGCCGAACATCAC
>WNGJ01003578.1_pt1 | contig 16003 bp, 19 predicted proteins | sample 5400611 | NCBI WGS metagenome assembly WNGJ01 (sample SAMN13153375, study PRJNA577476) | soil metagenome | isolation source: 40 cm soil or saprolite under Garry oak tree replicate 1 | place: USA:California | collected 2016-06-15 | reverse complement strand
CGGTGCTGCAATTCATCCAGGTCTGGGACGACCTGCTCGTGGGGCTGCTGTTTCTGCAGACGCCCGATGTCCGTCCGATCACCGTCGGGCTCGCGACGATCCCGTCGCAGCACCTCCTCGACGTTCCCCTCCTCATGGCCGGCTCGCTGATCAGTGCGCTCCCCGCCGTGATCGTCTACCTCGTCTTTCAGCGGTACCTGATCAGCGGCCTCACGATGGGGATCAGCAAGTAATGGAGCCGCCCTGCCGAGGTTCGAGGTTCGAGAAACGGCCTCTCTATACGGAAGTGGTCAGCCCGCATCAGGGTTGCTCGTCTCGCTTCAAACGGCGCGTTTTTGGCCGATTGGGATGGAACAGTTAAGAGGTCGCAAAGGTGCATGGCGGTGATCAGTCGGACACGTCATGAGCCGAGCTCGTCGACGGTAGAAGGGTCGACACCAGCAGAGCCGCGGATGGAGCCTTTATGGAGCCCCGTGGTTGCAACGAGACAATCTCTCGTCTGTCCCGTCTAGTAGAGCCCTTGCCCGCTTCGGCGTCAAGGAGCGTTCATCGAGGTCTACGGACTCGCCATGAACCCCGAGTGCGGGTACGTCGCAGGCGGTCGCCAGACCAGGCCGCTGAGGCCAGCGAACCGCCAAAGCACTGCTAATCGGTGACGTCCCTGGCAAGCGCCTCGCGGCCCGCCCGGATCCTCGTGTTCGACCACGACGCGATCTCTGACCGCGCGGCGCGCTCCCTGTCGGGGCTGCCCGACCAGCCTGATCGGGGCGGCGAGGATCGCGCTTCGACCGAGCGCCCGCCCCCTGCGTCAGGCTTCGACTTGCGCCGGACCCGTTTTCGTTCGGCGCGTCCTGAGCGAGTGCTTGATCACGGCGAGTGCCACGAGCAGTCCCGCCAGTGCGACGCCGCCGTACGCGACCGTCGTGATCCAGTCGCCGAGGCCGGTGCGTGGCCAGAAGGGGGCGTTCGCGTCCTCGAAGGTGAAGAGTGCGGCGGCGGCGATCGGGCCCCCGAGACCGCCTCGCCTGATCCAGACGACCGCCAGCAGGAGGAGCGTCGCGAAGCCGGCAGCGCCCGCGGGGAAGCTGATGAAGAAAGCGTCCACGTACTCGCCGACCGCGAGGAGCAGTGCGATCGCGATCAGTAGACGGCGCCGATCAGGGACTCTCGTTGCCATGGTTCCTCCCGTAGTCGTTGACACCACCGAGGCTAGGAAGCCGCAGCGCGCCTGTCGTCGCGCGGGCGGCTGATCTTGCGGTCAGCCGGTCGGCTGATCTTCCGGCGGTCGCGGATCGGCCGACCGGCCGATGACAGATCGCTGCAGGCGGTCTAGGTTGAAGCCGTGGGCACCAGACTTGCCCGTCTACGCCGCTTCCGGCCCGACCCGCTGACGCGCGACCGGACGCTCGCGACCCTGCTCACGGTCGGCGCCGAGCTCCAGGTTTGGCTGGGCGGCGGCGCCGGTCACCACCGGCTCGCCGCGGCGCTGGTAGCGCCGGCGGTGACGGCGTCGGTCGCCTTGCGCCGCCGCTACCCGACGCTCGTGGGGATCGGCGTACCAGTGCTGACGGCGTTCGAGCTGGCTCTCTGGGGCGACCCGCAGATCGTCGCCAACGCTGTCGCCTACTTCTGCGCCCTGTATGCGCTGGCGGTCTGGACGCCGCCGCGACGCTTCGCGCTGGGCGCGGCGCTGATCGTGGCGGTCGACCTCGCCGCGAGCGCCGGCCCCAAGGGAAACCTGCACAACGCGCTGCCGTTCGCGCTCGTCACGCCCCTGGTGATGCTGCTCGTCCGCCGCGTCGTCGGCGACCGCGAACGCCGCGCCCAGCTCGCCGAACGCGAGCGCGACCTTGCGGCGCGCGAGGCGGTTGTCGAGGAGCGGGCGCGGATCGCGCGTGAGCTGCACGATGCGATCGCGCACAACGTCTCGATGATGGTCGTCCAGGCCGGTGCCGAGCGGCGCGTGCTCGAGGGCGAGCGCGGCCCGACGCGGGACGTATTGGAGACAATCGAGCGGATCGGCCGCGGCGCCCTGACCGAGATGCGCCGCCTCGTCGGAATGCTGCGCAGCGACGCCGGCGACCCGCTCGCGCCGCAGCCGGGGCTCAACGATCTTCCGACACTGGTGACGCAGGTGCGCGAGGCGGGCCTGCCGGTCGAGCTGCACGTCGACGGCGAGCCACGGGAGCTCCCGGTCGGGATCGAGCTGTCGGCCTACCGGATCGTGCAAGAGGCGCTGACGAACGCGCTCAAGCACGCCGGCGAGGCGCACGCCAGCGTCCGCGTCCACTACGGCGCCGAGTCGCTCGAACTCGAGATCGTCGACGACGGCGGAGGAGGTGCAGCGCCCGTCTCGAGCGGTGGGCACGGACTGGTCGGGATGCGCGAGCGCGTAGCGCTCTACGGCGGCCGCCTCGACGCCGGCCGCCGACCCAGCGGCGGCTTCGCCGTCCGCGTGCTGCTGCCGATTCGATGACGACCGTCCTGATCGCAGACGACCAGGCGCTCGTCCGGGTCGGACTGCGCAAGATCCTCGAGGCAGAGCCGGAGACAAGCGTCGTCGGCGAGGCAGGCGACGGCGAGGACGCCATCGCCGCCACGCGGCGCCTGCTGCCCGACCTCGTGCTGATGGACATCCGCATGCCCGTCCTCGACGGAATCGAGGCGACCCGGAGGATCGTCGCCGCCCGGCCCGACACACGCGTTTTGATCCTGACCACCTTCGGCCTCGACGGCTACGTCTACGACGCTCTGCGCGCCGGCGCGAGCGGCTTCATGCTCAAGGACGCCCCGCCTGAAGAGATTGCGGCCGCCGTCCGCATCGTCGCCAACGGCGAAGCACTCCTCGCCCCCGCGGTCACCCGAGCGGTGATCGAAGAGTTCGCACGGCAACAGCCCACCGCCGCGACCGCGTCGCCGCCAGCCGTCGCCGAGCTAACACCGCGCGAGCGAGAGGTGCTCGACCTGCTCACCCGCGGCCTCTCCAACCCCGAGATCTGCCAACAACTCGTCATCAGCGAGGCAACCGCGAAGACGCACGTCGCCCGCATCCTCCAGAAGCTCGACCTGCGCGACCGCGTGCAAGCCGTGATCTACGCCTACGAGAGCGGCCTTGTTCGTGCCGGCAGCAAGTAGCTCACCGCAGCACCGCACCACGCACGGGCAGACGTGCGCTCAAACTTCGGACCAGCCTGGCGCTTTCACTCTGACCGAATTGCATTCCCTGCATCGCGTCTGAGAATGCGGTTGAGGCAGATCAGGCGAGAGGACGCTGGCCCCGGCGGCACCGCTGTGATCAGAGCCGGCGTGCCCCGCGATGGTTAGGGTCGCGGACGTGAACGAGCTTCACATGGACGTTTTGGGCGACGGCGTTCCGGCGCTCTTCGTCCACGGGAGCTTCGGCTGGGGCCTCGAAACGTTCCCAGAGCAGTGTGCGCTGGACGATCAGTACCAGTGCCTGGTCAGCCACGAGGCCGCAGCACACATTCTCACTTTGGGCGCGTTGCGAGCCGCGTGACTCAGATCCTGACGATCGCCGCGGCGCTGGAACCCGGCCAGCAGCAGTACCTGCTCGAGGCGCGCCAGATGCAGGCGCTCTCGTTCGCAGTGCACATCCCGCTCGTCTGTTTCGGGATCGCACTGCCGCCGCTGCTGCTCTTTGTCGAGTGGCTGTACCTGCGCACGAGCGACGAGCTCTACCGGACCCTCGCGCGCCGCTGGACGCGGATCATGGTCGCCCTATTTGCCGCTGGCGTCGTGACCGGGACGATCCTCAGCTTCGAGATGGGGCTGCTCTGGCCGAACTTCACCGGCACCTTCGGCGGCGTCTTCGGGCTCGGCTTCGCGATTGAAGGCTTCTCCTTCTTCATGGAAGCGATCTTCATCGGCATCTACGTCTACGGCTGGGATCGCCTCTCGCCTCGGGCGCACTTCGCTAGCGGGATCCCGATCGCGATCGCCGGCTTCACCGGCTCGCTAATGGTGATCTCAGTGAACGGCTGGATGAACCATCCGACCGGGTTCCGGCTCAGCCACGGCAAAGTTGTCGACGTGCACCCCTTCCGGGCGCTGTTCGCGAACAGCTACTTCTGGCACGAGTTGATCCACATGTACCTGGCCGCGTACATCGTCACCGGGTTCCTGCTCGCCGGCGCGTACGCCTTCGGTCGGCTGCGCGGCCGCTTCGGCCGCTACGAGCGGACGGCGCTCGCGGTCGCCCTCGCAGCGGCGGCGCTGGCATCAGTTGCCCAGGTCTTCGTCGGCGACTGGAACGGCCGCGAGGTCGCGGCCGCGCAGCCGACGAAGCTCGCCGCCTTCGAAGGGCTGGGGCGCACGACTACGGGTGCGCCCGTCCACATCCTCGGCTGGTACAGCCACGGTCACGTCGAGTACGGCATCCCGCTGCCGCGGCTCCTTTCCCTGCTCGCCTTCCACAGCACGCAGGCGACCGTGGAGGGCCTCGACGCCGTCACACCGGCCGATCGTCCGCCGGTGAACGCCGTCCGGCTGGCCTTCCAGACGATGGTCGGGATCGGCAGCCTGCTCGCACTCCTCTCTGTCGTCTTCCTGTTCGCACGGATTCGTCTGAAGCGGCTGCCGGAGTCGACCTGGTTCTACCGCGCGCTGGTCGCAGCGGGACCGCTTTCGGTTGTCGCGTTGATCGCAGGCTGGGTCGTGACCGAGGTGGGACGCCAGCCCTGGGTCGTCTACCGCGTGATGCGAACGTCACAGGCCGTGACCGGCGCCGGTGGCGTCCCCATCGGCTACGCAACACTCGCCATCGTCTACCTGGCACTCGCCGTGGCCGTTGGGTGGGTCTTGTGCCGCCTCTACCGGGCACCGCTCGCGGAGCCAATCTGATGCACCTTTACGATCTGCCGCTCGCCTTCGCCCTCGTCGGCCTCGCGCTCTACACGGTGCTCGGAGGCGCCGACTTCGGCGCCGGCTTCTGGCAGCTTGTCGCCGGCAAGGGCGAGCGAGCCGACGAGATCCGCGACCACGCCCATCACGCGATGGCGCCGGTCTGGGAAGCCAACCATGTCTGGCTGATCTTCGTCCTCACCGTCGTCTGGACCGCCTACCCGGCCGCCTTCGGCTCGATTGCTTCGACGCTTTCGATCCCGCTCTTCATCGCTGGCATCGGCATTGTCATGCGCGGCGGCGCCTACGCCCTCCGCGCGGGAACCAGGACCGCCGGTGAGCAACGCCGCGTTGACACCGTCTTCGCGGTCTCGTCCGTGCTCACGCCGTTCGCGCTCGGCACGGTCATCGGCGGTATCGCCTCCGAACGCGTGCACGTCGGCAACCCCGGCGGCAGCCTCACCTCGAGCTGGCTCAACCCCACCTCGATCACGATCGGGCTCCTCGCCGTCGCGAGCGCCGCCTACATGGCCGCCGTCTTCCTCAGCGCTGACGCCGAGCGCCACGGTGATCGCGATCTTGCTGAGCGGTTCCGCCTGCGCGCGCTCGCCGCCGGTGTCGCAGCGGGCGCAGTAGCGATCGCCGGGCTCATCGTTTTGCGCTTCGATGCCCACCGGCTCTTCACGCATCTCACCCAAGGAGCAGGGCTCCCGGCGCTCGTCCTGTCGCTCCTGGCCGGCGTCACGACGCTCGCGCTGATCTGGCGACGACGGTACGAACCCGCCCGCTACACCGCCGCGCTCGCAGTCGCATCGACGATCGCCGGCTGGGCGCTCGCCCAGCAACCCCTCTTCCTCCACGACCTGACCGTCCAACAAGCGGCGGCCGGTCACGACACCCAGGTCGCGATCATCGTGGCAGTCCTCGCGGGCGGCGTGATCGTCTTCCCGTCACTCGCCCTGCTCTTCCGCCTCACGCTCGGTGGCCGGTTCGTTCACGCAGAACCGACCGGCGACGAGCAAACCACCCCGATGACTCGCCCGCTACAGCCGAGCGCTCGCGGCGCACGCCTGGCCGCAGCCTCGCTCCTCGCAGGCACCGGCTTGCTCACCATCGCCAACACTGGCTGGGCGCACGCGATCGGCATCGCCTGCTTCTTCTCGTTCCTCGCCTTCGGCTATCGCGCGGTACTCGGCAGCGACATCCTCGGACCGCTCACACCCACCCGTCCAGGCAGGCAACCGTAGTGCGATTAACGCCCACGCTCCATGTGCAGCGCTCCGGTCATGAACGAGCAGGAAGTTCCATGGTAAGGAGGGGTCTCCGGTTCGAGTCCGGAAGAGGGCTCTGCAAAAGCGCCGGAAACCGGGCGCTTTCCGGTTCAGATCGACTTCCAGGCTCCGCAGCGTGCTTTCGGTATGGAGCTTTGCGTCGGCTCACGCCTCCAGCGTGCGTTCGGGCACGAATGTCTCGGCCGGCGCTTCGAAGAAAGAGCGGCCGAATCTCTTGGAGCCGGTGGGCCTCAGCGTTGCCGAGACCGGCGCGGCAATGCCTACCTAGCGCAGGACGAATCACGTCGCAGCTCAAAGAGGCGTGAAGTCTTGACTTCTTCGTCTGGGGGTTCTATTTCCTGTGGCCTGAGCAGATCTCCTTCGTCGGCTCTGGAGCAATCACTCTCGCGACGACAGTTTCTGGTCGCCGCGGGTGCGGGTGCTGCATCGCTCGCGCTTCCCAAGCTTGCGTCGAGCGCGCGGGGCGTCCATGCGGGAGGCAACCTCGTCCTGCGGTGGAACGAGGCGTTCCTCGAAGGTGTGCGCAACTCGAAGCTCGGCCCGCCGATGGTGGCACGGGCGCTCGCGATCGCACACACGTGCATCTACGACGCCTGGGCGGCATACGACAACAAAGCGGTTGCGACACGCCTGGGAAGTTCGCTGCGGCGGCCGGCCCGAGAGCGCACTGCGGCGAACACAGCGCAGGCGATCAGCTTCGCGGCGCACCGGTCGGCGGTCGACCTCTTCCCGGGCAGCGCCTCGTCAGTCTTCGATCCGCTAATGGGGAACCTGGGCTACGACGCCGCCGACAATTCGACCGATACGACGACGCCGACCGGAATCGGCAACGTGGCGGCTCAGGCGGTGCTCGACTTCCACCACGGAGACGGGGCGAACCAATTGGGCAACGAGCCCGGCGGCGCTGCCGGTGTTCCCTACTCCGACTACACCGGCTACGTGCCGGCGAACGACACGATGGACATTCGCGTGCCTTTCGACCCGGGGACTGTTCACGACCCGAATGCGTGGCAGCCGTTGCGCTACGTCGACGGCGCCGGAGCAGTCGTGACACCGGGCTTCGTCGGCGCGCAATGGCAGCACGTGACGACGTTCGCGGTCAGTCCAGGATCGCTGCGCTCCTCCACCGGCCCTGCTCGATACGGATCGCCCGAATACCTTGCGCAGGCTCAGGCGCTGATCGAGACGCCTACGACCGCGCAGCCGCCTTGGCTCCGACGGACGCTGAGCGGGCGTTCCTCAGGCTCGGGGGCCGAGGTTCGCGCTGAGCTTCTTACGGCATTCCCCAGGCTGATTGCATCTCTGCACCGGCAGGCGTCCGCACTTACTCTGGACCAGTCTTAAGTCTGGACCAGTCTTAAGCGCTGCACGCGCTGGAAACCTCATCGCGACTGAGCTCCTAAGCTCATAGATGTGGACCGATGTGGCGAAATCGCCACATCTAGACCTGATCTGCATTCGATCGACCCGTTGTCCGGTCGGTCGAGGGGGATAGAGTTCGGCCCGTAACGTCTCGCAACTAGGGGAGGGCTTCATGAGACGTCTGATCCTGCTTGCGCTGGCATTTACTGCGGCAGTCGGGGTCGTACCGACCGTCGCAGTGGCGGACAGCGCGACACATACGTATTTGCTCGTGTTCGAGGAACCGAACCTCGGCGTGGCCGCGAACGGCGACCAAATTGCGGTCACCGGTGGAGGCGAGTTTTCGGTCAATCCGAACGCCGTCGACGCAGCGGGCGAGTTCACCCACACCGACAGCAGTGGGAACGTCCTGGCCACCGGGACCTGGACGGCGACAGGGCTCCTCGACTACCAGTCGTACGGGTGCGGCGAGGTGTTCGGTACCCCGATTGACCCGGACTTTTGCGGCGGGGCCGTAAGGATGAGCGTCACGCTGACGCCCAATGGAACGAGCCTGCACCTGCCCGGAATCTTGACGGTGTTCTGCGTTATCGGCCCGCACGCACCGCAGAGCGTCTTGGGGCCGCTGACCGAAGGTGTCACGCTCAAGGTACCAGGCATCCAGAACTTCAATCACAGCGGCGGCGGCGACAACCGGTACGAGCAGACCAGCTAGCAAGCCGATCTGCTGAACGACGCATTCGAGCGGTTCCTCCTCCGTTCGCCCAACGGGCCGGAGGAGGAATTCCCGCTCGTATCAAAGACCCGCTCGATACTGCGCGCCACGTCACTAAGCACGGATCGGCCCGACCAGCCCGTTAATCGAACAGGGCAGCCGATGTGGCTGCCCTGTTCTCTGTGCGCTTAGCTCGAACGTCTACCGAACGTGGAAGGTCGTGCGGTTGGCGTCGACGCCCGCCACCGGCGGCGAGACGTTGTAGTAGGTCTTGTACCCCTTCGTCGTCGCGATGCCTTCGAAGATTCCGGCCGGCGCACCAGGCCCGTGACAACCCACCGTGAGGACGCCCTGGCTCCCGTCCGAGAACGCGATCGCGAGCACGGCGGTGCCGTTCGTCGCCGTGCCCTCGTCGATGCTGGAGATGAGACCGATATCGGTCTGCGCGCCCGCGTTCTCCCAGCTGACCAGCGCCGTGACCGTGTACGTGCCGTTCCCACCGCCGGAGGCCGACCAGGTGCCACCTCCGGTCGCCGCACCCGACCCTCCGCCGCTCGCGGGCGCGACGAATGTGCCGGAGCCCATGAGCGTGATCGTGTCACCACCGTTGGCGGCACTGGCAGACGCATGACCGCCGGGGTTTACATGGGCCCCGGGGCCCGGCGTTCCGCCGGGGATGCTGATGATGTCCCACCGAACGTGCTGAGCCCCGCCAGAGGAGGCTGAGGCAAAGGTCGTAAGGAGCATCAGCGCGGCGGCTAGCGCCAGGACGGCGCCGAGAAGCAAGGACCGTCTGTTGCGTCGCATGTTGCCTCCTTTCACTTCGTGCATTTCGCTAGTGGATGCTGATCTGGCCGTTGAGGACATGCTCGATCGGTAGATCGAAGACGAACGGCGTGAGCAGCGTCAAGTGCAGGGTCCCCACCCCAGGTCCGCCCGCCGTCACCTCAACGTGGAAGGTGGCCGCGGACTTGTCGAAGACACCGGGTGCTAGAAACATGCCGACGCCGTCGAAGCTCGCGGCGCTCGCGCCGATGCTTGCTCTCGTCACCTCCCCCCGCACAGCCATCAGCGTGAAGCCCGGAAACTGCGACGACCCAGCCATCAGGCAGTTGAAGTGTCCTTGCACAGAGCCGTCGGCCGAGCGCGTCACGTTGAAGCCGAACTGCGAGAACGTTCGGCCCTCGGCAAAGCCTCTACCGCCGCCGTTCACGACCGCCGGAGTGGCGGCCGTCGCGGCAGGAACGAGTGCGCAGGCCGCGGTCAAGCCCGCGAGCGCGGCAACGAGTCGCTTCATGCTCTCCCCCTTTCTCTCCGCAGTAACAAGGCTACTACCCACTTTGTGGCAGGCAAATCCCGCGAACTAGCCTCCTTCCCAGTAATCCCGAGCCCGCTCCCACACGAGCCGCGCAGCTATCCGGCCGGTGGCGCGAGCGTCGAGATCTCCTTGCTCGAAGTGGATGCCGCCGTAGCGCCGCGAGATCCCCGCCTGATCAGCCGCGTCCGAGAACGTCGACCAGGAAAGCATGAGGTCCCTCCTCGGAACGGCTCCGGGTTCGACCCTCGAGCTGCCGGCCGGGAGCGTCACCGAGGCGCCGAAGCGGTCGGCATGCGTAAAGCGCTTGAGGATCTCCGCGCCGGCGGCGCTGAAGTTGCTGTGCCCGGACGAGTACTCCGGGAACGGTGGCGTCGGAAATGTTGTCGGCTGGTAGGGAAACCAAGTCGCACCGTCGATGAGCTTCGTGCCCTGGTACGGGCCGGCCCAGGAGCGCACCATCTGGCCGCCGAAGAGTGTGCGAATCGCCGTGATGGGACGAACGGAGTTGAAGGCACGCTTGTTATCCCACGCGCAACAGCCTGCATCGGACACGGCGTTCGTGAGCGCAAAGAAGAGCTTCACGTCGCGCTCGAGCCCGTGCTCGTGATCGCCGTGGTGATCGCGGCGAGAGACGTACTGCGCGAACAGATTCCAGTGTCCGGGTGGAAGCTCCGAACGCGGACCGTCCGCCCAGTAGTCGGCGATCATCTTCTGCTCGTCAGTCAGACCGGCGCTGATGTCGAGCAGGGCCTGCGCCTGCGCACGGTATTCGGGCGATCCGTACCTGGCCGGGGCCGTGGAGGAGCGCAGCGATCCCGGCCGGACGGCGAACGTTGTCACGTGCTCCCACTGCGCACCGACGAACCCCGGGGTGACCAGGGTCTCAGTGCCGTCCACGTAGCGCAGCGGCTGCCAGACGCTTGGGTCATGCGCAGTCGCCGGGTCGAACGGCACTCGGATATCCATCGGCTCGTTCGCCGGCTCGTACCCTGTGTAGTCGGAGTACGGGACGCCCGGCACACCGCCCGGCTCGTCGCCAAACTGGTTTGCCCCATCTCGGTGGCGGAATTCGAGAACGGCCCCGGCGGCGACGTTGCCGATTCCCGTCGGCGTCGAGGTATCGGTCGATTGGTCGGCGGCGTCGAAGCCGAAGCTCCGCATCAGCGGACCGAAGACCGAGGACGTGCTGTCCGGCAAGAGGTCGACGGCCGCCCGGTAGGCAGCAAAGCTGATCGCCTGGTTCGTGTTCGCAAGCGTGCGCTCCTTGGCCGGCCGCCGCAGCGAACCTCCGAGCCGCGTACCGACGGCCTTGTTGTCGTACGCCGCCCATGCGTCGTAGATGCACGTGTGCGCAATCGCGAGCGCCCGAGCCACCATCGGCGGCCCAAGCCTCGAGTCGCGTACGCCTTGCAGGAACGCCTCGTTCCACCGGAGGACGACGCTGCCTCCGGGAGGGACGCCTCGCGCGCTCGACGCAAGCTTGGGAAATGCGAGCGCTGCCGCACCCGCACCGGCGGCGACCAGAAAGCGTCGGCGCGAGAGTGGTTGCTCGAGAGCCGGCAGACGAGACCTGCTCGGGCCAGGGGAAGTAGAACCCCGAGATGGAGAAGGCAAGCCTCCGGACGAGATCGCCGAGGCTAGCGGTCCTCGCGAGGACGACGCGGTGGGCACGCCGTCCTCGCGCAATGCGGTCATGTGGCTTCGGCGGGCAAGCCTCGTGCTAGCCCGTCTGGATGATGAAGTTGTCGCCGCCGGCGGTGTGGTTGAAGTTGATCACGCCCGGAACGTCGAGCATCGCGCCCTCGCTCCGCTTGTTCCCGAAGGCGCTGTCAGGCGGGTTCGGACCGATGATGCAGATCACCGTCATCGTTGCCGGCAGCTGCCCGAGCGGCGTCGTCAGCATCACGCGCAGCTTCACCTTGCCGCCGCAGACGTTCGGCGGAAGGATGACGTCCCCCTCAGGGAAGTGGACGATCCCGCAGCCGTACGACTGGTAGTCGAGCAGGTCGGTGGCCGTCCAGCTGCCGCTACCGACGACGCTGCCGTTGCTTGCCGTGTGCGTAAAGATGCCCGATCCCTCGGCCGAGTTCGGGTTGACCGAAAAGTCGGCGTGGCCGGTGATCGTCACCATGTCGCCGTTCGCGGCCGTGCCGAAGTTCGGCCCCTCCATCTCCAACATGTATGTGTGTGCCGCGCTGTCGGCGACGGCAGCGCTTGGCACAAGCGTGAGCGCCGCCGCGAGGCCGAGCACGAGCAGGATTAGCCGCTTCATCCTCTCCCTCCCCTTTTGCAGGACTCTTGCCGCAGAGACAATCTACGCCACTTGTGCTGATTTGGTCAATCTGCGCAGGAAGGACGAGCGCGGATCATCCCGTCTTCAGAAGCAGGACGAAGCATGGCTCGAGCTTGCTCCCGCGGCCGCGCTCGTCTCGCTCTGACCACCAAACGTCTCCCCCTCATTTTCGCCGACGCCATCCGCGCCCAGCGCTAGCTTGGTTTCACCCATGGACCACTAGCCTGAGCGGATGACAGATGCCCGAGGCGACTCCCGGGCGACGCACGTGTGTTGCCACCGTCGACGATAATCATGGACTCCGTTGGGGCTAGGTTCTGGGGACAGGTTCGAGGCTTTTCGGGGCTGCTCAGGGTCCTTCGAGGGAAGGGTGCGACAAGCGGAGAAACGAGTCGAATTGCAGGGAAAGCGTGTACCAAGCGCGTTTCCCAGATCACATAGCAACGGGGCGAAGCCTCCATGGTAAGGAGGGGGTCGACGGTTCGAGTCCGTCAGAGGGCTTCGAGTTTGCGCCTGCTTAGCCTCTGCTTTCGTTGTCTCGGCTGGCGTCCGTCGTGGGGTTCGGTGTCCACGCAGCGTCCACCAGTGTCCACCGTGGCCGTTGTCCGGCACTGAGCTCGTCGAGCAGGCGGATCGCATGCTCGCGTCCGTCGCGAGCGAGGTGGCCGTAGTGCCGGTCGATCATGGTCAGGCTGGCGCCCATGTAGCGGGAGAGGTCGAAGGTGGAGATGCCGGCACGGAGCGCGAAGGTCGCGAAGGTGTGCCGGAGATCGTAGACCCTGCGCAGAGGCTCGATCCCGGTGGCACGTTGGGCCGGCTTCCACTCGCGGTTGCGGAAGTTGTGGAGGTCGAGGTAGCCGCCCCGCTCGGCCGGGAAGAGCAACGGGCTGTGCGGACTCGTCGGCTGGCCTTCGATGGCGTCCAATGCGATCGCCTGCAGCGGCACCTCCCGCCGGCTCGCCTCCGTCTTCGTGCACTTCAACCGACCCTTCGTGAACGAGCGGCGAGCGTAGACGACACGCGCCTGACGATCGATGTCGCGCCTCTCGAGCGCGAGCCACTCGGCTGGACGAAGTCCGGTCGCGGCCGCGAAGATCACCATCGGCCGGTAGCGGGGGCGCCAGGTTCGCGGAGACCGCGTCTAGCTCGACCCAGGACTCGAACGGTCGCTGCTCCCTGCGCCGCGGCGACGGGTTGTCGACGCCGCGCTTGGCCGGGTTGAGGTCGATCCTCCCCCAGAGCACCGCGCGCGCGAGCACTTGCCGCAGCGCCTGGGTGGCGTCGAACCGGTAGCCCGGCGAGAGAGCGATCCGCCACGCGGCGATCTCCTCCGATCGGAGCTCGCCAACTGGTCGCTCGCCGAAGACGGCAACCGCCTTCCCGAGCAGCCAACGCAGCTTCTCGATCGTCACCGGCTCGACGTCATGCTGCGCAGATACACCTCCACCAGTTGGCCGAGAGTCAGGGATCTCGCGACTCGCTGCTCGCGTCGCAGCCGCTCCAGCTCCCGCTCCAGAGCCTCCGCCGCGTCCCGTTCCGAAGCAAACCCGCCACGCCGAACTCGCTTCGAGTCTCGACCGCCCACCCTGTACCGGTACGCCCACGTCGGCTCCCCGTCCCGACCTGTTCTCTTCAGCCGGACCAGCTGGCCGTGTTGCGACATCGCCAATCACCCCTTTCGCCTGGAGGTACGAGGTGATCGTGATGTCGACCTGAGTTTCACGGATCAGAACGTCGGAACGAACGTTAGGATGTTTGTATGACTGACGATCGCTGCGAGCTTCTCTGCCTGGACCTGCAGGTCGCCGAGCGCCTGCGCAAGCAGCGGCTTAGACCCGAAGCGGCAGATGTCGCGGCGGGGAAGGCGCGCGCACTGTCAGATCCAACTCGGTTGATGCTCGCGGCGGCGTTACTCGAGGTGCGCGAGCTGTGCGTTTGCGACCTCGCCTGGATCGCGGAACGTTCGCAAACGCTTGTCTCCCATCACCTGCGCGCGCTGCGCATCCACGGAATCGTCCGTTCGCGGCGTGAGGGCAAGATGGTCATGTACTCGCTCACCGAGGAGGGCCAAACCCTGCTCGCGTCCGTTCTGCCGGCGCCGACGATGCGACGCAGCAGGCGCGTGCATGCCTGAGCAGAGCGCACCGCTAATGCAGCTCGGCGAGGCGCGGCCGCTGACGGTTCCCTTCCCTGCAACCGGTCCAGCACCGGCCGAGCGAGCGCGGCTCGAGCGGCGGACGCGACTGCTCGCCTGGGCTGGGATCGGCTGGCACATCGTCGAGTTCGCGATCGCGCTCGCGGCTGGGGTCGCCGCCGGCTCGATCGCACTGATCGGCTTCGGAGCGGACAGCCTGATCGAGGCGCTCGCCGGCGGTGTCGTGCTCTGGCTCTTCACCGGCAAGCGGCGTGGCTCCAGCACCGCCGAGCGGCGCGCACAACAGCTGATCGCCGCCAGCTTCTTCCTACTCGCCGGGTACGTCGGGGTCGAGGCGCTACGCACGCTCGTCAACGGTGATCATCCCGCCGCGAGCTGGGTCGGGATCGGCCTGGCTGCGGTCACTGCGCCGACGATGCCGCTGCTCGCCTACGCGAAGCGGCGGCTCGGCAACCAGCTCCATTCGGCCGCGACGGTCAAGGAAGCGGCGCAGACGCAGCTCTGCGCCTACCTCTCGATCGCGCTCTTACTTGGCCTTGGTGCGAACGCGCTCGCCGGCTGGTGGTGGGCCGACCCGCTCACCGCGCTCGTCATCGCCGCGGTTGCGCTCAAGGAGGGGCGCGAGAGCTGGCGCGGCGAAGGCTGCTGCGATGCCTGCTAATCGAACAACGCACGCGCAGTTACGGCGCGCGCCGCAGCAGCCGTAGCCGTACCTCTTGCTGCACCGTCACGGCTGACGTGGTGGCCGCGAGTCGCTGCGCCACTCCGGACGGGACACGCGCTCCGCGCCAGCCGCTCACGGTTTCCAGGCACTCCGGCCCGTTCTCGTAGGTGTCGGTGGCTACGAACCACGACTCGTGCTCGAGTTCGTAGAGTCCGGCGGCAATCGTCTCGGCGAAGCGTTCGTCGACTGCCTGGATCGTGTCGAGCCAGTCGTGCATGTCGAGCGTCCCGAGCTCGCTGCCCTCCGACGCAACCAGCGACCGCGCCGAAACGGGCTGGGTGTCGACGAAAATTCCATCGGGCGCGAGCGCGGCTTGGATGTTGCGCAGGGCGTGCACGACGCCCTCGAGCGGGACGCATCACAACGACCAGCCGCAGAGCGCGATGTCGAACCGCTCCCGGGCCACGTCGAGTGCCTCGGCGTCGTGAACTGCGAAGTGGACGCGGCGACGCTGCTCGCTCGTCAGCGCAGCCCTTGAGGCGGCGACGTTCTCGGCGCTCGGAACGAAGGCGCCTTACGACGCGTGTCCTCGAACTTGGAACGAGCGTAGGTGTCGACCAGCTGACCGGTCTCGATCCGCTCGAACCTGTGACGCTCTAGGAGTCTGGCGTACGCTGCTTCCAGCAGCGCCCCGGCAATTCAGCCGGTCCAGAGATCGATGTTCCTGCGGCCCTCGGCGCTGACGGGGTTCTGGATCGTCACGTCGGCGATCTGGATCCGCCCGCCGGGTGTGAGCACGCGGAAGATCTCCGCGAAGACGGCGTCCTTGTCCGGGATCAGATCGATCACACGGTTCGAGATCACCACGTCGAAGCTCGCGTCGGGGAACGGCAGCTGCTCCGCCTCGCTCTCGCCGAACTCGACGTTTGCCGCACCCATCTCGGCCGCCGCGGTGCGCGCCTTCGTCAGCATCTCCGGCGTCATGTCGATCCCGGTGACATGGCCGTGCTCGCCGACCATCTGCGCGGCGACGAGCGAGTCGGTGCCGGCACCGGAGCCGATGTCCAGCACCCGCTCACCGGGCGCGAGCCGCCCCATCGCCACGGGTTGGCGACCCGGCGAACGAGCCGAGGGCGGTCTCGGGCACGTTCGCGAGCTCGGCCGGATAGCCGAGGTCTTCGGCCCAGGGCCGGCCGGTCGGGAAGATGAAGTCCTTCTCCGGCTTCTGCGAGACGGACGCGTACGTCTTCTTGATCTCGCTCTTCAGGACTTGAACGTCGATCTCGACTTCGACGGCCATCACGCCTCCTCTCGCGCAACGGTCGAATCTCCCACAGCATGTTC
>WNGJ01003575.1_pt1 | contig 16005 bp, 14 predicted proteins | sample 5400611 | NCBI WGS metagenome assembly WNGJ01 (sample SAMN13153375, study PRJNA577476) | soil metagenome | isolation source: 40 cm soil or saprolite under Garry oak tree replicate 1 | place: USA:California | collected 2016-06-15 | reverse complement strand
TGGGCCGGCTCATGGACCGCGGATCCGTGCTCGGCATCGTGAGCGGCGGGCTGGAGGGGAGCGCCCGCATCAAGCTCGAGCGCGGCCATCTGAACCGGTACTTCCCGGTCGGTGCCTTCGGGACGGACTCGCGCGATCGACACGAGATCACGCGTGTCGCGATCGCTCGCGTCTCCACGATGCACGGTCGCGACATCGAGCCGGGCGAGGTGATCGTCGTCGGCGACACCCCGCTCGACGTCGACGCGGCGAAGGCGGTCGGCGCGGTCTCGCTCGGGGTCGCCAGCGGCAGGTACTCCGTGGACGAGCTCCGGCGAGCGGGTGCCGACCTCGTGCTCGCCTCGCTCGACGAGCCGTTCCCGCTCACCACCGATCACGACGAGGCGTGAAGCGAAGGGCCTCCGCGGGCGTACCATCGACGAGATCGAGAAGGAGGCCGTAGTGACCACGCCGACGATTTCGACCTGCCAAGCGTGCCGGACGATCGACCGCGCAGATGGGGTTGAGGACGGCAGGCTCTATCGCTCCGTCGTCTCGAGGATCGGTGACGAGCGCACGATGCTTGGGCGGGTCCGAGATGCCCAGGACCGCGTCTCGGATGGCGTCACGGCGTTCGCTGGATCGGTCCCATTCGTCTACCTCCACGCGGCGTGGTTCGTGGCATGGATCGCACTCAACGTTGGAGCCGTTGGCGCGTCGATCGTCTTCGACCGCTTCCCCTTCGGGCTGCTGACGCTGGTGGTCAGCCTCGAGGCGATCTTCCTCTCGACGTTCATCCTCATCAGTCAGAACCGCCAGGCCGAGCGTTCCGAGGTCCGCAGTCAGATCGACTTCGAGAACAACCTGCGCGCGGAGATCTGGTCGGTGCACGTCGGCCAGGCGTTGGGGATCGATCCCGAGCACGTCGAGGACGTGATCTCCCAGACGATCGCGGGCTACGTGACGGAGGGGCACCTCGCGAAGATGGAGGACAGGTAGCGAACCGGTTGCCCCCCGCTCCCCTCCATCATCTCCTGTCGGGCGGGATGCACCATTCGGTCGGCGATCTGGCGGAGGTCTTGGACAACCTCGGGGTCTTCCGCACCACCCCTGAGGATCTCGTCGAGCTTTGTCCCTCAGGTTCCGCCGGGTTCTCATCTCGACGGGATCGGACTACTACCTCTCCCTCCAAGGCTTCGCGCCGCACCAGACCGCGTACGCGACATACCCATCCGGACTCGGAGGAATGGGTCACGGTCCTCCGCGGCAAGGGCGAGGCGCTCCTCGGTGCGGAGGTCCCGCTGTCATCGAGTCCCGGGATGGTGATCGGTCGAGCAGAACGTCACCCGCACGGGTTCGTCTCCGGGCCCGAGCCCATGTATCTGCTCTCGATGCAGCTCCCGCGGCCCGCCGAAGGCGCGACCTCGTGGGACGAGGCCGGAACGACGACGGATCCCGTCCCATGCGGGAAGACCGGGGCGCCCTGCCGCCGATGTCCACGTTGCGGCGGCCACAGCGCACCAGGTCCGACCCATGCGTTCCGTTGCGAGAACTGCTCGTTCACGTTCTAGGCGCGACCCGATGGGTCACAGCTCGCCGAGTCGTTCGGAGAGGATCAGTCGACCGGCGGCTTCGATCATCGCGAGATGCGAGAACGCCTGCGGGAAGTTGCCGAGGTGGTGACCGGTCTGGGTGTCGAACTCCTCGGCGTACAGACCGAGCGGAGACGAGATGCGGATCAGCCGCTCCAGCAGGTCGCGCGCGCGTTGCTCCTCGCCGATGATCGCGAGGGCCGAGACGAGCCAGAACGAACAGATCAGGAACGTGCCCTCTTTCCCTGACAGCCCGTCGTCGGTCTCTTCGGTGCGGTAGCGAAGCACGAATCCGTCTTCGGTGAGTTCATTCGCGATCGCGAGCACCGTCGCGCGCAGGCGTTCGTCGTCCGGCGGCAGGAATCCGAGGATCGCGGCGAGCAACACGGAGGCGTCCAGCGCGTCGGTCCCGTAGTGCTGGGTGAGCACACCCTTGTCGGTCACGCCCTTCTTCAAGATGTCGGCCTGGATCTCATCGGCGGTCGCGCGCCACGTAGCCTCCAGATCCTTCTCGCCTCGGATACCCGCCAGGCTCGCGGCTCGATCCATCGCGACCCAGCACATCAACTTGGACGAGACGTAATGCTGTGGCTTACCGCGTGCCTCCCAGATCCCTTGGTCCGGATCCTTCCACACCCTGGCCGCGCACGTCGCCTGGGTTTCGACGATCGGCCAGAGACGGCGCGGCAGCCGTTCGCTCTTGCGGGTATGCAGGAGGATCGAGTCGAGGATCGCCCCGAACACGTCGTTCTGCCGCTGCTTGAACGCCCCGTTGCCGATCCGCACGGGACGGGCCCCGGCGTATCCCGAGAGATCGTCCCGCGTGGTCTCCGTCAGATCCCGACGGCCGTCGATCCCGTACATGATCTGGAGCGATCCATCCTCCGTCGGTTCCACGTCTGCGATGAACTGCATGAACTCGTCCGCCTCCCAGTCGAGCTGCAGGAGGTGGAGCGCCCGCAGGGTGAACGTCGTGTCGCGGATCCACGTGTATCGGTAGTCCCAGTTCCGCTCGCCGCCGGGGGTCTCCGGGAGCGAGGTCGTGAGCGCGGCCACCGTCGCGCCTGTGGGCATATACGTGAGGCCCTTCATGGCCAACGCCGAACGCTCGATCATCGCCCGCCAGGGATGATCGATCGCACGCGCCGCATCCAGCCATCCGCGCCAGTAGCGGACGGTGGCGGCCATCCGCGCATCCGCCTCGTCTGCCGTTGTCGGTGCGGCGAAGTCCTCGGCCCAGGACAGGGCACAGAACAACCGCTCGCCGGCCGAGATGGTGTGTCGGGCGCGGACCCGCTCACCCTCGATCCCGAGCGGCATGTCCGTCGTGAGGCGAACGGTCACACCGGCACCGGTCGCGTCGGCCGCGTGCCGATCATCGTCGACCAGTGACCACGTGGCGGCCGTGCGGCCGTAGTCGAACACCGGCTCGCAGATCAGCTCCATCTCGACATGGCCGTCGAGACACACCACCGTGCGCACCAGCGTGTGATCCGCGTCGTCGTCGGCCGGGGGGCGGGTGTGTGGCGTGACGGTGTCCTCCCCCTGACGGGTGCCCAACGTGAGCGCGTCACGGACCTCCACCCACCCATCGGCGGTCCGCCAGCTCGTCACGATCGTGTTCGTGCCGGACTCGTAGGCGCGCGACGCGGGGACGTTGATCCCGAACGGTGCCAGGCGGAAGTTGCCGGCCTCGCGGTCAAGGAGCGTGCCGAAGATGCTCGGGGCGTCGAACCTCGGAACACAGAGCCAGTCGACCGAACCGTCCGGGGCGACCAGCGCGCCGGTGTGACAGTCGGAGAGGAACGCGTACTCGTCGATCGGGGGGAACGGTGACGGCATCGCCGCGCTCTGCCGGGCGCTCACGACGTCACCCACGGTTCGTGCCAACGGCCGTGCCCCGCCACCAGCTCGTCGGCTGCCTCGGGACCCCACGACCCTTGCGCGTAGGGATGGACGGGTGGAGCCGCGTCCAACAACGGCTGCATGACCCGCCAGGTCTCTTCGACGGCATCCTGCCTGACGAACGCCGTGCTGTCCCCGATCAGCGCCGCGTGCAAGAGCACTTCGTACGGCGTCGGACCTTCCCCGCCCTGGGTCGCGAACTCCATGTCGAGCGTGATCGGCTCCGCGCCGGGCGCGTCGCTGCGGTGGGCCTCGACCACCAGCCTGATCCCGGTCGACGGGTCGAGCCTGACCACGACCTGGTTCGGCTGGGCGTCGCGGCCCAACACAGAGAAACCGAGCCGGGGAGGATGTTTGAACACCAGCCGCAGCTCGGTCTGCGTGACCGCGAGGTGCTTGCCGGTCCGGAGGAAGAACGGGACGCCCGCCCACCGCCAGTTCTCGATGTCCAGGCGGAGCGCGGCGTACGTCTCGGTCGTCGAGTCCGGGGCGACACCATCGGTCTTCCGATAACCCTCGTACTGACCCCGAACGTAGTTGGCGGGGTCAGCCTCGGCCACCGCACGGAAGAGCGCGACCTGGGCATCCTTCATCGTCTGCGCGTCTCCCCTGGCGGGCGCCTCCATGGCCGAGGCCGCAACCACCTGCATCAGATGATTGACGACGACGTCGCGCAACGCGCCGACCGGATCGTAGAAGTGGCCGCGCTCCTCGACCCCGAAGCTCTCCGCCATCGTGATCTGGACAGACTCGAGGTAGTTCCTGCTCCATACGGCCTCGAGCATCGAGTTCATGAACCGGAGGTGGAGGATCTCAACGAGGCCGAGCTTCCCCAGGTAGTGGTCGATCCGGTAGAGCTGCGACTCATCGATGTACCGGTGCAGCTCGGCGGACAGCTCCCGGGCCGACGCCAGGTCGTGCCCGAAGGGTTTCTCGACGACGACGCGAGCCGTCTTCGTCAGTCCCGCGTCCGACAGGCCCTGCACGACCGTGCCGAAGAGCGAGGGCGGGACCTCCAGGTAGAAGACGGGTGATCCCGTTCCCTTGATCGCGTCGGCGACGCGCCCATACGTCGCGGCGTCGGACAGATCCCCGTGCACGTAGGAGAGCCGCTCGGCGAAGCGTTCGAAGACCTCCTCGTCCAGTGCTTCGCCGGTCCCATCGATGCTGTCGCGTGCGTACTCCCTGAGCTTGTCGATCGTCCAGTCCTCGGCCGCCACACCGACGATCGGGCAGTCGAGGAGCTTGCGCCGTTCCAGCCGGTAGAGCGACCGGAACGTCATGACCTTCGCCAGGTTGCCGGTGATGCCGAACACCACCAGAACGTCGGCGGGTCGGGACTCGGTTGAGACTCGTTGCGAAGTATCGGACACCATCGGGCGATCCCCCTGAGCGCCAAGGATGCCAGAAGGATCGCGAAAGGCCCGGTCGCCCCCCTCCGGGGGGCGACCGGGCTACGGCATCGACCGCGCGCTCCCCGGCGCGGTGATGCCCGTCAGAGGCTCGCCCCGTTGATGGTTATCGGGAGGCGGAGGCCTCCGAGTCCTTGGGCGCCGGAAGCTGCCGAACCACCTCGTTGCGTCACCGTCACGCCCGCGCCGGGAGTGCCCACTGTCCGGTTGGGCTTGACCTTGACCGAAGAGCTCGAGGCTCCTCCGGACGCGCTCGCGGATGGCTTGCGGCCCGAGCTTGTCTTCGTCTTGGGCTTGGCCGTCGTCTTCGTCTTCGATGACACGGGGACGTTCTTCGACGATCTCGTGGTAACGGTCACGCCCGATCGAGGAGCCGAGCCTTTCGCCCGAGCCTTCGGCGCCGTCGTGGTCGAGCCGGACTTGGCCTTGTGACTCGAGCGGTGGCCAGCCGCGATGGCGGCGGTCGGGATCGCGAGGGCGATCACCAATCCAACGATGATCAGGGTCTTCTTCATGTCGGTCTCCCTTCGCGCGTCGCGTATCGGCGGCGTTCAGCTCAAGTGTCGGCCGCGCGACGGCTCGTGCCCAGATGACGTTGGTCATCCGCAGGAGGGACGGATGTCCCGGTGTGACAGGTCAGGACGGGAGCGCTTCTCCTAGTGGGACCGGACCGCGGAGAAGGCTCGTCGGCAGACGTCGCGGCCCCCGTTGACGACCCTTCGCGGAGCGAACGTGCGATACCTGCCCGGGCGATCGCGGAGACGCTCGCGATACATGGCTCGTCCGCCCGTCACGTCGCGTCCCACTCCGTACCAACCCTTGGGACCTCGGCGCTGGATCTTGACGAGCGCGTTCACCTCGCAGGCGCGGAACCCACCGGCCGCGACCCGGCCCATGGCAACGAGCCTCCGGCGCAGGCGCAGGCCCACGGAGCGGGCATGTGGCGTCGGTGGAAGGACCGTGAAGTCGGTGGCGCTCGTCCCGGTACCGCCCGGTGTGGTGACGGAGATGGGACCGGTCGTTGCGCCCATGGGGGCCGTCGCGATGATCTCGATGTCGGAGTTGACGACGAACGATGCGGCTCGTCCGTGGAACTTCACGGACGTAGCGCCCGTGTACCCGGTACCGGTGAGCGTGACCGTGGTGCCGGCGGGTCCACTCGACGGCGCGAAGAGAAGGATCGTCGGCGGCGGGGATGGCGTCACGACGAAACAGATCGCACTCGCCCCCGTTCCTTCCCCGTCCGTGACCGCGACCGGCCCGGTCGTCGCGCCCACCGGGACGGTCGCCGTGATCTGCGTGTCGCTGTCGACCGTGAACGACGTTGCCGCCGTGTCGTTGAAGGTCACGCCGGTCGCAACGCTCGAATCGTGGAAGCCGATCCCGGTGATCGTGACCGACGTCCCGACGACGCCAGTGACGGGCAGGAAGACGATCACCACCGGCGCCGCCGCACGGGCCGCAGGGACACCCGCGACCTCGGCGACCCCCAGTGCGAGCGCGAGCGTCGCGCCGAACGTCGTTGCACGTCGCCATGAACCGCTCATCCGGAGTCACCTCGTTCCGTGAAGCGCCGTTGGCCCGATCGCGAGTCTCTGTAGCCTTCGAAGCGGGTATCGGCGAAGGGCATCGCCAACGTATGGGGGAAAAACCCGCAAAGATGACGGCCTCTACTCACGGGTCCGGGCCGGATCGATCCATCCGTGAGGCAGGACGTTCGCGCATCTCGTAAACGAGTGCCGCGCGTGAATGCACCCGCAGCTTCCGGAAGACGTTCGCGCGATGGTGCTCGACCGTGCGAACCGACAGATACAGGCTCCCCGCGATCTCCGCGTTCGTGTGTCCGAGCGCGAGCAACCGCGCCACCTCGATCTCGCGGGGCGACAGCCCGCGTGCCGTGAGGATGTGGTCGACGCTTCCTTCAGCGACGGCGACTCCGGTGTGCGCGAGACCGGCCCATCGCTCGGGCCGGAGAGGGGCGTCTTCGGGCGCGCGTTCCGGTACCCACACCTCAACCGCGGTGCGGCCAGGCCGGCTTTCGACCCGGCACCAGCCCCCGGCGACCTCGGCCCGCTCGAGCATGGAGGAGAGCCCGGTATGACCATCCTCGGATCCCTGGGCAGCGGGGACGTCGAACCCGATACCGTCGTCCTCGACGACGACGTCGAACCCACCGGCTTCGTGCCTGAGTGAGATGACGACGAGCGAGGCCTCCGCATGTCGCCGAGCGTTGGTGAGCGCCTCCTGGATGATCCGATAGAGGAGGAGGCGCGTCACCCGGGGAGGTTCCGTCGAAAGTTCGTTCGTGATCTCGAAACGGGAGGAAGCGCCCAGCTTCGTCCATCCATCGAGGTACGAACGGATCGCTGCGACGATGCCTTCATCGTCCAGGACGCGAGGGTGCAGCTCGAACACCATGTGTCGAAGTCGCGAGACGGCGTCGGCGACCACCTCTTGGAGCTTGATGAACCGCTCCTCGGTTTGGATCTCGGGGTGGTGCTTCGCCGCCGATTCCATCCACATAGGGATCGCCAGGAGCCGCTGCATCGTGTCGTCGTGGATGTCATCGGCGATCCGTCGCCGCTCCTCTTCCTGCGTCCTCGTGGAGCGGACCAACAGCTGCCTGCGTTGCTGGTCGAGGCGCTGGAGTTTCTCCACCACCTGTCGTTGAGCGTGTTCGGCCTCTTTCCGCGCCGTGATGTCCAGCTGGACGCCCTGGTATCGGGTCGCTCTCCCCTGATCGTCACGCGAGACCACGGAAGCAACGTCGTGGAGCCAGACGACCCGGCCGTCCTTGGCGAGCATCCGGTACTCCATCTTGAAGGGCTCGCCGGCCTCGAAGGATCGGGTCGTCTCGCTGATGACCTCGTCTCGATCATCGGGGTGCAACGTGTCGATCCAGAGCCTCGGGTTCGCCATCCATTCCTCGGATCGGAAACCGAGGACCTCTTCGATCTGGGGGCTCACGAACTCCTCGACCACCTCGTCGAGGCTGCCCTTGACGCTCCAGACGTAGACGATCGCGGGGATCTGCTCGACGAGGGTCCTGAACCTCGTCTCCAGCTCTCCCTGTTCGCCATCCGCCCCGTGACGCGACCGGTCCTTGCCGATGGTGTTGAAGCCCCCCTGGAAGCGCGCGATAGATGCAAACGGCCAGAACCTACGGAGGGGATGACCTCCGGCTCAATACCTGTTCCCGATGGACTCAGAAGCCCTGCCTATCGGCCGGCGCGCCTGTCGACACCGGCGATAGCCGACCGGCGATCAGCTTCCGTCGCGGCTGCTGACCTAGGCCGCGACCGACCCCGCGAGCTCGCGGGCGACCCCGACGAAACCGTCGACCAACGAAGAGGCATGGGTATCGAACCAGGCGAGCCCGTGCTCGATACGGGGCACCGGTTCTTCGAACGGGCGGAACACGACGCCCGGCGCCTCCAACGCTGCTTCGTTCCCGAACCCGATGCCGATCAACTTCGGGTCCTCGGCCACCCTCGAGATCCGGGCAGTCGCCGCAAGGTCGATCGCTTCGATGAGCGACAGCGGTTCGCGGCCCTGGAACACGACCTCGTGGATCTGATCGACGACGTGTGGGTTGACGCTCCTCGGCAGCGTCAGGATCGGGATATCGACCAACTCGTCCCGCGGGATCCGATCGAGCGTTGCCAACCGATGCGCTTCTGAGACGACCGCGAAGATCTCGATCCATGCGAGACGCACGTAGTTGAAGGGCTCGGCCGACTCGGAGGGGAGCGTGATCACGGCGAGGTCGACGCGACGGAGTTCCAACGCCTCGAGGTTCTGCGGGCCGAAGCCCGGATGCAGTTCAACCTCGACGTGCGGGTACCGCTCTCGATACCGGTTGAGCAGCTCGGTCATCGCCTCCGAGAGGCCCGCCGCATTGGTCGCGACCTTGATCAACCCGGTCTTGCCGCGCTCGACCAGGCGGATGCTCTGCTCCGCTCGATCGGCGAGCTCGAGCACCACGCGCGCGTGCTCGACGAAGACACGACCGGCCGGGGTCAATGCGACGTGCCGCGTGTCGCGAACGAACAACGACGTTCCGAGATGCCGCTCGAGCGCCTTGATCTGTTGCGAAAGCCCTGACTGCGCGATCCGCAATCGTTGAGCTGCTCGACCGAAGTGGCCGGCGTCAGCGACAGCGACGGCGTATCGGAGTTGTCGGAGCTCCACGACCCGAGTATAGACAGACCTGTCTGTTCTAACGCGTGTAACGGAACGAAGGGTCTGACCGATAGTAGCCAGTGATGGATACTTCACCGGTACGGAGGGAAGGCCAAGTGGATCGGCCACGCGACAGGATCGTCGGGGCCGCGGCGGATCTCTTCTTCCGCAAGGGCATCCGAGCGACGGGCGTCGACACCCTGATCGAGCAGGCGAACGTCGCGAAGTCCACGTTCTACCGGCATTTCCGCTCCAAGGACGAGTTGATCGTCGCGTGGCTTCGAAGCCCGCAAGCCCGTTGGATCGACATCATCACGACGGGGCTCGACGAGGACGGGACGCCTTCTGCCCGCAGGCTATTGGCGTTCTGGGATCGGTTGGGCGATTGGGCCGAGGCGGAGGGGTTCCTCGGTTGCCCGTACCTCAAGACCCTGGCCGAGGTCGAGGAACCGTTCCACGTCGCTCGTCTCGAAGTCGCCGCCTTCGTCCGAGAGGTCGATGACTTCTTCACGCGGACCGCGACCGAGTGTGGTTTCCAGCGCCCGCGGGAGCTCGGCCTCCGGCTCCGGCTCCTGACGATGGGCGCCCTGACGGCCATCGTCGTGGAACGGTCGCGAGAGCCCCTGGATCGCGCACGGGATGTCACGGTCCATCTGCTCGCGTCGTGGCAGGGGATGTCGAGATCCGGGATGGAAACCTTCATCGCCGGGTCAACGCCGGCCAGCTGAGGGGTCGGATCCAGATCGGTCGACCTGGGACGGATGTCCCGGCCGGTTGATGCTTGCGACCCATCACGCGGCGAACGCATCCGCCCGAGAACGTTCGTGGGTGCCGACGTACGGCGGGAGGAACGACCAGGGAAAGGTGGTTCTGTCATGGCGCGCTCCCGGCCAACCGCGATCGCGTACGCGAAGCTCGCGTTGGTGCTCGCCTTCATCATGGCGATCGCGTTCGTGCGCGTTCCCGCTCGGGCTGCACCCGGTGGCAACGCCGACCTTTCGATCACCGGATCGACCTCTTCACCCGGGGTCAAGGTGGGACACGACCTCGCGTTCACGCTGAAGGCCCAGAACCACGGGCCCGACGCCGCCACGAACGTGACGGTCGAGGTCGTGCTGGACACCGACCTGACGATCCTCGCAGCCGATGCGTCCGGAGGGACCTGCACCACGGTCGCCGTCGTCGTGTGCAGCCGTGGCGCTCTGCCGGCATCTGGTTCGTTCACGCTCACGGTCCTCGCCGGGACCACGGCAACCGGGCCGGCAGATGCGACCGCCGTCATCGATTCCGACACGACCGACGGCGATCTCACGAACAACTCGGCGTCGTTCACCGCGCAGGTCGGCCCCGCGTCCTCCGCGTGCGACCTCTGGGGCACCGGTGGGAACGACCGGATCGTGGGCGGACCCAGAGGCGAGGTCATCTGCGGCCGCGGCGGCAACGATCGCCTCTCGGGTCGAGCCGGGAACGATCGCTTGATCGGTGGACTCGGGAACGACGTGCTGATCGGCGGACCCGGAAGAGACCGCTTGATCGGTGGATTCGGAAGGGATCGTTGCCCAACCAGAAGCGGAGACACCCGTCGGAGCTGTTCCTGACACCCGAGAAGGATGGAGCAACACATGATCCGAGTGATGATCGCCGACGACGAGGAAGGCATCCGCGACGCGCTGTCGTCGCTGTTGGACGACGACGAGCAGATCTCTCTCGTCGGCGCGGGACGCGACGCCGACCAGGCCATCGCGATCGCCGCACAGGAGAAGCCGGACGTCGCCCTCTTGGATGTGCGCATGCCGCGGGGCGGAGGGCCGCGAGCCGCTCGTGAGATCGCCCAGGTGAGCCCGGGCACGGAGCTCATCGCGCTCTCAGCGAACGACGACATAGGCGACATCCGGTCGATGCTCCGAGCCGGCGTGGGCGCCTATCTCGTGAAAGGCGAAGGCACGACCGAGATCGTCGACGCGATCCACCGATGCGTCGAGGGACCGGACGGGCGCACACGATGGGCTGCCCTCCTGCCCCGGGCGTTCGGCACGCGTCCGTTCGGCAGCCGTGAGCGACTGCGGCGGATCGAAGCCGCCGTCCGCGGCGAAGGGATCGAGGTCGTCTATCAGCCCATCTTCGACCTCACGGACGGCAGGCCCGTCGGCGCGGAAGCGCTGAGTCGCTTCAGGGCCCTCCCGCTCCGCTCGCCGGACCGCTGGTTCGCGGAGGCCGCCGAGGTGGGACTCGACATCGAGCTGGAGGTCACCGCCGTTCGTCTCGCGGTCCGCAGCCTGGACCGGCTCGACCCCTCGATCGTCCTCGGGGTCAACGTCTCGCCAGCGACGTGCTGCTCGTCGGAGCTGCCGGAGGTGCTCGAGGACGTGCGCGCCGACCGGCTCGTTCTGGAGATCACGGAGAACGCCCCCGTGCACGATTACGAGCGACTCGAGCGGGCGCTCGCCCCCCTTCGTGCGCGAGGCGTGCGGCTCGCGATCGACGACACCTGCTCGGGGTTCGCGAGCCTCCGTCATGTCCTGTATCTCCGGCCGGACACGATCAAGCTCGATATCACCCTCACCCGCGGGGTCGAGACGGACACGGCCCGCCGTCTCCTGGTCGAAGCGCTCGTGGGCTTCGCCCCGAGCGTCGGCGCCGAGGTGCTCGCCGAGGGGGTCGAGGGCGCCGAGCAGCTCCGGACCTTGAAGGATGCGGGCGTCCAGCTGGGGCAGGGCTACTACCTGGGCCGCCCGGGTCCGCTGCCGCCTTCAGGGACATGGCCCATCTGGGGTGCCGCGAGCACGCTCACGGAAGCGGGTGCGGTCACGCCGAGGAACTGAACCAACCCGAGCTCGCATCCCCTGTCCCGCCCGGCAGCTACACTCGCGCACGGCCTATGGAGATCGAGATCCTGATCGCGGACGATCACGGACTCATCCGAGAAGGTCTCCGAACCCTTCTCGACGCAGAGGACGACTTGCGCGTCGTGGGAGAGGCTCGAACGGCGGACGAGGCGCTCGCGCTCGCGAGACACCTGCGTCCCGATGTGGTCGTTCTGGACGTTCGGCTGCCCGATCGGAGCGGCATCGAGGTCTGCGCCGAGATCCACGACCTCTCTCCCACCACCAAGGTCCTCGTGTGTTCGGGTCTCGCCGACGGGTCCGCGCTCGTCGAGGCGGCGAAGGCGGGCGCCGAAGGGTTCGTTTCCAAGGAGGCCACGAACGCCGAGATCGTCGACGCCGTCCGGCGGGTCGCCGGAGGCGCTTCGGTGGTGGGCGAAGGATCCGCGCAGACCATGTTCCGGTATCTCCGTTCGCATCGCGGTGACGCCCCGCGGCTCGCCCAACTGTCGGATCGTGAACGGGAGGTCTTGGGGTTGCTCTCCGAAGGCCTGACGAACCGTGAGATCGGTTCCCGCCTCTTCATCTCGGAGAAGACCGTGCGCAATCACGTTTCCGGCCTTCTGCGGAAGCTGCGCCTGCGCCACCGGACCGAGGCGGCGCTGTTCGCGGCGCCCCTGAAGGGCGAGCTCAACCCCGACAGCTAGGGGACACCCGGGACAGATGTCCCGGGGTGCCGGGCCCTGCGCCCCATCCAGCCCGGTGCGTCCGTGCCCGAACTTCTTGGAGACAGCGCGGTCCGATCCGAGCTGGAGTCCCGAGGCACGAAGGAGGCACGCGTGAGCACGGTGACACCGACCGAGCGCACCGATGAGCCCACCGCGATCCGGGTCGCCGTCGCCGACGACGAGGAGACCGTGGTCGACGTCCTCCGGACGTTGATCGGTTCCGATCCGACCCTTCGGTTCGTCGGATCGGCGAATGACGCCGAGGCGGCGATCGACGTGGCCGTGCGTGAGCAGCCCGATGTGATCCTCGTGGACGTCCGGATGCCGGGCGGAGGCGGCGTCCGCGCCGTTCGGGAGATCACCAGACGGTGTCCACCGACCAAGATCGTCGCGCTCTCGGCACACGAAGACTCCAACACCGTGATCAGGATGATCAGCGCGGGCGCACGCGCCTACGTGCGCAAGGCCGAGTCCACCGAGAAGATCCTTCGGACGATCCATCGAGCGGTCGACGAGCCGTGGTCACCGCCGGCCAAGCCTCGTCTCGCTCTGATCTCTCCGCCACTCCCACGGCGCGACGAGCGAGCTGCCCGTGTCGCTCGCGCGATCCTCGATGGCGAGATCACGGCGGAGTTCGATCCGATCGTCGACCTCGGAACCGGCCAGACGATCGGATTCGACGTTCGATCCAGGGTGACCACCCTTCCCCATCGCTCCTACGACACCTGGATCGCAGACGCTGAGGCGGCTGAGCTGCTGCTCGACTTCGAGCTCGCCGCCTTCCGAGCGGCCATCCCCGCGCTCCGTGAGATCCCCACCGACCTGTTCCTCGAGTTCGAGGTGACCCCCGCAACGGCACGCACGGCCAGGTTCCGCCGGGCGATCGGCCGTTCGATCGCCAACCGGATCGTGCTCGGGTTCAGCCCGCTCGTCGTCTCGGATGATGGCGCCTCGGCCGACGCGAACCTCGGCGAGGCGCTCGTGACGCTTCGTGAACGAGGGGTCCGGGTCTCGGCACGCGACATCGGGCCCGGGCTCCCGAGCCTCCGCCACCTACTCCTGATCACTCCGGAATTCGCACGGCTGGACCACGCGCTGACCCGATCGGTGAGCGAGAGCTTCTCGAACCATGCGATCGTCGCCTCGGCGACGGCGTGCGCCGCGGAGGTTGGAGCGCAGGTGATCGCCGCCGACGTCGCCTCGGACGACCAGCTCGAGGAGCTCCGCGCGCTGGGGGTGGCGATGATCCAGGGTCCGATCGTGGGCGACCCGCTCACCGTGGCTGAGTTAGGTGGAAACCCGCCACCGACGAGATTCAAGCCACGGGAGCCGGATACCGAAGAATCCAAAGATTGAGGTTTCTCCATGGAGCACCGCCCCCTGGAGGTGGAGACATGACCCGGTCGATGAAGCTGCTCGCGGCGGTTCCCCTCGCGGTCCTTTCGCTGGCTCTCGCGAGTCCTGCCTTCGCGGACCAGACCTGTGACCCGCTGGACGTCACGTGCGTCGTGACGGGTATAACGGACTCCGGACAGCAGACCGTTGATAACACGACCGATACCGTCACCGGCACCGCCAAGCCGATCGCCGACGACCCCCTGGGTACGGTCGGCCGGATCTTGCATCCGGGGAGCCCCGGCGGTGGGGGCGGTGGGGGCGGTGGCGGCGGAGGCGGAGGCGGAGGCACGGGCGGCGGCGCGGGCGATCAGCCGAACGGCGGGGGCACCGCCGACCGACCGGTCGCGACGAGCTCTCAGCCAGCTCACGGAGCGCAGGTCGGACGACCCGCCGGCTCGCGACCCTCCGGGCCGCGATCCGCCGGCTCGTCGATCGATCCGTCGACGATCCCGGTCCCGCCATCGAAAGACCCGGTCTTCGCGGATCAGGTCGCTGGCGCCGTCCGCGCGGTGGCCCCGAGCCTCGGCGTGGTGCTCGCCCTGTTCGCGGTCGCGCTCGGGTTCGTCATGGTCCAGGACCGCCTCGATCGCCGAGACCCGAAGCTCTCGCTCGCGCCCGTGCAGACCGAGATGATGGGGTTCTCGTGATCTCGCCTCGCTCCGGGCGGGAGCGGGCACGGCCCGATCCGTCGGAGCTGCTCTCCCTCGAGGAGCGCCACGCGTATCTCGCGCTCCTGCGGGCCAGTCTCGGGTCGTTGGTCCTCGGGGCGACGCTACTCGCTCCCCACATCGTCGTCGGACCGGTCGGCCGCATCGTCCTCGCGACGGTCGGCTACCTCACGGTGTCGGCCGGGCCCTTCGCGCTCCGCCGACACGATCGGCTCGCCCTCCCACTGATGCAGGGCGCGTTGCTCGTCGACGGGATCTATCTGGCTGCGATCGTCGCTTTCACCGGTGGGGCCGTGAGCCCGCTCCTGTTCCTCGTGTTCGTGCACGTGGTGGGGGTCACGCTGCTCTGCTCTTATCGGACCGGGCTCAAGATCGCCTTGTGGCACACGACGCTGTTCCTGTTGGTCGTGGGATCGATCGACGCCGGGATCATCGAAGGCTCGCCGACGCTCGGCTCGGACGCTGGCGCACCCGCCCTTGCGATCGCGGGGTTGTGGCTCCTCGCGCTTGGCACCGCGACCGCCGCCGCCGCGAACGAGCGGCAGCTCAGACGCCAGAAGGTCGATCTGGCATCCCTCTCGGCGATGGTGGCCCGGCTCGACACCAGCAACGGGGCCGAGGAGATCCCGGGCATCCTGTTGGAAGAGCTCTGCGCCACGTTCGGGTTCGAACGAGGGGTCGTGTTGGCCTCGCCGGAGGGCGACCTTCGGGTGCTGGCCACGACCGACCAGGGGCCGAGCGAAACGCTTGTCCCGGGGCTCGATCCCCTCATCGAACGCGCGTGGGCCGATCGAGCCCCTCGGTTGGTTCGCGAGATCGACCCCGCGACGAACCCGCGCCTGGGAACCCTGTTCCCCGGATCTCGGAACCTCCTCGTGGTGCCCCTGTTCCGCGAAGGCGGTCATGCGCTGGGAGCAGTGGTCGTGGAACGTGGAGGCACCAGCACGGGGATGCGTCGCTGGGTGGTGTCGATGGTCGCGCAGTTCGCGGCTCACGCCGCGCTCGCGCTGCACAGCGCGTGGCTGACGGAGGACCGAGAAGCCCAACTCCAGACGATCCGGGGGCTCGAGCGGCAGCTTCGCGCGCACAACCTGGAGCTCGAGGCGAAGGTCGCCGAACGCACGGAGGAGCTCCGCGAGACCATCCAGCATCTGCGAGAGGTCGACGAACAGCGCCGCCGGCTCCTCGCCCACGTGGTCCAGGCCGCTGAGGAGGAGCGCCGTCGGATCGCGAACGACATCCACGACGATCCGGTGCAGAAGATGGTCGTCCTCAAGATGCGACTGGAACTGCTCGCGAAAGCGAACCCAGACCTGCCG